>SPJK01020323.1_pt1 | contig 22446 bp, 10 predicted proteins | sample 3741771 | NCBI WGS metagenome assembly SPJK01 (sample SAMN10925997, study PRJNA522277) | cold seep metagenome | isolation source: Elba SIP-enriched marine methane seep metagenome, extraction at timepoint T2 | place: Italy: coast of Elba, Mediterranean Sea
AAATCGATCGGTTTGCGTTCTGCCTGCCACCACGCTCAGATGGATGTGGCGCGTTGGAATGTGGTGAATAGTGCACAGGCTGGCCTTACAACCATGGAGCACTGGTATGGCCTGCCAGAAGCATTGTTTGCTGATCGTACTGTCCAGCATTACCCTTTGGATTACAACTACCAAAACGAGCAAAACCGTTTTGAAGAAGCCGGCCGACTATGGCGCCAGGCTGCCCCACCTTATAGTGAACATTGGAATGCCGTCATGGACGAACTGCTGGAATTAGATTTTACACTAGATCCTACTTTTAACATCTATGAGGCCAACCGTGACTTGATGCGCGCACGTCGGGCAGAATGGCACGAAGAATATACCTTGCCATCCTTATGGCGCTTTTACCAGCCTAGCCGGATCAGTCATGGATCCTACTGGCATTCCTGGGGTACCGAACAGGAAGTAGCCTGGCGCGATAATTATCGCCTTTGGATGACCTTTATCAATGAGTATAAAAATCGTGGCGGGCGCGTGACTACCGGGTCTGACTCAGGCTTTATTTTTCAATTGTACGGCTTTGCCTATATCCGGGAAATGGAGCTGTTGCGAGAGGCCGGCTTTCACCCACTAGAGGTTATTCGTTCTGCCACACTTAATGGTGCCGAGGCGCTAGGAATGGCAGATCAAATCGGTTCTGTAGAAGTGGGGAAACTAGCTGACTTTGTTATCATCAATGAGAACCCATTGGAAGACTTAAAGGTATTGTACGGCACGGGTGCTATTCGCTTGGATGAGAATAATGGGGTCATTCGCACGCAGGGTGTTCGCTACACGGTGAAGGATGGAATCATTTATGATGCACAAGAGCTACTCGAAGACGTCAAAGCGATGGTTCGGGATGCTAAGTCCGAAGAGGAATACGAAATTCGCCAACCAGGTAATTAGGTGCCAGTCAGCAGTTAGCAGTTGGGACACCATGCCTAACTGCTAACTGCTGACTGAAATACAGCCTTACTGCTTAGGATGGACCAAGGTCATCTCTTCGATCAAGTGATCTGCACCTGCAAGCTTATCAACGATAAACAGTACATAGCGAATGTCGACCATGATATTGCGACATATATTGGGGTCGTAAAGCACGTCACTCATGGTGCCGCGCCATGATCGATCAAAATTTAAACCCACCAAATTGCCGGAGCCGTCAATAACAGGACTGCCGGAATTGCCGCCACTAGTATGGTTGGTCCCAATAAAACAAACGGGTAAGCGACCGTTATCAGCAGCATACTGCCCGAAGTCCTGGTCTTCATACAGCTCAATTAATCTTTCTGGCGCATCAAACTCATAGTCACCGGGGACGTAGCGCTCTACTAATCCATCCAGGTAGGTTATGTGATCCTGTGCGTTGGAATCATCATCCTGATATCCATTGACCTGACCATAGCTGACCCGAAGCGTGCTATTCGCATCAGGAAAAAAACGTTGGTCAGGGAATACAGTAAGCAAAGCGGCTGTATATCTCCGTTGGAGCACATCGATCTGCTGTGATATACGATTGTATTCGCTGAGTATTTCGCGCTCCATGTGGTCTTGTATGCCCCGTAAGAACTGAAGAACATAGTCACCTTGTAATTGCTGGAAAAAACCTTCTGGATTGTCCCGGATGATCGCCAGTGCAACATCACTCTTGGTCAGGAAGCTCTTGTGATATAGCGCATTGGCCAGCTCTGCGTAGTCTTTTCCGGCATAGGTAGCTTGATCAATGGCATAAGGAGAGAGGTGGGCACCATTCATTTCATTATAATAAACTCCCAGTAAGGTGGCCGCCACTTGTTGGTCGAGTGCTGGTTGATAGTCGCGATAGAAGTCCTCCAGATAAGTGGTAAGCTGTTCGATTCGGCCTTCCATGCCAGGCCATCCACTGGACTCATATATTTTGAGGTAGCGCTGAAGGTAGTTGGTGAGACGAAACAGTTCGACGTTTACATTGGTAATCTCGCGAACGTAAGCCCGCGTCTGAGCATACGGCTCCAGTTGTTGATAAAGGCGCTCAAAGCTCGGCAAAATATCACCGTAGCGATCCTCCCATTCTTCATTTTCAGTGAGGGCCACTGTAAATTGTGTTTCATAGGCCTTCTTTCTTACTATGCCCCCAACCTCTGCTATTCCTTGCGTTTCTCCGCGCCAACGCTTCCAACTATTGGCAATGCGGGATTGTTTCGAGGCATATTGTATGCGCGTCAAAGGGTCGTTGCGCATCGCTTCATCCAAAATGCCTAAGGATTTGTCCCGAATCCCAATACGGATCGGGTTGATAACATTCACTCGCTGGTCGAGCCCAACGGCCGGCAGGTACTGTTCGGTACGGCCGGGAAAGCCAAAAACTAAAGTGAAATCTTCTTCTTCAACGCCGTCAAGGCTGATGGGAAGAGAGTGGCGAGGTTCATAAGGTACGTTGTCAGGAGAATAGGTAGCTGGTTTGTTATCGGGGCCGGCATAAATGCGGAAGAGCGAGAAATCTCCAGCATAGCGTGGGAATTCCCAGTTATCCGTATCACGCCCAAAGCTACCAATGCTACTAGAAGGAGCACCAACCAGGCGGACGTCCCGGTAGGTTTCCGTAACGAACAGGAAGTATTGATTTCCATGGAAAAACGGTCGAATAGCTACATCCTGGTAATCTTCTATAACCGCAAGTTCTTTTACGAGCTGCAGATTTCTGGTCACGAGCGCTTGACGCTGCTTGTCTGGAGTATCTTCGTCTATCCCTGCCAGAACTTGTTCGCTGACATCTTCGATTCGGATAATAAAAGTAGCGTATAGGCCAGGGTTAGGTAATTCATCCGCTTGACTAGCAGCCCAAAAGCCATCCTCCAGCAAATTGCGCTCTAAGGTGGAGTGGCGTTGAATACGGCTAGCTCCACAGTGGTGATTAGTGAGCAACAATCCCTGATTAGAGATGATTTCGCCCGTGCAGAACCCGCCAAAATGCACGATGGCATCTTTTAGGCTTCCTTCATTGACACTGTAAATGTCTTCAGCAGACATCTTCATGCCAAGCGACTGCATTTCAGCTTCATTCAACTGCTCTAGGAGCAAAGGGAGCCACATGCCATCGGTAGCGCGCAACTGTACACAAAAGGTAGTTAGGAGGAATCCTACTAATAATACAATCCTCATTATTCAATTGGTTTACTCAGAAAATGCAGCCCGAAGATAGAAGATGTACCTGATTTTACCAGGGTAGGAGTGGAGTACAAAAAAGAAAGCGCCAGTGCTGTTACAGCTAATGGCGCTTTCCTTTGAAGGAAAATCTGTTAAAGGTTCGCTCTGAAAATCAACTCGGGTATACTAAGGGTAGATGCCCTATGTGGAAGATTCGCTGCCCGGAAGTCAAAAAAAAATGATTTTTTTCAATTTTTCTTGTAGCGGGCCGGGGACAAATTGAAAAAAAGCGGTGGTATTGTGCCGTTCCATAGCGGTATAGGTACGTTTCATAAATGGAGGAGCCTGACTTTGGCCGGGGACTTTTAAGTGGTTAATTTTATCCAAGTCATTTAGAAATAACTATCGTATTACGCGAAAAAAATAATCATAGGGATGACTTTTGGGCCTCGTTGGCATAAAGCCGATGGGGCTTTTTTAGTGCGGATACTCTAAATAATAGACCGATCCGTTAAAAAAACACCCCAGAAAAAAAATTATGTGAGTAATTGTAATGATAATTGAAAGATTTTTTTATTTTTGAGCAACTGAAAGTACACACACATCACAACAATCTAAGTAAGCCTACCCCAGTTTCGCATTCATTCGTGCGGCGCATACTCCCCTTTATGCCCACGTATGAGCGAACCTAGTTCCAATTGTTGAGCATTTGTAAAAGGTTAAACAACCTAAGAGACTAACACTTACCCTGGACCGTACACTGTCCCTGGTGGGTTATTAGCCTTAGGGAAGCATTTTAAGGACGAAAGGGGACACCCTTTCCCAAAAACGACTTCAAACATGGGATTTTTTAACAATCTGCGCGTAGCGGGTTGGGTGGTAGTGCTTTGGTTGCTATCATGTAGCCCAACCTGGGGACAGGATCCCCTCTTTTCTCAATTCTTCAACACTCCTCTTCACCTCAATCCGGCTTATGTTGGTATTAATGGTGGCGTCACAGCTACTGCTACCTACCGTCATCAATGGAATGACATTCCAGGTGGTTTTAATACCAAATACTTGTCTGTCGAGAGTTTCGAGCCTTGCTTGCCCGGTGCGCTGGGTCTAAGTGTTTGGCGAGATACTGAAGGAGAAGGTTTGTTGCAAACAACTGCTGCAAACGCTTATTTCGGCTTTGTTGCCCGGATGGAAAACCGGAAGATGATTCACAACGTACGCCTCTCGGTAAGTCCTTACTGGATGGAGAAGCGTATTGATTGGGAACGACTGGTATTCTCCGATCAGTTGGATGCCCGTTATGGTGCTATTAATGGTAGCGCCTTCAATTCCGATTTTTACGCACCCGCCCAATTTGGCGGCGTGAATTTTGGCATTGTACACCGTATCGATATTCGAAATGGTAAAAAAGAAGACATTCAAGTTGATTATGGCGTAGGCCTAAACAATCTATTGAATGTCAGTCTGAATACTGGCCCGATTGAGTCGCTACAAGGGCTGGAAACTGGATTGCCGTTGCGCTGGACGGCACATGCCAGTATGTATGTTCCTTTCCTAAGTATTGGTGAAAGTGGTATTAACCGGATGCGGATCGTTCCACAAGTACGCGTAGAAGGCCAGGGTGGCCTCCATGCCGCTACTTTCGGGGTGATCGGCTTGTATCGTGGTGGGTCACTTGGCCTCTTCTATCACAATCGCCAACCACTGGACGGTTTCGCTAATACCGACGCACTAATTGCCTACCTCGGTCTTGGCCTTGACATAGATAAAAAACAAGCATTAGAAATAGGTTTGAGCTACGATTTAAATATCGGAGGGCTGCGCTCACTTTCAGGAGGTGTCCTCGAGCTCAATGTGCGCTATTTTCTGAAGAGCAGTGGCACGGTCTGTGGCCTTGGAAAAGGCTCAGGCAGCGTTGGCAAGAGCCGACGAGGCACTGTTCAATGCCCCCCGGTTGCAAGAAGTCATCACCGTCGCTGGAACAACATCTGGTATCGGAATTAGTCAACCTATTCATCCCTCCTGTTATGCTAACTATCAATCGTCTCTATATAATTCTGGCGGGCATCCTTGTAACGACCTCTGCTTATAGTCAATGTATTTCGGATACTTGTGGCGATATCTTCGCCGATTGGGCTATCCTTAATGAAGAGATTGCTATTTGCGAAGGCGCCACCTTTGAAGTCGAAAACCAGACGATCATGCCCAATATCGATTTCTACGTTTGGGATTGGGGCAACGGTGAACGTGATACTGTTTATGAAGTAAGTAACTACTTCTATACCTATGATGTCAGTGATTTCGCCGCTTGCGGTGCAGTCGGTGACTTCATTATCTATAATATTAGCCTGGAAATCTATCGCAGCTGCGAAGAAGGGCAAAGTTGTCATACGCAGATTGCGCCAGTAGCTGTGCGCATTAGGCCACGTGCGGCCTTTTCAGTACAACCTGTAGTGTGTGCCGATCAACCTGTTTCTTTTTTTAATGAAACCTGTGGTGGTGGCGATTACCTGTGGACTTTCGAGGATGGAACGACATCTACCGAAGCCAATCCCGATCATATTTTTGACGAACCTGGGACGCACACCGTAACACTGGTCGTTACCAATGAATGTGGATCAGATATGGCTACTATGGAGGTGGAAGTTCTTGATCCTCCTGCTGCCGAAGCCGAGATAATTGGCCAAGAAATAATGGGTGACTGTGGCCCGGTCGTAGTCGAGTTTTCGAACGATTCAGAAAATGCTGACCATTATACATGGGTGTTTCCAGAAAATGCCGGAGCCATATTTCTTGACAATACCAATGCGCAAAGCTTTGCACCAGTAGTTGAGTTCACTCAGCCCGGCGTACATACAGTGCAGCTATTTGCAAGTAATGAATGTACGACCAGCGAATGGACCACGACAGTGGAGGTAATTCGCGCTCCTACCGCCAATCTAACGCCCATTCCCGCAAGCTGCGGTGCTACGACTATTAATCTAGGTGATTACCTGGAGGTAGGTGGCACTTATGACAATATTGCTTGGTCGGTGATCGGCCCTGAGATCGTCACTCTCCCCGGAACGCTTTCTCCAGAGCTTTCCTTGTCTAACCCAGGACTGTATACGGTTAATGTTCATGTGCAAAGCCAACAATGTCCCGATGCATTTGACGCTGCTGCTGTTCAGATACAGTCCCCTGAAGAATTAGATCTTAATCTGCCCGATTTAGACGCACTCTGTACAGGGAGTGAACCGATCAGTTTATCGGCTAGTGTCCCGGATGGAGTGTGGCAAGGTCCTGGTATTCAGCCGAATACTGGATTGTTCGACCCTGCAATAGCGGGCGAAGGTGATCATCTTATATTCTATAATGTGGCCCTTGGCGCTTGTTTACTACGCGATAGTATTCCTGTTTCGGTACAGGAATCAGAATCGGTCAGTGCTTTGCCATCAGTAACAGCTTGTGAAAGCGATGCGCCAATTCAGCTAACTTTTTCGCCGGCAGGTGGTACCTGGGAAGGCGCAGGCATTGTTGATCCTGTCAATGGTGTTTTCGATCCACAGCAAAGCGGCGCTGGGTCAATTGAGTTGCACTATTCTTTTGCTGATCCGAGCGGGTGTGTCCTGCAATCAAGTACTGTCGCCGATGTTCAGGGCTTGCCCGAAATCACTGCACCTGATATTACTGCATTGTGTGCAGATGATCCGGAGCTCGACCTCATAAATACCTTAGAAACGACGATTAGCCCGGCAGGCGGAACCCTGACCTGGTCTGGTGATGGCATAATGGATGCGGCAACCGGGCACTTTGTACATAATGGTGAAGCCGGTATGTACCAGGTAAACATGACGTATTCCTTAAATGCTTGTGCTGTACAAGAGGCGATAGCCATAAATGTCATTGAAGCAGAAATTGCACTCGCAGGAGACGACGCAGTGCACTGTATCAGCGATGCAAATATTCAATTGGCAGGGTACCCTCAAGGTGGAACCTGGACTGGGCCAGGCCTAACAGCTAGCTACGAGGGGGAAGTCAATATCGCTACCCTTGGAGGTGGTGTTCATTCATTCTCCTACAATGTGGCGGAGGGAACAGCTTGTGCCACCTCAGATGAGGTGTATGTTACCGTTCTCGAGGAAGGTACAGTGGATGTAGGGCAAGATTTGTCATTCTGTGCTGGATCTGGTGTTCAGACCCTGCCAGATCCTGGGCCTTTTGGTGGTGAATGGACGGGGGCCGGAGTCATGAATGCAACTGCGGGTGTGATCAACATCAACACCTTGGCCAGTGGTGCTATGTATACCTACCAGTACAGAGTAGAAGGAATTGAAGGTGATTGCAGCTTTGAAGATGAATTGCGGATTGAGGTGATGCCTCAGCCCGAGGTGGAACTTGCGATGCCGTCACCTAATTGTGTAAATGGCCCGGTAACACTTTACACGGAAACCAGCGGTAATACCACCTATACTTGGGTGATCGATGATATTTACACGGCACAGGGAGGGTCGGTTGTACACACTTTCACGGAAGCTGGCGCGTATCCCGTTCAATTGACGGCCGTAAATGACATGGGCTGCTTTCGTGAGGTCGATGAGCTGATTATGATCAGTGAAGCGCCGGCGATCAATATTGACCCAAGCACGAATTCGGGTTGCGGACCACTTGCGGTAAACTTTACGGCTGGTACTGGAGCTTTAGATGACTGGGCGTACCAATGGGACTTTGGCAACGGCCAGATCAGTGCTGATGCGAACCCTTCTGGAATACTCTTTGCGTCCGGCCAGTTAGATACCACTTATCAGGTTGAAGTAATGGTTAGCAATGCTTGTGGAGAAGCTACCGACGAGGTCATGGTTGCGGTGGAGTCTACACCGATCGCTAGTTTTGGTACACAGGTGGTCAATGGCTGTGCGCCCTTGGAGGTTCAGTTTGCTAATACCTCAATTGGAAATGCTACTTACTTCTATTGGGAGCTTGGTAATGGAGAAGTTTTTGAAGGCGAATTACCCCCAAATCAGTGGTATACAACTACAGATACCGTAACGACAAACTATGATATTATGCTGGTCGCCTCCAATGAATGTGGAGAAGACGTAGCGATGGCTGCCGTTGAGGTGGAACCAAATGAATTAAACGCTTTCTTCAACGCAGATATATCAGAAGGTTGCGCACCCTTGACGGTCAATTTTGCTGACTACTCCTCACCTGGAACGAGTGTAGCCTGGAATTTTGGCGACGGTGTAACCGCCGCTGGTGATGAAGTTGCACATACCTTTGAAGATCCTGGAGATTACATGGTATATCAGTACGTCAGTAATGCGTGTACTATGGATACCATGAGCATGCTTATCCAAGTGCTGGAAGAGCCGGCAGCAGATTTTTCGGTAGAGGGCGTAGCTTGTGAAAATTCACCAGTCCAGTTCCAAAACCACTCTGAGAATTATCAGACGGTAGAGTGGAACTTTGGCGATGGATCCACGAGTATGATGGTTGATCCCAACCACGCCTATGTGGCACCTGGTATGTATACCGTCACTATGACAGTTACCAGCGGGGCAAACGCCTGCCCGGCAACTTTCGTGAGTGAAGTAGAAGTATTGGAGCAGCCGACCATCAACTTATCCGCAGACAACTCAATGGGATGCCCACCGCTGGATGTATGCTTTTCGGCCACCAGTGATGATGCCATCTTTTACGAATGGGACTTTGGTGATGGCAATACCAATAACGACCTCAACCCATGCCATACCTTCATGGATGAAGGGCGTAAGTCTGTAACGCTGCGGGGTATTGATGAACAAGGTTGTGCTTCGGCGGTAGACAGCGTCCAGGTTACCGTATTTGAAGTACCAGATGCTTCCTTTGCTACGCCGGAAGAAGCCATTTGTGGCTTTCCACAGACGGTTCAAATCACCAACACGAGTGAAGGGGCCAATGGTTTTGCTTGGTACCTGGATGGCAATATGACCAGTAATTTAACATCACCTGACTTGACCCTCCCGGAAGCTGGTATGTACGACTTGCGCCTAGTGGCTACTAACGCCTTTGGCTGTATGTCGGAAGCAGTGGGTGCTGTGGAAGTATTGCCTCAGCCTATTGCTGACTTTGCTGCCTTTTACGAGGATAGCTGCGTGCCACAGGATGTGATGTTTGAAAACTTCTCGAGTGGTGCGGATACCTATGAATGGGCGTTTGGTAATGGCATGCGCTCTATGGATAGCAACCCAATGGAGTTCTACTATGATCCAGGTGATTACGATATCACACTAATCGTAGGCTATCAGGGGCAATGTTACGATACGCTTACTTTGGAGCAGGCAGTAACACTTTACGCTGGTCCAACAGCTGCCTTTAGCTGGGAGGTGCCGACTGAAGATTACCAGGGGCTGATCCAATTTAAGAATGAAAGCTTAAACGCAACTCGGTTCGTCTGGGACTTTGGTGATGGAACGACTTCCGAACAAAGCGATCCGTTGCACGATTACCGCCGGAATGGCGAGTGGGAGGCAAATCTATTGGCGATAGCAGAAAATGGCTGTCAAGATACGGCTGCCGTATTCCTTCGTCCTGACCTGATTTATGCATTACATTTTCCAAATGCCTTCTCACCGGAGACTGGCATGGGCGATGTGCGGGTCTTTAAGCCGGCTGGATTAGGCTTAGCGAACTGGAAGCTAGAGATCTTCTCACCTTGGGGGGAGCGAGTATTCCAATCAGGCGCTTTAGATGGTGATGAACCTGGAGTAGCCTGGGATGGTATGCACAACGGTAAAATCTTGCCACAAGGGGCATATGCCTATAAAGCTTCCGTTGAGTTTATCAACGGATTGCGACAAGTTTACACAGGAAGTGTAACTATATTGCGATAAAAGAATACTATTTCAAATTGTGCCGACTGAAACTTGAGAGAGAGACGGTATAATTTTCCTCTACTATTTGCAGCAAGCCCGTGGCCGTCCGGCCCGGGCTTTTTTACCTTCTCCCAATACCTCAGGAGCGATAAAAGCCATCGGGCCGGTTACGTAAATCGAATAACAAGAGGGTGAACAGGCCACAAGCAAGTATCGCCTGCATGGTCACCAACCGATCGGACAAAAGCCTTACTGGAATCCGAAATAACCTGGCAAGGAAACTGGATGTTATGGAAATAAAAACAAGCCTTCGGGAATTCTATCTGCTTAGCTACTGTTGTTCCTACCTCTAGCTTTTTCCAATCCGACAAATCCAAATCGCCATGAATCACCCTTCTACTGCGGACCCATCGCAGGACCTTTTAAAGAATTTTTGGAGTATGCTGCGATACTGGGCGGCCGCTGCTCATCCTTTTCGCTGGTACTTTCTTGGAATTTACTTATTCTATGCCGTTGGAATCGTTGCTGATTTCATCCTCATCCCCATCTACTACCAGAAGATTGTGGATGGGATGGTGCAGGCTCCACAAGCGCTAAGCGAGGCTGCCGTGTCTGGTAAGTTTCGCTTGATCATGGGCTTTGTTGTTCTGGTCGGTTTTCTTTCCGCCTTACGAGTTGGTATGTACCGGGCCGGCGACTGGTTCTTCGATTATTTTCGCCTTGGCACGGTTCGGAACCTGGAGAACGGCATGTTCGCTGATTACTTGCGGCACGGTCGGAAATTTTTCGTGAATAATTTTGCTGGCTCGCTACTGAATGATCATCGTCAGATGCGTGCGGCATTTGATGTGTTCATGGATCACGGCACCTTCACGTTTTTCTGGTGGCTGATCGTATTCACCGGTAGTTTGATTGCACTGGCCTTCATCTTTCCAATCGGTGCCATTGGCATACTAATTTGGTTTTTCTTGTACCTGATCGTCGTGTGGCAGATCTCGAAGAAGAAACTGTATCACGAGCGCAAGGTAGCTAAGCTCAACTCCAGCATGACGGGCTTGTTAGCCGACAACCTTAGCAATGCTATGACGATCAAGACCTTTGGAGCCGAGGATCGTGAGGAACGTTACTTTGAACGTAGAAACGAGGTCCGACACCAAGCTCGTCACCGAAACAAATACTGGAGTCGCTGGCGGAATGGTTTACAGGGAGTTATGCTGGTTGTGTTGGATTTCAGCGTTCTAGCGGCTGGCGCTTATTATTGGGCACAGGGATTGGTCAGCCCGGGGGTGATCGTTTTGATTCTTTACTATGCCAATAACATCTCGCAGGAAGTATGGAATTTTTCGCGAATGATCAATGCGACCACACAGGCTTATGCCGACGCGAATAAATTTATGGAGCATATTCGCCTGAGACCAGACATAACCGATCCGGAAAAGCCGGCAGAAACAGAAATTAGCAAAGGAGAGATCTATTTCAAGGATATAAACTTTGCCTATCCAGATGGAGCCGATGTCTTTGAAAGGTTTAACCTGTATATCCAAGCAGGTGAAAAAGTTGGTATCGTTGGACCCAGTGGCTCGGGCAAGACGACGATTGTGACGCTTTTACAACGCCACATGGATGTACAGGATGGAGCCATTCTGATTGATGGGGTTGATATCCGGAAGCTGGAACAAGCCTATCTGCGTTCAAAACTGTCCTTGGTACCGCAGGATCCTAGTCTGTTTCATCGCAGTCTAAAGGATAATATTGCCTACGGCAAGCCAGCAGCAGAAATGGCAGAGATTTCTGCCGCTGCAGCGAAGGCCCAAGCGCATGAGTTTATTCTCGAAACCCCACAAGGTTATGATACTTTGGTTGGCGAGCGAGGCATTAAGTTATCTGGGGGGCAGCGACAACGCATCGCCATGGCCCGTGCCATCCTGGAAGCGGAATCAGCGCCGATAGTGCTCTTCGACGAAGCGACCAGCTCCCTGGATAACAAGGCAGAGAAAGAGATCCAACAGGCCATTGATGCAGCCCTGGCAGATACGAATCGAACGGGTATCATTATTGCCCACCGCTTGTCGACCTTACGGAGTGTCGATCGTATTATCGTGCTGGATCAAGGCAAGATCGTTGAGACCGGTACGCATGCTGAATTGTTACAGGTAAATGGTCTGTACACCGAGTTGTATCAAAGCCAGTTACTGGAAGAAGAAGGCTAGAATCCTTGTGAGATTTGAGGCAGGTTTCCGGAATCATGTAACCTATTAAGGAGGCGCTACAGTGCCAGGATATGCTGCCAGTAAAGGAGCAATTGGCCAAATGACAAGGGCCGATACTGCCGCCTACATGCATGGGGCCATTATGCTGGTAGACGGCGGTTGGATGGGCCGGTAGGGCACTCTAGGTAAAACCACCCTCTACCACTGATACCGGAGCGCCACCCGAAAGTCACTATTCAGGTAGGGCAAAAAGGTAGTGGCAGTAGAAGCATGGTTACGCCAGCGCTTTATAGAACTCCACTGACCGTTTAATTGCCAATTGTTACTTAATTCATACGTCGCTGAAAAAGCGGTCCGCAAATAGCGATGTATTAATAGCTCTTCTCCGGCACTTGTGGCAGGAAGCTCGCTGAAAAAGCGGCCGGTATAGCTCGTTTTGCATTGCAGTTCCAGCTTTCCAAAACTCGCTCGCCAGCTCAGGGAGGAGCGCCACTGGCGATAGCCCAACTCTTCATCAAGTTGATCGACCCGCTGCTGAGCGAGCAGGCCTATTTCCCATCTGTGCTGATTGCCGGTGCGGAAACTATACTTGCCTTCCACTTGTCGGTAGTCCCAAAGCCGGAATGGTTCGCTAATGTCCTCATCAACAAATTCCTCTTCTTCTTCAAATTCTTCGTCAAACCCTTCCATGAGTGCCCTTTGCTGATAGTAGCGGCGGGATACATCGGCCGTAAGAGTCAGGTAGGAGGAAAGTTTCCCATCTCTAGGAATGCGATGCCGGCTACGCAATTCAAGGCCCCAGCTTTGGTAGGAAAGCCGTCGCTCTTCTAGTGGTGCGTAGCTTCGATTTCGGCAGGAGCCAGTGATTCTCATCTGGTGTAGTTTGGAGACTTGCATGTTGTATCCAAGGCTGCCTTCTGCATTTTGATACGATGTTGGAATATTGAGCAGTTCGGTAGGGTCACTACCACGTTGAGTCCGGTACAAATCATAACGAGCCTTGGCAAATAAATAGCCATCATTGTTGACAAGCCAACGATAATCGATCTGTACTCGTGGGCGAAATAAATTGGCATCACGGATGCCGGGAAAGAAGTTGTACTGCCCGCGCAGCCCTAAAAGAATGATGTGGTCAGTTGGGTTAAATCGCCAATCTGTTCGCCATTTCAGGCTTTGATAGAAATTGCTTCGAATGGGCTGTGCTATGGATTGGCCGGGAGCATTAAAAATGTTGTACTCGTAACCACTGCCTATTTCCACCCAGGTTTGCGGACTAAGCTGGGCGTTTAGATAAATGGGCATGAATGCACATAGGAGAATTATGAATCGCATCTTTTAATGGGTTGTTTGGTAAGTGAGAGTAGGTTGAGTTCCTAGCGATTGGTTGACAGCAGTGCTTGTGGTGCCTCAGTATCAAAGCTCCCCTTAAGTGTTGGCTCAATATCGACTTTGATAGATTGTTTATCCTTCACTGACTTATGTAGTAAGGGCATCGCCACCAGTAATCCTACCAGTAGCAAAAGGAACGGGAGAGCTGATCGTGAAATGGTCATATCGTTGCTTATTGTTGTTGGAAAATGAGCGAGGGCTTAGTTGTGAATGGTTTCTTTTAGGCCTTGCTTGTTGGCTAATTGAATACCTAGACCTGGGCGAACATTGATCTCCATGATCAAGGGGCCAAGTGCTTCGTCGAGAACGATATCGACACCTAGGTAGCCTAATTGAGGAAATACGGCCGCCGTCTGGACAGCCAACTCCTTGATAGTTGTCCAGTGCGGAATCTCTCGCCCTTGAATGGATTGATTGCTGTCCGGATGTATGCGGTGATGGCGCTGACCATCATAAGCTTCCTTCAATAGTCCTCTTTCCATATCTATGCCAATGCCAAGGCCACCCTGATGCAAGTTGGCTTTACCATCAGATCGGTCGGTTGGCAGGCGCAGCATGGCCATTAATGGCCGGCCATGTAGTAGAATTATCCGAAAATCAGGTACGCCGGCCGGATAGATCTCGTGGAAAAACGGATGGGGAATAATACACTCTTCAATAAGTACACGGTCGCTAGAACCAAATGAATACATTCCCATCAGTAGGCGGGCAAAGTGGGCGTGGATATCTCCGTTAGTTATTGCCCGCCCACCACTGCACCATTGACCGAGTGCGTTTTTCTTCAGAATTAGAATGCCTCCGCCACCTGACCCTTTAGCAGGCTTAATCGCTAGCTTTTCGTGGGTTTGCACTTGTTGCCAGACACTTGGGATGTCACCTAGTCGTTCAATGACCCCATAGGTTTTGGCGCAGGCAATTCCGGCATCTTGCAAGATTGACTTACAAAGGATTTTATCATCAGCCAACAGAAAGTGACGTCGGCAGTTATGGGCGTAAACGTAAAGGGCATTCCGTTCGTTGATGCCGAGAACCTGCGATGCACGAGGCTTCGCTTTGAAAATATTGATCATGGGTTAAATTGTAATGATGTAAAAAACCTTGTTGACCTTCTAAGCTGAAGGGAGGCTTGCAAACCGTTGGTATTCGAATACTCTCAATCCGATCCACCGACCGAGTAAAATGAGAACTCCTACGAAACTCAAATACAATTCTGGATAGGTCAAAAGAATACCCATCAGGAGGTCGGCAGTAAAAATGGGGTAACAGAGCGCTGCGATGAGTAGGGTAGTACCCAACATCTTCAGCGATTCCAGGAAGCCTTCTTCTACTAGTGTTTTGGCATAGCGTTCGGCCGTGATGGCTAGAATAACTAGTGGAAGAAAGAACAAACTCGACCAGTCTGCCCACCCTTGTCTATGACCAATTGCAGCCAATGCCAGCAAACTCACTACCACACTGATCAGCATGATTACCAATTTTGGCGTATGGAGCAAGTGCATCTTTTCCAATAGGTAATGTAAGCCACTAACAACCCCTAACACAAGGACAAAGGCGAGGATGGTCCAGCCCAGATGGGTGTCGATTACGGAAAGTCCGATTAGTGCCGGCAGAAACACGCCAAAGGTTTTTAAACCAACCACATTTTTCATCAAAGCAACGATGAGGGCAGCTACAGGTAATAATATAAAGACGCGCAGCAGTGAAAAGGAAATATCCTTTCCTCCAAGAATTGACCACAAGGTGGGAGTTGAAGCGTCTCGCCGACTAAATGACTGGTACTTCTTCTGGATGCTAAACTGGTAATCGAATCCAATATCACTCGTGTGGGTCATCAGGAACTCATCTCCCTGATAGAGTTCGAGATAATGGGCAGGCAGGTAGGCAAAGTGCCCATTTAATGGATCGAATGGTATCCAGTGGTTATTATAGTATACCTCTGCCCATAGGTGCGACGTTCGCTTTTCGGCATTCTCCAGCACCAATCCGCCGACCACTCGTGCAGGGATGCCTTGCGCTCGGCAGAGTGCAACGAAAAGCCGGCTTTGGCCGTTGCAGGAAGCCCGCTGCCGTTGCCAGGCGGTTAGGGCATCCGTCAAAGCGTTGGTTCCTGACGACTCCAATTGCTGAACTGCAGCAAAATTAGCCTTCAAGGTATTCGTAAGGTCAAGCCGTTTTAGGGCACCAGCTACTGAATCAAGTGTTGGATGGTCACTTTGGATATAGTCGGTAGCTTGAAGATAATTAGCTAAAGCTACGGACCGCCGCCGAGGTAAAGGGGCGGTTGTTGGCAGCTGCATCAGTACGGCTTTTACTTCTACTTCGTAGGTGAGTGAAAAGTGTGCATCACGTTGGCCACTGCTGCGCCAGGATCCCAGGACGCCTCCGGCGCGTTGCTGCGAATCGAAAACAAGTGAGTCGCCACCATTGGTAACTGGCCGCACCAGTTGACGCTGATTCGATTGAGGTAAATAGGCCCTGATGACCGCTTCTTCAGGAAGCCGAAATAGGTCAAATTCATACGTAAGACTATACACTTCGCGAGGAAGTAGTTCGTCGATGCTCCGAGAATTCTGTAACTGCTTGATCGCAATGACCAGCAATGGTAAAAAGATCAAAAGGGCAGTGCAGATGGAGTGGGCATTCCGTTTCAACATGTAGTTCGATTGCTGAACTGATTTAACCTTATCACTTCTGGCTGAGGCCGGCGCAAAGGTTTGGACCAGTTTGTTAATTAAATACGTGTTGAAGTCGACTTATAGGCTTGCGTTTGGTGGTGAAACGGCGAAGCCTAATTATACCCTACCGGAGGATTGAATTTTTTATTCGATTGAGAGTATGCTGTGAGGGATAGTCCATTGAAACTTAGCAGCGGGGCTCCTGCAACAAGCTTGAAGAAGCTCTCTTCGCTGCACCTAGTCGAAGCTCTAGTTTCCTTCTATTGTTATTGACGTAGGATTGACGTATACAATTCCATTCTCAGACGTGATTTTGCAGTAGTTCGAAATTATGAAGAGCTTTTAATAGTTGGTTCCTTTGTTTTGGAATAAATGCGTATCAAGGAATAAAATAAGGCCCTTCTTGATATTCATACCTTTTTATTCTGTGTCTCAAAAGAACAATAAAGGACAACTGGAACAGGGATCCGAATAAGCATTTATAAAATCTTCATGCTGTTCTAGATGGAACAATGACTTTATTTCCTTTACAATTCGCCCTCTGAAAAGCCTTTAGAAAAGGAAAAATCCTTGTTCCGTCAACCGCAACTTACAGAGAAATGGACCTCGGTAAGGGTGTTATTCTACTCACTAATCTTAATGAATGTTATGAAAAACTATTTTATCCAAAAGAAAATCGAGTCCTATGGCTATCTCCGAATAGTCTTAGCGTTCCTGGTTTTTACTTTGATAAATCTCACCCTGACAGCCCAAACCGCTAGTGTTTCTGGTGTCATTGTTGACGAGACTAAGGATGGTTTACCTGGAGTAAATGTAATAGTCAAAGGAACATCCACCGGTACAGCCAGTGATTTCGACGGATCCTACGAACTGGACGTTCCAGAGGGCTCTGTACTTGTTTTTTCTTTCACCGGTTACGTTCCACAGGAAAGATCTGTCACAGGCAGTGGCACAATTAACGTAGAGTTAGCCCCAAATACAGCCTTGCTGAATGAAGTTGTGGTAATAGGCTACGGTCAAACGCAAAACAAAAGAGCCACCACCACGGCTGTTGCAACAATTTCTTCATCGCAAATACAAAGCTTAAGAACAGCTCGCCCCGAAATAGCCTTGCAAGGCTTGGCACCAGGGGTTGTTGTTGCGCAAACGTCCGGCTCCCCGGGGGCTCCGCTAACCGTACGCATGAGAGGTATTGGATCGCCCAATTCCTCTGCTCCTTTATACCTGGTTGATGGCATCCAGGTTCCTTCTCTTGAGTATTTGAATGCCGATGATATTCAAAATATTACACTTTTGAAAGACGCTGCTTCTGCCGCTATTTACGGATCACGGGGAGGAAACGGCGTAGTCTTGGTTCAGACCAAACAAGGCCACTTCAATGCTGATAAACCTAGTATTTCCTTTAGTGGCTTCTATGGTTTTCAGAACCTGGCCTACAAGCCAGAACTCATGGACCGCGATCAGTACATCGACTATTATAATGCGGCCATTGCCGCTGCTGGCGAACCACCAGTAGGATTTAGAGACGCGTTTTCAGAAGCAGAAAGAAATGCCTTGCCCAACACTGACTGGTATGATGTCATTTTTGAGGACAATTCACCTATGAGCAATGCGCATTTTTCTATCTCTGATGGTAGCGAGAAAACACGCTATTCTATTGGAGCAGGCCTGTTTAACCAACAAGGTATTGTTGGCGGTGAGGCAGGAAGATCGGATTACCAACGCATAAATGCACGCGGTAATCTACACACCCAACTCCTTCCTAACTTGGAATTCGGCGTATCGGCTGATTATACACAGATGGAAAGAAATTTCCTTAGCGAAAACAATGGCGGTACTGGAACAGCTTTAATGAATTACATTACTGCTATTCCCGCTATTTATCCTACACACGCTGAAAATGGAGAGATCTTCAACATGGGTCGTCAAGCCCCTAATCCTTCCTATAATGGCGTGCCGCTCAATGTGCTTGGAGCTGTAACCAACCCTCTTTGGAGTACAGAAATCACTAATAATGAGGCAGTTCAGAACGTGACTCTATTGTCTTCTAGCTTGTCCTATCAACCAATTTCTAGCCTTAGTCTACGTGCTTCATATGCTCTCTTTGACTTAAGTGCTCTGAATAGAGGATTCGTTCCTTTTGTAGAATATCCAGAACAGACGTTCACTACCCTTGGTAATGTTAGTTACTCTGAAGCACCCACTCAATCTCGCAACCAACAGTATGGTGGTACCGCTGAATATACCTTCCAGCAGCTTCCCTCAGCTCACAACCTCAAGTTACTGGGTGGGGTAGAAGTAGTTAATCGTTATCTCAAACAATTTGGCCGGGTTTCTAATGCTGGCAGCTATCTGGTGAATGATTTTGATGATGTCAATTTCGCATTAGCTACTGATATCTCCAATGCTATTGTGTCGCCGGCCCAAGAATCAGAGATTGGCTTGTTGTCATACTTTGGGAGAGTTTCCTACGAGTATAAGAATAAGTACTTGTTCAGTGCATCAATACGAAACGACCAGTCTTCAAATTTCGGTGAAAACAATCGTTCTGGTTGGTTCCCATCAGTATCAGCAGGGTGGGTCTTGTCGGAAGAGACCTTCTTCCAATCCCAGGCGATCGACCTGTTTAAACTGCGGGCTAGTTGGGGCATCAGCGGTAATGATGCGGCCAGCCCTTATTCATTCTTGGCGACTGTGGCTACCAACGCTCAATTTGCCGGGAAGCCTGGCATTACACTCACAGGATTAGCCAATCCATTTTTGAAGTGGGAAGAATTGACGCAGACGAATATCGGCTTGGATGTCAATGCATTCAATAACAAGCTTGGACTGACCATCGATTACTACACTAAGAACACAGAAGATATCCTGTTGCGGGCCAATACGCCGCTAAGTACAGGCCTCAATCCTTCATTTGTCAATGTAGGTAGTGTGAAAAACACCGGGCTTGAAGTATTGCTTTCCTACCGTGAAACGGTAAGCGAGAACTTCAGATGGAATGTTGCATTCAATATTGGATTCGTAGAAAATGAAGTTACGAGCCTTGGTAACAACGGCCAGGCACTTGAAGGTGGAAGGACAGGTCAGCTGTATGCAGACCCGATTACGCTAACTGCTGTGGGGCACCCCATCTCCAGTTTCTATGGATACCAAGTGGAAGGGGTCGACGCCAACGGCACCTTGATATTTGCTGATTTAGACAATAGCGGTAATGATCAAACGACACCGGACGTAGGAGATAAGACTTTTATTGGCAACCCTATGCCGGACTTCACTTATGGATTTAGCCTGGGAGCTACAATCAATGCATTTGACATTGGAGCTTTCTTTTATGGTTCTCATGGGAACGACATCTTCGATGCAACTATTCGCTACGATGCCATTGGTTCAAATCGCCCGATTGGCTATGCAGCCGATGATCGTCTAGGCAACATAGCAGCTGGTGGCTTGAATGGCGAACACCAGGTTTCTGATTTCCATGTCAAGGACGGTTCATTTGTGAAGCTGAGGAACCTATCCATTGGTTATACATTGCCTTCTACAATTGCCAATAAGATTCGAGCTCAAAGACTTCGCTTTTACGTTGCCGGTCAGAACCTAATCATCCTGACCAAATATACTGGTGCTGATCCTGAAATCGGAGAAAATGCCTTGAATAGCTTTTTGGATATGGGTATTGATCGTGGGTATTACCCACAACCGCGTTCAGTTCTTTTGGGCTTTCAACTTGATTTCTAGAAATAGACCTTGGACGATGACTGTCAGCTAAGGATAAAAAATAATGCGTAATGAAGAATAATATTTCAAAAATTGGATTCATTTTCGGCTTTGCCCTCCTCCTTTCCATGTTCTCATGTGGAGATGACCTGCTGGAAAAAAATCCGATTTCAACGATTTCTACGGAAACGGCCTTTGAGTCGGAAAGTAGTGTGCTTTCAGCCCTCAATGCAGCCTATGATCCGTTGCAATGGCAATTTGTCAATGGTGCTCATACATTCCCGCAGATATTTCAGTCTATAAGAGCTGATGACCACCACTCGCAGCAGGCAGCCTTCTGGGCGGCAGGCTTGAATTTCGATCAGTTTGAAACCATTACTTCGAACAACCAGAATGTAGCTGCCGTATGGTCAAAGTGGTATAAAATGGTAGCCCGGGCGAATTTCGCCATGAAAACTGCCGAAGAATTTGACCGTTTCACCACCTCAGGATTACAAGCTCAAATTATTGCAGAAGCGAAGTTCTTACGGGGTTTTGCCTACTTTGAATTGGTCCGGCTATTTGGTGGAGTGCCGTTGATCACTTCTGCAATTACAAGTACTGCCGATAACTTCTTCTTGCCCCGTTCCTCAGAAAGCGAAGTATATGCGCAAATCGAACGGGATCTAAGCGACGCTGCTGCTGGATTACCTGAAAAAGGAGCAACGGAGGATTTTCGGGCAACATCTGGTGCAGCTAATGCACTATTAGCTAAAGCATATCTCTACCAGGGAAAATATGGAGAAGCTGTTACTGCCGCTGAGAAAGTTATCAATTCCAATGTTTATGCACTGGAGTCCAGTTTTGAGGACAACTTCAAGCTCGATAATGAATTCGGGGTCGAATCCATTTTCGAGATCAGCTATGTTGATGGTCTCGTAGGCGGAGGCTTTGAGACCAATGAAGCACAGGAGGGATCAGGGTCTTGGCAATTTATGTTCATGTGGGCAGCGGGCAAATGGCTGTCTTGGGGGAATATGATCCCACGGCAATCGCTCATCACCCTTTATGATGATGATGACCAGCGCAAAAGTGCTACGTTCTTGCAGCCTGGCGATGTCGTGAATTCGCCTGGATTAGCAGCGATCGGATGGGATCCGATTGCCAATCCCAACTTTGCCGTAGGATCCCAGGCTATGAATAAGAAGTTCTTCCTGACCTACGAAGAATTGGATCAGCTGCTGAATGTCCAGCAAAGTCCATTGAACGAAAAAATCTTGCGCTATTCCGATGTGCTTTTGATCCATGCCGAAGCATCCCTAATGGGAGGAGGAGGAAATGGGCAGGCCTCATTCGATGAGGTTACCATGAGAGCTTATGGAGGTACTATTTCCTATACCCTCGAAAACATCAAGTTGGAACGCAGAAAGGAGTTCGCAACAGAAGGCTGGAATCGATTTACAGACTTGAAGCGGTGGGGTGATCTCGCGGAAGCCATGCAGGCCGTGGGTAAAAATTTCACACCCAATAGAGACGAATACCTTCCGATTCCTCAGACTGAAATCAATTTAGTGGGAAGAGATATCCTAACCCAAAACCCAGGGTATTAAGCCATTGAACCCACTTACTCTAAATCAACTACTATACTAATGGAAAGATATATTAAAGCATTTCTGCCGCTTTTGGCACTTGTAGGACTCATCCAATTTATGGGTTCCTGCGATAAAGAGACCGCACTGCCCGGTTTTGATACGGTTGCTTCTCATCATGATGGTATTCAAAATCTAGATGAAGAAGGTGTTGATTGTGGCGGTTCCAGCGGCGTTGTCTGCCCTTCATGTAGTGATGGCATTCAGAACCAGGATGAAGAAGGAGTCGACTGTGGCGGTATTTGTGGCAACCCTTGCCCGGAAGCAACCCCGCGATTTGACGCATTGGCCGGTATGGGGCTTCCTTACTTCCATACTTTTGAAACAGAGGATTCACATGTTAATCTTTCGGAAATAGATGCGAACTCAGTGACGGTAGACTATGCTTTCGCCGACCCGGCTGGCTCTGAAGATATCGTAACCCGGTACAACCGGCCAGAGGGATTGGTTGCCGACGGCTTCTCCGACTTCAAATTTGAAGTCTTCAGTACGCCAATCGACTTTTCGGTTTTTAATAAGTTTGAACTGGACTTATACATCCCATCTTCAAATGCATTTGATGGCCCGTTTACGCCTACTGCTGAAGTAATCTTCTTGGATTCTTCCAATCCTGAATTCTGGACGACGTGGACTGTATTGTCGGTTACGATTGACGAAGCCGACTTTGATTCTTGGGTTACGGCTAGATTTGATGGCGGGCCGGGATTAGCTGGAGCCACCATTTATGACCAAATAGCCCTGCGTATTGGTGGTTCAAATCACCAAAATGCTGCGACATTCTATATGCGCGACTTTATTCCGGTAACATCCTTTGTTCAGGCTGGTACACCTAGAGCTGACGCCT
>SPJK01028121.1_pt1 | contig 22444 bp, 22 predicted proteins | sample 3741771 | NCBI WGS metagenome assembly SPJK01 (sample SAMN10925997, study PRJNA522277) | cold seep metagenome | isolation source: Elba SIP-enriched marine methane seep metagenome, extraction at timepoint T2 | place: Italy: coast of Elba, Mediterranean Sea
ACATATCGCTTTGATGGCTACTTTTCTCATTCAAACCATGAAAACTTTCTGTTAGTTGGCGAATCGCATCCTGAACAAGCTGATTAACTTGAGTACTTTCAGATGAAATAAAATCATATTGCTCACGTAAATGTTTATATGCCTCATCATGCATATCAGACACTTGCTCGGCAATATCATCATTAACAACTTGGGGCGTTATCGTTTCTTTAGTCGTATCTAATTTTTGTTGTTCAACCGGCAAAAACAGCCACACCATTGCTGTCATTGCTACAAAACATCCGGCAATCCATCCTGAAAGATAAAAAGCCGATACTGCTATAAAAACTGTTACAACCAATTGATTTTTCACTTATTTTACAGCCTTATATAAATCCATCCTTGAGCACCCAATTCTTTCAATATGAGAACATAAATTCAAAACCAGCAATTGCTATGCCAATACATTATTTTTTCAATAAATGAAGAAGTTTCTCAGCAACCTTATCAATAGAGACTTGCTCTGTAGCAGCTCCAATTTTTACTGCCGCACCGGGCATTCCCCAAACGACAGATGATTTTTCATCTTGCACAAAGGTTGTTGCGCCAGCTTGCTTCATTTCAAGCATGCCTTTAGCACCATCATCCCCCATTCCAGTCAACATCACGCCAATCGCATTTTTACCTACATTTTGAGCGATACTACGAAACATTACGTCAACTGAAGGCTTATGACGACTAACCGGTGGGCCATCATTTAAACAACAAAAATAATGAGCGCCTTTTCGCTCTATTAATAAATGCTTATCGCCAGGTGCTATATAAGCATGTCCAGGTAACAATTGCTGACCATCTTGTTCAACATGACACACGGTTAATGCACTTAAGCTGTCGACACGTTCAGCAAAAGATCTACTGAATGCTATCGGAATATGTTGAGTAATAACAATACTTGGAAAATCGGCCGGTAATGATTGTAAGACGGTCTTTATCGCTTCTGTTCCACCCGTTGATGAACCTATGGCCACAATTTTATCAACGGTTTCTATATTACCTGATGCTTTTTTGCCTATCACGGCATCAGCAGTTAGTTTTTCGAGAGGCTGCTGTTTCATCAACGATAAATCCCTTGCTTTGATATTAGCATTTGCTGCAGTTTTAACTTTTTTAATAATGTGTTCAGCATAGCTATCAATAGTATTAAGTAAATCAATTTTAGGCTTCGCAATGAAATCAACGGCCCCTAACTCGAGCGCATCAAGCGTGACTCCTGCGCCTGTCTCCGTTAGCGTCGAAATCATTACCACAGGCATGGGATGAAGGCGCATCAAATTTTTTAAAAACGTAATCCCATCCATCCTTGGCATTTCTACATCTAACGTTATCACATCTGGTTTAAGTGCTTTAATTTTTTCTCTTGCAATATATGGGTCAGCAGCCGTACCAACAACTGTAATATCATCATCTGACTCCAACACCTCTGTTAACAGCTTTCTTACTAGAGCTGAGTCGTCAACAATTAAAACTGAAATTGTAGCCATTTAGACTCCGTTAACACCTATTAAACTTAGAGTATAACCTGCAATTAATTAATAAAAACACATAGCGGTTTTAGGGGATTCACCATTAAAACAGTTCCACACCACCAGAGTCTTGCTGAACATCCAAGTTTCTTTGGTAAGACTCCTCACGTTGAATTAATGTTTGATTGTGTATTGATTCTAAACGTTTGACACGCATTCGCCCTGAATCAGGATAAAACATGACTTTCCGAGGATGCGTATCACCCAAATCATTGGCGACGACAGGAATGCTCTCACGAGCCAAATAATCAAGAACGAATAAACTATTTTTCAAGCCTACATTAGACATATTTCCAATGATATTGCCGCCACCAGTCACTTTTGCTTCTAAATTTTGACGACTGCCTCCCGCCTTAAGAATACTGTTGATCAAATATTCCATTGCAAAATTACCATAACGGGTTGCTTCATCCAGCCAGTCTTGGCCTCCATGACTAGCGTGCACAGGCAACATAAAATGATTCATGCCGCCAATACCAAACACCTTATCTCGTATACAAGCTGAAACACATGAACCTAGTGTTGTCGCGACCGCTTCACCGGGTGTAGTTGTCACGTAATATTCACCGGGAAGGATTTTTGCAGCCCAAATATGTTGATGTTTGTCCCAATAACGGTTGATATGCTCAAACTCTGGAAAGCAATTTGGTTGCGCTATTGGAGCATCGCTAACCATTATATATTCCTTTGATAAACAGTTTTACCCAGCAAGCTAAAATCATCACTTACTTTATGTAACGTTTCTGAATGACCAATAAATAGGTAGGCTTTTGATCGTAATATCTCAAAATAACGTCTAAACAAAACGCGCTGAGTATCCTTGTCAAAATAAATCACAACATTTCGGCAGAACATCAAATCAAAAGGGCCATGCATCGGCCAGTTTTGTAACAAATTTAAACGCTTAAAGCTAATGAGTTGCTGCAATTCAGTTGATACTTTCACATAACCTAATTTGTCACCTTTGCCACGTTTAAACCAGCGTTTTTTTCGTTGTTCAGATAGGCCATCAATGCGATCCTCTCTATAAACACCTTCTTGCCCCGCAGCAATTACATTAGCGTCTATATCAGTAGCAAGTATTTTAATATCCCAGTCCTCAATATTTGGAATACATTCTCGCAACACAATGGCAATGCTATAGGCTTCTTCACCTGTGGAGCATCCAGCAGACCATATCCGTATCTTCTTGCTGTGCTTATTCAGAGCTAATAGTTGAGGAATAGCCTCTCCAGCTAAAAACTCAAAGTGATGACTTTCACGAAAAAAAGAGGTTAAATTAGTGGTTATTGCGTTAATTAAATAGTCTTGTTCGATCTTATCGCCAGCCACAATCGCCTGGCAGAACTCATCAAAATTAGTATAAGGCCCTGTGCGAATTCGTTTCGACAATCGACTGTAGACCATGTCTTTTTTTAAATCGGTCAAAACAATGCCAATATTCTCCGTGACAAATTTTCTAATTTTCTGAAAATTGGCATCTGAAAACTCAAACTCACGATCTTTAGTTTCAATCATCGTGTTGTCTCAGATGCCCTTTAGTTAAAGAGTCAAACACGATATTTAAAATTCATCCCACTCATCATCATCTGTAGAAGCAACAGATGCTGCATTTGCTTGCGGCATTGGAGTAGGTGTCGCAACAGATTGTGCTGCCGTCATAACGGGTGCTGGTATTTGAGAGGGTGGTGCTGAAACAGTAACGCCAGTATCAAAAAATGATACTAAACGTTGCAGAACCTGTCCTTGCTGATCGAGCGATTCGCTCGCCGCTGCAGCTTCCTCTACTAAGGCTGCATTTTGCTGTGTCATTTCATCCATTTGCCCCACAGCCAAATTAACTTGGGTAATACCTGAAGTCTGCTCTGCACCAGCCGCCGCAATTTCTGAAATAATATCGCCGACTCGTTTAGCGCCGGCAACGATATCCTCAAGTGTGCGACCCGACTCATCCACTAACATAGAGCCTTCTTTTACTTTTTCACCGCTATCATTAATGAGTTCTTTAATCTCTTTCGCTGCGCCAGCTGAGCGTTGAGCTAGATTACGAACCTCTGATGCTACTACCGCAAAGCCACGACCTTGCTCACCAGCTCTTGCAGCCTCGACTGCCGCATTTAAGGCTAATAAATTTGTTTGGAAAGCAATTTCATCAATTACCCCAATAATATCCGCCACCTTTTTGCTTGCCGAACTTATCGCAGTCATCGCCTCAATGGCTTCTTTGATTACCGAGCCGCCTTTTTCGGCTTGCTCTCGAGCACTTGCAGCTAATTGATTAGCTTGTGCAGCATTATCAGAATTCTGACGAACAGTACTCGTTAACTCTTCCATACTCGATGCCGTTTCTTCTAATGAAGAAGCTTGTTGCTCTGTACGGCTACTTAGATCTGTATTACCACGTGAAATTTCTGTAGCAGAACTACTAATAGTAACGGCTGTTTCACTAATTTCAGTGACTGTCTCCGCCATTTTGTGAACAGTAGTGTTAACCGCTTTCTGGAGATTAGCAAATTCACCATCATATTCTCCGTTAATGGTTTCTTGTAAGCTCCCTGCCGCCATAGCATTCATGACTCGTGATACTTCAGATTGTATGCGTTCGACTGTATTTTGAAGCTGTTTTTGCTCAGTAATATCAGTAGCATATTTGATTACTTTGTAAGGGTTTCCATTTACATCCAAAATTGGGTTATAACTCGCTTCTAGCCAAATTTCTTTGCCGCTCTTACCAACACGTTCGTATTGTCCAGCATCAAACTCACCGCGACCAAGTTTTGCCCAAAAATCAGCATAACCTTGACTTTCAGCTACGCCAGGAGGAGCAAACATGCGATGATGCTTACCAATAACCTCTTCTCGTGAATACCCAACAACTGCTAAAAAGTTATCGTTGATATCGATAATAGTGCCATCTAATTTAAAAGAAATTACGCCCATTACTTTATCAATTGCACTTATTTGACCATCGGCATCAACTGCCGCTTTTTTCTTCTCCGTAATTTCGGAGGCAAACTTAGTGACTGAAACAACAACACCATTTTCATCAAAAATTGGGTTATAACTCGCTTCCAGCCAAATTTCTTTACCGCCGTTACCTATACGCTTGTACTCACCAGCATCAAACTCACCGCGCTTCAGCTTTGCCCAAAAATCAGCGTAATCTTGACTCGCCGCTAAAGCTGGCTCAGCAAACATACGATGATGTTGCCCCACGACTTGCTCTCTCGTGTAGCCAACCACAGCCAAAAAGTTATCATTAACATCAGTGATGAGGCCTTCAGGAGTAAAATGAATAACACCCATCGACTTATTTATAGCCTCAATCTGGCTTTCCAATTCAAATATCCTATTTTCCATATCGGTGCTCTCAGTGATTGATTCTGTAGTTGTCATTGGTTCAGCCTCCAAAGGCTCATATGCATCAAGCATTATTTTTGCCACATTATTCAGCGTGTTTTCCCACGCAACACTGACTTCTGTCGTCCACAACTCGCCAGCAAATTCTTCTAATACTGCCAATAGGTTTTCGGCAACTTTAGGAAAATCTTCAGCAACAACGCCATAATGCATATGGCGAGCGCCCAAACCCGTTAAATATTCATTTAACACGTCTGGTTTTTGTATGTTCTGGACGAGTAAGACCAGTGACGCTAATAGTTTCTTTTCTTGCCCAGAAACCGAAACACCTTCGAATAATTTGTGTGTTTCAGGGTAGATATCAAATAAACGTTCATAAAAACGTTTCGCAATAGCTTCACCCTCAGAAGACAGCGCAGTAAAACTTTCTTGCAGGTATTCTGCTTCTGTTTTTATTTTGACCGCTTTTTTCGTGGCTGTACTTCGTCTAACTCGTTTACGTTTAGATGGCGTTTTTGCTTCAGGTTTCTCTTTAGCTTGCTTTTCATCATCCGCCAGCCAAGATAATGGATCATCGCCCATTGGTTCTTTTTTTTCTGCCATTAGCTGGTTCTCCCACTAATCAAATCTTGTGCTAAAGACTGATAATCTTCTGCACCTTTACTGTTCTTTTTATAATCAAAGATTGATTTGCCAAAGCTTGGACACTCCGCCAAAGCGACGCTTTCTCGAATCAATGTTTGAAAAACACGTCCAGGGAAATACTTCAAAATCCGTTTTCTCACTTCTTCTGTTAAACGACGCCTCATATGCATTCGCGTTGAAGCGAGCCAAAGCACGACTTCTTTGCCTGAAATAGATTGAGCTCGCTTTAATATTTGCATTAACCTAGATAAGCCTTGTAATGAAAGGTAATCACCGGATACCGGAACAATCATTTCATCTACGGCAAACATGGCATTCAGACCCAATAATCCAGCTGACGGTGGACAGTCAATTAATACGTAATCAGCATGACCCAATAACGATTTTTCAATAGCTTGCTTTAACTTATAGCCACGTGCTGAACCACCAGCAGTGACCTGTTCAAAATCAGCAAGCTTTGTTCCTGCAGGAACCACCTCTAAATTTTCTCTTGCCTGAAGTAGTTTATTTTCAAGCGAATCCCCTTTAATCAGGACATCATCCATGCCACCTTGCTGATTATCGAGACCTAGCCCTGTAGCCACCTGACCTTGAGGGTCCATGTCTAACAAGATCGTTTTTTTACCGAGTAAGGCCAGAGCATGCCCTAAGTTTATAACGGTTGTTGTTTTACCAACGCCGCCTTTTTGATTCATTACTGCAAGCACTCTGGTCACATTAAACCCTTGTTTTATCCAATCGCTTCAACAGCTAATAAATGGTCAATGTCTAATAACATCACCATATTTTTATCAATTTTCACTAAACCAGATAAATATTCTGTATCTATCATTGTTCCAAAGTCAGGTACTGGTGTTATGTCTTCCGGCATCACGTTATGGCTATCTGACATCGCATCAACCACAATACCCACTGTTCGTTGACTGACACCTTCTACTCTCAACACGACAATAACAGTGGTTGGTTTATACGCTAAAAAAGGCATCCCAAAACGTAACCTCAAGTCAACAACCGGTACAATCGTGCCTCGTAAATTAAGAACTCCACATAAGTAATGGGGGGTGTTTGGTATAGGGGTAATCGTGTCCCAGCCTTTTATTTCTTGCACACGGAGAATTTCAACGCCATATTCCTCATCATTCAGCACAAACGTTAAATATTGCTCAGCACCATCGCGCACTTGGTCCATAGCTAGTAACGAGTTGTTTTCTAAGACATTTTCACTCATAAGAACCTCTTAAGCTGCTTGCTCATCAGTAATGACTTTAGTTGCCAAGCTAGGATCTCGATACAGGCTAATCAAACCTGGTACATCAAGAATTAACGCAACAGTGCCATCACCGAGTATGGTCGCGCCAGAAAGCCCTAAGACTTTTCGATAGTTAGTTTCTAAACTTTTGATCACTACCTGCTGTTGACCTAATAATTCATCAATGAATAAACCAACCTTATGCCCTTCGCCTTCTACGATGACTAATAGTCCTTCTTCAAGATCGGTAACTTTAGGCTCTATATTGAAGATGTCATAGAGGCGAATAACGGGTACATATTCATCTCTAAGCTCGTATAGTTCACCTCTGCCTGACACCAATTTGACATCATGGAGGTTTACTTCAAGTGTCTCGATAATTGAGACCAATGGCAGAATATAATTTTGATTGGCAACCTTGATACTTTGACCATCCATAATCGCCAAGGTCAGAGGTAAACGAATAGTGAATGTGGTGCCAAGCCCTTTCAAAGAAGTTACTTCGACACTGCCACCTAGGCTGCTGATGTTTTTCCGAACAACGTCCATCCCGACGCCACGGCCAGATATATCACTCACTACATCTGCCGTTGAAAAACCCGGCAAGAAAATTAATTCATGTATTTTTTCTGGTGGTAGCTTTTCAGTACTACTGACTAAGCCCTTATCAACCGCTTTCTTAAAGATTTTGTCTTCATTAAGTCCTGCGCCATCGTCCTTAATCTCAATAACAATGTTGCCGCCTTGATGAAACGCATTCAGTAATAAAGTACCTGTCTCACCTTTGCCTGATTCTAGGCGCTTTTCTGGTGTTTCTAAACCATGGTCCAGTGAATTCCGCACTAAGTGAACCAACGGGTCACCTATTTTTTCCATGACCGTTTTATCAAGCTCTGTTTGCTCACCACTTAATTTAAGCTCAACTTTTTTACCTGTTTTTGAGCTCAAATCATGCACTAAGCGAGGGAAACGATTAAAGGCGAAACTAATTGGCAGCATGCGAATTTGCATAATGCCTTCTTGCATTTCACGGGTGTTTCTTTCTAGTTGAGCAAGACCATCAATCAATTGCGGCAACATCTCAGGCGTAAAATTATCGCCGACCTGACTCAGCATCGACTGAGTAATAACTAATTCGCCAACCAAATTAATTAAAGAATCAATTTTCTCGGTACTGACTCGAATCGAGCTACTAGGCGGTGCAGAACTTGCTGATTTCTGAGGCGTGTCTTTTTGTACCTGAGATGCTGAAGCTGGCTCAACAGAAGCAGATACTTCAGAGACCGCTTGTGCCTCAACAAAACCCTCAACAGGCTCTTGTTCAGAAACTGGTTGAGCTTCGCTTTCATCAATTAATTGCTCTACCGATAAATCACAGTCGCCATCGACCCACTCGAAGATTTCCAACACATCTTCTTTTGATGCATCACCTTTTAATTCTATTTCCCAAGCAAGATAACTATCTTCAGGCTCTAAACTGGAAAATGCAGGTAAATCACTGTCATCAACATTTATTGTTAAGTCACCTAAACTCGCCAATTCACGGAACATGCGAACAGGGTCATTACCGGTCTGTAACATATGACTATGTGGTTTAAAATGAATACGCCATTCAAGTGCTTGCTCGATAGTACTTGCTTCGGCTTTGTCATCTGCACTTGTTTGCTCGATAACAGCATCACCATCCAACAATGTAGCTAACTGCTGAACAACATCCGCAATACGCTCATCATCAGTAGGTTGCTCTTGCTGTACGGCGGTTAACATTTCTCTTAACACATCAACCGCGACTAATAAGACATTAGTAGATTCAGAAGTAACATCTCGCTGGCTGTTTCGCATTTCATCCAACAAGGTTTCCATCTTGTGAGTGAACTCCGAAACAGCCATAAACCCAAAGGTTCCCGCACCACCTTTTATTGAGTGAGCGGCCCTAAATATAGTATTGATTGCCTCAACATCTGGGCTGCCTTCTTCTAAATTAAGAAGGCCGCTTTCCATAGCGTCTAAGCCTTCGAAACTTTCTTCAAAGAACACATCATGAAATTGTGAAATATCTATACTCATAAGGTTTTCCTAATTTAAGTAGGTTTATACCTCTGAAAACGATGTGGCATATTCATTAACAACATATAGATCAACCTAGTACTTTTTTCACAGTAGCTAGCAGCTGATCAGGATTAAAAGGTTTGACTAACCAACCTGTTGCACCTGCGGCTCTACCCTCACCTTTTTTGTCTGTGCCCGCTTCAGTTGTCAGCACTAAAATAGGTGTAAACCGGTAATTTGGTAATGCTCGTAGCTGCTTAGTAAGTGTTATTCCATCCATGATTGGCATGTTTACATCGGTTAACACCAAATCAAAACGATCTGTTTTAGCGATATTTAATGCTTGTTGACCATCAGCAGCATCAGTCACTGTGTGTCCTGCACCTTTTAATGTGAAAGCCACCATCTGGCGCATTGATGCTGAATCATCTACCGCAAGAATCTTTGCCATTTGTTATATTCTCCTGCCCACATAGCTAACGTGAGTATTTATATTTTTGAATGAATAGTTATATGAAAAAGTCAAAATGTATATTTGACTAATCGCTATTTTCATCTAAATTCATTCTCTCTGCCAAGCCCAATAAATTAAGCGCGGTTTTAAATGCCTCACTAGGGGCAGTCCAAAGTAAATCCATACCATGCTCAGATAGCTCTTTCTTCAATGCATATAGCATCTGAATAACTGAAGCATCGACACGATCAAGCTCACTAATCTTGAGTTTGATTTGATGCCCCTCTGCAATGATGTCTATTAATTTTGCATACAAGCTAGCAACATCAGCGATACCTAGTGCGTCCCCGCAATCAATTTCTACTACATCCATTTCAGCCATTTGTTACTCCAGATCGTTTTCAATAACGAATAAAATAATCACTGTATTTTTCTATGGCGTCACGCCACGTAAAATCTTTAATTCCAGCATATCCTATGCCATCTGGACTGGCTATTATTGCCGCTTTCGTTTTGCCTGTAGCAGAGAGGTACTGAATAGATTGCCGTCCGAAATCACGTTGTTTTTGTAGCTTATGGACTGTCATTGCTTGCTTCCACACCTATTCCACTATTGCAAAACATTAAGGCTTTTTGCCTTAGATAATGTGAATAATGCAGAGAGTATGCCAGCGGAGTGTCGCTAGCTAAAAAGAATGATTATATTAAGGCTTTATGCGGCTTCGCAGCCATTGATTTGTACTGTATTCATCATTATCGAGCTGTTCCTTGCGGAGCTCAATCGCCAACTCTTCACCTTGATAACGCTCGACTAATAGATGTAATGCCTGAGCTTTAGTTCGTTTTTGTAGCCATACTCTCTTTTGAGAATCGACCAAGTTAGCACTATGCTCAACTTGCTGTTGCTGTGCTTCAATGGCCTGATCAAGCTGCTGTAAAAAAGCACGCAATTCCAACATTTTTTGAGTGCCTAATATCTGCATTTCACCTTGGCGAAAGCGCAGTAAATAATCCGCTTTATATTGATGCAAATCGTCGAGTTGCAGTTTATCACGCTGCCAAGCAGAGTTAGCTTGCCCAAGCATGGATAGTGCTTCTTGCTCTGCTTTTTCAGCTAAAGTGATGACTGGATGTAAGCGTTTTGAACGTTTCATAGTTCAGAAGTTACATATTACTGACGGCGACAGGCTGCTGCTGATTGAAGTTAGGCGGAGGCTGTTGCATCAATTTTTGTAAATTATCAGCACTTGCCTGCCAATCTACAGCTTCATGCATACCTTGTTTTAAAAAGCTCAATAACTGCGGATACATTGCAATTGCTTCATCAATTTGCGGATCCGTTCCCGGCACATAAGCTCCAACATTAATTAAATCTTGGTTTTGGACATATAAGGAATAGATATGTTTGAACTGCTGAGCAAACTGCAACTGCTCCGGTGAAATAACTTGCGGCATAACTCGGCTTATCGACGCTTCAACATCAATCGCTGGGTAATGACCAGATTCAGCTAGACGACGAGATAACACAATATGACCGTCTAAAATTGCTCTGGCCGCATCAGCGATAGGATCTTGTTGATCATCACCTTCGGTTAGGACTGTATAGATTGCAGTTATCGCACCTTGCCCATCAGCACCATTGCCCGCTCGTTCGACCAGTTGTGGAATCAATGAAAATACAGAAGGTGGATAACCCTTAGTAGCAGGAGGTTCACCAATAGCTAAAGCAATTTCACGTTGCGCTTGTGCAAACCGCGTTAGTGAATCCATTAACAATAAAACCTGTTTGCCTTGATCTCGAAAATATTCGGCAATACTGGTCGCTAACATAGCTCCATGCAAACGCATCAAGGGTGAATAGTCTGCTGGAGAGGCCACCACAACTGCACGTTCACGCCCCTTTTGACCAAGAATATCTTCTATAAACTCTTTAACTTCTCGGCCACGCTCACCGATCAAGCCAACCACAATGACATCTGCCTCAGTAAACCGAGTCATCATGCCAAGCAAGACACTTTTACCGACACCACTACCAGCAAACAAGCCCATACGTTGGCCTCGCCCCACACTAAGTAAAGCGTTAATTGCCTCCACACCCACATCAAGATGTTCACGAACTGGAGAGCGAGCCAAAGGATTGATAGCTTGACCATGCAATGCAACAGAATCAGAGACTCTTAATGAGCCTTTTCCATCTAAGGGTTTACAAGCACCGTCAACGACACGGCCTAATAACGCTTCACCAACAGGTACTTGAGAATCACTACGAATCGGCGTAACACGGGCATTAGGGACTAAACCACGAATGTCTGCTGTCGGCATTAAATAAAGGGTTTCACCCGAAAAGCCCACCACTTCTGCTTCTATGGGCAAACTACCTGGCGCATGAATTTGGCAGCGACTGCCAATAGGTGCATGAAAACCTACCGCCTCCAATGTTAACCCCACCATGCGAGTAACGCGTCCTTCAACAGTGATTAAGTCACTGCCGCCTTGCTCCGCACGTTCTTGGTAGTCTGCTATGCGACGTTTAAAACGTTGCCCACGCTGTTCAGCAGAAAATGTGGTTTCACTCTGCATCTTCTTCTGTCTCTCCGAGCAGTTTTTCTATCGCACTTTTAATTCTAGTTTCGACAGTAGCATCAATGTGAGTATCTATTGAGTCAATATCTAAACCGCCTCGTGTAAGACTCACGTCCTCCACCCATTGCCAACCGGCTTCATCGGCCGAAGTAATACCTTGCTTTACCAAGTTGAAATCTTCAGGGTGAATACGTATTTTTAACTGTCTATTTGTCAAAGGAAGTTGAGCTAGGGCGGCTTTAAATAGATCAGCAATATTCTCAGGGGTCATTTTCAACTCTTGCATCACAACCTGCCGTGTTAACAAAGTGGTTAAAGTAACCACTTGTTGCTCAATAACCTCTTCTATCGCTAGCAACGGTGTATTTAAGGTTGAAATCAGCGTTTGTAAATCTGACACCTGCTGTTGAATTTGAGTCTGTCCAGCTTGGATACCATCGTGAATACCTTTTTCAAAACCATCTTTAAAGCCATCTTCTTGGGCAGCTTTGCGGATCGCATCTAATTCATCGGCTGTTGGAATTTTAAAGTGACCTTCCTCAATGTCAGAGACCGACACCATGGTAGGCGCTTCCCAACGTTCATAGGCTGAAGCAATTTCATCAGAAGAAAGAATACTAGCTTCCTCAGTAACAACGACATCGTTATCAGAGGAAGTCATCTCCGCCTCCACCACCTAGCATGATTTCACCTTTATCTGATAATGATCGTGCAGCAGATAAAATACCTTTCTGTGCAGCTTCTACATCACTGACACGTACCGGGCCCATTGCTTCTAAATCATCACGCATCATCTCAGCAGCACGTTGTGACATATTGTTAAGGAATTTTTCTTTAAGCCCCTCATCGGCACCTTTCAATGCAAGCTGTAGCTGATCCGTTTGAATTTCACGCATCAATGTTTGAATACCTCGATCATCTACATCGATCAGGTTATCAAATACAAACATCAGATCTTCGATGTTCTGCCCGAGGTCAGGCTCTGATTCTTTAATTTTTTCCATTATCGATGCTTCGGTTGTGCCATCGACAAAGTTAAGAATATCCGCGGCAGTTTTCAAACCACCCACCATGGTGGTTTGGCTAGCGCTAGAACCACTAAATTGCTTTTCTAAAATATCATTTAGCTCCGTTAATGCTGCAGGCTGAATACCATCAAGTGTCGCGATCCGTTGAAGTACATTCGCTTGATCTCGCTCTGGGAAAAAGTTTAATACTTGTGCGGCTTGATCAGACTCTAAAAATGAACAAACAATTGAAATAATTTGTGGATGCTCTAAACGAATAACTTCATAAATACCACGAGGATCCATCCATTTTAATTGTTCAAGGCCATTAGTATTACTACCCGATAAAATCCGGTCTAATAAACTTCCGGCACGGTCTTCACCCAGTGCGCCAACCAACATTTTACGAACGTAATCTTGTGATCCAATACCAAGACCAGTTTCTTGCTCGACGATATTTGAAAAGTCGCTAATCACTAACTCAACTTCTTCACGATTAACATTGGTCAATGTCGCCATAGCTTGACCAATTTTTTGAACCTCTTTTGGGTTCATATGTTTAAGGACTTCTGCGGCGTCAACTTCACCAATTGAGCGCAATAACACCGCCGCTTTTTCAGTACCGTTTAAATTCCTGACTTCTTCAGCCATTAGCCTTCATCCTGTGTCCAATTCTTAACCACTTGTGCTACAAGGGCCGGATCTTGCTGAACCAATGCTCTTACATTATCAAGCTCTTGCTCCAAACCTTCGTTACCAGTAGTAAGTTTAGCAATCTCATCGGCTGATTGAACACCAGCTTCGCCGTCACCAGCTTGACCTGCAGCAGCAAGTGCTGCTGCTTCAGGGCTATTAGGATCCTCACTAGCAGGGACTTTATTTAAATCCTTAAAGGCCGGACGAATCACGCCAAAGACTAAAAATAAAACTAATAGTCCACCTAACGCCTGTTTAGCAATGTCCCAAATCCACGCTTGTTGCCAAATTGGTGTTTCAGGTAATGGCTCCGCTTCCGGCGGTACAACAAACGGAGCATTCACTACATTTAAGGTATCACCTCGTGCAACATTAAATCCGATAGCATCTTTAATTAAAGCATTAATACGTGTCATTTCAGCTTCCGATAATGCTGTTGATACTACATTACCTTCCTCGTCTACACTGCGACGTTCATCAACTAATACTGCAACGCTCAATTTTCTAACGCTACCTGGTGCGACTCTCGTGTGACTTATCGTACGATCTAGCTCAAAATTACGCGTGCTTCGCTTACTACTGCTTCCAGGTTGCTCTGCCCTAGACACTGCCTGCCCATCCTCGGTCGTTTGAGTTTCAACTAGTTCAGGAGCAATCGCACCACCCGGTGGCTGATTACTTAAGGCTCCCGGTACGCCTAGTGGCCCAGAAACACCAATTCGTTGTTCTTCTTGAACTTGCTCACTGCGAAGTGCTGCCATATCTGGGTTATAGCTTTCATGAGTCTGTTCAGTGACAGTGAAATCGATGTCTGCGACTACTTGAGCTCTCACGCCACCCATTCCAACAATCGGCGTTAAGATATCTTCAATTCGGTTAATGTATAAACGTTCAAGCTTTTGTGAGTATTGGAATTGGCTATCACTCATCGCAACACCACTGTCAGCATTCTTGCGTGTTAATAAACGGCCACGCTGATCAACAATATTGACATGATCACTATTCATATTAGGCACACTTGATGCCACCATATGTGAAATCGCGGAAACTTGGCCTTGTTCTAGATTACGGCCAGCATATAAATTAACCACAACAGATGCGGTTGGTGGTTTACGATCCCGAACAAATACAGACTGTTTTGGTGTTGCTAAGTGAACACGAGCAGTACGCACATTTTGTAATTGGCTGATTGATCTCGCGAGCTCTTCCTCCAATGCTTTTTGATAGCGTGCACGCTCAATAAACTGACTAGTGCCAAAGCCCTGCTCATTGTTTAGCATAGCCATACCTTGTCCAGAGCTGCGAGGATAACCCTCTGCTGCTAAGCGTAAACGTAAGCCCTGTACTTCAGATGCAGGCACTAATAGCAGGCCACTAGATGGGTCCAATCTATAACTAATATTTGATTGTTGCAGGATGGCAATCACCTCAGAAGATTCTTTCGCCTGCATATCTGGAAACAGTACTTGATAGTTTGGTGTTTGCGACCACATGAATACATAACCACCCAATGCAATACTGGCTGCAATCGCCACCAAAAACATCAATTGCTTCATGACCGGTTGGCGCGACACGTTTGATTGCATAACACCTAAAGGCGTCGCTGGTGCCGCCGCCATTGGCATTGCTTGAACGGATGATGTTGTAGCTGGTACGTTTTCCATAAGTATCTCTATAAGGTCAAATTAATACTGTATTAAAACTATTAAATAGGCATTTTCATGACTTCTTCATAGGCTTTAATCAGTCGATTTCGAACCTGTACCGTTGCTTCAAAAGCAACGCTCGATTTTTGACGAGCAATCATTACATCAGCCAAACTGACATTAGGATCACCCATTTCAAAAGCAGTCGTTAACTTCCCCGCTGCTTTCTGTGTTTCATTTACTTTACCAACTGCATTTTTCATTACATCGGTGAAATCAACACGTCCGGCTTGATTTGGCTGTTGCGTATTGATTGGGTTTAACTGTGGCTGCGTCGCTTGAGTTTGTGCTGCACGCATTTGAGTTAATAACTGATTTGGGTCGATTGCTTTAATCATCATGTTTCTCCGATGTTCGCTTATTGTACTTATGCAGTCTTCTTGCCAACCTTTTCAGGAATCGCAATGCCCAGTTCTCTAAACCGAGATAATTTATACCGAAGTGTACGCTCACTTATTCCTAGCTCTTTTGCTGTCAGTCTACGGCTACAATTATTTTTCTCTAAGGCTTCAAGAATATGACGTTGTTCATGGCTACGTAAGTCAGCACCTAAGGATTCATCGACTACTGGCATGCCAGTATTTTGACTTGATGAGTCAAACATCGACATCGATTCAAAAGCGAGTTCTTTCGCTGTGATGGTGTTGCCAGACTGCAAGATAAGTGCACGTTGTAAGACATTATCAAGCTCACGAACATTACCTTGCCAATCATGATGGGTAAGACTTTGTTTAGCACAATCACTAAATGCAGGCGCATTTCGTTCAGCATGACGACTGTACTTGGCCAAGATATGCTGTGCGAGAGGGATGATGTCATCTTTACGCTCACGCAATGGCATTAACTGTAATGGGAACACATTAAGTCTGTAGAATAAATCTTCACGGAAACGACCTGCTTTTACTTCATCTCGCAATAAACGGTTTGTGGTTGCAATCACTCGTACATCCAGCTGTAAAGTCCGTCTACCACCGATACGCTCTACTTCACGCTCTTGTAAAACACGTAATAATTTAGCTTGTAACGCTAAATCCATTTCTGAGATTTCATCTAATAGAATTGTACCGGTTTGAGCTTGCTCAAACTTACCGGCATAAGCCTGACTGGCTCCCGTGAATGCCCCTTTTTCATAACCGAATAACGTTGCTTCCAACATATTTTCTGGAATAGCTGCACAGTTAATGGCCACAAAAGGCGCGTCACTTCGGCTTGAGTTGTCATGTAAAAATCGTGCGAGTACTTCTTTACCTGTACCACTCTCACCGCTGATCAACACTGTCGCATCCGTATCTGCAACACGACGTGACAATGACAATAAGTCACGCGAGTTCTTATCTACAGCGATCACATCACCAACCACTGGTGCAGCTCTTACATATCGCTGTACGCGTGATAACAAATCATCCGCTTCAAATGGTTTGATTAAATAATCACTGGCACCATCATGCATGGCTTCAACTGCACCTTGAACCGTACCAAACGCAGTCATTAACAATACAGGAAGATCAGGCACCAATGCTTTCGCTTTCTTTAATAAGGTCTGACCATCCATCGGCTCCATTTGCATGTCACTTAGTAATAAGCCCACCGGTTCGTTTGCTAATTTATCCAAGGCGCTTTGGCCGTGTGCAGTGGCAGACACATCATAGCCTGCTAACTCTAATGTGTCGCAGACAGCCGCCCGTAAATTAGCATCGTCTTCTACAACTAATATGCGTGATTGACTCATTATGACTTCCTCTCTGACTGTGCTTTTAAGCTGAAGTTTTGTGCTGATTGATACATAGGTAAACGAATACTAAACGTACTTCCCTCGCCCTCATCACTCTCAAACCACAAAGTGCCTTTATGGGCTTGTACAATTGAACTTACGACCGCTAACCCCAATCCAGTTCCAGCAGAACGCGTGGTATAAAATGGTTTTAAAATCTTTTCTTTATCTTCTGGCGCAATACCGATTCCGTTATCTTCAACGCTTATCTCAATACAGTCTTGGCCTTTATCATCTTCAATAAATTCAGCATAAATCGTAATCTCACCATCTTCACCACATGCTTGGCGAGCATTGTTGAGTAGATTATTGATTGCGCTAGACAATGCTTCTTGACTACCATAGACATAGCCATCATTTAATGAATCTTCAATCTCTAAATGATAATTTTCAGCTTCAGGCTGTGCTGCAAATTGCTGTTCCACCTTGCTTAACAACTCTTTCACTTGAACTGGCGCAGTAACCGCCATATCACCACGCGAAAATGCCAACATGTCTTTAATAAGTTGCTCCATATGAGAAATGCTGGCGTGCAAACTTTTTGCAAAACGTTGTTGTAATTTCTTCTCGGTATTGGGCTTCATCAATGGTGCTAGGTAAAGAAGCGCTGATGATAAAGGTGTTCGTAATTGGTGAGCCAATCGAGCTGCGACTTCACCCATCGCCGATAAACGTTGTAAGTGAGACACTTTTTGTTGAAGCTGTCGAGTTTCAGTAACATTATTCAACAGCAAAATTTGACCGGGTTCGTCTTGCAACGGGCTGGTCGAAATATCTAATAATCGTCCATCTTTTAATGCCACATCATGGGTATTATTCGCTGTTTTATCAAAACAACGTTCAATTACATCTACCCAGCGTTGATCGAGCAAATCATCGCCCAACATATTTATTGCAGCAGCATTGCACTCAATAACACGACCAGAACCATCAATAACAATCACGCCCGCCGGTAAGACCTCTAACAAACGATTCATTCGATTTGCTAGCTGATCAGCCTTATTTGTTGATTGAGTAGGTACCGCAAACGGATAAGTGTTTTTTCTTGAGGATTTGAACTGCTGCTTCGCTGCCCAGTCATAATCGACAACGGCACCATTGCTGTTTGCAATAGCCGCGTTCTTTATTGTTCTAGATGTCGTTAAGCTCATACTTTGCTCCGAAGAGATTACCCTTTGTCAGGGTTGGAGCAAAAAATGTGCCTGGTTAATTATATATTTTAATTTCAATAGGTTATCAAATCATCTTTAACTAAAAGTCAAACCAATGACACCGTTTAATCAGACTCGCGTTGAATGCCGTATTTACGCATTTTTTCTACCAAGGTAGTACGGCGCATTTTTAATTTATTCGCGGCATGCGCTACCACTCCTGATGCTTCATCTAGTGCTTGTTTTATTAACAAGTATTCTAAATTAGCCAGATGCTCTTTCAAATCAAGACCATCTTCGGGTAACTCATCAACAACTGCTTGAGCAGACTCTGCGGCTGAAACAGGTGCAGCAGGTGTCGGCATAACTGCTTGTTCTGGCTCCAACTCAACAGGCGCTAAAGCTGGCCCTGATTCTATTACTGCAGCAACTGCTTCTGGTAATTGGCCTCCTTCAAGCTGAAATTTTTCAGGCAAATCATCAAAGTCAACCGTGCCATATGGAAATAGAATAACCAAACGCTCAATCACATTTGCTAATTCTCGAACATTGCCTGGCCATTGGTAACGACAGAGTGAAGCAATCGCTGCTGGTGTTAGCCGAACGGTGCCACGACTTTCATGTTCAATTCGGGTAATTAACTCATTGACCAATAATGGTATGTCTTCTGGCCGCTCGCGTAATGAAGGCATTTCAATTGGAAACACATTTAACCGGTAGAACAAGTCTTCACGAAAACGGCCTTTCTCAATATGCTCTTCTAAATTGCGATGGGTTGCGGCAATTACTCTGACATTTGCCGTTAAGGTTTTATTGCTGCCAACACGCTCATAGGTTCGTTCTTGCAACACGCGAAGTAACTTTACTTGCATTGGCATTGGCATATCGCCAATTTCATCCAAGAACAGTGTCCCGCCCTCTGCTAGTTCAAAACGTCCTTTACGTGCTGTAATCGCCCCAGTAAAAGCCCCTTTCTCATGGCCAAACAACTCACTTTCTAATAGTTCTCCGGGAATCGCACCACAATTAACGGGTACAAAAGGCTTACTTTTACGAGAGGAAAAGTGATGTAAATTCCGAGCTACGACTTCTTTACCAGTACCAGACTCACCCAAAATCAATACATTTGCTTCAGAACTCGACACTTGGTCGATCATTTTCTGTACAGCCTTCATTTTCTGACTGTTGCCTACTAAACGTCGAAAATCACTTTGTTGTTGGCTTCTGGTTTCTGCTTGCCCTTTGTAAATTGTTGCTTGCTGTAACGCATTACTCAGTTGAGGATATTTAATTGGAAAGCTCAAGGCACCTAAAGTGCCGGGAAAATCGACCTGTTCGGTACCAGAAATCTCTACGACATAAACAGGAATACGGTTCTCATGGTTCACCAACTCTCGCAACACTTGTTTTGTTTGATGCTTATCACCACAGTCACCGACTAACGCCATAACAACATCTGATAACTCACCCGCATCTTCGAACCAAACGTCAGGATCATTCACTATGAGCGGCTGACAGTTAATAAATTCAACTAAAGTGGCAAGTGTTTCTCTACGGCTTTCGTCGACATCAATCAACAATACATTATTAACGCTCATTAACACTCCAACTCTTAACCTTGCGTTTAAGAAGCTAACGCAAACCATTCATAGATAAGGAGTTAAACACTTTTACAAAGGGTTGTCAAAAAAATGACGGAGGGAATCTTTATGAAATAAAGATAAATGAGTCTTTAAACAGATTTATACGCATTAATCGCTTGTTTTTTATTGTTGAAACCTTGCATTTCCAGCTGCAAATCTTGCTTTTTTTGCAGGCAATAATGCTCGAGTTGTCTATTTAAATTTATTAATTTTTCAAGACTTCTTTGAAAGTCAGTACTTACCCCATCGTTAACAGGGAAAATTTTTTTTATGAATTGTTGGCGCTGTTTTTCAAGTTTATTAAGCACTTCCCACTCTGCGTGTTCTGCTTTTTGCTGCATGACATTGGTCAGATCGATAAGTAGATTAAGCTGTTTATGTTTAAGCGTAGTCATTAATGAAATTCAGATGGAATATTATCCCACCCCTCTTTAACTTCTGATAACAATGCTGTTACTTCATCTAAGGCAATTGTATCGTTATTCATGTTAGCTTCTAGTAAACGACGTCCCATATATTCGTAAAGAGACTCCAAATTTTCAGCAATTTCACCACCTTTCTCAGCATCTAAACTTGAACGGAGACCACCAATAATATTCATTGCCCATGTAATTTGCCGGCTCTTTTCAGCAACATTATCTCTTTCAATACACCCTTTTGCTGTTGCAATTTTTGATAATGCACCCTCCATTAGCATTTGGATGATTCGATGTGGTGATGCATAATCAACTTCAGACTCAACTGCACCCCTTCCATATCCATCCATTGCTTTTTTATTAATCATTGTTTGCATTACCTAAACGAACCTTAACTTGATTATTCACTACCAATTGACGAAATACTTGCTAACTGTTGTGTTAAAAAGTCCCCGGTACTATTTAACTCACTAACTAATGTATCTAATGCTGTAAACTGTGCTCGGATTCGAGCTTCAATAATTTCAAGCCGAACGTCCATTCGATCTTGAGCATCTTGATTTAAATCAAGTTGAGCATTTAAGCCATCTTCACGTGCATCTATCAAACCATCTTCTTGCTGGAGTGAGTTTGCTAGACTTTCAAAACGTGCTGCATAGCCTTCGTCTGTGGCAGAAAATAAGTTTACAAACGAATCAAAATCACTAGAAATTGCAGCTTCTAATTCAGTAGAATCAATCACTAAATTATTGGAATCATCAGTGGTTATACCCACTTCTGATAAATAGGTATATGTTGACCCAGTGATTGAAGCGCCTGAATTAAATATATCCTGCAAAGCCCGCTCAAGACTCAATAAAGTACCATCAGCTTCTAATTGTCCAGCACGTTGTGTCGTGATTTCTTGGCGAAGTGCATTATATGCATCAGCAAACTCATTAACTGCTTCTTCAATTGCACTATCGTCTCTATCAATTTCAACAGTTGATGTACCAATGGTTTCAGCAGTAATAGTGACGCCTTCTAGCACTGATGAAAAAGTATTAGAACTACTTGAAAAAGTAAAACCATTGCCTCCAGCATTATCGATCTCTAAGGTAGCATCTGTAGCTGTAGTTAACGTTGTCAGGTTTGTAGTTGCTAATGCTGATAGACCAGCAGCATCAGGATCATTAGCATCGCTATCGCCAGCCACGCTAATAGTGAGCGCGTTATCAAGCCCTGTGTCATCTGAACTTAAAACTAAGCTTGCCCCGTTACTATCTGTAACAATACTTGCCGTGACCCCAGTATTGTCAGAAGCTGAATTGATGGCATCTCTAATTCCTGATAGCGTACTATTTGATGAATCCACCGTGATATCGAAGCTATCAGAGCCTACAGATATTGAAAGAGTCCCCTCACCCACAACCGTAGCAGCATCAGTAAACGCTGATGTCCGATATTTATCTCTTTCAGCTAATGCGGTTACCTCAACGTCATATGTGCCAATAGCAGCATTACTGTCAGCAATTGCAGTTAATACAGACTCTGTTGAGGATGTTGTTGAATATAGTTTGAATTTATCACTGCTAGCCAAAGCGTCCATCGCAGTTTCGAACTCTGCAACTTTACTTTTCAGAGTGCCATAGGCACTGATTTGAGCTTGAATAAGTGAGGCTTCACTTTCAAGATTATCTAAAGGGACACGTTCTAGGGCTACAAGCTGAGTAACAATGCTCTCAACATCTAGCCCTGAACCTATTCCTGCAGCAGTAATTGTCGCCATTTAAATGTCTCCTCCTCGCATGCCATTATACGACAGCAAGTTTTGCACCAATTATGCCTTTTCCTTCAACAAAATCCCTTTGTATCTTTCTATCGCATCTCTAACATCAAGGACTTCTTGCGACGGAATCTGCCGAACCACCTTATCTGTTTCTGAATCAATGACTTGAACAATCGTATCGCCACTCTTATCATCCACTTGAAAATGCAATTGTCTTTGCAAATTCTGCATATGATCGTTTAATTGCGCCACTTTTTCTTGCAAAGCCTCGCTTGACTCTTGCAATGCTTCTTTGTTCGCTTCTTGTTGCTCTAAAATCCGCTCAACAAGAGGCTTCGGTGATGACTCAGTTTTTTGGACAGGTTCGGCTTGTGCAACAGCAGG
>SPJK01065788.1_pt1 | contig 22409 bp, 20 predicted proteins | sample 3741771 | NCBI WGS metagenome assembly SPJK01 (sample SAMN10925997, study PRJNA522277) | cold seep metagenome | isolation source: Elba SIP-enriched marine methane seep metagenome, extraction at timepoint T2 | place: Italy: coast of Elba, Mediterranean Sea
CTCTGTCAGGCCGTCAACGTCCTTGTCCGGATGGATTTTCTCAATCGCTGCCGCTTCGTCGAGGCCTTTCGGCAAAGGCAGCTGCAGCAATATCCCGTCGACTTCGTCATCATTGTTGAGATCGGATATCAGATTCTCAACTTCGAACTGCGTCGCATCCTTGGGCAATTGGTGATGAAGAGAGCGCATACCGCACGCCTCGGTTTGGCGCACTTTGTTGCGGACATAGACCTGACTGGCGGGATCTTCGCCCACCAGAACCACAGCGGGCGTCGGCTGGCCGGGCAGCGTCTCAACCGCAGCTTTTACGTCGGCCCGCACATCGGCGGCGACCTCTTTTCCCGAAATGATCGAAGCTGCCATGACCCATCTCTCCCGTGCTTGATGTCGGAAATTTTCGCCGACACAGGCTGTCGTGTCTCGCCTTTAGAGCCAGACATGAGATTCGTCACCCATGGCGCAGATAAATTTAGACGGGGATCGCCAAAATGATCCGGGGGATCAACCAATCCCTCAGGAATGGAATCGCCAACGCGATCACCAGGATTGAGAGATCCAATCCGCCAATCGACGGAATGAAGCGCCGGATCGGGCGCGCCACCGGTTCGATGATCGAAAACAGAAAACCGTAAATCGAGCGGACTGTGGGATTGCGATTATCGACCACACCGCCGACCATCAGCCAGCTAAGTATCACATAAGCCAGCAGTCCGAAGAAGAAGATCGTCAAGACCGGGGAAAGAAAATAGCTGTGCAGGGCCCAAAATAGGTCTCTCAATGCTCAGACTCCGTTATTGTTTCGTGTCACCTAGGATGGTTCCCGCTACCTCGCAAGACATCACCTACTCTGTGCTGCGAAAGCGTTTTGACTGCGCGCCAACCATCATGCGGCCGAGCGGCTCGGGCATCAGCTTGCTGAGCGTCGCGAGTCCCTTGTTCACGGCGCCGGGTACGACCACGGGCTGGCCGCGTTCACAGGCCTTGATTCCTGCTTCGACGACGGGCGCCGCTTCCATCCACATCCAGTCGGGCATTTCATTGGTTTTCTCGCGTGTGCCGTTCACGTCGTGAAATTCTGACCAGGTGAACCCCGGGCAAAGCGCGGTGCAATGAACATTGTCATGGCCAGCGCCCTCGGCTTCCGCCTGAATGCTCTCGGAAAACTTAATCAGGCCCGACTTTACGCTGGCATAGAGCGTGTGCCCGTTTGAGCCCGGCGTGTATCCGGCCAGCGAGGCAACGTTGATAATCCGTCCAAAATTGCGCTCTGCCATGCCGCCAAGTACTTTGTGGGTCAGCTCAATCGGCGCCGTGTAGAGCACGCGCAAAAACGCTGCCTGGTCTTTCCATTTGGTATTGTAAAACGTACCTGGCAGACCGTATCCCGCGTTGTTGATAACGCCATCGACATGCCGTCCGGCTTCTTTGATCTCTTTAAGGATCGTGTCGACGCTATTGGCCCGGGCGAGATCCTGGGTGATCACCAGGGTCGAGATATTGTGTTTGTCTTCAAGATCGCGCGCCAGCTTTTCCAATCGGTCCGCACGCCGCGCCGTCAGCGCGATGTCCCATCCAAGCTCAGCATATTGTTTGGCGAATTCCTCTCCAATGCCAGCAGAGGCGCCGGTAATGAGCATGAGTTTTCGATCAGACATGGTCTTTGTCACCCTTGTTTGCGCCAGACCCGAACCTTGGTCAGGAAGGCTAGATTTATGCGTTCAGATGTGAATCCGGCTTTTTCCATGTGCGGATCAAACGCCCATTTCAAATAGCCCTTGTAATACGGCTCGTGAAAGCCTTCTGGAAAGTATTCCAGAAACCCATCGAGGCCGGCATCGTCGCCAAACTGCAAACTATCGGCGATAATGATCGTTCCGCCTGGTTTGAGCACACGCGCGGCTTCCGCGATCACTTTCGGACGTATGCGCGGCGGCAATTCGTGAAACAGATAGATCGAGATCAGGTGATCAAACTGTGCGTCTTCGAATGGCAGCGCTTCGGCCAAGCCTTCGACAATATCGGCTTGCGGCCAGCGGCGTACCGCTTTGCGTGCCGCCTCGGCGTAAGGCGGCGACAAATCAAGGCCGGTCAGATTTATGCGCGGCAGCGCGCGCAGCGTTTGCGTCATGAACCGGCCGGTGCCGGAGGCTAAATCCAATACCTGGACCTCGCGCTGATCACTGCCGCGAACGTTTCGCACAAGCTCGGCCAGCGCCGCCCGGCGCATCGCGTCCGCGGCACCGGTAAACAGGGCTTCGACCTGGTGGTCATAGATCTCGGCGCTGTCTTCGCTCAGCCAGCCATCGGTCTGATAGTGAAAGTTTTGCCGGTAATAGGTCGGGAATCGCTTCGGATCCGCGGCCTCATGTTCGCGCACCTCAACGCCATTGCGGTCCACACGGCGGCGATCCACTTCCGACACGTCGCTCAGAAATGTCCCGGCCCGCCTTATTGATTTGGGCAGATCGCGCAGCCGCATATCGCGTCCTACCGGATCCGGATAAAGACCCGCTTCGACATTCGATCGATCGGTTCGGAACAAATCAAAATAGGCCGTCCGGAGCGCTTTCGGATCGGGTTTCTTTGACGGTTTGAACGCCGGTTCGCCGGGTCGGTTGAAGCCCGCTGAACGCCGCCGCGCCAGCGCATATTGTCCGCCATACCAGGCGGCGCGAAGGCCTTGCGCGGCAGTATAGCGCGCGCGACCGGCATTTCGCATGGCGTTTTTCAACATTCCCATCACCCTAACATGGGTCGCTCAGGCCGTAACGTCCAGTGCACAAGGCGTCTCGGCCTTCAGGTTCCATTCAGACACGTTCAGGCAGCTTCAACTCCAATATGGGCGGGTGCGTCTCGCGAAACAGGAGATCATCTATGATCCGAGCCAGTTTAATCACCGCTGCGGCCGCGCTTTGTCTGGCGCCTGCGGCGCTTGCTGATCATAATTACAACAATTCCTATGGCAGTTATCACGGCCCGCAACCGAACGTTGCGAGCATCGCCTGCGAAAAGCAAAAAGACAGCGACCGTCTGGCTGGTGGTCTGGTCGGCGCAGTTGCTGGCGGCCTGATCGGTGTCGCCATTGGCAGCGAGTTGGAGCCTGACAATGGCTATCATCGGTCCCGCGGTTACCGGGGATACAGAGGATATCGCGGATATCGCGGACGCCGAGGTCATCGCCGACGCGGCTATTATCATGATCGCGGCGATGATGGCGCAGAGATCGCGGGCGGACTGATTGGCGGCCTGGTCGGTGCAGCGATTGGCAGCGAACTCGCCGGCGGATCAACCGATTGTGCGCCTACTTATTCGACCGGTTCTTATGATACCGGCCGCCCTTACTCACAGGTGAATTACGGACCCGGCATGAACGATGTGCACGCCCCGACCCGATCGCCGACCGGCCCGGCGTGGGAAAATCCGCAGCGTCAGCAATCCGCTGGCCCGGCCTATCCGCAACCTGCAAGCGCGCCAGCGCCAGGACCGGCCTATCCATCTTACTCCACTGACACTGACGACGATCTCTATGGCGGCCCTGAAGCGCCGGTGGCAGAGCAAGAGTGTACGACGGTGCGACGCGAAACCCGTCTACCCGACGGCACCATCATTCGCGAACCGGTTGAAGTCTGTCAAACCGAGGATGGTCGCTGGCAAATGCCGCAGCCGGTTCCGGCTTACTGATCCGATCACTCAGTTCAATCAAAAACACCAATAGGGGAAGTTCCGCACTTCCCCTATTTTTTGGCTGGGCGTAAGAGAAGGCATGACTGATTATTTTACCCCCATTTCCTTCCAGCAATGGCCGGACAACAAACAAGCCTTCGCTGAAGCGCTGGGACGCTCATTTCGTGAAACCGGGTTCGCGGTGATCTCCGACCACCCGATCTCAAAAGGCGTGATCGATCGTGCGATCGCTGCCTCCAAGGCGTTTTTCGAATTGCCGGAAGAGATCAAAGAAAAATACCACGATGCAGCAGGCGGGCGCCAACGCGGCTACACGCCGTTTGGAACCGAAAACGCCAAGGGCGCTGCCGCGGCTGACCTGAAAGAGTTCTGGCATACGGGCCGCGCTTTGCCCGAAGACAGCCCTTATCGCGCGACAATGAAAGACACGCCAAATGTGCCAGAGGTTCGCGAGTTTGACGAAGCCACACACGATTTCTATGCGGCAATGGATGGGTTCGGCGCGCAGCTCCTGCGAGCCGTTGCCCTGCATCTCGGCCTGCCCGAAGCCTGGTTCGACGACAAGGTCGATAGCGGCAATTCAATCCTGCGCTTACTGCATTATCCGCCGCAGAAGAATCCACCGCCGCAAGGCACCGTCCGTGCCGGTGCGCACGAAGATATCAATGTCATTACGCTCTTGCTCGGGGCGGAGGAAGCCGGTCTGCAGGCGCTGCATCGCACCGGAGAATGGCTCGATGTGAACCCGCCAGCCGGATCGCTCGTGATCAATTGCGGCGACATGCTGCAACGCCTGACAGGCGGCGTGCTGCCATCGACCACGCACCGCGTGCTCAACCCATCTCCGGAACGGGCAAAGTTTCCGCGCTACTCGACGCCGTTTTTCCTGCACTTCAATCAGGACGTTCTGATCGAAGCGCTACCCCAATGTCTGGAGGAAGGCGGCAAAGCCGAAGCCCCGATCACCGCGCAGAACTACCTCATGGAACGCTTGAGCGAGATTGGATTGATGTAGCTCAAGTCCCCGCCGGATGCGCCTGTCGCCACTCGGCTTTTGTGACCTCCCAGACCAGAGATGGGCGCGTTGATCCGTCTTCGCATTCGCTCATGATCTCGCCTTTGCGTTTGAAGCCGAGCCCGTCCAACAGGCGTGCCGTCCGGATATTATCCAGCGCCCCAGTGGCAACGATCAATTCCAACTGCAATCCTTCAAACATCCAGTCAAAGGTCTGCCTTGCGCCGTTCACACCGGCGCGCCCGCCCTGAATGTCCCGGCGAAGCGCACCGCCAAGGTCGCCCGCTCCCCATTCCGGCCAAATCCCGAATTCTGAATAGCCAAGCACATCACCGACCTCATCAAAGCGTAAAAAGAGCAAGCCCTCACCCGCTTCCTGCGCTGCCAGATTTCGCGCGATAAAACACCGGATGCTGTCGACGGTGAGCGGCCGAGGCAGATTATAGATCGGGCCATGGATCTCAGGATCAGAAAGAAACGCATGCAGCGCTTCAGCATCGTCCAACTTCGCGACACGGCTGGGTGACTGATCAAAGCCGACACCCGTCGCTGCACGTACAGCGTCGCGGATCGCGGCTTGCCGTGCGTCCGAAAGTCGATTGCGGGTTAGCGGCAAGCCTCCCACTTACGCCCCCTGAAGCAGTGCTTCAACTTGCTCGCGTCTCGGCAAGCTTGGCTGAGCGCCGGCGCGCGTGACGGCGAGCGCCGCTGCGGCAGATGCAAACCGCAAGGCCGTTTGCGGTGCCTGGCCTTCCGCCAGAGCCACGGCCAATGCACCGCAAAACGTATCTCCAGCGCCTGTAGTGTCGACGACGGCCACATCAAATGCCGGAACGCGGGCAATCTCCTGCCCCATCTTATACAGCGCCGCCCCCTCACCGCCCAGCGTAAGCGCCACCAGGCCGCCGCGTTCGTGCAAGGCATCACCATAAAATTCAGCTTCGATTTCATTGACGATGAGCAGGTCCGCATCCTTGAGCAATTGCGGCGGAACGCCAACGGCCGGGGCGAGATTGATCGCCATCAGTGCCCCTGTTTCAGCCGCCACACGCGCGGTTGCTTCCACCGCCGTCACTGGAACTTCCAGCTGGCTGAGGATCACATCGCATTTCGGCAGACCCGCAACGTCGCTTGGTCCGACCCGCGTGTTCGCTCCGCTGGCGACGGTTATCTGGTTTTCGCCTTCAGGAGAGACCGCGATCAGCGCTACGCCGGTCGCAGTGCCCAGCTCGCTCATCACGTTCGATACATCTACGCCATCGCGTCGCAACAGGGAGAGCGCTGCTTCGGCCAGGGCATCGTCGCCAACACAGCCGATCATGTGCACGTTAGCGCCCAGACGCCGCGCGGCCAACGCCTGGTTTGCCCCTTTACCGCCCGGATGCTGCGCAAAGCGCGCTCCGGTTACAGTTTCACCTGCTTGTGGCAGCGGCGCACCACTTGCGACCAAGTCGAGGTTGACCGAGCCGACGACGCCTATTGTAACGCTCATGCAAACCCTCCCAGCAAGCGCGCAAGTTCTGTGAAGACAGCGTCGCTGTCTGCATGCTGGTACCACATGACAGGGCCTGCTTCATCGAAATGCGGAATCGTTCGGCCGAACTGTTCGCCTTGCTCGGTCACAACTTCAACGTGGGCGCGGCGACCTTGGAACAAATCAGGCCGGGTCACGGCGATGATCGTGCTCGGATCATGCAGCGGCGCATGCCGGGCGCCATTGGCTGAGAATTCGAGCTTGCAGGACGCTTCGAGCAGCTGTTCTGCGGTTTTGGCCTGCGCGGTTGGGACTGAACCCACGGCCTCCAGACGGGTCGGCGTCGCCCGCACCTGATGCGTGACATCCAGACTGAGGCATCGGATCGGGAGACCCGACCCAAACACCGCAGCGGCAGCGTGCGGATCTGCGAAGACATTGAACTCTGCAAACGGCGTAATGTTTCCGCCTTCGGAATCAGCGCCGCCCATCAGCACGATCTCGTCAATGCCGTATGCAATCTCCGGGGCCATGGTCAGCGCCAAGGCGATATTGGTCATCGGCCCGGTAATGATCAGCTTGATCGGGTCATTCCGCGCGGCTTTGCAGGTTCGAATGATCATGTTCACCGCGTGGCTCCGCGACAAGGCGAAACGCGGCGGCGGGAATGGCAGGTCACCAAGGCCGGTGCTGCCATGAAAGTCTTCAGCGGTGACCTGATCGCGCAACAATGGACGCGGCGCCCCGGCGCATACTGGAACCCTGGTATCAATACCGGCAGCTTCACGAATGATGCGGGCATTCTTCGCCGTTTGCGGACCTTTTACATTCCCGGCCACAGTGGTGATGGCCAGGACGTCAAGTCCCGGCGCGCCAAACGCGGCGAGCAAGGCCACAGCATCATCCAATCCAGGATCGCAGTCGATAAGTACGCAAGTCATGGCTCGTGTGTGCGGCGCGTATTTCCCCTTGGCAAGTCTTGAAACGTCGCCCGGCTCCGCTAAACCCATATTCACACAAGCTTATTCCGCAGGAGACACCCCATGACCGTGACCACACGCATCGTCGATTACGAACAAGGCGGCGAGGTATTCGAAGGCTTTCTGGCGATGCCTGAAGGGTCACCAAAAGGCGTTGTCCTCGTCGCGCACGCCTGGGGCGGCCAATCAGAATTTGAGCAGGACAAGGCAAAACTGCTGGCCGAATGGGGCTATGCGGGGTTTGCAATCGACGTCTATGGCAAAGGCAAACGCGGCGAGACCAATGAAGAATGTGAAGCGCTGATGACCCCGCTCGCGAGCAATCGAGCCGAACTTCAATCCCGCCTCGCACACGCTCTGGATGTCGCCAAGAAAGCAGCTGGTACAGACAGTGCCGCCGCGATTGGGTTCTGTTTTGGCGGTCTCAGCGTGCTTGACATGGCGCGCACCAATATGGCGGTCGCAGGTGTGGTCAGCTTCCACGGGCTGTTCGGTGCACCCGGCAATACTGCCGATACGATCACGCCAAAAGTGCTCGCCCTACATGGCTGGGAAGATCCGATGGCGACGCCTGACGATGTCATGGATTTCTCAAAAGAGATGACGGATGCCAGGGCCGACTGGCAGCTGCATGCTTATGGATCGACAATGCACGCGTTTACCAATCCGCATGCGGATAATCCTGACTTCGGTACCGTTTACGATGCGGATGCAGACCGGCGCAGCTTCGCAGCCTGTCAGGATTTCCTGGCCGAAGTGCTAGGCTAAGCCGCAAGGCCCGCCATCAAATACAATCCTGTCGCCAGAACACCGCCGAACAGCGCGTAAGGCAGCTGCGTGCGCACGTGCTCCATGTGATCGCAGCCCGACGCCAATGATGCGATGATTGTGGTGTCTGAGATCGGTGAACAATGGTCACCAAACACGCCGCCGCCCATCACGGCGGCCACGGCGAGCGGCAGTGGCACACCTGCGCCGACCGCGAGCGGCACAGTGACTGGAACCAGGATGCCATAGGTTCCCCAGCTCGTCCCCGCCGTGAATGACGTGATGCCGGCCGCGACAAACAAGATTGCAGGGATCGTCCACGGTGCCGGGAAGCTGGATGCCATGCTCGCAATGAACTCGCGCATACCGACAGCGTTGAGGCTTGCGCCCAGCACCAGGGCCATAAAAATCATGGTCACCGCCGGCAGCAGGTCGCCCATGCCTTTGAACCCGATCTCTAGTAGTTCGCCCTTGGCGCGGCGCGAATGAGCCAGACAGACAAACGCTACAATCGTGCCCAGAATAACTGACCAGAGGATGGCTTGCGACCCAGATCCTTCGCGAATGTCGCCGTTGCCAGTCCAAAGCATAAAGGCGATGGTGCCGCCAATCATGACAATCAATGGCAGTGCCATGTAGATGGCATTGGAGGCTGGCGCCGGGGCTTCGTTGAACATACCGGTTCCAGATGCAACCGCTGCCGTTGAGCCGGATCTTTCGACTGTAGATAACGGGCCAAATGTTTTGTTCGAAAACACGGTGAAGAAGACAACGATCAGCGTGATCCAGGCATAGAAGTTCAACCCGACCGTGGCCATCAATACGCCGGTTGCGCCCTCGACACCGTTCTCGTTCAGCAAGCCCAGCAGGTAAGCGCCCCAACCATTGAACAAGATCAAAACGCTGACGGGCGCGCAGGTGGAGTCGATAATATAGGCGAGACGTTCCCGGCTGATCTTCAGCTTGTCGAAAAGCGGTCGCCCGAGAATGCCCGTAGTCAGAAGGCTGATATTCGTCTCGACAAAAATCAACACGCCGCAAATCGCGGTGACCAGACTGGCGCGGCGCGGCGTTGAGGCAAAGCCTGAGCTCTGCAGTCGCTCCACCATCGCACTGATCCCGCCTGAGCGATGCATGTAAACGATCAGCGCTCCAATGATCAGGCAAAACAGGAGTACGCGCGTATTGTACGGGCTGTCGAACACGCCAACGGCGCGATCAATACCGCCAAGCGCGCCCATGAACGGGTTGAACCCCGCAATGATGGTTTCGCTCAACCAAATGGCCAACCCCAGGGCCCAGAACACATTGCGCGTCCACACCGCGATGATAATCGCGACAATTGGCGGCGTGATCGTGAGCCAGTCCATCCCCGCTAGTTCAGCACGTCAGGCGAAGTCAGGTCAGAGGTCCGAGCGGCTTCTGCCGCCCGCACGAGCCGCATCATATTGCCGCCCCAGACCTTGGCGACATCGGCTTCGGAATAGCCCTCCGCAAGCAGGTCGCGAGTGATCTTCTGCAATATCGAGACGTCACTCATGCCATCAACACCGCCGCCGCCGTCCCAGTCGCCGCTGATGCCGACATGATCGGGACCAATGAGGTCAAGCACATGAAACGTATGCTCCATGAACTTCTCATAGGTCGAACGCGGGCGCGGATGCAGTTGGTCTAGTTCCTGGCGTGCCGCGAACCATGCGGCGAGCTCTGCTTCTTCGAGCACGCTTGGGTCAGCGCCATAGGTGTCGTTGAACTCTTGCAGCGCTGCCTCGCGTTCCGCTGTTGGCGTTAGCGCTTCGAGATAACCACCAAAGATATTCATCTGAATCACACCGCCTGCATCTGCCAGTTCAAGCAGGAGCGCGTCGTCAATATTGCGCGGATGATCGTACACCGCGGCGGCGCCTGTATGCGACAGAATGATTGGAGTGGTCGACAAGGCAAGCATGTCGCGCACAGTGGCGTCAGCGGCATGGCTGCCGTCCAGCACCAGACCGAGGCGATTGGCTTCGCGGACAAGGTCTTCGCCCAGCGGGCTGAGACCATCATAAAGCTGATTGATATCGGTGGCGCTGTCAGCGAACTGATTGTTGGCAAAGTGGACCGGCGCAATCATCCGCAAACCGCCAATATAGAAATGCTCCATCAGGCTAACATCGAGGCCGAGCGGATACGAATTCTCCATACTCTGAAAAACAACTTTCTTGCCGGCAGCAAGAATGCGATCGGCATCATCAGCCGTGAAAGCCAATGCGACTTGGTCGTGATACTTTGCCGCGAACTCGCGAATGGCGGTCTGCCGCATCAGGCCATGAGTTCGCGCCGCCGCGTAGGATGCGTCATCCAGCGGCCCCTGGCGTGTGAAGATCACCCAGAACCCGCCATCGAGACCGCCCTCATTCATGCGCGGCAAGTCAACGTGCGTGCCATCTTCTTCCCAAGTTCCACGTTCGGTGAAGATATACTCTGCCGTGTGGAACAAAGCCGGCGTATCGAGGTGGCTGTCAAAAACAGCGATCGATTGGTGGAAAGCGTTGATCTCGCCATTGACCGCCTGAGCGCCTGCATCAGGCGCTTGCTGAACTGAAATTATACTGCCTGCGTCCTGCATTTGCGGCGCACATGCGGCCAGCGCCAAAGCGGCTAAACTCCCAACCCCGAAACGGATCATCGTGAAACTCCTTCAATCTGCAGTCAGACCTAATGAAGGCTGTCTTCAAAGCAAGTCTGACGCTGCCTGATCCCGCCAGATGATCTGTTCCAACCCCACAAAGCGGGCCATGCGCTCGAGCTCTGCGTCAAGCTTTTCGGCGCGCGCAGAAGTCCACGCGACCTTCGGTTCTTTCCACAGACATAGTACGTTCAGCGTTCCGGCTTTGCGATCGGCCTTGATCTCGATCCGACCAACAAATCGGTCCCCCTCCAGGAGTGGATACACATAATATCCCCATTGCCGTTTTGCGGCGGGCACAAACATCTCGACAGTGTAGTCGAAGCCGAACAAGCGTTTCAGGCGATTGCGGTCCCGGATAACAGGGTCAAAAGGATTGAGAATTCGCAGCCTGGAGGTCGCGGACCGGGCATCGACCAGGCGCTGCTCAATGTCCGGCGGCGCCAGAGCAGAGACGACGGAGCGGTCTGCGCAGATGATCTCGACCGGCACAAGGTCGACGCTTTTCTCGTTCGCCCAAGTCTTTGCTTCAGCATTGGTAACGGCATCCCAAAATCGCTGAATGTCGCCCTCGCTGCCAAACGCCATCCGCTCCAGCGCGTTGCGACACAGCCAATCAATCTGGTCAGAGTCGGATGGTGTCTGGTCGCGCAAATCTTCCGGGATCACACGTTCGCTGAGATCATAGAACTTGGTGAAATTTTCGCGGTGTGAGGTCGATAACTCGCCCGCATACCACATATAATCGAGCGCCAATTTGTGCGGCGGCCGGGCCCACATTTTCTTCTCGCCTTTGACCTTGGTATCAAAAGCTTTTGTGCAGAGGGGGCCCTCGGCGCGGATCCGATCCTTGATCCCGTTGCGGCCGTCAGCATCGAGCATTCCGCGATGCCATTCCCATTGCCGCACTTTCTTCTCGAGGCGGTGAAACTGGCGCTGCCACATCGGATAGAACGTCATCGGAATGACCGACGCGTCATGTGTAAAGTGTTCAAAAACAAGGCGATGGTCGGCCAGGTGCCGGTTCAACATCCTTTCCCGATAGTTCTGATTCCGGCTCCATAAAATATGATGATGGGCCCGAGACACGACCTGGATCGTGTCGAGTTGCACGAAACCGAGCCGCTGGATCAGCGCATCCAGATCCAGCTTGCCCGTCGGCGTGTCCGCAAGCCCCTGCGTGTCCAACCACAAGCGCCGGGCATCACGATTGGAGATTTGGATAGACGCCCGCTCCACCACGCTTATTCCGCCCGTGGGCAACCCGCGCCTTCGGCATCGCTTTTCTGCAGCACCCAATCGAATGCATTGTTCAAAATCTGGCGATACGTCTCGACATCATAGCTGAGATCGGAATGCCCAATCGCGGAATAAAAGCTGCGTCCTTGGCCGGGGCATCCGACCCAGATCACCGGATGTTCGGCCGCCGTGTCGCCCATCGCCCAGTCTTGCAAATTCTGGATGTCAGCGCCTTCAGGCTGGAAGTCGGATTCGTGGATGCCGGCCAGCGGTCGCAAGCCATAGTCCAACGGGTGGCTGTCGAAGAAATACCATTCATCATTATGGCTCCAGGTTTCAGGAGCGCCTGCCATAATCGGATGCGCGGCGTCCAGGGTCTCGACCCGCACGGTGTTAAAATGCGGCGATAAGGGATGCCCGGTAAAGGTCGGTCCGATCACTTTGCCTGCATACCATGGCCAGTCCGTGTGGGTATTGTCGCCAGACCCGTGCAGACCGATCCAGGCACCGCCGGCTTCGAGCCAGTCCTGAAACACCCGTTCCTGCTCAGGACTAAGGGCATCGCCTGTCGTATTGTTGAAAACAATAATCTCGAACCGCGACAGATCTTCCCGATTGAACACGGCTGAGTTTACCGTCGTGAAGATGCCATAACCGCGCTCACGAGAAAGCTCGACGAAGAACTTATCAGCTCCGGCGATCCCTTCATTGTGACGCCAGCCCTTGGTCTTGGAAAAGACCAGAATTGCCGGCTGTTGCATCCATTTGGTGATGTCGGGGGCGACCGTGTCATAGACCGGTTCAACGGCAGGGTCTGTTTGCGCGGTCACCGTCTGGCAAGCCGCCGCCAACAAACCAGCGCCGGCGATGAGCGCCGCTTTGCGAAATGTCTGAAGTGATGAAATCATGTGTCGTCTTCCCGAGATTTTCTGATCGCGCGCCATTTGGCGAGCCGTTCTGCAATTGGGCCTTCGCGGCCTTGGCCTTTCGGCGTGTAAAAATCCACCCGGTCCATGCCATCGGGAAAATAATTCTGCCCTGAAAAGCTGCCATCCGCATCATGGTCATATTCGTAACCATCGCCATAGCCCTGTTCTTTCATCATCTGCGTCGGCGCATTCAGAATATGTCGAGGCGGCATTAGCGACCCGGTTTCACGTGCGGCGGCGCGGGCGCGCTTCAAGCCAATATAAGACGCATTCGATTTCGGCGCCGTTGCGAGGTGAACGACGGCATGCGCCAGTGGGATCAGGCCTTCTGGCGCGCCAAGCCGCTCATAGGCCCGTGCAGCTTCGCCCGCCACCATCATCGCAGTTGGGTCCGCGAGGCTGATATCTTCGCTCGCCATAACGATAAGGCGGCGCGCCAGGAAAAGCGGATCCTCACCGCCTTCAATCATTCGCGCGAACCAATAAAGCGCCGCATCAGGATCAGACCCACGCACCGACTTATGCAAAGCCGAGATCAGATTGTAATGCTCTTCGCGATTCTTGTCATAAGCGGGCGCCCGCTTCTGTAGCGCTTGCGAAAGTTGTTCCACATCCAGCGCCGTTCCAGCATCCGCGAGCGTGAAGGCCTGTTCGGCAAGGTTCAACAAATATCGCCCGTCGCCATCCGCCATATCTGTGAGGGCCTGACGCGCGCGGTCATCCAGTGGAAGCGCGCGTCCGACATGGTCTTCGGCGCGTTTCAGCAATGTCTCGGCAGCCTCGGTATCGAGCCGGTTGAGGACCAGCACGGCGCAGCGCGACAGCAATGCTCCATTGAGTTCAAAACTCGGATTTTCCGTCGTTGCTCCGATGAGGGTGACGGTCCCGGCTTCGACATAAGGGAGAAACCCGTCCTGCTGCGCCCGATTGAAGCGGTGAATTTCATCGACAAAGAGCAACGTCCCCTGCCCCATATCCCGGCGCCGCTGCGCCGCCTCGAAGACCGCGCGCAAGTCTTTCACACCGGAAAAGATCGCTGAAATTGCTTCGAAGTGCAGGTCTGTCTCTTCGGCGAGCAATCGCGCGATGGTCGTTTTTCCAACGCCCGGAGGTCCCCACAGGATGATCGAGGACAATTGCCCCTTCGCGAGCATGCGTCCGATCGCTCCGTCCGCACCCAGCAAGTGATTCTGGCCAACCACCTCAGACAGAGACGCCGGTCTCAGCTTGTCAGCGAGCGGTCGCGGAGCATCCTGCGACAGACCAGAGGCAGCAAACAAATCAGTCATCGCTTCAGCCATAGCTTCACCATTCCGGTTTGATAAGAACGCGATTGCCATCCTTCGTTCCGGATTGCAAGAACATATACAGAACGTTTGATCACGAACCCGAAAAACCAAGAGCGTGCGCGAACCGCCTTCCAAGTTGAGACGATGGGAACTTGAGGCAGTGCTGCGCGCTATCTACTTAGAGGATAGAGACGTAATTCTGCTCGTCCCTACAAAAGGACCCAAGCACGTCATGACCAGAGGCATCGTGATCGCCGCCCCGCATTCGGGCAGTGGAAAAACCGTGTTCAGTATGGGCCTCGCCGCAGCGTTGAAAGCACGAGGCCAGCGGCTGCAAATTGCCAAAGGTGGGCCCGGCTATATCGACCCACAGTTTCTCTCGGCCGCTGTCGGCCAGCCATGTTTCAATCTCGACAAGTGGGCCATGGGAGAGGCGCAACTGCGCGCCCGGGTCGGGGCGATCGCGGCATCGGCTGATTTTCTCCTGATCGAGGGCATGATGGGCATGTTTGACGGCGCGGCCGGCATGCAGGGCTCCACCGCCGATCTCGCCCACGCGCTTGGATTGCCCGTATTGCTGCTCGTTGATGCGAGCGGACAAGCACAATCGATCGCCGCGCTGGTGCACGGATTTGCGACTCTGAGAGCGCAGCCCAAAATTTGCGGTGTTGTCGCCACCCGTGTCGGCAGTGCGCGCCATGGCGAGATGCTGTCAGACGCTCTGGAAGAGACCGGAGTTCCTTTTTTTGGCACCGTCCAGCGCTCTGAAGATCTGGTCATTCCATCGCGCCATCTCGGACTGGCGCAGGCCACCGAACACATGTCGCAATCTGCGCTGATCGAGGCGGCGAAAACAAGTATACAAAACGGAGTGGACCTGCCGGCGCTCTGGGACGCGGCTGGAACCTTGAACGCTTTTGGACCCATCACGCCTTTGCCGGTGCTGGGTCAGCGGATCGCGGTCGCACGCGATGTCGCCTTCAGTTTCTGCTATCCACACATTCTCGAGGACTGGCGCCGAAGTGGTGCAGAGATCGAGTTTTTCTCCCCCCTCGCGGATGAAGGCCCGTCCGACGACTGTGACGCGATTTATTTGCCAGGCGGATATCCCGAATTGCACGGCGAAACGCTCGCTCAGGCGAGCGGCTTTATCGCAGGCTTGCAAAAAGCAGCGGCGCGGCGTGCGCTTATCTATGGCGAGTGCGGTGGCTACATGGTGCTCGGACGCGCGATGGTGGACGCAGAAGGACACTCGCATCGCATGGCCGGATTGCTCGGGCACGTCACCAGCTTTGCCGAGCGCAACCTACACCTTGGCTACCGCAGGTTGACTCCGTTGGAGGACGCGCCCTGGGCCGAACCCCTGAATGGACACGAGTTTCACTATTCGACTCTGCTGGACCCAGGCAATGACACGCCCTTATTCCAGCATGCTGATAGTCAGGATATGGATCTTGGCGCCGCTGGCGGGCGGCGTGGCTCCGTCATGGGGTCTTACATGCACGTAATCGATCGCCGCCCGGACTAGATCGTGACGCTGCCGCTGATCTTGCGGCCATTGCGTTCGATTTCGATATCCCATTGCCCCGGATCGCGATCGAGCGCTTCATTCAGATCTTCGATTGTCTGAATCGATCGTCCATCAATCTCGGTGATGATATCGCGCGGTTGAACAATGCGCATGCGATAAGCGCGGCGCGACATGCGAGTCACCAGAATGCCGCTGGCAAAGGAATCCTCATACCCGATCTCTTCCGCCAGGCGCGGCGAAAGTTCGACGACTTCAACACCGGCAAAGGGGTGGCGGCCATCGAGCAAGACGCGCTCTGCTTCGCTCGCTCCGGGTGGCGGCGCGAGGCGAGTTTGGATGGTCTGCTCCTGGCCACCGCGAAGCACTTTCAGCGCCACATCCTCACCTGGCGATTTGGTCGCAGCGAGAAACTTCAAGCCGCGCTCATCAAACACTTCGCGTTCGTCGATCGTTAGGACCAGATCACCGCGGCGCAGGCCGGCAAGATCCGCCGGGCCATCTTCGTAGACTTCCGAAATGATGACACCGAGCGGCCGATCGAGGCCTTGCGCTTTGGCGATGTCAAACGTGACGGATTGGCCTTTCAGGCCAAGCCAGGGGCGAACGATTGTGCCTTCGTTGACCGCCGCATCGACAACTCGTTTGACCATCTCAGATGGAATGGCAAAGCCGATCCCGTTAGAGCCACCAGAGCGTGAAAAGATCGCCGTGTTGATGCCGACCAGATCGCCGCGCGTATTGACCAATGCGCCGCCAGAATTTCCGGGATTCACAGCCGCATCCGTCTGCAGAAAGAACGCATAATCGGAAACTCCGACATCTGTACGCGCTGTCGCGGAGATGATCCCTGTCGTAACCGTTTGCCCAACCCCGAACGGGTTTCCTACAGCCAGAACCAGATCGCCAACTTCGACGCCGCGCGTGTCGGCATAGGTCAGCGTCGGCAATTCAGCGCCTTCGACATCCGCGCGCAGCACAGCGAGGTCAGTGCGCTCATCAGCGAGAATTAGCTCCGCCGGGTATTCCCGCCGGTCGGCCAAAACGATGACGATCTCATCGGCGCCGTCGATCACATGATTGTTGGTGACGATAATCCCATCATCACCGACAATAACCCCGGACCCAAGCGAGCTTTGCGTGCGCGGACCACCGAAGCGGCGTCCGAACATCATTTCCTGAATGGAGGAACGCTGCTGTACCGTCTTCTTGGTGTAGACATTGACTACAGCGGGAGAAACGTCTTTGACCAGCGGCGCATAGCTCAGCTCGACCTGCGCCTGCGTTTCCGGCACGACCTTTTCCCAGAAGCTCTGCGCCGTTGCGGAGCCATAAAGCGGGCTAACCAGCAACACAACCAGAGCCACCAGGACGAAAAGAACGGCGACCAGAAACTTCGAAACGTGTTTTGTCATATTTTCAGAGTAGATCATGAATATGGCTCTATTCCGGCGCGCTGGCGGAGGCAATTGGGCAGACATGACATTTCAGTTAGGTCGCTGTTTTTGTTTCAGAAACATCGCCTATTCCGTGTTCTGATTGGCCAAAGCGGCGAGGTTTCTTGCATGATCCTCTCGGCTGATCCGATAGAAGGTGATGGCTAGGATCATCAACATCCACACTGTCAGTAGCGTCGCCGCGTAACCAAACCCAAGCTTCGCCACAGAATCCGCACTCGCAGCATCAGGCCGGGTCCCCGGTGCAATCGCGGCAAAGGCGAGGATCAATGAGGCCGTCATCACACCGATGCCCTGCGAGAGTTTGCGAATGAAGGTGATGCCCGCAAAAAACGTCCCTTCAGAGCGCCGCCCGGTTTTGAGCTCGCTCTCCTCGACAATGTCGGTGACCATCGCTGCCGCGAGCATCTGGTAGGCGATGATCAACGCGACATCGAAAACCGTCACAAAGAGGATGATGAAGAACAGTTCCGGCGTGCCATTTTCAGGGAGCAAGCCTAAGAGGCGCGCGAAGACCGGTGCAGGCGCCAGGGTGAAAGCCATCAAGCCGATAATGATCGCGGCGCGTTTCTTACCCCAGATCCGTCCCGCGATTGGTGCCAGGATCAGCGCCATGATCGCGGACACGTAAACTGCAAACGTCAGCATGGCGATCTGGTCGCCCGTGAAGTTCCAGAAGAAGCCATTGATATACTGGTTCAGCGTCGCTGATATTCCGGTGGCCAGCAGGCCGAAAAGGGTCGCGACGAACAAGGCGCGAAAGCTTGGATTGGACAAGGTTTCCCAGATCTCAGAGAAGATCTTTGCAATCGTCAGCGTACGCTCAGGTGGCGGACTTTTCAGATGCGGAATGCGATGATGCGTACCGAGCGCGGTGATCAAAATCGCTGTGAAAATCGATGACGCCCCGACCAGCCCGTACAGGTGCCAACCGGGCAGATGGAAGAAGCCCTGCGGGTCGTTTTCGCTCGGCTCGAGGAATACGGCAAACAGCATGACCTGCACGGTCAGTCCGCCGACCCAGGCGAAGAAGTATCGAAACGACATCAGGGATGTCCGCACATCATAGTCTTCAGACAGTTCAGCCGACAGGCTGAGGCTCGGCACTTCGAACAGCGTGTAGCCGACCCGAACGATGATTGTCAGGGTGAGCAACCAGGCAAACAGCGACTGCCCCTCCAGTCCCGAAGGCGGGTTCCAGACAAAGAAATAAGCGAGCGCAGCCGGGAACGCTGCAGCGTACATAAAGATATGCCGCCGTCCCATTTTTGATCTCAGATTGTCAGACCAGTATCCGACAATTGGGTCTGAGACAGCGTCAACGATGAGTGCGATCCAGATCGCCGCCGCGACCCACAAACCGGGGAGCCCCAAAACCTGACTGTAGAAGAGCAACAAGACATAGTCGAAACCATTATTTTTGATTCCTCCGGCCGCGCCGCCAATGCCATAGGCAATGCGTGTAGGTATTCCGAGTTTTTGCGCTGTCGTCGCAACGGCTTCGGCCATGAGGTCTCCTCAAAGAGTGGCGTGGGGATAAAGGTGGTGTCTAATCAATCACATCGCCGGTCTCTCGACTACGCTCGAGTGCCGCGAGATTGGCTTCATGATCCTCCCGCGTGATCTGATAACGAAACAGAAAGGCGATGGCGCTGCCCCAAAGCGCGAGCAAGCCGAATGCATATCCGCTTCCGAGGAGCGTCAGTGTTCCCTGATCCAGCTCACCGGGCTGAATGTTGCGCGACAGGTCGGCTGCAGCAAGAACGATCGAGGCCAGGAACAAGCCGCTGCCGCGCGCCAGTTTGCGCATGAAGCTGATCCCGGCAAAGAAGATGCCCTCTGAACGCCGCCCGGTTTTCAACTCAGATTGCTCAACAATGTCTGCGATCATCGATGCCGACAGAATCTGGTAGGCGATGATCAGCGCGACGTCGAAGATGGTGACGACCAAGACGACGTTGAACAACAGATCGCTGCCATTGGGTGGCATCAGTCCGAGGAGGCGCAAGATCACTGGGGTTGGTGCCACGGAAAACGCGATCGCGCCCATGATGATTGCACCGCGCTTTTTGCCGAGACGTTTCGAAACGATCGGGGCCAGCACCAGGGCAAGCGCCGCGGAGGCGAAGACTGACATGGTCAGATACGAGGTCTGGGTGGTTGTAAACTCCCAGAAAAATCCGTTGATGTAATAGTTCAAAGAAGCGGCCACACCCGCCGCCATGAAACCGAAAAGAGCGGCGAAGAACAGCCCCTGAAACGACTTGTTCGACAGTGTTTCCCCGATTTCGCTGAATACACGTCGGAGCGTGATATTGCGATCTGCCGGGGGCGGCCTGAGGTTGGGAATATGCGAATGTGTTCCGACGGCACATAGAAGGATTGAGACGACAATCGCCACCGCCGCGATGTTGCCATAGGCCTGATAGCCTTCGACATTGAGAAAGCCGCTGCCATAGGTTTCTGTCTCAACCAGCAGAAAGAGCAATGTATAGGCCGCCATCGCTACACCGCCAACCCAGCCGAAGACATAGCGGAACGACAGGAAGGACGTGCGCTCATCATAATCATCGGTCAGTTCCGCCACCAGGGCGCTGCTCGGCACTTCGTAGAAAGTATACGCCACGCGTGTCGCAATCGTGATCATCAAAAGGTAAGGAAACAGGTCATTACCGGTGAGCCCTGCCGGAGGATTCCAGGCCATCACATAGATCAGCCCGACCGGGATCGCAGTCGCGTACATGAAGGGGTGGCGGCGCCCGAAACGAGTTTTCAGATTATCTGACCAATACCCGACAATCGGATCGGTGATGCCGTCAACAAACATCGCGATCATCAGCGTCGCGCCAACCAGCGCGAAGTCTACGCCGAGGACCTGACTATAGTAGAATAACAGGAAATACTCGAACCCGTTATTCTTGATACCGTTGGCGGCCGCGCCGGATCCATAGGCAAGCTTGGTCCAAATTCCGGGTTTGCGCGCTGACGCCTCCGCCATGTGTCCTCCTGAAGTGATGGCGGGCCTCTTGATCGGGCCCGCTCATCAGAATGTCTTTTGCCTAGAGGCCAAGCACCATCTTCGACATGATATTGCGTTGGATCTCGTTGGATCCCGCATAGATCGATGTCTTGCGGTAGTTGAAATACGCGGGCGCAACGGGACCGGCATAGTCCGGGGTCGCGAGATCGCTGTTCGCACCCGCGCGGGCAACAGCAAACGTGTCCTGCACAAAGGGGGCGGCGTATCCGCCAACGGCTTCCAGAGACAGTTCGGAAATCGCCTGTTGCGCTTCCGATCCGGCACATTTCAGCATCGAGCTTTCGGGCCCGACCGCTTGACCGGCGGACAACGCCGAAAAGATCCGTAACTCGGTCGCGTTGAGCGCTTCGATCTTCATTTCCATAGCCGCAATTTTGCGTTGAAAATCCGGATCTTGCAGCAATGGCTCGCCGCCTGACTGCTCGACGCTGGCGAGTTTCTTGGTCTTGGCCAGAGCGTTTTTCAGGCCGGGTGCGTAGGCGTTGCCGCGCTCGAACTGGAGGAGATATTTGGCATAGGTCCAGCCTTTGTTTTCCTCACCGATAAGAGCGTCATCAATCTTGACCCGTACGTCCTCGAAGAAAACCTGATTGATCTCTTGTTGATTGTCCGTTGGACCATCCAATGTCGGCAAGGACGATACTGAAATGCCTGGCAGGTCCATCGGAAAGACAAGGAAGCTGATGCCTTCTTGCGGTTTACCCTCTTTCGAAGTGCGCACCAGGCAGAAAATCCAGTCCGCCCATTGCGCATGGGTCGTCCAGATTTTCGAGCCGTTGAGCACATATTCGTCCCCATCTCGAACGGCGCTCATTTGCAGCGACGCGAGATCGGATCCGGAGCCGGGTTCGGAATAGCCCTGACACCACCAGATCTCTGACTTTTTGATCTTTGGCAGGTGCTCTGCTTTTTGCGCATCGTCACCAAACGCCATAATCACTGGCGCGACCATGGATTTGCCCATCGGCGACGTCGTTGGCGTGCCCGCGGCAGCCATTTCCATATTCAGAATATAGCGCTGACCGGCGCTCAGGCCAGGACCACCAAACTCGTCCGGCCAGTTGATCACGAACCAACCTCTTTCATCGAGTTTGCGCTGCCATTCCAGAATGCCGTCCTTGTCGAGATAGCCGTTCTTGGACATTGAATTGCGTCGGCGTAATTCGTCTGAATAATTCTCGGCGATCCACGTGCGCACTTCGGTCTGGAACGCGAGATCCTCAGCTGTAAACGACAGATCCATGACCCGCTCCTATTCGACGATATCAAACATTTCGATTTTCGGCGCCCCTGCGAGGCATGCGCCAAGGCCTGGCTGCGCGGCTTTGAAATAGTCAGTCTGACCATGCGCTTTCAAGGCGTCGCCGGAAGCATATTGCTCCATGAATATGTATGTCGTTTCGGAGCCTTTGGCCTTGTAGAGCTGATAGGTCAGGCAGCCGGGTTCATTGGCCTTGACCTTGGCCATGAGATCCTTGGCAGTGGCCTCAAAATCAGCCTGTTTTCCGTCCTGAATTTCGAGCGTTGCGACGACACCAATCATGGCAGTCTCCTTGTCTGATACTTGTATGGATCAAACAGTATGGACGTTTACGCGAACGGCAAGCCCTCACCCGGGGAAAGGGGTGCCGCAACGTGCAACAAATAATGGCGCCCGAACCTGTCGGCTCGGGCGCATCGGTGGATCTAGTCTCTCAGGATCGCGGTGTCGGCGACAAATGCCTTACTTGCGCTGCTTCAGCACCATCTGGAAAATATCGTCCATGGCGGAGCCGTCGCGGTCGGCATCGAACAGGGCTCCAAGCATTCCCAGACCATCCGATTTTGCCGGTTGTTGCTGGCGGCCGCCGCCGAGCAATCCGCCGAGCAGTCCGCCAAGGCCGCCGCTCTTTTGCGGCGCCTGCGCCTGACCACCGCCGAGCAGTCCGGCCAGCTGCGAGAGCGTATCCGGCTCTTCGCTTTTCTTGGCCAAAGACCCCATCACCATGGTTGCGACGACGGGCAGCATTTGCTTGAGCAGCTCATCGCCCAATCCCGTTTTCTCTGACGCGCGACTGGCAACAGCCCGGCTAACTTCTTTCGAGCCGAGCAAATGCCCGAGAATACCGTTCCCCTCCTGGCGCGTTTCCGAACGCCCGAGCAATGACGGTTCATCGAGGTAGCGGGCATGCGAGCCCTTGTTGAGCGCCCCCAGCAGCGCTTCGACGCCGCCCTGTTTACTGGCATTCGACTTCAAACCAGCGGCGAGCGCCGGTATCAGCGCCGCCATGGCCTGTTGGGTCATGTCATCGCTGAGGCCAAATTGTTGTCCGAGTTGCTGTTTCGCTGGCTGCGC
>SPJK01050392.1_pt1 | contig 22375 bp, 17 predicted proteins | sample 3741771 | NCBI WGS metagenome assembly SPJK01 (sample SAMN10925997, study PRJNA522277) | cold seep metagenome | isolation source: Elba SIP-enriched marine methane seep metagenome, extraction at timepoint T2 | place: Italy: coast of Elba, Mediterranean Sea
CCCCGCGCCCTTGGTGATCACGATGAAGTTGATGATCACCAAAATCCCGAAGACGATAATCCCGATGACGAAGTTACCGCCGGCAACAAAGCTGCCAAAAGCCTCAATAACCCGCCCGGCAGCTTCGGTTCCCGTATGCCCATTGGCCAGGATTAGCCGTGTCGAAGCGACGTTCAGCGCCAGCCTCAACATCGTCGCGATCAGCAGGATCGTTGGAAAGGAGGTTAACTCCGTCGGTGTGGCGATAAAAATCACCACCATCAAAATGAGCACCGAAAAGGTAATGGAAACCGCCAGCGCGAAGTCCAAAAGCCAGGTTGGCAGCGGGATCAGCAGCATCGCCAGGATAGCGACAATCCCGATTGGCAGAAGGAAATCCGAGCTTATGAAAAATCCGCGAACCCTGTTTCCAACAGACTCAGCCGAAAGCCCGCCCATCGGCGCGCCGCCAGTCGGTTCGGGTGCGTTTGCATCGGCCATTGTTACGCCTGGATCGTTTCTAGTTTACTCTTAGTTCGCTCTTACGCTTTCTCTATCCGATTCCGGCATGTTCCACCCCTACGAAGTGCGCCGGCCGAACTGCTAAAACGCTCAGGCCATTCGGTGTTCGCCATCACCCGGCATTGGGACACTATGGCCTTCTTCCGAGTACTGCTTCAGCTTGTTGCGCAATGTGCGGATAGAGATGCCGAGAATATTGGCCGCATGGGTTCTATTGCCGAAACAATGGCCCAGCGTGTCGATAATCAGGTCGCGTTCCACCTCTGCCACCGTACGCCCGACCAGGGAGCCGATCTGTACCGCGTCTTCCTCGCTGATCGGTTGTTCTGTAGGCGAGGCGGGGGCGGTCGTCGGCGCTCTCGCAACCGCAGCCGTCTCTGCGACGCTGGGCGATGCCTTATCGGCGGCAAGCGGGCCACCTGTTAGGATGATCGCTTCCTCCCCAATCGCATCGCCAGAGGATAGAAGGACGGCGCGGTGCATCGTATTCTCAAGTTCCCGCACGTTACCGGGCCAGCTATAGCTTGCCAGGATTGCCGTAGCTTCCTTGGATAGGGCGCGCTTCGGCACGCCATTGCTTTCGGAATATTTGCCAATGAAATGATCCGCCAGGACCGTAATATCCAGGGGGCGCTCTCGCAGTGAAGGCAGCATGATATTGACGACATTCAGTCGGAAATAGAGATCTTCCCGGAAACCGCCATCGCGCACGGATTGTTGCAGATCCCGGTTGGAGGTCGCGAGTATTCGAACATCAATAGTGACCGGCTTGTTGCCGCCAACCCGGTCGATCTCCCGCTCCTGGATCGCGCGCAGCAGTTTGGCCTGCAGGCGCGGGTCCATCTCGCTCACTTCATCCAGCAGGATCGTCCCGCCATTGGCTTCTTCGAATTTCCCGATGCGCCGTGCAACCGCGCCGGAGAACGCACCTTTCTCATGACCAAAGAGCTCTGATTCCAGAAGGTTCTCAGGAATGGCTGCGCAGTTCAGGGCGACAAAGGGGCCCGTGGCGCGGCGGCTTTTGGCATGAAGATAGCGGGCCATCACTTCTTTACCGGTACCGCTTTCCCCGGTGATCAGGACTGACGCGTCGCTGGGGGCAATCTGGTCGGCAAGCTTGAGCACCTGCTTTGTTGCCGGGTCTCGATGAATGATGGAGGATGAGTCTTCTGCGACGGCCTCCAGAATGGCGGCGATCATTTCCGGGTCCGGCGGCAAAGGCACATATTCCTGTGCCCCGGCCTCAATCGCGCGAACGGCGGCATCCGCATCCGTTTCATCAATGCCACAGGCGATAACCGGCACGACAATCCGCTCTGATCCAAGTTGATCAATCAAACGACCGATATTCAGCCGGGCATCAATCATAATCAGATCAGCCCCTTTGCCAGCCCGCAGTAGGGCCACACCGGGGTCTACGCCGTCCACGGTCGCCACCTTCGCGCCGCGCTTCATGGCAATTTGGCTTGCCGTGGTTAGGTGCCCCTCAAGGCTGCCAATAATCAAAAGCCGCATGGCTTTAACTCTCCGTTACGCGTTGCGCGTTCCCACCCGGGGATACGCCGATTGCCAGGGTCCTAAGAACCAAAGTCACGAGAAATAGTCCAGCCGCTGGGAAGTCGGCAACATTGTGTTCAAGACCATTTCAAGACGGCGCGGGTTCTCCTGCCGTCCGATTGACGCCGCTGCCATCACATAGAGCTGGTTCAGCAGCATTTCTTCCATTGCATTGCGTTCTGTCTTGGCAGCCAGTGGTGTGAAGACCACGTTCGAGAGGATCGCTCCATAGAAGGTGGTCAGCAGGGCGACCGCCATGCTGGGCCCGATTGAGCTGGGATCATCCAGGTTGCCGAGCATTTGAATGAGCCCGACAAGGGTCCCAATCAAACCCATCGCAGGCGAAATTTCTGCGGCCTTACGCAGGACGGCGACGGATCGGCTGCTGCGTTGACCGATTGCCTGAACCTCCCGGCGCATAATGCGTTCCACATCATCGCCGGAGGTGCCGTCGATCACCATTGACAGTCCTTGATAGAGCATCGGTACATCTTGGACTGCCGGCATGTAACTCTGCATCGCCAAGACGCCACGGTAGCGCGCGATTTGTGCGAGTTGCACCATCTGCTCTGCGGCTTCACCGGCATTTTGTTGCGTGCGAAAGAAGGTTCGGGCCACAGTGACCGCCGCGCCGCCCATGTCACGGAAGGAAAAACATGCTGTCGTGATGCCGAATGTGCCGCCGACAACGATAAAGACGGAAGGCAGGTCAACGAAGGCGCCCGGGCTGCCCCCCAGATAGATAGCTGCACCAATCAGGACGACGGCACCCAGAATCCCAAGCACGGTCGCAATATCGACCGAACTTTGGCTGGATGGCTGGGTGAGGGGCCGTGCGGCGCCGCCGCCGGTCTCTGCCTCTGTCGCCATAATCTCACGCCTCCTGATAGACTAGGTCCCGCGGAACAACGTCCCGCAGTTGCTCTAGCCGCTTGATTTCTCGGACTTGATGATTTCCGTCATGGTTACGCCTAGTTTGTCATCGACAACGACCACTTCGCCGCGCGCCACAAGGCGGTTGTTCACATAAATATCAATCGCTTCGCCGACTTTTCGGTCAAGTTCGACTACCGCGCCCCGGCCCAACTTCAACAGTTGGCTGACCTGCATGCTTGATTTGCCGAGCACCGCTGATACCCGAACCGGAATTTCATAAACCGCCTCCAGATCGCGCGCACCGGTCGGCGCCATCAACTCAGCGGTTGCGGCGTCAAAGGGCTGGCCGACGGCATCGCCTTCCGTCAATTCATTCAAATTAAGGTCGGAGCCGCTGTCTTCAGTCGCGTCATCATCGGCCATTATTCATTTTCCTCAGTTTCGGCGTTCGTTCGTTGTGCCGCGACATCCTCATCAGGCTCATCGCCCATGATATCGCCACCCTCATACTCGCCGCTCGTCTCTTGTTGGTCTATCGGTTCGATGCCGACATCGGTCTCAGTCTCAGTCTCAGTCTCGGCCACGGTTGATACTTCGTCTGCTATGCTCTCATCCCCGGATATCGCAGCCGGGGCGGCCTCTGACGTGTCTGCGATTTCATCTGACCCGTGAGCGGTCTCATCATGCGTTTCGTTCTGGATTGATGAGGGTGCCACGGTAGCATTCTCCTCATCCGTCTCTGTCGCCTGTGTTTCTGTCACCTGTGTTTCTGTCACCTGTGTTTCTGTCACCTGTGTTTCTGCGGCAGCGGTAACGTCTGCGTCTACATCTTCAGGCACTGCCGGCTCGGGCGCTGCCGGCTCAGGGATATGCCCTGTCTCATTCACGAAACCGGCCTCTTCAAGGCGCTGTTCAACAGCTTCTATCGCCGTATCGACGGCCTCTTCTATGCCGTCCCAAATCTGCTTGAAGCGGCGTTGCGCCCCGCCGGCACCCCAGTTCGCTGAAATATCAGACGGCCCGTATTCGGGGTCAGGGATCACGCGAATTGTTCCTTCAAAGGCCGTTTGGGCTGTCGCATCTTGCAGCCGCCTCTCGATCTCGAACGCGTCAGGCTCGTGGCAGCGTACTGTCAAACGCCCGGTATCTTGAAGGGATGCCAGGCAACCTTCAACAACATCGACCGCTTCTTGGGAGCCGTAAGCGCGGACATAGGCGGGCATCAGCCTTGCCATGATCTCGCGTGTGACACGGGCGAGGGCGGCCTCCTGTTGTTCATTGGCATGCAGTTGGCGCTCGCCAAGTCTCGCCACTTCATGAGACAGCAATTCAATGGTGCGGGCGACTTCCGCATTGACCTCAGCTTCCGCTGCGGCACGACCATCGGCATAGCCATCGGTATGGCCTTCTGCATACCCTTCGGAGCGGGAAGCGGCACGGGCTGCTTCTACCTCCTCCTCAGAGAACATAGGTGCGGCTGGTTGTGCGAGGGCTTCAGCTTCAGCTGCTGTTGCCACTTCCTCTTTCTTCTTATTCTCATCGCTATGCGGATCGTCGAAGGAACGATCAAACAGGAACGGTTTGAATTCTTTTGTGGCGGGCATGGACATGCTGCTTGGGCGCTCCTTAATAGATCAGCTCGTCGTCGGCGCCGCCTTCGGAGATGACGATCTCGCCCTTGGATGCGAGATCCTTGGCGAGATTGACCATTTCCATTTGCGCGTCGTCGACGTCTTTGAGCCTGACCGGTCCCATTGCCCCCATGTCTTCGCGCAAGATCTTCGCCGCACGCTCTGACATGTTCTCGAAAAACAGCTCCTTGATCGCCTCCGATGCCCCTTTGAGGGCGGTAGCAAGCTTATCCTTATCGACATTGCGCAACAGCGTTTGTGTTCCGCCGGGATCGAGTTTCTGCAGATCCTCAAAGGTGAACATCAGGGCTTTGATCTTTTCCGCTGAGTCGCGATTGCGCTCTTCCAAAAGCGTCATAAAGCGGTTCTCGGTATTGCGGTCGAGGCTGTTGAAGATATCCGCCATCATCTCATGACTGTCACGGCGCGCTGTTCTGGCAAGGTTGGTCATGAATTCGTTGCGCAACGTCCGTTCAACGTCATCCAGGACTTCCTTCTGCACGGCCTCCATTCGCAGCATCCGCATAATGACTTCCATTGCAAAGCTCTCAGGCAGCGAGGCCAGAACGCGGGACGCATGGTCACCCTTAATTTTCGACAGGACGACGGCAACAGTTTGCGGATATTCGTTCTTCAGATAGTTGGCGAGCACAACCTCGTTCACATTGGCGAGCTTGTCCCACATGGTCCGACCGGCGGGACCACGGATTTCCTCCATGATCATGCTGACACGATCAGGGTCCAAAGCCTTGATCAGCAGGCGCTCCGTCGATTCATAGGATCCGACCAGAGAGCCCGTGGAAGACAGCTGCTCTGCGAATTCGACGAACAACCGCTCAACCAGGTTCGCATTGATCGTCCCCAGGTTCGCCATCGTCTGCGAGATTTCGCGGATTTCCTCGTCATCCATATGACCGAATAGCTTGACCGCATTATCTTCGCCCATGGCAAGCACCATGATTGCCGCCTTTTCAGGGCCGGTCAGGCTTCGGAAATCCTCACGGACACGCATTTCTTTCGATCGCTCCGGTCAGGCCAAAATGAAGGGCCGGGAAACATCTCGATGGTATCATGGGCGGATTCGCCCTTTGCCACATCAAAGAATAAATCAATTGCCGTCTTGATACATCCAATTCCGCAGGATCGATACGGCTTCTTCTGGATGTTTCTCGATAATCTCCCCAATCTTCTTCATGGAGGACGCTTTCACGCGGCCTTCGATATGGGCGATATCGATCATGGAATCGAAGTCTTCGTCCGCTGCAGCGGCTGGAACGGGGACCGGGATACCGTCGTCGCCGACCACGATCCGTGTCGGTGCTGAGGACTGGTCTGTTATCAAGGCGCGCTCGGCCTCTTGCGCTGCGGCGGTTGCGGCCTCCCGCATTTCGAAGACCTTGGTGATCATCGGACGCAGGACCAACACGGCGACCAGCAGGAAGACGAGGCCCAGGATGCCGGTTTGAACGATGGACTGGATGCCGCGCCAATCTTCTTCGGCGATCAAACCGAAGGCGAGGCGTTCATCATCCGTGGCGTCGACTGGCAGTGCTTCAAATTCCATGTTCACGATTTCGATCGTATCATCGCGGGCCGGATCGAAGGCGACGGCCGAGCGAACCAGCGCTTCGATCTGACGGAGCTGCTCAGGTGTACGCTCTTGATAGGCGCCGGCCTCATCACGAGACCCATTAACCAGCACCGCGACCGAAACCCGCTCCACACGTCCAGGGGGGGTTACCGTGTTCGTCAGGGTCTTGCCGATTTCAAAGTTACTACGTTCTTCGGTTTTGGAGGATTGCTCCGCATTCCCGGCGGCCCCGTCACCCAGGTTGGCGCCGGCATCCGGCAGGTTGTTACCGACTGAAACCGTGCTTTGGTCCTGCTCAGAAGAAGACGCGGCTTCTTCGATGGTTTCCGAAGACCGGAGCACTTGTTGTTCCGGGTCAAAGGATTCCTGGTTCACGACTTTCTGGCTGAAATCCATGTCAGCACGGACTTCGACCCGGACATTTCCGAAACCAACTGTCTTTTCCAGCAGTTCGGTCACCCGTTGTGCTAAGCGGTTTTCGTAGGAGATACGCAGATCGCTTACGGACTGTGCACCCAGGCCACCATCAGTGGCGTCGCCGCCGCCTGCCAGAAGAGTGCCCCGGTCGTCCAGGATAGAAATACGCTCAGGCCGCAACTGCGGGACGGCGGTTGCAACCAAATGCTGGACCGCAAGCACTTGTGAGCGGTCGAGCCGTTGTGAGCCGCGCATTTTCAGGACGATGGAGGCTGTCGGGTCTTGCGTGTCGCGGCTGAAGAGTTCCCGGCGGGGCAGCACCAAATGGACACGGGCGCCCCTGACAGCGGATAACGAGACGATGGTGCGCGCCAACTCACCTTCCAAGGCACGAAGCTTGGTGATTTCCTGTTGGAAGGATGATTGCCCAAGGCTCTCATCCCGGTCGAACAGTTCGTAGCCTGGTATGCTGCCGCCGAAGCCGCGCTCAGCCAGTTCCAGGCGAAGCGGACCGACTTGTTCGCGTGGTACAACGATCTCAGATCCACCGCTTCGAATCTGGAAAGGAATCTGTCTGCTTGTTAGCTCTGCAACAATTGCGTCGGTGTCACTCCCATCCAGGTCGCCATAAAGGGACGACCAGTCCGGTGTTTGTACACGCGTCATCAGGAAGACGAAGAGGGCAAGCAATCCAAAAGCGACCGCTCCGATAAAAGCGATGCGGGCCATGCCCAGATTGCGTGCCAGTTCGACAAAACCGCCCAAGGGTACTCTCCCCTATTCACTCTGTTGGCGTGGAGCGTGTTTCTCGATCCCGCCGTTCTCTTCAAATCGATGATCGCTGCTGTGTTCTTCTGTCGAGAAACAACTCGACTCATCGATTCGAACTCCCTGACTCATTTCGTGAGCCTAGACTGGTTCGCAGTATTCTCAAATAAAAAAGTAGGTAAAAATTGCCTATTTATTGCAACGTGAAATCAAAGGAGAAATTCCCGATTTCCGACTGTGTAATTATTGTCGCAATGCTCTGCAAAACTGGATTCTTTTATCTATAATTAAATCGGAACTGCGTAAAAATGCGCAATTTAGCAGTAAGTTAACAATAGTTTCTTGATGCCCTTTCCGAAGTTTCCCCGGTATTCCTCACGGCGTCATCTATGTGATCCCGCGTCCGTCTCTCATCTCTATTTCTCTTAAACAACAAAACGCGGCAAATATCAATAAAATTTTATATAAATTTTTTGAACTAGCGAATCTTCGATTCGGGCCGGTGACAAAAAGATACGGCGACCGAAGGGCCGCCGTACCAAAAATATGGGTAATGCAGGAAGAGGATTACCGCTTGGCGCGGATCAGTTCCTCAAGCATTTCATCCGCCGTGGTGATGATCCGAGTGTTGGCGGAGAAGGCGCGCTGCGTAACGATCAGCTTCGTGAATTCATCTGCAAGGTCGACGGTGGACTGTTCAACAGAGGACCCGTTGATTGTCCCCGCACCACCCGCGCCGGAGATCTTCGCAACCGGATCACCGGATTCATCGGTCTGGGAGTAAACGTTACCGCTCAGCGGGTTCAAGCCGTTGGCGTTGTTGAAGGTCACCACCGGGATCTGGTTCAACTGACGAGAGTCACCGTTATCGAAGACGGCGCTCACGACCCCCTGGTTATTCACGGAGACACTAGACAGGTTCCCGAACTGCCGCCCGTTCTGGGACAACGAGTTGATCGTACTTGTCCCTTCGAACTGGGTAATACCGTCCGCGGAGTCCGCGGTACCAAAGTCGATGGCTATAGTGACACGATCAGCGTCACTAGTGGCAACAGTACTGCCGTCATAATCAATGAAGATCTGTGCAATTTCGTTGGTGGTCCCACCGATATTCGACGCGAAAGCCCCGGCGGTGTTACCACTGATGGTCCCTGCTGCGTCATATGCCGCAATTGTACCATCCGCGTTAAATTCAATTTCGCCTAGGTCAATCGTGTTGGTTCCGTTGTTCGCAACCCCAGTGGCGGCATCTGCGAAGACGGCGTTGTTGTTAATGATGCCATCGACTTCCCAGATATTGGCCGTCGCATTTTTTGTGAAACGCAAAGTTAAGGTGTGGCTTGTGCCCTGTCGGTCAAAGGTCTGAAGTGACATATCGAATGTGTCGCCTGTTGCTTCTGAGGCTTGAAGGTTGGCGCTGAGATCGATAGTCGAAGTCGCGATCGGTGCCGCAGAAGCTGCTGACACATTAACCGATGTCGTTGACGTCAAGACGTTCGTGACATCGAACCCGGTGTTAGTCGCGTTCCGGTCGTAGCCGAGCAGGAAGAATCCACCCGCATTGACCAGGTTTCCATCTTCATCCGGGCGGAATTCACCGGCACGGGTATATAGGATCTGTCCGGTCGGATCGTGGTTACCGGTCGTCGTGTTGAAAGTCAGTTCGTTCGTGACCGCAAAGAAGCCGTTGCCGGAGACGGCAATGTCGGTTGAGTTCGCAGAAGCCTGCAACAGGCCCTGAGAGCTGACTTCGCGGGTCAGGACCGACTGCACACCACCGGAGGAAAAGAGGGTTTGCGACCCGGAGTCTGTGACCAGTGTTGAGAAGCGCGGTCGGTTTACTTTGTAGCCGACCGTGTTCACGTTAGCGATGTTATCCGAGATCATCGCCAATGACTGGCTCTGGACGAAAAGTCCGGACACACCGGAACGCAGACCGCCGAAGATACTCATCTGTTAATCCTCCACTCGAAATTCTGATCCCCTAAGCCGGGGATCGCAAGGTTCACCGGGGTAAACCTGTCCTGGATGCCGCGCCGTCGCGGCGAAACTTAGCTTTGTTTAACGGCTTTCACCTGATCAATCGGGACGTCGACCAGATCGTCCAACACCAGGGTTGTGCCTGAAGAGCCGGTCTCGACGCCGGTTACCTTGCCGTTCGTCAGGGTCGTTGCAGTGATTGCCGCATCGTTGTCATCAACTGCGCCAATCAGGAAGGAATAGCTGCCCGCCGGGAGGTTATTGCCGTCGGCGTCTTTACCATCCCATGTGAAGCTGTGTTTGCCGGCGGTCTTATCGACGCTTTCGATATGAACCATGTTGCCGGTTGAATTGAAGATCTGGATTGCGGCGTTGGATGCCTCTTCTGGCAGAATGTAACCCAATTCCTTGTCGCTACCTTGGGACAAGGAGAAGATATTACCTTCCGCTTCCACTGTATTGCCCAGGTAAGACACCGCACCAATTGCTTCATTCGACTGGTTCAGATCGATCAGGTCTTCCAACAGGCTGCTCTGCTTCACCGATTGCTCGGCGCCGGCGAACATAACCAATTGGTTCGTGAACTCATGGGTGTCCAGAGGCGACAGCGGATCCTGGTTCTGCAACTGTGTTGTCAGAATGGTCAGGAAGGTGTCGAAATTCTCTGCCAGACTGCTCGCGCTGTTCGTCGTGCCTGAGCTCGAAGAACTGCTGCTGCTGCTGTTCAGACTTGAGACGTCGCTTGCCATCTCGGTGCTCCTTTGCCGCTTTATTGCGGCGTTAGTACGGGGTCCTAACTAACGTTCTTTAGGTATTAGACCCGGAAGTCGAGACGCCCATCGGCGGTGAAACCACCCATGTCGTCATCGAAGTTGTCGAAAAGGGACAGTTCCTCTGGCACATCCGCGCCGCCGCCACCGCTTGCGGTGTTGGCTTGGTCCTGCCCGTTACCCTCACCAGCGCCTTGGCCCTGAAGGTTGAAGCTCAAGCTGTTTGAGTCTGCGCGTAAGCCGATCTGGTTCAGCGCATCAATCAAGGAACGCGAGTCCTGCCGAAGCATGTCCAGTGTTTCAGGACGCTCCGCACTGATCACGGCAGTCATGCGACCGTCGTGGTTCATTTCCATCTTGATTTCGACCTTGCCGAGTTCAGCGGGGCGAAGTTGGACATTGATCCGATCCTGGCCCTGAGCAACACCGCGTTGGATGTTGACCGCAACCTGATCCGCCAGCGCATGAGCCGGAAGGTTCGGACGGGATTGAGCCTGTGCCGATTTCGGCGTTGTCGAACGTTGCTGTACCGCATTGTTCTCGCCAGAGACGGAAGTGCCGCCGGAGGCTGCGTCAACAGAGAGCTGGCCTTGTTGCGATGTTTGACCATGTGTAGCGGCCCGCGCATTGGCGTTTACCGCAGATTGGAACCCGGCATTCTGAGCCTGATTGGCGTTCTGCTGGTTCTGCTGATTACCTTGCGCCTGATTTGCGCCGTCGGCATTCGCCTTTGCTTCATTGCCTTGCTTGCCATTGGTTCCGGCCTGCTGGGCAGCGTTTGCCTTGCCTCGGTTGAAGATGTTCTGGGCGCTGCCGTCTTGCAGCTCGATATCGACATCGCTTTCGGTATTGCGAGCAGCGTTCTCGCGAATTTGTGTCGCGCGGCCGGTTTCCGCATCAAGGGTCGACTTGGCCGCCAGAGTATTCTGCGGCTGGGAGGCAATCTCTGCTGCTTCCTTCGTTACCTTTGCATTGGCGTTTGCATTGCCTTTGCCTTTGGCACCGGGCAGGTCAGCCGGATCGATATCTGTTTCTTGTTGGACAACTTCTGTGTTGACCACACCGGTGCGGGCTTCCGCCTTGCCGGCATCCGCTTTGTTGGCCTGATCGCCTGCCTTGTTGGCGTTAGCATTGTCGGCGCGAGCCTGTGACTGCTGTTGTTGGCCGTCACCTGCGGTGTTGCGATTAGCATTTGCATTCGGGTCTTGGACCGGACCTGCATAAGCGTGATCATCGTTGCGGGTGGCATCGTCCTGGCGCGCCGGCGCTGCGCTGTTATCCGCTGCTGTCGCCGAGTCAAAGGTGTCAGCGTCGTTATCGTCGGATGATGCTTCGGGGCGGCGCTCAAGGGCGGGGAGGTTGTCATCACCCGTGCTCGTGCGTTTCGGCACGCCCAGTTGCGCTTCCAGATTGGTGAAGACGATGTTTGAGCCAAGGCGACCGCGCAGCAGCTCATCAAATGAAGGCTGATCCTGCTGATCGCTTGATTGATTTTCTTTGTCCTTTTCCTTGTTCGCGGCTGCGCCACTCGTTTGTTGAGCTGCTGCGATAAGGTCTTGGATATTGTCGATACCGTTGATAGCCATGGCTTCCTCCACGAAGATTCTGCCGATTAATCAGCAAGAGGCGGGCCAGTCTGAAGAGATGGGTATTAGTTGTTTTAAAACAGTGGTTTAGGGTTGGGTGTTTTGAATTTTTTGCCAACCTTGGTATCGGCGTGTTTTGCAGGGGTTAGGAATCTTTCGCCGGTCGCGGCGGAAATTGCCGACAGGTTTGATCTGGTTTGAATGAGACCTGGAAACGACAAAGCCACCCGAACCGCGATATCCCGAAAGGGAACCTCAGTTGGGTGGCTGTCTGAAGCAATGTCCGAACCCGGAACCCTCGAGAAAAGGGTCGCGGCGGACTATCCGGCTATGAATGAAACGCCGGACTTAAACTGAACGATCAAGCGCCTGGGCGATGTTGCTGTTCGCCGTGGTGACCTGGGAAAACTGTTCTGACAGGAATTCAACCAGACTTTCAGACGGAATTCGCTGGATAACGTCGTCGCTCTGTGGCGACAGGATTTCCAGAAAGACCGTATCGCTTTCCTGATCAAAGCCAACACGGGTCTTAAGGCCTTCGATTTGCAGGTCCTGCAGTGAGGCGACCGTTGCTTCGCGGGCTGCGCGGTCTTCCCGGCGCAGGGCATCATCGTCACGAACGGATGTTTGCGACGGGGCGGTTGCCGCAGTTACGACCTGGTCGGGCACATTCTGTACGGTTTGAGTGGCGCCAGCTTCAGAAGTGGCGCTTGGGTTTTGTTGCGACTGCGACTGCGACTGCGGCAGTGCGACATTGGTGTTCAGACTGACTTCCATTGCTTCTACTCCGGATAGTTTCCGTCATTCTGCGTTTGATCGACTGATTTGGCCTGCCCCTTGGACTGATGCACAGCTTTCCGCGTTTCTGCGGTCTATCATGTGCCCTGTCGTCAGGCGGGGTGAGCCTTACCATTCTGGATCGCTCGCAACTCCATTTCGGAGCCGGATCATGTACACCGACCGTCGATATACACGTCCTTACTCTCGAATATGGCAGAAAACGGCTAAAAAATCAAGTTACCCTCGAAATCGACGTTTCAAGCCCGCACCGAACCACCTATATCTGGCACTTGAAGGAGAACCGGACCCATGCCGCTTAGAATTAAACTGCCCGCCAAGGAACGCATCATTATCAATGGCGCGGTCATTGAGAACGCAGGCGATGCAACGACGATTGTACTCCACAATCGCGCCGATATTCTTCGCCGCAAGGAAGTGATGGGGGAGGCGGAAGCGAATTCCCCGGCAAAACGGGTCTATTACGCCTTCCAATGTGCCTATATGTTCGAAGAGGAACGGGATCGATACGCCCATATCGCGCTGGATTATCTGCGTGAATACCTAGACGCGGCGCCGAGCGCTAAAGATATCTCCGACAAAATCCGCAAACAGGTGGATCAGGGAAAGCTCTATAACGCGCTGCGCGTAACCCAGGATTTGATCGATCACGAGCAGGAACGGCTTGAAACGCTTGGGATGGCCTAAGCGAACTGAATTTCGGTGTGGCCGCGCTAATCCTGACTAAGGTCTCGGGCGTCAGTCGTTGACCGGCAACGGCTGGATTGGGCTATAAATACCATCGAAACTGCGGAACCTCAGGGCCAGTTCATCCTCGTCCAAGGGCCCCTCAATACGTCTCAATGCTTCATATTGCGCCATCGTGCCTTTCGATCCGGACCATGCGATCTGAGCTGGGGGCGGGGGTGTTTCGGTTTTAATCAAAATGGGCAAGTTTCTGAGAAACAGCCTCGCTAGGTGCTTGTAGGCTTCGATGGCCAAATCTTGCGCATGGGTGAGCTCTGATATTGGAAAGCGCGATGTGGCGATGATCGGCCCTTCATCGACCTTGTCCTGCATCTGATGAAGGGTAACGCCAAAATTGGTTTCCCCGGCATAAAGTGCAAAAGCGCTTGGCCGGTTTCCAGGATATTCCGGTGGACCCGGGTGGAAGTTGTAACAGTTGTATTGGAAATGCGCTAAGATATCCGGCGGTACAATGATTGCGGTTGAGAAAGCAATAAGCCGCGCAGTCTCCGGCGCTCGAGCCGTCACCCGACGCAATGCATCAGCATCATGGACAATGTAAAGGGATACGGATGGCGCCAGCCGGGCAATCTCTTGTGAAAAGAATTGCGTTTCCGGCGGTTTCATCAAAAGGACTATATGCCGGTCGGGTACGGACATTTCCTTGCACCTTCCGGAAGATCAAACCGATATGGCCAGGTTACACTTGCTGATTGGACCCGTCGCCTGATGAAGTACCGTCTTGCGTCGCCTGTTCTTGCGGCGCTTCTTCGGTGGCAGCCGCCATTTTTTCCGCATGCTCCTTACGAAGCCGCTCCGCTTCTTCCGGGTCATCAGATGGGTTGCCCATCAAGCCGGCGCCGATCTGACGGTTAATATTGACCAAGACCCCAACTTTATCGGCGCTATAGTCGGAGATCAGCTCTACCGAACGCTTATCGATAAAGTTCGAAAGACTGAGAAGGTTTTCCCGAATTTCCAAAGGCACGGGCGATTCCGGATCCAGAAGAGCGGCCTGAAACATTGTCCAGATGCGCCAATTCGTCCGCACAAGAGCCAGAACTTCGTCGGCATTGTCATTTCCCTTGCGCGCGTCATCCAGGCGCCGCGCCATTTCGATAAGCGCCCAACCTTCAGCCGCCTGCGGCGGTGCGTTACCCAGCGCGGAGCGCTGTTGTGATGCGTAGGGATTTGCCACGGTTTGTCACATACTCCGACGGAGGGAGGCCCATCGGCAGTGGGCTGGCCCGAAATCCAAAAACGTTGCCCTGAATACTGACAGTGTATTCTGCTTTCGTAAAGCAAGTGTTGCCGTATCACCTGCCAGAAAGCACAGAATTCGACACGTAATCAATAGCATATGCATCATCGCCCTTAGAGGAAGTTAACCAGCGATAGCTGGTTACGACGGGAGATCGCGGCGAAAGACGATTCGATCTGTGTGGTAATCGCTGAAAGTTCCAAGGCAACTTGGGTCGTATCGACGCCTTCGATATCTTCTGTGGCCGCAAAGTTGATATTGATGAAATCCTGATGCAGTTCCCTTGTCCGGGACAATTCATTCATCACAACACCGTTCCTGGTTTGCAATTGGCGAAGCTCGTCCCGGGCTGTCGACGCTGTATTCCTGGCTTCCGCCAAAAAGGTCGCCTTTTCGTCAGAGGTAAGTCCTGCCTGTGTCGCTGATCGAAGTCTCAGGACCGATTCCACCAAGTTCTGGAAGGCAGAGTTGGTCGCCGTGATCCCATAGGTTACGGTCCTGTTGTCGTTGATCGTGATGTCCGTTTCTTGGAATGTGAACGTGTCCGTTGGATCCGCTGTCGCAATCGCTGTTCCGACGGCGGCACCATTGACCAGATAGGACTGTTCAAGGGTTCCCCCCGCATATTCGAATTTAGGCAGGGTGGGAGTTGTCTCAATCGTGTCCGCGGCATCCCCGGCAGTATAGTTGGTCAGCGTCCGAATATCTTTTACCGGCGCTTCTTCATAGCGTGTGCCGCCAAATACAAACCGACCACCCACATCAAGATTAAGATTGGATTCGATCTCTAGGAACAGGTTGTTGGAGACCGTGACCGTATCCGTTTGGAACGTGTCTGATTCTGCGACAGTTGAATCTGCTGCTTTCAAGACTTCGTCCGCTACTTCCACCATGCGCTCAAGCACCGCGTTGTAGGTGTCGGTGACCACCTCGGTCAACGTTGTGGATCGGATGTAGGATTCGCGAGCCGTAATATCGGACTTTAGATCAACCAATCGATTGGCGTCATTTCCATAGAACTTCAGTTCCTGATATTTCTTGCCGGTAGACAGCTGGTTCTGCAGCTCTCTAACCAAGGTTTGGTTGCGTCGAATGATTGAGTTGTCGGAGAGCAGGCTCCCCGCAGTGCTTATTCGATCTACCATCGTTTTCGCGTCCTTCTCGCTTTACCCGCGCCAGGCGCTTCTGCGCCGGGCATACGTATGCATCGAGTTAAGGAAGCAATTGCCGTGCCAGCGTTATGGCGGAAGATTGGTTTAAGGTCTCAATGCAGAGTTGTTATTATACGTGCTGGTCCGAACACGTCTTCGCCTTGCAACCATCTCGGCGCGGCCGTGTCGTCGCTAAGGACGATACTAAGCGCTGGAATCAGGTCCAGCGGTCCGGTTTCAAAGCCAAGTTCGGTTTCGACCTTCATCAGGACGGCCAGTGTGCTCTTATAAAGATCGACCTGTGCGGTTAACGCCTCGATATCCGGATCCTCACCCTCTTCTAACCCAAGCGCGCAGAGAGAGGCGTTCGTCGAACAAGTGGAACGACACTGCAAGGGGCGAATAGAATAAACGGCACAATCCCCATCCGTGAGAAGCGGGCAGGGGAACTTCATCCAGGCCCGTTCTGATGGGGATTTACCGATGACTTCCGCGGCTAGGCCCGATATTGCCTGGGCAACCCTATCCACTCCTTCTTCCGGTATGGATAATCTTAAGAACGTTCCGATCGCCAAGGCTTCTGCTGCTGATACAGCAACTTGACGATAACAACAGTGGTTGCAGCCTTGTTCACAGGCGAGCTTCTCAACACCCTCAGAAACCGTTTCGTCTTTTGCCGTGAGTTCATCGAAAAGCCGATCCGCCCCATCATAGATCTGGCTCACAGTGTCGATGACACCACCAACATTCGGTTTCGCTTCAAGGTTCTTCTTAAAGACAACCAGGGCATTGATCAGCGCTTCATCCCACATATTGGTTCCTTCCGAGTGACAACCTCTGCAACGCGCGGCGCGATCGACATTTTGTGAATATAATCGCCTGTTACCTTATGGAAGATAAGGATAGCCAGATTCCGGCAGGTTAGACCACCCGGGTCTCAAGCAGGGACGAAATTAGAAAATTGCAAAGCCCCTCTTGACAGTCCGGATTACACCCTCTATTTTCCGGGGAGCTGAAGAAATCAGCGAATAGGCAGAAGCCGAAGCATAGAAACTCGTTTAATCCAGAAAGGATAAAACAATGGGCGACATTACACTCACAGCAGCACAGCGGACCTCCCTGCTTTCCTTGCAGCGGACCCAAGATCTTTCCGAACGTACTCAGACGCGCTTGACCACGGGTAAATCCGTTAACAGCGTTGTTGATGATGCGGTTAACTTCTTCCGTTCCAAGGCGCTGAATGACCGCGCCGCTGACTTTAACCTGCGTAAAGACGGTATTGACCAGGGTATTTCCGCACTGAACGCTGCGCTGCAGTCCGTTGACTCCGTCGACTCGCTGCTTAAGCAGGCGAAAGGTGTCGTTGAAGCTTCCCGGTCGGCGTCGACTTCGGAACGTCAAACCGCGAACCGGACCTTCGAAGAGCTTGGTAAGCAGATCTTCCAGCTCGTTTCGGATGCGTCCTATCAGGGTTTGAACCTGCTGAACAACACCAACTCCAAGCTTGAAATTTCCTTCGGTGTTCGGACGGCCTCCGAACTGGAAGTTAAGGGTAAGGATCTTCTGGCTACTGCGGCTAACGTTGGGCTGTCTGCCGGTGCGTTGTTCACGATCGCTGTGTTCTCTGCACAAGGCGGCAACATCAACATTTCAAACTTTGGTATCTCGGGTGGTACGTTCACGACCCTGGGTGCGAACAACTCCAAGGTTTCCTTCGCCACAACGGCGATCAACCGGATTGACGAAGCGATCACACGTCTTCGTGCTACGGCGGCTGAGCTTGGTACCAACGTTTCGATCCTGAACACCCGTCTCGACTTCACGAACAACTACGTGAACGAACTGACGATTGGTTCCGATAAGCTGACCCTGGCGGATCTGAACGAGGAAGGCGCCAACTTGGTGTCCCTACAGACTCGTCAGCAGCTTGGTATTCAGGCCTTGGCGATTTCTGGACAGCAACAACAGGCCATTCTCGCCCTGCTGCAGTAAAAGGCGGGCGCGAATAAGCGCTAAATTTAGACGATCAGGAAAAGGGTCCCGCGTTTCTCGGGGCCCTTTTTCGTGTCAAAAATTAAAGCTCGTTTTCTGAACAAAAAAAACGGCACGGAAAATATCTTGAAAAAATAGCTGAATCCAAAGAAAGTCTCCAAATCTGGCATCACGCTTGCTTAATAATCAGGATCGCCGAACAAAAAAGGCACTGAAATTTAGGCTCCACGACCAAATGGTCATGGCAGCGCGTAGAAAAGATCCAGAAAGGAGACTGGTCAAATGGCTGATATTACACTCACTGCTGCGCAACGGACGTCGTTGCTGTCGTTGCAGCGCACGGAAACATTGTCGGAGCGCACGCAAACGCGCCTAACAACAGGTAAAAAGGTGAACAGCGTTGTTGATGATGCTGTTAACTTCTTCCGGTCAAAGGCGCTGAATGATCGCGCCGCCGACTTTACGCTTCGTAAGGATGGTATCGATCAAGGGATATCCGCCCTGAATTCGGCGCTACAGTCTGTTGAATCGGTCGATTCTCTGCTCAAACAAATGAAAGGTATTGCGGAAGCTTCCCGGTCCCAATCAACATCGGAACGCCAAACCGCAAACCGCACGTTTGAAGAATTGGGCAAGCAAATCTTCCAGTTGGTGGCGGATACGTCCTATCAGGGTCTGAATTTGCTCAATAACACGAACTCGAAACTAGAGGTTTCGTTTGGTGTTAGAACGGCATCTGAACTTGAGGTCAAAGGCAAGGATTTGCTGGCGACGGGCGCAAACGTTGGGTTGTCTGCCGGCGCCTTGTTCACCATCTCGGTCTTCTCGGCAGGTGGTGGGAACATCAATATTTCGAACTTCGGTGTGTCCGGGGGTACGTTCACGACGATGGGCGCGAACAACTCCAAGGTGTCTTTTGCGTCGACCATGATTAACCGGATCGACGAGGCGATCACCCGACTTCGGGCGACGGCAGCAGAGCTAGGTACTAACGTATCGATCCTAACGACACGCCTTGATTTCACGAACAACTATGTCAACGAATTGACGATTGGTTCGGATAAGTTGACGCTCGCTGATCTGAACGAAGAAGGCGCGAACTTGGTGTCGCTGCAGACTCGCCAGCAGCTTGGTATTCAGGCTTTGGCGATCTCTGGTCAGCAGCAGCAGGCAATTCTGGCGCTTCTCCAGTAATCTTAGGATCTATAGAGTTTGATGGTTTGGTTTTCGTCTAAGCCGTTGAAAATAGGGCCATAATTACATGAGTGATGCCACGGGGAAGGCAAGTTCCGACGACGCTCAGGGAGTAATCCCAGCGTATGTTGATGCGCTTCATCAATCGTTAGCCTGTCTTGAGGCCGACGATATGTATGGTGCGATCAATATCGTTGAAGATGTCTTGGAGAGTAATCCAGACCTTTCTGTGGCGATACATGTATTGGGCTTGGCTTCATTTAAAATGGATGAGTTGGGTCGGGCTCGTGAATTGTTTGATACGGCACACAAGCTTGATCCCAATTGCCTGGAAACTGCCGATGCGTTAGCTATTTTGAGTGCGCGGATCGGGAATCTTTCCGAAAGCACCTATTACGGGAAATTGGTTACTGCTTTGGAGCCGCATCCCTATATCGAAGGGTTGCTTCCAGATTGGTACGGAACCTTTGCTGAAGCCTTTTTGGCGGTTTCAGAGTCTCGATATGGCAAGGTTGCTGATCGGATGGTTCGGGCGGGGGATATTGGCGGTGCCGTCGATATGTTCCGGAAGGAAGCGGAGGCTCATCCGAGCGACCCCGATGCTCAGCGAAACTTTGCCGGTGCTTTGTTGATTGATGAACGCCCGTATGAGGCGTTGGTCATTTTCCAAAAACTTGGGCGATTCGCGACACTTACCGCGCTGGATGAGGCGATGGTCTCAAATTGCTTGTCGCGTATTGGCCGTGCGTCCGAAGCGGCGCGCGTTGCCAATGGCATCATTTCCGAAGGGGCGTTATCAGCGGAAACAGCCTCGCTTTTGGTTGGCGATATCGTCAATGATCCGAATGCTTCGCCGGCAGAACAAGTGGCCGCCGAGATTGGTTTGGCACAAGCGTTCGGTCAGGGCACCGCATCGGATCGGGATGTGGAACCGCTGGGAACCGGCGTTTTTAAGATTGGTTTTGTAACAGGCCGTGCCCACTCCCGCGGTGGGTTGGAGTGTTTTTGGCCCCTTATCACAGCGCTTGCTGCACGACGTGCGGCTGTACATGTTTATTCCGTTCAGTCCGTTGAAGATCCAATCGGCCGACGCCTTAGAGGGACTGTCGCGAACTGGGTTGATGCGGGCGAGGTGGATGATGACACCCTGTCAGAAATCATACGCAACGATGGCATTCATGTTCTAATCGATTTGGACAGACACTCTGGAACAGGAAGGCCTTTGCTGTTTCTACGGAAGCCGGCGCCGGTGGCGATGCGACTTATGGGGCTGCCGGACTCTGCTGAGGCGCAAGGGTTCGACATGGTGTTGGGAGACCAGTGGATTTATCCGGGTTCCGATGAGGATGAACGTATTTGCGCCGTTGATGGTGGCCTCTTCCGTCTCCCCGGTGCGTCTTTCTCTAGTCAGGAGACGGGGGAAGAAGACTTACTTCAGCCGGATGTTGATGCGGAATTTGAAGGTGTTTCCTTTGGTCTAACCGCTGCGCGGAACGAGGTGACCGATGGCGTATGGGAACAGCTTAAACGGATATCGGATGCGGTTCCTTCATGTCGGTTTGTTTTTGCCGGTCGCCGGGTAGGCGGTGACTTTGGTTCTGGGGAACTCCTCGAAAAAGCAGATGAATTTGGTCTTTCAGGTATGATTCGGTTTACCGAGGATTCGCCCAGTATGACGGCGCGAGACTTTGTCGACAGCTCGGATATTGTGTTGCAGTTGGGCGGGTCCGGGTGGCCTGCAGCGATTGCTGAGGCCGTAAGTCTCGCAAGGCCGATTGTGGTTTGTCCCGGCCTATTCCCAGAGATGCGGTTGGGAACTTCTGTTCTTGGGGGGCTCAATCAAAACGACGTTATTGTGGATTCATTGACTGAAGCAGCGGACATGGCCGTGTCGCTTGCGACGGATGAGACGGCACGGAAGGCAGTGTGTGAGGCGTTAATTAATGCTTCTGCTGAATTGTCCTATGAAGAAGCGTCCAATAACTGGGCCGAAGCCTTCCTTACCGCGACCGTGGTCGCCTATCGACGGAAGACACGGGCATGAGCATGGATTTCGATCTCGGCGGAGAAGGTCTCGGCGATGATTTCCTTGGTGGAAGTGAGGGGGACAGCCTTTTTGAGGCCAATTTAACGCTGCTGCATGACCTGAACCCTGTCGTTGCGGGAAAGATTGAAGCACTGGAAGACCGTGTGACCCGCGTTGTGGGCGCCAAAGGTGAGGGCAGTCTGAATATCGATCTCGGGCACACCCAGTTCTATGACAAAGATGCCGAAACCTATGTGAATGATCAGGTCGATGCGTTTCTTGAGACGCCGCGGCGCATTCTTCTGGGTTGGTATGGCGATACCAATGTCGATGAAATTTCGAGTTATCGGCAGGTTCAGGCCGGGCAAGCTTATCTGCGCGACCAGGGGGTCGATGCAGCGCAAGGCAAATCCCTGACGACTGACAAGGACAGCGGCTATCTTGTGATTCTTGGTCTCGGCCTCGGGCTACAGGTCGATAGACTTCTGGAAGAGCTGCCTGTCCGAAACCTTGTCATTGTTGAGCAATATCCGGAATTCCTGCGCCATGCCATGGAGTTGAACGATTGGTCGCGTTGGAACGAGGTTCTGGAGGAACGTGGCGGACGGATACATGTCATCCTGGCCGATGAAGAGTATATAGCCGCGAACGAGATATACACCTATGTCCGCCGGCATAACTTCGGCATGATCGATGGTAGCTATGTCTTCCTGCACTACCAATCGGGCTATACACGCTCGGTCTGGGATGAGCTCGTGTCGCGTGTGCCGGTTCTGGCGGCCAACCCCGGTTTCTTCGAAGACGAGTTGGTGATGATGCGAAACTGCTTCCGCAATTTGCGGCGGCATGAGCACCACCTGTTCTGGGACAAAGTCGTGCTGGAGCGCGAGACGCCGGTCATCGTTATCGCGTCAGGTCCATCGGTCGACAATGCGATCGATTTCATTCGCGATAATAAAGACAAGGCAGTGCTGGTCACCTGCGGGACAGGGCTGGGGGCGCTGCTTGGCTATGGCATAAAGCCGGATTTCCATGTTGATACGGAAAACACGCCCGGCCCACTGGAGATTCTATCCGGCTTGGCGGAAGATCATGCCCTAAGCGATATTTGTTTCATCGGCTGTAATACCGTCGATCCCGGTGTTCCCGCGCTGTTTAACCGACGCATCATGTATTATCGGGATTCAGTCACATCGTCCCTGTTCTTCGGGCGATTTGTGCCGGAAATTTATTTGGCGGCGCCGACCGTGTCCAATGCTGCGGCCCGTGTGATGCTCGGCCTTGGGTTCAGGGAGCTTTATCTGGTTGGTGTAGACTTGGGGTCACGCGATCCGGGACGCCACCATTCGCAGAAATCGATCTATCTGGCGGATGAGGAGTTCCTTGAGTCTCATCCAGCGCATTTGGCCGCGTCCAAATATTCCATCGTGAATTTCGGGAATTTCGGAGGAACTGTCTACACGAATGGCAGCTTCCTCTATGCCAGCATCTTTATGGCCAATCTGCTGTCAGGTTATGAAGCCGCGAAGGTCTATAATCTGAGCGACGGA
>SPJK01075107.1_pt1 | contig 22334 bp, 27 predicted proteins | sample 3741771 | NCBI WGS metagenome assembly SPJK01 (sample SAMN10925997, study PRJNA522277) | cold seep metagenome | isolation source: Elba SIP-enriched marine methane seep metagenome, extraction at timepoint T2 | place: Italy: coast of Elba, Mediterranean Sea
AAAATTGTCGTTTCGAATCCGATTGTTAAATCTTCGGTTACTTTCATTACCTAGATTCACAATGGTTAACGATAGCGGTACAAAGCTAATAGACTGATTCGGGGAGCTGAATATGAGAGTCTTACTAATCGAGGATGATAATGCCGTCGCGCGCAGCATCGAGCTGATGCTGAAAGCGGCTGGCTTTAACATCTACACGACGGACCTTGGTGAAGAGGGCGTCGATCTGGGCAAAGTCTACGAGTATGACATCATCATTCTCGACCTGTCTCTGCCGGATATTTCTGGGTATGACGTGCTGAAACAGCTCCGCATGGCCCGTGTAAACACACCGGTCCTGATCCTGTCTGGTAACCCGGACATTGAGGCGAAAGTGAAGACGCTCGGCTATGGCGCCGACGATTATCTCACCAAGCCGTTCAACAAGGACGAGCTGATTGCGCGGATCACCGCCATCGTTCGTCGCTCGAAAGGCCACGCCGAAAGCGTCATCCGCACCGGCGAGATCCTGGTCAACCTGGATGCCAAGACCGTCGAAGTCGACGAAGAGCGCGTTCACCTGACCGGCAAAGAATACCAGATGTTCGAGCTGCTTTCCCTCCGCAAGGGCACGACCCTGACCAAGGAAATGTTCCTCAACCACCTGTATGGCGGAATGGACGAGCCGGAACTCAAAATCATCGACGTGTTCATCTGTAAGCTGCGCAAGAAATTGCAGCAGGCTACAGGCGGCGAACACTATATCGAAACGGTCTGGGGCCGCGGCTATGTGCTTCGCGATCCGAAACCGAAAAAGGAAGCCGTCGCCGCCTAGGCACACTTCCCCCCCGAATTTGACTTGAAACCCGGTGCTGTCAGGCGCCGGGTTTTTTCTTTGTCGCTTGGACAGTAGCAAAACAAATGAAGACTGCTTCGCGGCAATCCGCGATTGCATCATCGCGACGAGAACAGTTGATTTCGTATCGAAGATACTCTTTCGTCCGACTCGGAGGGGGCTTATGGCACTGACTAAAACTATAGGCGTGGTTAGGTGATGATATGGTGACACCTGGATCAACACCGCGCGCGCGCGTGTTTCTGTCCTATTCAAGGAAGGACACGTCATTTGTGGACGCATTGAAGGTTTATCTGGAAACCTGCGGGTTCGAGATATTCATCGATCGCAAAAGCATTTCCGCGGGTGAAAGCTGGGAAACGCGTCTCGAGCACCTGGTTGAAAGCGCAGATACGACCGTCTGCGTCGTCTCCAGACACTGGCTCGAAACGGAGATCTGTCTGCGCGAAATGACCCTGGCAATCGATAGCGGGCGGCGTGTGCTGCCCGTCTTCATCGACGATTCAAAACCGGAGGAGGCGCCGCCGGAAATCGCGCGTTTGCAAGTGCTGAACATCCCAGCGGTTGGGCCATTGGCTACACCAGAGGTGGCTGAAGGCATCAAACGTCTGGTCGACGCCCTCAACACAGATATCGACTGGGTGCGCCAGCAATCTCGGCTTTTGGATCGCACGCGGGATTGGGAAGCGAGCGGGCGTTCAACGGCTCACCTTCTGCGCGGCGAGGCCTTTGGGGATGCCAAAATCTGGCGGGATAAACCCATTCCGGCGCATGTCAGTCTATCGGCAAACGTTCTGGAATATCTTGAGGCCAGCGAGGAATCCGAGCTCGAGCATCAGAGGCAACAAGTTCGTGGTCGACTGTGGCAAGTTGGATTAGTTGCTACGACACTCGTCGCCCTTGCGAGCGCAGTCGCCATCTGGTCACTTAGCCGAGCCGAAATCGCCGAAGCTCAGGCAAGAGCCGATCGAGCGGAAGCCGAAGGCGCTGCCGAAACGAAGTTGATTGATGCGACCGTGAAATCCGGAGCAGTCGACGGTCAGAATCTCAATGCTGAGCTGCCCGCCGCCCCTCAACTAGGCGGCGACAGCTCCGTGAACATGACTGCATTGGCTGCAGATTTGAATTCGCCAGACCGAGCCATCCGCTTGTCTGCCGGCGAGCAAGTGGCCACCGTTCTGCACAACGGAGAGACCCAGGACCGGCACGCACTGGCCAAGGCGCTCGTCCAGCAATTAGACGGTGAGAACCTCAATGCCCTCAGTGCCTCTGGCAGATTCAACATGCTGTACATGTTGAACATCGTGGGCTCGGATTCCTTGATCCAAGCCGTTGGTGACGACTTAAACCGGTCGCTCGATCAAATTGAAGCGCGTACTGGCCAAGGCATCGCGATCGGGACCCAGACCAAGGATTGCATCACCAAATTGCGACTGAAGCTGGCGGGCACGATGGACGTTTCGGATACATGCGGTAGCCGGTGATAAGGTGCGTATGGCACCACAGTCGGGCGCCGGAGCGGTGTCCGCTTTGGGTCAGGAGGGGACGAAAAACCGCTAGGCCGTCATCCTGAGCGAAGTCGAACGATAAAGGGCCGCGCTTCTGGGCAACTCCGAGAAGCCCGCCTCGTCCTTCGACTTCGCTCAAGATGAGCCTCAGGCGCTGCGTCGCAAGATCAACGCGGCGATCGCACCGAACAGGAAGTTGGAAATGCCAACTTCGATCAAATGAGGCAGCCGCACAGCCCAAGGCATGAACGGGTTTGGATAAAGTAATTGTGCCGATGCCAAAACGGAGAAAGCGGCCCCAACAATAATCGCCGTCATAACGACGCCATCTCGCATGCTACGCACGAGCGCGAGCGCCAGCAGCGCCCAAAGAGCGCCCCTGAACACTTGAAATGCCAGCAAGGGAACAAGCTCGATCTCAATTCCTTCGCCGTAATAGGCCCGCACCTCTGGGACTGCCCAGGCGATAAAATACCCCGCGGTGAAATAGCTGAAGACGTATAGGATCGCGACCGCAGCAACGGGTAACACCAATCGGCTTATGCGCAGTTCGGAATGATCCGTTGAGCGCGCGCGGCGCCAGAACAATGACGCCACGATCACGACGCCAATAGCGCCCATCAAGGTGAGCACGCTACCATCGCGCAGTTCCTTCATCGGTGCGTTCACGCTTCCGGCAAAGTACAAGGCCTCGATCACGAGCAGGAATGACTGGGCGAGAAACAGCGTAACCCCGAGCAATACCCCGAGTTTCCACCCCGCCAGATTGGCACGGACGGCGATGGCTGAAAGAACCAGCGCGTGCAGACCATTCACAATCAGGAACGCCTGGTCACCGCGCAACGGACCATCATCCGCAACTGCTTCGCCACCGAGCCCGAGACTCATCGCTCCGAGAATGGAGGCAATGAGGAGCGTCACCCAGATTACGCCAGCCTTGAGGAAAAAGTCGATCGCTGTTCTGCTCATCACTTAAATGCCTCCGATGCGCGCACGGCCCATTCCACGTGCGCTTTGTAACCCATCAAGCCATTCTCGACGGCCAGTCGCCCATGCGGGCTCAAGGACTGTCCTTCAGGGCCAGTGAGATAAGATTCCAGACTCTCGATGTGCGCCCTCACCGCCGCCTCAAAACCGGAAAGAAATTCTCGGGTGACACGGACATCATCCGCCATCGGTAGGAATGCGAATTTCAACAATGGAAGATCGATCGATTTTGCGACCTCTTCCTGGGTCACTGGGGTCCGGAGCCAGTCATTCATTTCTCGCACGCCATGCGGGGTCGCGTGGAATTTTTTCTTGCCGCCCGCAGCGGGCGCGCGTTGTTCAAGCAGTCCGGCTTTCACCAGTTTGTTCAAGGCCGGATAGATGCTGCCAGGACTGGACGAATACGCGCCCATCGGCGTCAGCTCGAAGACTTTGCGAAGCGCGTATCCAGACCGCGGCTCGCCAATAACCAGGCCGATCAATGCGTATCCGAGTGCTGTGAGTTGCATGTGTCATCCAAATAGTACGTTTCGTATTAAATGATACGGCACGTACTAAATGTCAACCTACAGACAGGCCTCGCCCATCCGCATTCTCGATTTCTCTCTGTCGCACCAATACGAAAAACCCCGGACCGCCACGCGTCCAGGGTCACAAGTCTCGTTCAGAAAATCTCGAAAAGACTACTCGTCTTCCTCGATCATGTCGGCCCAGAGCACGTCTTTGCTGACGCGGATCGCCTCGACCAGAATGACAATGACCGCTACGGAGAGCACCCACCACGCTGTGCTGGCTTGGCCAGCCCAATTCACCATTGCTTCAATCATCACCATGCCTCGGTCTTATGCCGTCGATGGCCCTAATATGCCGGGCACCTCTTAACGAGAGCTGAGTCAAATGTGGCCCTCGCTCGGCAATTCGTAATCAAAAGCGCCCAATTTCTTTACCCCTGCCGACAATTGCGTAAACAGATGGCAAATGACGAAGCGAACTCCTAAACGAAAACCGCCGGCGCGGGTCTGGCAACGCATGCTCTCCGGACGGCGTCTGGACCTGCTCGACCCCTCACCGGTCGATGTCGAGATCGAGGACATTGCCCATGGCCTCGCCCGGGTCGCACGCTGGAACGGCCAGACCAAAGGCGCGCATGCCTTTTCGGTGGCCCAGCACAGTGTCGTGGTCGAAGCCCTGTGCGCGCATCTTGAGCCGCGTATTGATCCGCGCTCCCGCCTCCTCGCCCTGCTGCACGATGCCCCGGAATATGTGATTGGCGACATGATCTCTCCTTTCAAGGCCGTGCTTGGCGATGGCTATAAGGATATCGAGACGCGCCTTGCCCATGCCATCCATGCCCGCTTCGGCCTGCCCGCAGAAACCCCGGGCAGTCTGAAACGCCTGATCAAAAAGGCCGATAATATCTGCGCCTGGTTTGAAGCGACTCAGCTGGCCGGTTTTTCCGAAGCGGAATCAGATCGCTTTTTCGGGCACCCGCCGCGCGGCGTGCATCTCGACCTGAAGCCGCAACCGACCGAAGAGGCGCAGGCCGAGTTCATTGCCCGCACCGTCGCCCTGCTGACCGATATTGAGGCGCCTGCATGAGCCTGATCATTGGTCTCTCTGTCGTGATTGTCGCCTTTGACGGCGAGAAGCCGCGCGTGCTGGCCACGCGGCGGGAAGCCGGTCTGACGGCCTTGCCCTTCGGGGCGTTTGACCCGGCTGAGCACCGTACGTTCGAACTCGCCTTGCGCGGCTGGGTGAAGGAACAGACCGGCTTCCAGCTCGGCTATGTCGAACAGCTCTACACCTTTGGCGACCGCGATCGCGAAAGCCCGGAGGCCACCCTGCTCGATGCGCCGCAAGAGTCTCGCGTCGTCAGCGTCGGCTACCTCGCCCTGACACCGGAGGCCGAGCGCTTGCCGGATGCTTTCGAAGCGCGTTGGCGCGGCTGGTACCGCCATTTCCCGTGGGAGGATCATCGCGGCGGACGGCCGGACATTATCGATGAGGTCATCGCCTCGAAGCTCTCTACCTGGGCCGCGGGCAATGCCGACCGGCAATCGCGTGCCAAGAGCGCCTTTGGATTGGACGGCGCGGACTGGCCGGACGAGGCGGTGCTCGAGCGCTATGAGCTCCTCTATGAAGCGGGTCTGGTCGCCGAATGTGCCCGTGATCGCGGACTGCCCGTGCCGGATGACCAGCTGGGCGAGCCGATGGCGTCCGACCATAGACGCATTCTCGCCACCGCGATCAGCCGCCTGCGCGCCAAGGTGCGCTATCGCCCGGTCGTGTTTGAACTGATGCCCGAGCGCTTTACCCTGACGGCCCTGCAAGGCACCGTCGAGGCGATCCTCGGTCAGCGCCTGCACAAGCAGAACTTCCGCCGCGCCCTGGACCGGACCGGCTTTGTCGAAGGCACGGGCGAAATGGAAAGCAGCACGGGCGGGCGTCCGGCTGAACTGCACCGCTTCAAACGCGAAGCTCTCCGCCGCACCGGCGCAAGGGGGCTCAGCGCGCCGGTTTTGAAAGGGCGGTAAACAGCGGAAAGCTGAACCCCGCCGCGAGCCCGCCCAGATGCGCGGCCCAGGCAATGCGCATGATGCCGATATCGCCGCCGAGAAAGGCGAGCACGATATTGATCAGCAACCAGGGCACGCTGATCGACCAGGCGCCGCGCCAGCCATTTCGGATAAAGCCGATGGCGGGCAGCAGGCCGGAAATCGCGGATGAGGCGCCGATGGCAATGCCGTCCTGCGCATCAATCGCGTACCAGAGCATTTGCGCCGCTGCGCCGCCCGCGGCACAAACAAAAAAGAAGAGCAGGAACAGGACCGCGCTTCTGCCACCCTTGCCGAGCCCCTGGACAACGATCGGCCCGAGCGCGATCAACATCGCCATATTCATCATCAGGTGAAACGAACTGCCATGCAGGAATGTGTGCAGCACATAAGGCGCGAAATCGCCCCACGGCCGGTAGACATTCTCGAACCCGGGCCCACCCGCCACGGCGCCAACCGCGAACATCCAGTCCTGCAATTGGCGCGATACGTTGAACTGTACCAGGGTCACCGCCACAATGGCGCCGGTCAGGGCGAGGATAACGGTTGGAAATCCCTTGCGAAAAATCGGCGGACGCTGCGGCCCCTGATCGGGATCGGTATAGACTTGCATGCCTCTCATATGGCCTTTGCGCGGGTAAACACCAGCCCCGCTCTGCCGCCACGTGACGGCTTGACGGTTTGCCTCGGGCGATCACCATCGCCGACATGACTTTGACATTTGATGACCTCCGCCCGCCCTGCCCGCACATGGACGAGACCCACGCTGAATGGCGCCGCAGCGTACGCGGCTTCGTGGAACGCGAAATGATGCCATACGTTGAGGAGTGGGAAGAAGCCGGGCGCATCCCCCGCGACTTGTTCAAGAAGGCCAAGGCCGCCGGACTTCTCGGCATCGGCTATCCCACCGAATATGGCGGCGAAGGCACCGAGTTTGACCGCTTCCACGGCATTGTCACTTCGGAAGAGCTGGCACGGATGGGCGCCGGCGGTGTGTCCTCCGCGCTGATGATCCACGGCATCGGCCTGCCTCCGATCATGGCGCTCGGCTCGGAGGAGATGAAAACCGAAATCGGCAACAAGGTCCTGTCCGGCGAGAAACAGATCAGCCTCGGCATCACCGAGCCATCGGCTGGCTCGGATGTCGCGCAGCTCAAAACCAAGGCGGTGAAAGACGGCAATGGCTGGCGCGTCAACGGTTCGAAGACCTACATCACCGGCGGCATGACCTCGAAGTGGCTCACCACCGCCGTGCGCACGGGCGGTGATGGCATGGGCGGTATCTCACTGATGCTCATCGATCTCGAAAGCGAGGGCGTCAGCCGCACCGAACTGCCCAAGCAAGGCTGGTGGGCCTCGGACACCGCGACCATCCATTTCGATGACGTCTTCGTTCCGGCGGAAAACCTGATCGGCGAAGAGAACAAAGGCTTCTACGGCATTGTCGCCAATTTCAATGGCGAGCGGCTCGGCATGGCGGCAGGGGCTGCGGCGTCGGCGCGCGTCTGTGTCGAGGAAGCGGCGGCTTGGGCGCAGGAGCGCAAAACATTCGGAAAACGCCTCGCCGACCATCAGGTGATCCGTCACAAGATCGCCGCCATGGCGCAGCGCGTCTGGGCGACGACGACCATGCTCGATACGTTTGCCTGGCATGTTCAGAACGGCAACACGCCAGTGGCGGAGCTCGCCATGCTGAAGGTCCAGGCCACCGAAACGCTGGAATTTTGCGCCCGCGAAGCGATGCAGATCCTGGGCGGCAGCGGCTTCATTCGAGGCCACCGGGTCGAGCGGATCTATCGCGAAGTCCGCGTGATGGCGATTGGCGGCGGCTCGGAAGAAATCATGCGCGATTTGGCAGCACGGCAGCTGGCATTGTAGGCTCTGATCCGGAGGTTCGACATGGACAATTTCAAAGACAAGACGGTTGTCATTACCGGCGGCGCGACCGGGATCGGATTTGGTCTCGCCAAGAGATTTGGCCGCGACGGCGCGAGAATTGTCATTGGTGAGCCGCGGCAGAATCGGCTCGATGAAGCGGTCGCCGCGCTCAAAGAGCTGGGCATTGAGGCGTCCGCCATGGCCATGGATGTCACCGACGAAGCCAGCGTCACCGCCTTGGCCGATTTCGCCGACGCGGCCTATGGCGGCACCGATGTGCTGATCAATAATGCCGGCATCCCGAGCAATCGACTGCCCATCGTGGATGTGCCGATGGCGGATGTTCGCAAGCTGTTTGACGTCAATTTCTTTGGCGTCTGGCACGGCGCCGCGATCTTCGGCAAGCGCATGATCGACCGCGGCACGCCGGCCGCGATCTACAACCTTGCCTCAGAGAATGCCTTCTTCAACGCGGTCCAGAACAGCGCGTCCTATATCGCCTCCAAGCATGCGGTACGGGGCCTCACCGAAGCGATGCGCGACGAGTTTCCGGACTTCGTCCAGGTCGGCATGATCGTGCCGGGCTTTGTCGCCTCGGAGATGACCAAAGGGTCCGAGCAATGGGCCATGGATGCCGACACGTTTGCCGACAAGGTGGTCGAGCAGATCCGCGCGGGCGAATTCTATATCGTCACCCACGCCTATAATATCGAGCGCATCAAACCGATCCACGACGAGATCGAAGACGCTTATGCCCGCAACGCGCCACGCTATGACGGCGACGATGAATATGACGTGCCGACCCTGATTGCGCGTCTGACAGCCGGAAGGGATGGAACATGAACGGGTTGAAAGCTAGTAACACAGCCGTCGTCACGGGCGGCGCTGGCGGCATCGGACTGGAAGCCGCCAGACGATTTGCGGCGACCGGCATGAATATCGTTCTGGTCGATTTGAAGGATGACGCCCTGAAGGAAGCCGCGGCAGAGCTGAGTTCGGGCGCTGGCGAAGTGATGACGGCGCTGTGCGATGTCTCTGATCCATCTGCCGTGAACGCCCTGCGAGACAAGGTGCTGGACCGTTTCGGCAAGGTTCATGTCCTGATGAACAATGCCGGGATTGGTCGCATGGGCACCAAGCCGTGGGAGGACCTGGACGCCTTTAACAACCTGGTCTCAGTCAATCTGATGGGCGTCATCCATGGCTGCCATGCCTTTATGCCAGGCATGCTGGCGCATGGCGAAGCCGGGGCGGTGATCAATACTGGGTCCAAGCAAGGCATTACAAGGCCACCCGGCAACTATGCCTACAATCTCTCCAAGGCGGGTGTGCTCGCCTACACAGAGAGTGTCGCGCATGCGCTGCGCCAGGAAGAGAATTGCCAGATCAGCGCGCACCTGCTGGTGCCAGCTTTTGTGTATACGCCGATGATCTCAGCTTTCATTCCGCAAAAGCCACCGTTTGCCGCGACCGCTGAAGAGACGGTCGACTTCATGATGCAATCACTCGCGCGCGGGGACTTCTATATCCTCTGTCCCGACAATGAGACGCCGCGCCCGCTCGATGAGAAGCGCATCCAGTGGACCGCCGACGACATCATCAAGAACCGGCCGGCGCTATCCCGCTGGCATCCGGACTATGAGGCAGAGTTCAAGGCCTTTATGGATGATTGACCGCCTAACAGCCCAGTCAATTGGCGGCTAACCACAATCGGCGATCGGAACCAGACAACGCGATCTCTGGCGCTCAGCCCAGTCGACGCAAGCCGACAAGTCGCCATCGCGAAGTGGTGACAGACTCGACTCATACACTTCGGTGCAATCAACCAGCCGATCAAAATACTCGCTGTGGCAGGCGCGAATACATTCTTGGCGATCAACGTCCAGATTCAAATGTGGAAACGTCTGACGAAAATCGTCTTCAAACGGATCATCTTCGAACTGAGACCATCTCGAAAACGGATCCTCAGGCTCACAGTTGGCCCCAAGACACATCGTCTGCGCGGACACGGGAAGCTCTACCAAACATATCGCAGCAGATACAAATACATACCTCAATACTGATCTCCAGTAGACTTGTTTATCTGTTTTTATACTTATTGTTTGTTTTATTTGTCAAATAAATTAAAAAAAGCCCCGAACCGCAGCCGGTTCGGGGCAAGCATGGTTGGTTCTGGAAGGAGGCCAGTTGGCTAGAATTTATAGCCAAAGCCAAGACCAACCACGGTTGGGTCGATGTCGACTCCCGCATCGACGGTCGCACCCAAAGCTGTTGTGAAATCCACGGTCACATCGGTATTGATCCAGATCTTCTTGACGTCGGCATTGAATGCCCATCCGCCCGGCTGACCATCGAGGTCATAGTCGAACCCGATCTGCAGTGCGCCGCCAATGCTTGGATCATAATCTATACTGTCGGCCACTGGTCCTGCGTCTTCATTGAAGAACAGGGTCGCATTGATGCCCGCCCCGACATACGGCTTGAACTGGCCGCCCGTGTCGAAATGGTATTGCAGGGTCAGTGTCGGCGGCAGCAACCAGACATCGCCAAGGTCGACTGTCGCATCTGTCAGTGCGCCCGGCACTGTCACGTTCACCGCTTTCACATCATGCGGGGTCACGGCGAGGATCAGCTCTGCAGCAATGTTCTTGTTGAAGAAATAGGTGATGTCGAGTTCCGGCACATACTGATCGCCAATATCGACATTGCCTGGCAGAGCCGCGCCAGCGACCGACAGGTCGCCGCTCTCTTCTGGCATTACACCAAGCACGCGCCCACGAACCATCCACGGATTATCGTCGGCATAAGCCGCCGTTCCAATCAATGCGGACGTCGCCATCAGGGCAGCGCAAAAGACAGACTTCATAACAGATCCTCGTCGTTCAAGAGTTTGAGGCCTCCAGCTAGGAAACTGTTTTCACGAGAGAAATTACCCATTCTGCCGCGCGGAAACATGCCGCGTGTCAGATTCGCTCAACTGCGTATTCTTCCTAAGTGACGGCGGCAATGGCCTCTGCGAGAGTGCAAAGAATCCTGCACGCAATCCGCGCTTCCCCTTCACATTTGTCACCAATCGCCCAAAATGGATGTCATGGCCCATTCGCATGCTCATTCCCACGCCAATACGCCGTGCAGTCCGCAGGAAGCCGAGGCGTTCCTGACGGAAGCTGAAGCCCTTGTTGAACAGAAAGGGCAGAAGCTGACCCGCATCCGGCGCAAGGTCCTGCATCTGCTGCTCGAGAGCAGCGAACCAGCCAAGGCCTACGATCTGCTCGCCAATCTCGATGGCGAAGGCGCTGCCAAACCGCCGACAGTCTATCGCGCGCTCGATTTTCTTCAGGACATGGGCCTGGCGCACAAGATTGAGAGCCTCAATGCCTATGTCGCCTGCGGCCATACCAGCCACGCGCACTCGGCGGTCTTCATCATCTGCGACACCTGCGGCGGGGCTGAGGAATTGCATGCGGTCGAGACCGGCAAGGCGCTGGACAAGGAAACCGAAGCGGCTGGGTTCAAGGTGCGCAGCGCCGTCATCGAAGCGCGCGGCGTCTGCCGGAACTGCGCCTCATGATCTCGCTCTGGAGCGGCATCGCCAATACCTGGGATTGCGACGAGATGGGGCACATGAATGTGCGCGTCTATGTCGAGAAGGCGATGGAGGGCCTTGGTAATCTCGCCGGCGCGATCGAGATGCCGCACGCTTTTCACGCCAATGCGCCATCGACCATGCTGGTGGCTGAACACCATATTCGCTACATTCGCGAGGCGCATGCTGGTCATCCTTTGCGCATGCAAGGCTGTGTTCTGGAATGGGATGAGACCAGCGCGCTCATCTATCAGGAGATGCGCCATGGTGATGGCCGCCCGGCCGCGGCGTTTCGCACACGCGTCATCCATGTCGAGGCCAGGACGGGCAAACCTTTCCCGTGGAGCACGCGGTCACGCGCGCAACTGGAAGCGCTGATCGACACGCCGCCGGATGACACGAAACCGCGCGGGCTCGATTTGACAGTTTCAGCCACGCCGCCGAGCGAGGCAACGCAAGAGACGGTTGAAAAATGCGGCGCGCCGGAGATTGGCCGCGGCCTGTTCCAGCCGCGCGAAGCCGACCAGTTTGGCCGCATCGCCGCGCCCTGGTTCATCGGACGCATTTCCGACTCCGTGCCGACCCTGCTGCATGACTGGCGTACCAAGGTGGCTGCCTCACAGACCGGTGCCCGCATGGGCGGCGCGGTGCTGGAATACCGGCTGATCTATCGCAAATGGCCGCGCGCCGGCGATCGCTATGTCATCCATACCAGCCTCGCCAATGTCGCTGAGAAGACCCATTCCCTGTCACATTGGATGCTCGATCCCGATACGGGCGATGCCTGGATCACCACTGAGGCAGTTGCGGTGACGTTTGACCTCGACAAGCGCAAAGTCATCCCGACGCCGCCCGAGCAGATCAAAGAGCTGGAAAAGCTCGCGCCAAAGGGGCTGCGGCTGTAGCGTCGCACGAATAGCACCGTCTTTGTTCTGAATGCCCAAGCTGCTATAGGTGCGGTCACTCGATCGAAGGAGCATGGCATGAGAGCCATTGGGGGTTTTCTGTTATTGGCTCTGACGGCATGTCAGACGGTCGAAACGCGTCAGCCGATTATCGATATGCATCGCCATGCACCCCTGGCCAGTTCATTTGAACCCGATGGCGGACCGGGATCGATGGCGACAGAATTGAGCGAACAGAATGTCGTGCTTTCCGTCGTCTCTGTCACCTCGCCAGCGCAAGCGGAGCGCTGGGGCGATGATACATCGAATATATTTGTCCTCGGTGCGATGATGCCGTGCCCGAAAAATCTGGCTGAGAGGTATGACTGCTTTCCTGAAACGGACGGGTTACCTGATCTCGTCTGGCTAAGAGACAGCCTCGAGTCCGGCCTCATCGGCGCATTTCACGAATTGATGTTCAATTATGACGGAACCCCTCCCGATAGCGCGAAAATGGCGCCGTATTGGGCGCTCGCCGCTGAGTATGGCGTGCCCGTTGGGGTTCATTCCTGGAGCGGTCCGCCACCGGGACGTTCTATCCGCGCAAATCCAAACTGCTGTCCGGATTATGATGGCGAAATGGGCAATCCGAACCAATTGCGAGCGGTTTTACGCCGTCATTCAGATCTCAAAATCTGGCTTCAGCATATTGGGTCGGACGGCTTTGAAGCAGCAGAGCTCTGGGACGAAACGCTAAGTTTGCTCTCAGATTATCCGAATGTGTATCTCGATCTTTCGATCACAAATAGCCTTTTGCCCATTGAAGTGTACGAGAATAGCCTCGTCCGGCTGATCGAAGCCGGTTTTGGCGATCGCATAATGCTCGGCAGCGATAACGTTCCGATTGCCTTAATCCTTGAGCGATTGGACGGGATTGAGATCATCTCAGACCGGCAGCGTGCGGCAATCCTTTATGAGAACGCCGCAGAGTTTTTAGACCTGGATGCTGATACGCGCCGGAAACACCACAATCAGTAAGCGCTTCGTGAGCGCAGACCTCGCCGGCTACGACCCACTCAACTCTTCTTCCAGCCTCGCCCGCATTGTCGTCATCACGTTCAACGCGGCCTCGATTTGCTTGAGGTCGAAATCCTGGCTCAGCCCATTCACCCATTCAGTTTGCCGGCGTTCTGCTGCGGCATAGACCTCCTGTCCCTTGTCCGTCAGCAGCACCAGATGGGCGCGGCGGTGATTGGGATTGGGCGCAAATGAGACCAGGCCTTCCTTCTCCAACTCATTGGTGATGCGCTGGACGCCCTGTCGCGCCAGGCCCATGCTGCGGGCGAGCCAGGCCACCGGTTGCGGCCCGTCGGCATAGTGTATTGCGCCCAGCACCTGCCACCGCGCACTGGACAGCCCCAGCGGCTCAACCAGGCGGTCGCCAGAGGTCAGAAGACGGCCATTCAGCCGGAACGTTTCCAGCACCAGGTCGGTCATCGCAGCTCCTGCTCGGGTGTGGTTGCTTTTCGACATGTATCAACTCCTATTGACAACATGTTGTCAATTATGCTTTTGGTTATTTTGACAATATGTTGTCAAACAGTCAACAGGAGCTAACCATGCTGGACATCAAACCATTCGACCCCGTCCATCCCATTGAAACTCAACTCGGCACCGAGGATTCGCCGGTCATTCTGGTCAATCCTTTCAGCGTCGACAGGAAAGACATCGACGCCGTCGTCAAGGCCTGGGAGGCCGACGCGACCTGGTTGAAGAAGCAACCAGGCTTCATTTCGACCCAGCTGCATCGCGCCGTCGAGCCGAGCACGATGTTCTTCAATTACGCTGTCTGGGAATCCACCGCGCATTTCCGGGCTGCGTTCAGCCATCCCGATTTCCAGTCCACCCTCGCCGCTTATCCAGACGGCACCACCGCCGCGCCGCATCTGTTCACGCGCATCGCGGTCTCAAATCTCTGCACAGCATAAGGAGGGAAGACGATGAAAAGCAAAGTTCACGCAATTGCCGGCGTCATCGGATTCTTGTGCATCCTGACCTTCTGGACCAGCACCGCCTATTCGGAATTGTTCACCTCGCACGAAACAGTCGCATGGGTGAAAGCGATGATCCTGAAAGGGATGTTTGTCCTCATCCCCGCCATGGCGATTGCCGGCGGCTCGGGCATGTCACTCGGCGCCAAATGGAAAAGTCCTCCGGCCGTCGCCAAGAAGAAGCGGATGCCAATCATCGCCGCTAACGGCCTGTGCATCCTGCTGCCATCCGCGATTTTCCTGGCTTACAAATCCGGCGCAGGGGCGTTCGACACCTGGTTCTACACGGTTCAGGTGATCGAACTCTGCGCCGGTGCCTTCAACCTCACACTGATGGGGCTGAACATTCGCGATGGCTTGCGCATGAAAGGCCGCATTGGCCGGAAGAAGAAAGCCAGCTGAGCGCGTCAGGCCGCAGCCCTAGCGCCGGGGCTCGCGGTCCTTGATGCGGTCATAGGCGGCCATGATGTTCTCGAAGCGGGCACGGATGATGGGTTCGAACTCCATGTCGGTGACGATATAGTCCCAGTTTTCCTCAATCCCTTCGCGCACCAGTTCGCCGACATAGGACGGATCGATGCCTGCCTCCAGCCGGGCGCGGAAATCGGCGGCGCCCTCATCACTGGAATCCTCCGGGTTGAACAATTCATCGACACCCCCAACAAACCGCGATTGCAGGTTTCGCCCTGATTCGAGAATCCGTGTACGGATGATACCCGGGCAGAGCACTGACACGCCGATACCGCGCGGCTCCAGCTCCACGCGCAAACCTTCGGACAGCGCTACAACCCCATATTTGGAAACAAAGTAAGGCGCACCGCTCATCGACATCAGTCCGGCGACAGAGGCGGTCGACACGATGTGACCGCCTTCGCCATGGCTTTCAATGAGGGGGCCAAAAATCTCGACGCCATAAACCACGCCCATGACATTTACCGCCATGGTCCAGTCCCATCCGGCCTGGCTCCAGCTATCATAAGCGCCACCGCCGCCGACACCCGCATTGTTGACCAGGATGTGAACCTTGCCGAAACGCTCGATCGTGGCGTCCGCCGCGGCCTGCAATTGCTCTTTCAGTGAAACATCGGCGACCACTCCCTCGACATCCGCATTGGTCTTGCGCAGGTCGGCAATGGCGGCGTCGAGTGCGTCCTGCTCGATATCGCACATCATCACTTTGACGCCGGCTTGTGCCAGAGCCGTCGTGATGGCGAGGCCGATGCCAGAGGCGGCGCCGGTGACAAAGGCGGTTTTGCCTTCAAGGTCTTTCATGTTCCACTCCCAATTCCTGTCTTGTCGACCGTCCTAGCAGACTGACGTCACGGCAGCCGAACGCGACTGGACGGATCATTTGGAAGACGTGATTGAAGGCTCAGCCGGGGCGGAGTTCCATGCGGCTGGCGGAGCGGTTCTGCATCCAGTGCGGCGCGCTCTTCAGGGCAAAATGCTCTGGCCGTTCGGTCAGCGAGCGAGACGACAACCAGAGGCGCTTGAGATGCCGCGGATGCGCCGGTGCCGGCGGGTCGCGATACTCCGTCCGGCCATGGAAGACATGGTAGTTATAGATGAACTGCATCTCGCCCCGGCGCAGCGGCATGGCGACATGCATATCCTCGCGGCGGGCGAGCTCCTCCATCATGGTCAGCGCTTCCAGTTCCAGCGCGGTCAGGCGCGGGGCACTCGGGTGACGCTGTGAGGCGCGAATATATTGCGGCACGCAGAACAGGAAGAAGCGACCTGCATGTTCGGTAAACGGCGCGCGCATGTAGTAAGGCGCCCCGCCTGGCGCTTCCTCACCGCGAAAATCCCAAGGCAAGGGCGCGTACAAAGCCTCGGCCAGGTCCGGGCGCTGCTCGACCATCTCATTGTGGATGGCAACCGCATTGGCGACCAGCGACAGGCCGCCCTGCTCGGCTTCATGCAGGCACATCAAGCCGACATAATCCGATCCGTCTGTGTGGAAATCGAGAGCGATTGAGCCAAGCTCATTGCCGCGCGCCGTCGGGTCGGTAATCGCCTTGCCCTGATTGATAACATCGCCAAGCACGTGGCCATGCTTGTTCTGCGGCCATGGGTCGCCGAGGTGAAGACCGATGCCCCAATAAAGCAGGGTCAGGTCCTCATCCGAATACTGATCGCCATCGAGCGCTGACAGACGCACAAAGCCGCGCCCATGCAGCAATTCATGGTCCATCTGTGCGAGCTTTTCTTTCAGACCGGAGAGCGGAAAATCGTCGATCCCTAGCTCGAGCACATCGGCAGACGCCTGCTTGGCATGCTGAAGCGCGGCCTGCAGTTCGCGTTGGTCGTCTGCTGTCAGTTCAACCGTCCAGGTCCTTGCGTCCAGCATGTCCTCACGACGCCAGCCGACGTGCTCATCCAGTTTCCGTACGGCCATATCCTGCTCCGCTCTGCGCCAACCTGCTGTCTGAGACAAAGCTACCCAACCCGCATAATCACGCAAGATCACGCGACGTGACCGCAAATTGGCGCATGTTCAAACGCTCCGGGCTTGCGCCCGAATCAATCGTGACAGACTTGACTGCCCGCTAGTCCTCGACTTCGCGTCTATGTGTCAGACTCATCGCCATGACTTGCCGGCCATAAGTGGCGGACACGCGGTGCGCAGAACAATTCGGCCGGTCCAGATCTGGGCGATCCAGCGCCATGCGTTCAGCGTCACAATCGACGTCATGCAAATGCGGCATCATACGGGCTTCAAAGTAAGACTCTGAAGCCGCACCGGCCGCGCCAATGAGAAATAAACTCGCGAATCCGAGCGTGATCAGTGCTAAAGCACGTCCCTGCATTCTCCCTCTCCCGACCGGATGAGAGCAAAATTATATCAATATGTCAAAGAGGCGCGTGGTTAACGCTGCGCGGCTCAAGCCCCTCGCAGGCTCCGGCGCACCGGTCCGATCTCGTCTTCGGCAAGCCCTTCAATCAGACTCGAAATGTAGGACGAAAGCTGATCGCGTACATCATATGGCGCTTCCATGGGCAGGAAATGGGTCGTGTTTACACGCTCTTTCAGAACCAGATGCGGGCACTTCTTTGTCAGGCGTGCGGCGACCTGGTCCGTCATCACGGAGTCGCGGTCGGGGCGCAGGACGGTAATTGGAATTCGGTGCTTCTTGACCTTTGCCAGTGCTCCCCAGGGCCGGTTACGCTGGGCCAGGAAAGTCGCGGCTTCCCATTTCGGATCGCAGAGCAATTGCCAGATCTGTTTCTCGCTGTCGGGATCATTGCCATCCGTGCGATCAAACGCGTCAAGGATATAGTCTTCCAGGAACGGATCGCGCCAGGTCTCGAACGCGCCGCGCCCTTTATACTTGTACTGAATGTGCTCGCGCGAATCGAACTTGTTGCGCCGGCGCCGCGCCTGTTTCGCCATATGGCTGCCGCCCCGCCGAAATGGCGAGAGATGCATGGCCATATAGTATCGGGCCGGCAGAATGACCGGATCGACCAGGACCAGGCCCGCGACCTTGTCTGGTCGCGCACCGGCTGCAAGCAGCGCCACCGTGGCACCCATGGAATGCCCACCCAGCACGACTTTGTTGACCGGGGATTCACGCTCCAGGAATGCCAGCACATCATTGCGGTAGCGTTTCCAGGATTTCAGCCGCCCCGGCTTGGCCGGCAAGGTTGAACGGCCATGTCCACGCAAATCCACCGCCTGGACCTTGGTCCGCAGACCGAGCGGCGCCAGGATCGACTGATAGGTCATCGCATTGAAACCTGTCGCGTGCAGCCACAGAGCCGCGAGCTTTTTGGCCGGATCGCCAAACTCAAGGGCGGCCATGTCGCCCTCGGGGGTTTCAAATGTAAATCTACGCATGCTTGCCCTTATCTCGAACCGAAGACCTTACGCAGCAATTCTGTAGTGCGTGCAACAGGATTGTCGCGGATCTTCTTCTCCTCAACTGCGAGATAGGTAAACAGACCATCAAGGCCAAATTGGACCGCATGTGTGGTTAAGTCAGATTTGTAGTCGACAGCGGCAATCGCGAGCAGCGGCTGGTTGCTGACGACACTGTCCAGCGCCCGGTACGCCCCCGATCCTTCGAGTGCTGATTCGACATACGGCGTGAACAGGCCGCGCAGGTTTTCTTCGGTGCGGCCACGCAGGAAATCAGTCGCGGCCGAATCACCGCCGCGCAGGATTCCCACCGCATCATCGATGGTGATCGACTTGACCGCATCGATGACGATGCGCTTGCCGGCTGGCACCGCGTCTTCAGCCGCGCGGTTCATGCGAAGCTGCAGATCATCGAGCGGTCCGGACAGACCGACTTGTGACAGCTGGCGCTGAACATCGCCGAGACGTCCGGGCAGCGGGATCTGGATCTGCGGATCCTGCCAATAGCCATCCGTGACGCCGATCTGGCTGGCCACGCGTTCCGCCCCGATCTCCAGCGCCTGACGCAGGCCGGCATCAATCTCGAGCGTGGTCAGGGCGCCACCACTGGTTTCGCCGCTGCCAATCTCTCCAAGTACATCCCCGAGGACCTGACCGAAATCGCCGCCCGTGCCGCCTTCGCAGCCCGCTGGAACGAGGCACAGAGCCAAAGCTCCGAATATCATTGAACGCATTTTTGTATTCCCTCACCTTTGGATTTCATTGAAACCAATTTCATCCACAAAATCAAACGACTGTATGCTTATCGCTGCGACATGCTGGAGATTATACCCCGGTTGCTCTAGTTTATCGAGAAACAGGGAGTTCATTGATGCTGAAAAAGACGCACGAGTGTTTCGCCGTCTCGATTGAAGACAAAGTCGCCCATATCGTGCTCAATCGCCCACAGGCGATGAATGCGATGAACAAAGCGTTCTGGAACGAATTACCGGAAATCGTCAATGAAATAGACGCAACGGCGGCCGCGCGGGTGATCGTGATTTCGTCTGCTGGCAAGCACTTTTCCGCGGGCATGGACCTGTCCGTATTCAGCCAGGATGGCGCCGTGACCAGCGGCAAGTCGGATCGCCACGTTGCGGCCGAGGCCTTCCGCTCCAACATCAAGCAGATCCAGTCTTCGTTCAACGCCCTGGAAGAGGCCCGGATCCCTGTCCTGATCGCCTGCCAGGGCGGCGTGATCGGTGGCGCGATCGACATGATATCGGCCGGCGACATTCGCTGGTGCACCAAGGACGCGTTCTTCTGCATTCAGGAAACCAATATCGCGATGACTGCGGATGTCGGCACCTTCCCGCGCCTGCAACGCTATATTCCGGAAGGCTGGGTCAAGCAGATGGCTTATACCGGCGAGCGGCTCGGCGCGGACAAGGCGAAAGAGATCGGCCTGGTCAATGAAGTGTTCGAAACACAGGAAGAAATGCTGCAGCACGTCCTCGGCGTAGCGCGGGAAATCGCCTCTAAGAATCCGCTGGCCGTGACCGGCTGCAAGGTCCTGATCAATTATGGCCGCGACCACAGCACCGCCGACACGCTGGATTATATCGGCGTCTGGAATTCCGGCATGCTGCCACCTTCGCACATGCAGGAGGCGTTCAAGGCAAAATCTGAAAAGCGCGACGCGGAATACCCTGACTTGCTGCCGCTACGTCGTTCGCCGATGTAATCCTTCGCGCTAAGCGATCCGAAACACCACAGTCGCCTTGAGTAAATGACGCGCACCTTGCGCGGCCGTGCCGCTGGCAAAAACCAATGTGCGCGTACGTCGATCAATGCGGCTTTCGAACACCACTTCGTCGCCATCGCTTACCGGCTCAGAGACGTCGAAGGTTACTGACACCGTGAGCGGCGCTCCGTCGTCCAGCTGGCCGCGCGCATGGCGTTCGATCACGTGCTGCAACAGCGCCCCGATCTGGATCGTGTCCCAGTTTGAAGCCGTGGCGCGTGCCAAGTGATCGCCTTCAAAGGCCAACTGGCTGAGCGGGATGGTGCGGTCGGTTTGATCAGTCATGGCCCTCCCCTAATCGCGCCACCGGAAAAAGAAAAGGCTCACTGCGCGACAACGCAGTGAGCCCCAAAAAGGAAACCCTATATGGTGCGGATCAGGCCGCAGCAGCCGTGCGATCAGAGCCGGTCAGCATGTCCGCGACAACCAGATCGCCGATATGCCCAAATGCTTCCATACCATAAGTGATTTGCATATATTTGCTGATCGCGGGCAGCAATTGAGAGATTTGTTTGTGACCAAGGCCGGCCTTGTGCAGGCTGGCAAACATGCCTTCGCCAACATGGCGACGCCCGCCCGGCGTCTGCTCGATCAGGCGTGCGATGACCCCGGTCGCAGCGCCTTGGTCGGCGCCCGTCGTTGCTGAAAGTGTCCGCGCCCCAGGCATTTTTCTGAAAATCGCTTCGGCAAGCGGTGATCCCTGTCGTTCGGCTGTGTTGAGCACAATCCCGACGGCTTCGCGCGCCTTGACCTGGGTCAGGCCAGTGTCGTCAGCGCAGGTTTTGATCATATTTTTCAGCATGGGGCGGGTTCCTTGTTCACTGTCTAGACAGATGAGCCTAAGGGCAGGCCGCTAAGCAGAGGTTACCGGAACCCGATGATTCATTCATTTTTGCAGCGCAGGGGTTAAGCCGCGTTAGGGCCGGGTAAACAGAATGGCGGATTCTGTTTACCTTTGGGCCTACATCCGCTCCGGAGCCGTGATTCCGAGGATTCCGAGCCCAGCTTCGAGCTGGTGCAGCACGGTTTTGCAAAGCGCGATGCGGGAGGCCTTGGTCGCTGCATCGACATCATCTTTCAGGATCGGACAGGCCGAGTAGAACGCACTGAACGCCTGCGACAGGCCATAGACATGTTCACAGACAAAGTGCGGCATACGTTTCTCACGTGCCAGGTGCAGCGCCAGTGCGAAGCCATCAAGCGCGAGCACGAGTTTGCGCTCTTCTGGCGCAGAAACCGCAATCTCGCCTGCCGTGACGCCTTCGTCCGCGGCGCGGCGTAGAAGTGCTTTTATACGCACGGCGGCGTAGAGCAGATACGGGCCGGTCTTGCCTTCGAAACTGGTAAAGCGCTCGAGATCGAACACGTAATTCGTCGTGCGCTGGTTCTGCAGGTCGGCGAAACGAAGCGCGGCGCGGGCGACCAGTTTGCCGATCTCGCCTTGCTCATCCGCACCAATATCACCGGACAGGCCTGCTTCGCCAATGCGTTTGGTTGCGACATCGAGCGCCATCTGGTTGAGATCCGCCAGACGCAAGGTCCCGCCTTCACGTGTCTTGAACGGCTTGCCGTCAGCACCGTTTACCGTGCCGAATCCGAGATGCTCGAGCCGATCATCGGCAATGTAGCCGACCTTGTCGGCCGCGCGATAAACTTGCTCAAAGTGCAGCGCCTGGCGCTGGTCCACAACATATAGAATCCGATCCGGCGCAAGCGTATCGACACGGTCCTTGATCGTTGCGAGGTCAGTCGCATGGTAGCCGGTCGCGCCGCGCGAATTGACCAGCATGAAGGGCGGCATCGGATTTTTCAGGCGCGTCTGGCCATCCTTGCCGACGGATTCAACATTCTCACCCTCTTTCGAAACATCGATGATCCAGGCGCCCTCATCCTCTCGAGCATAGCCGCCAGCCTTCAATTCCTCGATCATCGGCGCGATCAACGGATCGACATCGCTTTCACCTTTCCAGAGATCGAAGGAGACATCGAGAAAGCCGTAATCGACTTTCAGAGCCGCGACGGAGACGTCAATGAAATGCTGGAGCAGCGCGCGATAACCCGGTCGCCCGGCCTGCATCTCAGCCACCGCATCCTGGGCACGTTTGGCGTAGGCTTCATCCTCTTTCGAGCGTGCCGACGCCATAGGATAGAGCCGCGAGAGATCCTCCATCGTCACCGGTGGTTCAGCCGGGAACGGTCCGGAATTGCTCTCGTCAAAATATGTCAGGTCCGGCTGCTCGTCTTTCACAGCAATGATCAGCAGGCCCATTTGCAGGCCCCAATCGCCGAGGTGCACATCGCCGGTCACGTCATCGCCGAGGAAGCGCAAAAGGCGCACCAGTGTATCGCCGATCACCGCAGAGCGCAGATGACCAACATGCATTGGCTTGGCGACATTCGGGCCG
>SPJK01015238.1_pt1 | contig 22324 bp, 13 predicted proteins | sample 3741771 | NCBI WGS metagenome assembly SPJK01 (sample SAMN10925997, study PRJNA522277) | cold seep metagenome | isolation source: Elba SIP-enriched marine methane seep metagenome, extraction at timepoint T2 | place: Italy: coast of Elba, Mediterranean Sea
TAAACGCCATACCTAAAGGCTGTTTATTTCCCTTATCCCGGGAAGACTTACTTGAATGCTGCGCCATACTCTATGCTATTAAAAAAGATCAGTTAGATGATATTTGCATACCCAATCAGCCATTGGATGTATTAGCACAACAAATAATTGCAGAAATTTCAGCAGCAGACTGGAAAGTTCAGGATCTATACCAAATGATTATAGACAGTTACAGTTATCAAAACCTGAGTGAAGACACATTTCAGTCTATTATAAAAATGCTTGCTGAAGGCTTTCATACACAACGAGGCAGACGTTCAGCCTATTTACATTATGATGCTGTAAATCGTATCGTCAGAGCCAGAAAATCTGCTAGATTAACCGCATTACTTAATGGTGGCGCAATCCCGGATCAATTCGATTTTCAGGTGATCCTGCAACCTGAAGGAATCTGCATAGGCAGCCTGAACGAAGACTTTGCAATTGAAAGTCTCCCTGGAGATATTTTTCAGTTAGGCAATATTTCCTATCGCATCCTAAAAATTGAACAGGGACAAATTCAGGTAGAAAATGCCGAAGGACAACCTCCTAACATTCCATTCTGGTTGGGTGAAGCACCTGGCCGGAGTGATGTTTTATCAAGAGCTGTTTCCGACTTAAGTGATCACCTGGAACAATTTTTAAAACACGATAAAACTAATGCGGTGGACTATCTGCAAAATGATTTGGCCATTCCTCAATTTGCAGCCCAGCAATTAAATGACTATTTATTAGCAGGGCGATCTGCCCTTGGCGCTATTCCGAATCACAGGAGAATTATTTTTGAACGTTTTTTGGATGAAACAGGCGATATGCATCTGGTCATTCACTCGACTTATGGCTCTTGTATCAACAAAGCCTGGGGACTAGCACTTAGAAAAAGATTTTGCAGAAAATTCAATTTTGAACTGCAAGCAGCGGCGGGTGAAAACACACTGGTACTTTCTCTGGGACCTACCCACAGCTTTCCGATTCTGGAACCGGCTGAATACTTAAAATCAACTAATGTTGAATCTGTTTTAATTCAGGCTTTGCTCGATGCGCCCATGTTTGCCACACGCTGGCGCTGGGTTTGCAACACAGCATTAGCTGTCCCCAGAAATAATGGCGGCAAAAGAGTGCCGGCCATATTCCAACGCAACAATGCTGAAGACCTGGCGGCCATCATTTTTCCAGATCAATTAGCCTGTCTGGAAAATATACGAGGCGAAAGAGAAATCCCTGAACACCCATTAGTTGAGCAAACACTGACCGATTGTTTAACTGATCTAATGGATATTCAGGGTCTAATCCAATTACTAAAGAATTTCGAGGAAAAAAACATTGATTTTATCGGTTGCGATTTAACTGCACCCTCGGTATTTGCAGAAGAAATTCTGAATGCAAGACCTTACGCCTTTCTTGATGATGCCCCTGCAGAAGAACGCAGAACTCAAGCCATACAACAACGCCGATTTCACCAGCCTGAAGACCATTCTGAATTGGCCGAGTTGAGTCAAGAAGCAATAGATCACGTTAAACAAGAAGCCTGGCCTTTGATACGGAATCAGGAAGAACTGCATGATGCACTATGTATCATGGGATTTATGACAGCTCAGGAAGCCGAACACTACTCTCCTGCGCTTTTCTCGGCATTATCTCAGCAACAACGCATTTGCCAAATTGAGATATCTGGCACATTAAATTTTTGGGTGGCTACTGAACGCTTGCCAGAATTAATCAGCTGTTACCCTGAATCAGAGTTATCAAACAAAATTTCATTACTCTCGCCTGTTCCAGCCGAAAAAGAAATCGCGTTACAACAACTGATTCAAAGCCGTATGGAAGTCCTCGGCCCCGTCACTGAAGATTCATTATCCGCAATGTTTCAGCTGGAAAAGACCTTTTTAGCAACAAACCTTCTAAATCTTCAGGAAAAAGGCCTGCTGATTCAAGGTTATTTCACTCCTACAGAGACAAAAACAGAATGGTGTGAACGCAATTTACTCGCTAGAATTCATCGCTATACATTAAAACAATTGCGACAGGAAATTGATCCCGTTAGCCAATCGGATTTCATGCAATTCTTATTTGACTGGCATGGCATTAACGAACCTGTACAAAGTCAAACGGGCCTGCTCAGCATTATAGAACAATTAGAAGGATTAAGTTTGCCGGCAGCCAGCTGGGAACAAGAAATATTTCCAAGACGAATAAAACCATATTTCAAACCAGACCTTGATCAGCTCTGCCAAAGTGGCCAGATCACATGGCTCAGGTTAAATACACCCAATACGAAAGCTGATAAACAGCGTAACCCTGTCAATAAATCGACAGGCATCAGTCTCATACCCCGCTCTAACTTAAACCTATGGACCCAGAAAGCTAACCCTGACAATAATGACACTCCTATCTTAAGTTCAAACGCTGAAAAAGTCATGCATTGCCTAAAAAACTGGGGTGCCAGTTTTTTTCAGGAACTACAGGCCGATAGTGGTTTACTAAAAACCCAGCTGGAACTAGCTTTAGGAGAATTGATTGCTAACGGCTTAATTACAGCTGACAGTTATCAAGGGCTACGACAGCTGATTCAACCAGCAAATCAATCCACACGAAGACATCGTAGAAAAGCCACATTAGACCCCATGATGTCTTCAGGGAGATGGTCGATCGTAAAAAGCCGAACACCGCTGGATCAAGAGCAGTCAGATCGTGAAGAACACATAGCGTCTATACTGCTGAAACGATACGGTATTGTATTTAGAGCTCTACTAAAAAATGAAAGCATGATTCCCGACTGGTATCGACTCCTTTATATTTTCAAGAGAATGGAGGCACGAGGAGAAATTCGTGGCGGACGTTTTGTTCAGGGATTCAGTGGAGAGCAATTTGCCTTGCCTTCGGCACTGGCCAGGCTAAGACATAATTCAAAACAGACTGAACCTCAAATGGTCATCATCAGCGCAACAGATCCACTTAATCTAACCCATATAATAAGCTGTGAAAAAAAAATCAGTTCTCAGAGTCAAAACCGAATATTGTTTATTAATGGCAAACAGCAGGCATGGATGGAGAATGGAGAATTTGAATGCCTGCCTGACGTAGAAGATCAATTGCAATTTAACTATAAAAAACATTTACTGAGTCAGCCCTGAATAACAGCATAAAGTTGCGATCAGTTTCACAGTACTCAATTTTATAAATCTATGGCAAGATAATTTAATTTCAATATAAAACAAGTAAACTCTTGATATAAAACACAAACCTCCTGTTTATCCCCATCCCCTTCGATTGTTAAAATAAATTAAAGCTTTTCTAAACCTTGACGATAACTTCAGTGAGTAAGCAATAAATCAGAAAATTCTGGTTTAGCTAAAAATTACAAACCGCGCATTATTCAACAGATGTGCACGGATTTCTAACTTATAGGAGAACAATCATGGGTTTAGGTATTAACACTAACGTTCCATCCATTAATGCGCAACGAAATCTGGAAAAATCGCAAAATGGATTGTCAACGTCATTACAACGATTATCTTCAGGTCTAAGAATTAACAGCGCACGTGATGATGCTGCAGGATTGGCGATTTCTGACCGCTTAACCTCACAGATTCGAGGCTTGACACAAGCAAGCAGAAACGCAAACGATGGTATTTCACTGGCACAAACAGCTGAAGGTGCGTTATCTGAAGGTACAAATATTTTACAACGGATTCGTGAGCTGGCTGTTCAATCAGCGAACTCCACCAACTCGTCCTCTGACCGTTTAAGTTTGCAATCTGAGGTCAATCAGCTGGTTTCAGAACTGGACAGAATTTCAGACACCACTTCTTTTAACAGTATTAAATTACTAGATGGTTCCTTCCAGGCTCAACAATTTCAGGTTGGAGCGAACGCAGGTGAAACCATTCAGGTTAATGTTGCAAAAGCCACTTCAAGCAGTCTGGGCATAGAAACCCTGAATTCAGAAAATAACGTCAAAGGAATCGAAGTTGCCGTAAATACGCAAGCGGTTGATGTTACTGGTGCTGCCGCAGCATCTGGACGTGCCGTTCAAGGTGCCGATGTCTCATCTTCTCTGGATTCTATCATCGCAGACCAGGTATTAACTGTTACCGATAGTGCTACAGGCGCAGTCAGTGCAGTCAATATCAACTCTTCAAACACACCACAAGATGCCGCCGCAATTACTTCGGCACTGAATGCTATCTCTGGCGTTTCAGCTTCCGCCAATAATAGTGCAGCATTTGATCTGGGTGGTACCAATCTGACCAATATTAATGATGGTGATGTCTTAACCTTTGACCTATTAACAGGGGATCCAAATTCATCAACGGGTCAGTCACAATCAATTTCACTTGTTTATCAAAATGCTTCTTTCTCGGCTGATTTTGATGATGCAATCTCTTCAGCTGTAGACAATATTAATACAACGAATGGAAATACCGATTTATCTTACAATGCAGCTGAAAACACTATAGAGAGTGCATCAGGTGTCAATATCGGTGTAGAAAATTTTGACATAGAAGATAATTCAAGCGTAGTCTTTAATGACTTTAACAGCCTAGAAGGTGAAACAGTCAGTTTGACATTGTCGGCTGCTTCTGCAGCAGTCACTTACACTTCAACGGGTAATGGAGATCAGGCAGGCAATGCTAATGCCTTGTTAGCGGCCTTACAGGCAGATGCCAACCACGGAACTAATTTCAATGCGACCTTAGATGATGTAGGAACAGGCGTCATTGTAACGTCTGTCTCCAGTACTGACGACCTTAGCGTTACTGCATTTTCGGGTAGTGGTGGTGGCGTAACTACACTGGATATCAACAGTGCTAACAGCATTGGAACCTTGGTTTCATCCAATACTCTTGTAGATCAAACTACAACAGCTGCAGCAACAACCTCTACCACGGCCGCAGATACACAAACAGCAGGGTTAGATTTTGATGAGTTTAATTTTCAAGCAGGTGAAACAGTATCATTCAATTTATTGATTGGTATAGATGGCGGTGGTAACCAAAACCATACCGGTTTAAGCTTTACTGCAACCGGTGACAAAGAATCTGATGCCACATTATTCGCAGCCACACTTTCAGCAGCTGTAGATTTAGATGCTGAAAGTACCAATGTGTCAGTCCAAGGCGGTGATACGGTCAGAATAATCGCAAATAATGCCAATGTAGCAGGATCAACCTCAACTATTGAATCCATAGGTATTAGTGGCTTGACCACCAGTGGTACCAATACATCCAGCTTTTCAGCTGCGGTCGCAGTCGGTGCAGATAGTGGCGCAGCAACAAATGCTATTTTAGGTGAAGGTGGTACAGCCAATACTGACTCAAATGTATCAGTCAATAATTTTGCCAGTGTTGTCGTAGATGATTTTAACAATCTGGTTGGTGAAACTGTTAGCTTAACGATATCTGCCGCCCAATCCGCAGTCAATTTTACTGCAACGGGTAATGCGGACCAGACAGGAAACGCTTCAGCCTTGTTAACTGCTTTACAAGCAGATGGTAACCACGGTACCACTTTTACAGCTGACTTGAATAACGATGGAACGGGGGTTGTGGTCACATCACTCAGTGATACAGCAGATCTTAGTGTTACTGCTTATTCAGGCAGTAGTGCTCAGGAAAGTTCTTTGGATATCAACAGTAATAACGGCACAATTACGACCGTTGATACAACAACACTGGTTGATCAAACAACAGCGGCCTCATTAACTACCACAACCGCCAACGCCGGTACTCAGATAGCAGGACTGGATTTTAGCAATTTGCAATTTCAGGCAGGAGAAACCATTACCTTTGACCTAGACATTACACTGGGTGCTGGTGGTGATCAGAGTCATGCAGGAGTCTCCTTTGTTGCCACAGGAAATTCAACAACGGATGCCACCGCATTTGCTGCGGCAATCAATACAGCAGTAGGAGGTGATGCTGTTGCCTCTTCTGCATCTGCAGCTGCCGGAGTTGTAACCTATGATGCAGGAGCCGCAGACGATGGTACTGACGGTACAATTGATGACTTTGGAATTTCCAACTTTACTGCCAGCGGCACTAATAACTCATCTTTTACTGTCGGTGCCAGTACAGGAACAGGTACAACGGCTGCGCCCGCTGTCACTCAAATTAACGAAAATGGAACAGCAGACGTCACTAGTGGTGTATCCGACACGCTGGTCGATTCGGATACGTTAGGCTTTGCGGGTTTGACCATTGATGAAACAGATGGCGGTAATAATGACTCAGTCGTTCAGGTCGGTACCTATTCAATCAATCTGGATCCAAATTTTACGATACAATCCAGTGTGGGTTCAGGTAGTATTCTGGATGCAGGCGCGGGTACAACCGCTAATATTACTGCCAATGTCGGTTCTTCCGATACTTCAGGCGGTAACTTTGTTTCAGCACAAACTTTAACTTTATCAGGAACAGGCACAGCAACGGCTAATGTTGAAGAAAATGACAGTGCAGCCGATATTGTCACCAAAATTAATGGCGTTTCTGAAACATCAGGCATTACAGCTACAGCATTAACTACCGCCACTATCAGTAATTTAAGTACCGATGGTGTGGTATCATTTCAATTAAACGACATCAGTGTATCAGCTAATGTTTCAACGACCGATTTGACTTCATTAACCGATGCAATCAATGATCAAACAGGTAAAACCGGCGTGGTCGCTCAGCTTAGTCTGGACAAAGCATCGATTGAATTAACGGATAGTTCAGGTGCTGATATCAACATACAGGACTTCAACAGTTCATCTGCAGATACTGAAACAAACACAGAAGTGACCTTGCAGGTATCAGGTGGAGATGGTAGTGATGCCGTGAATCTGAGTGCTGGATTATCCGGTGTGAATGCAGACTCTACAGTGGTCGGTGGCAACATAGAATTCCAGTCTACAGCCACTTCATTTAGTGTGAATTCCACCCTGGATGGAGATGAAGGTGGGTTGTTTGCAGGCAGCTCATCTGTTCTGCAAGCCAGTACTCTGGAATCGGTTGCTTCTATCGATATATCTACCGTTGCAGGCGCAAATGCTGCAATTGATATCGTTGATGGCGCAGTAGCCAGTATCGACAGTAATCGGGCTGACTTAGGAGCGATTCAAAATCGCTTCACTTCAACTATCTCAAATTTGTCGGTGAGTATTGAAAACCTGAGTGCAGCACGATCCAGAATTCAGGATACTGATTTTGCATCAGAAACTGCAGAACTAACACGTAACCAGATACTACAACAGGCTGGTACAGCCATGTTGGCACAGGCTAACCAGTTACCACAAAGTGTACTTTCATTACTGGGATAATAGTCAAGAGAAAACCTGGTTCCTCTCTAGTTCATTGAGCGGAACCAGTCTACTCCTACACTAAGCGAGACCTGATTATGACGACTAACATTAACACACAGGCAAATCTGGATATTGCCCTAAACAGGGCAAAACCGGTTGTACAATTAAATACTGATCAGTCCGGTGTAGACATTAATTCTGACAAACTATCGCAAAGTTCAGCTGTATTGGATGCACGCCAGGTCGAGAATGAATCCAATTCATTCAAAACCGATCCAGGTCAGGAAACTACTGAAGATAGAAGCCTCCTCTAGAAGAAACACTGGATGAAGCAGTTAAACAATTGAACAGTTATGTTCAATCAATTAACCGGAATCTGGAATTCAATATAGATAATGATAGCGGCAAAACAGTTGTTAAAGTAATTGATGCCGACACCGAAGAACTCATTCGTCAAATACCTGACGATGAAGCCCTCAGCATTGCAAAACAAATTGATGAACAACTTGATCGATCAAGCGAGAATCATGGCCTGCTCCTGACTAAGATTCATGCCTGAATAAATTTTCTGGCATAAGTGTTGCTATAAAATTTAAAGAAAAGAGAAGCGGCAATGACCGCTATTTGTGCTTCTGGCCAAAAATATTTTTAAGATTTAACATCTTGAATAGAGTTATTCAGCCAAACCAGTACAAACTATAACACTTAAACAGAGGTAAAATCATGGCTTCAATTTCCACTACTGGCATTGGTTCAGGAATTGATATTTCCGGCTTGGTTGAAAGTCTGCTTGAAGCAGAAAGGGTTCCTACGGAAACACGCATAGATAGCCAGGAAGCTGATTTACTGGCGCAGTTATCAGCTTTTGGTACGTTGAAGTCTGCCCTGTCCTCATTTCAGGATTCGCTGTCTCAGTTAAAGTTTGCCAGTACTTTTGAAGATGTCACCGTTTCTTCTTCTGATGACGCCCTGATAACCGCCAGTGGAACCAGCATTGCCAATCCGGGCAATTATTCATTAGAGATTGACAATCTTGCCCAGGCTCATTCTCTGAGCTCAACCAGCTTTGATGAAACCACAGACCCGGTTGGTACCGGAACATTGACGTTTGAATTTGGTCATTTTGACTCCGATAGTAACAGCTTTATCAGTAATCCAGACAAATCTGCAAAAACTGTCACCATCGATAATGATGACAATAGTCTGCAAGGAATCAGAGATGCCGTAAACCTGGCTGATATTGATGTTACTGCCAGTCTGGTGAATGATGGTTCAGGGTTTAAATTACTTTTCACTTCCGATGATACTGGCGAAGCAAACGGCCTGAAAATCACTGTAACCGATGATGCAGATAATGATGATGCGGATGCCAGCGGCTTATCTCAACTTGCATTTGACCCTGACCCTGCTAATGCAGCATCCAGTCATTTAGCTGAAAACCTGGCTGCCAAAGACGCCGCTTTCTCACTGAATGGTCTTGCGATTACCAGTAGCAGCAATTCTGTGACTACCGCCATATCGGGTGTCACCATTAATCTCAAAGGTACGACAGAAACGGGTTCCCCGGTCAATTTGAATATCAATAAAAATGACGACAAAATTATTGATTCTATTAACAGCTTCACCGAAAAATTTAACGAGCTGGTCGATACGATCAGTCAATTAAGTGACTTTGATAATACTAATGTTACTGCTGGCCCGCTGTTGGGTGACTCGACCCTGCGCAGTATCGATTCACAAATTCGTAAATTTGTTTCCAACTCAGTTGCCAGTGTTGATGGAAATATTACATCCCTAGCAACCATTGGTATTACGACGGATAGAAATGGAAAATTAAGTACCGACAGCAGCAAACTGGAAACATCACTGTCTGAAAATAGAGATATCGTGGCTCAGATTTTTAGTGCAAAGGGAATTTCTACCGAATCTCAAATCAATTTCATCACTTCAAGTGACAAAACAAAAACCGGTGACTATACCGTATTAATTGATGTTGCAGCCAGTCGTGGCACACTTCAGGGCACTGCTGTAAATGCACTTTCTGATCTAACTAATTCGCCCTTGACTATAGACAGTAATAACAACAGCCTGTCCCTGATCGTGGATGGTATCGCTAGTGGCACCATCAATCTAACAGAAAAAGCCTATTCCTCAGGCTCGGAACTGGCTTCGGAAATTCAAAATCAGATCAATGCCAGCAACAGCTTAAAAGATAATGGCTCCAGTGTCCTGGTCAGTTTTGACAACGGCAGTCTGCAAATCAGTTCTGCACTGTATGGATCTCAATCGTCCGTAGAAATCACCAGTATTGAGTCCAGTAATGATCTAGGGTTCTCTATAGGAGCGGGAACACAAGGTAAGGATGTTTCCGGAACAATTGGCGGCCAATCAGCCAGTGGAAGTGGCAATATCCTGACTGCGCAAGGGGATGCCAGCGGCATGGTTCTGGAAGTTACCGGAACGGCCACGGGCAACAGAGGCAGTATCTTTTTTAACCGTGGTATTGCTGATCAACTGGACAACCTGGTCGGACAATTTTTGGCGGCTGATAACCTGATTGATTCACGTGAAGATGGTATTAATACCCGGATTGAACGTTTAAATCAACAACGTAGTGATCTGGATGAAAAATTATCTTCACTGGAAAGTCGATTATTTCAACAATTTAACGCTATGGATATTATTGTTGCTCAACTTCAAACCACCGGAAATTTCCTGGAACAACAATTATCCAGTCTACCAGGTGTTGTACAAAAAGATAAATAATCAAATTCATAGATACTTGCACGTCTCACCCTTTCGTTCAAATCTAAAAAACCGATAGCCCGGATATTACAGATTAATGTAAATTTTTATCAGAACCAATTTTTTTACGTTCAATGATTATTTCGTCCTGCAATCCTCCTGTTTGATCAAATACCCTTCTGACAAAGCCATGCCTTCCTATTCGCATTTCTCATGCGGAAATATGTTGCCGTCAAAAATTAGACTTCTCCAAATTATTTAACATAAGTCATTATTAATAAATAATAATTTTTTTTTGGCATTAAATACGCATCTAGATTAAGAAAAAATCATCAGGAGCGTGATTATGCCTCAAGTCATCAACACCAATATTCCTTCTATCAATGCGCAAAGAAACCTCAACAGCTCACAAAATGATCTCGCTGTCTCTTTACAAAGATTATCTTCAGGATTGAGAATCAATAGTGCCAAAGATGATGCAGCTGGACTGGCCATATCAGACCGAATGACAGCACAAATCAGGGGCTTTACCCAGGCTTCAAGAAATGCCAATGATGGGATTTCATTAGCTCAAACAGCAGAAGGCGCATTAGCCGAAAGCAGCAGTATTCTCCAGCGTATCAGGGAATTATCCATCCAGTCTGCCAATGCAACCAACACGGCTTCTGACCGGCTCAGTTTACAATCTGAAGTCAATCAACTGATATCTGAATTAGACAGAATTTCAAATTCAGCCAATTTTAACGGTTTAAAAATTCTGGATGGTTCATTTACCGCACAACGATTCCATGTAGGGGCCGAAGCTGATCAGTTTGTTGAAATATCAATAAACAGTGCTACCACTGACAGGCTGGGTATAGAAAGTTATACCACAGATAATGCCACATTGGGTATTTCGAATGCAACGCGCAGCTTTGATGTTGATATGGCTACGGTCAACATGAATCTTGCTGGCACAGGAACAGATTACGCGGATGCAATTGCTACTAACCTGAATGCATATGATCAAGTTTTAACAGTAACTGACGATCTTGGAGATACATCAACAGTGACTATTGCCGCGGGTAATCGCGATATGAACGCAGTTGCAACAGAATTAAATGCCATAAATGGCATTGCTGCAACTGCAATCAATAATGCAGCCTTTGGCGACCCCAGTTTATTTACAAATCTGGAAAACGGCGATCAAGTGAAGTTTGACCTGTTTTCCGGGGTAGATAGCACCACGTCTATCTCTATAGATATTACCTATAATTCAAGCACGTTTATTGATGATTTTGATACTGCAGTCAACCAGGCTGTTACTGATCTGAACAGCTTAAAGGGAAATTCAGATCTGAGTTATGATGCATTAACCAATACCATTAATAGCGCATCTGGAACTAATGTAGGTATTGCTAACTATGAATCTATCGATAATATTTCATACACGATTAATGCATTTACCAATTCAGCCAGCGCAGAAACTAATACGCTGACTTTCGGTACTGCCATGAACAGTACGGTAAGTTTTCTAAATAATGCCAGTGATCAGGCCGCTACTGCGCAAAATTTACTGGATGCTCTAGAAGCAGATTTCAATTTCGGCAGCACATTTACCGCTGAACTGGATAGTGTAGGCACAGGTGTTGTTATTACGGCGATAGATGGAAGTGCCACAAACCTGGCAAGTATCACCGGAGATGATGCCGGTGGAGCCAGTAATGGTGGTTTTACTGCAACCGCTTTACACGCTGGAACAGCTACCGGTCCCTATACCATTGCGGAAGGCGGAACCACGGCTACGGCCTTTACATCAGCTGATGCGGCTTCGGTCATGACATTTGCCGGTTTAACAGTCACTGAAGATGCCGCCGATTCAGCTGTAAAATCAGGTGAATTATCTATAACTTTAACCAATGACAGTTATTCAATCCAATCTTCAATTGGCGTAGGTACAAACAGCTTACTGAATGCTGCAGCCTCAACAGATGCAACAAGTACCATAGGCATCAGTGGTTCTGATGACATTTCACAAGGGAATAATGTTGCCGCTCAGGTCATTTCAATATTTGGAACTGAAACTGAAACAGTGACCATAGATGAGAATGAAAGTGCAAACGCTATTGTAGATAAAGTCAATGCTGTTGCAACGATCACCGGAGTTAATGCAACTGCGAAAACCATCGCCACACTTTCAAATATAAGTTCTGACGGAGTCATTGCTTTTATCCTCAACGATATTGAAATCAGTGGTCTGGTTTCTGATAATGATTATACTGCGCTGGCCGATGCCATTAACGATCAGACCAGTAAAACGGGGGTCATTGCTACATTAGGCATCGATAATGATGAAATTACCTTGACCGAATTAACCGGGGAAAATATTGAAATACTCGATTTCAATAACTCGGCTGATGCCAGCACGACAGTTGAAGTGACAGGCAATCAAGGCAATACGGTTACCCTGAATGCTCTCTCCACAGATTCAACTGTGATTGGTGGAGAAATTGAATTTACTTCAACCAACATGAGTTTTAGTTTGAGTTCAGATATTGCAGGTGTCGATGGTAGTTTATTTTCTACGGGAGCCAATACCTTTAATTCTAGCCAGTTATTTGCAGTAGAAAGTATCGATATTTCAACGATTGAAGGGGCTAATGAAGCAATTAAAATTACGGATGGTGCCCTAGGACAAATAGACAGTAACCGAGCAGATTTAGGTGCCATTCAAAATAGAGTCCAGTCAACGATTACCAATTTATCAGTCACCATTGAAAATCTGAACGCTTCACGTTCACGCATATTAGATGCTGACTTTGCAGCAGAAACCGCAGAACTGACGAGAAATCAAATTTTGCAACAGGCTGGAACTGCAATTCTTGCTCAGGCTAATCAGTTACCACAAGGCGTATTAACCTTGTTACAAGGTTAAAGACAATTAGATTTCTTAGGGTTTGACGATGAGAATTTCAACTGCCTGGACTCAACAGCTTGGTGTCAATTCCATGTTGAAACTACAGGAGCAATTGGCCAATACACAATCTCAGATTTCATCAGGCAAACAAAACCTGAAACCATCAGATAATCCTATTTCAGCCTTTAAGATTATCGAACTGAATCAGGTCATGGAACAAACCAACCAGTACTTAAGAAATATAGATACGACATTAGAGAGAAATATTCTTGAAGAATCATCTCTGAACAGTGCAGAAAACCTGTTATTTCGAGCTAAGGAACTCACTGTTCAAGCAGCGAATGGTACTTTACAACTCAATGACAGGTTAGCCATCAAGGCAGAAATTGATCAGATCATAGACAACCTGCTGGGCATAGCAAATACCCGCAATTCCAATGACGAATACATTTTTGCCGGTTATGCAACCGATACAAAGCCGTTTGCCTGGGATGACAATCTTATGGCCTATGAATATCTTGGCCTGGATAGCCAAAGAGCTTTGCAAATCAGTGAGGAACGAAGAGTCGCAGACAGCGACCCCGGTTTCAAAATTTTTGAATCTATTCCATCCGTTAGTCAGGAAGCCAGTGTCAGCGGAGGAAGCCGAAGCATTTTTAACACCTTGCTATCTCTATCTAATGCCTTGCAAAGCAGCTATAGCGATCCCAATGCTGTAATCACAAGCCCGCAAATTATTAATACACCATTAACACTCACCGCTGGACCCACAGTCACTCTTGATAATGATATTTCCGCTGCACCTGTATCGATTACACTCGATGGCAGCTATGATACGCTGGATGATCTGGTTAATTTTATTAATGCAGATACAGCGTTGGATACTGATGGTATAAAAGCTCAAAGCAATGGCCGCTTTTTAGAATTTTATTCCACGACCACAGGCGCTATATCCAGTATCACTATCTCAGCCATGACAGGTGATTTTGCCACAACAACAGGATTTAATCCGGCTGATAATGCAATCGGGTTAGACCTGATACCCACGAATCCAGATGAGCTTTATTTTGAAATAATGGATGAGGTGTTAACGGATATTGACAGTGCACTGGAATCATTGCTCCAAGCCAGAACAAGTGTAGGCTCCCGAATCAGAACCCTGGAAAATCAACAGCAACAACACGAAAAATTTAATTTTGATTTTCAAACCAGCTTATCAGACATCGAGGATCTCGACTACACAGAAGCAATCACAAGACTGACTTTACAGGAAACCATACTTCAAGCATCCCAGCAAAGCTTTGCACAAGTCCAAAACCTTTCTTTATTCAGCTTTATTTAATGATTAAGTACCGTTACTTTTTCCAGAAAACCCGCAGCATCAACCGGAACTGAATCAGCAATCAGCACAGCACCTAATTCAGTCATGGCTTTTTTATACACCTTGCGTTTGAAATAAATCACATCCTTCAAAGGATACCAATAATCAACCCAACGCCAGCCGTCAAATTCCTGTTTTTCACCACAATCAAAACGAAATTTATCTTCATCTGACAACAAACGCAAAATAAACCAGATCTGTTTCTGGCCTATGCAAATAGGCTGAGAATTTTTGCGAATATATTTTTCAGGAAGACGATATCTTAACCAATAGCGTGTTCGGCCCAATAACTGAACATGTTCTGTCGTTAAGCCGGTTTCTTCCCATAATTCCCTGAACATCGCAGTCTCTGGGTCTTCATCTAAATCTATTCCACCTTGAGGAAATTGCCAGGAGTTCATCCCCTTTCTCTTGGCCCAAAATACCTGCCCCGCATCATTACAAAGGATAATTCCGACATTTGGACGGTACCCTTTTGAATCTATCATTTAAAAACCTGTTTCTGTAATCTTTGCTCTTAAAGATAACTGGAAACGATGAATACTATTTTCTCAAGTTGCTGTCCACGCAAACATACCAAATAAGAAAGCCCGGCATGATTGAAAAAAACCAGTTGTTAATAAGCCATTAGATAGAGAACACAATTCAAACAATATCAATTGAATTTATTATGATCATAAGGCTTTGCCAAAATGCTAAATACCATTTCGGCCAAACTTTTCTTGTTACAACCAGTGAATAAATAAAAACCTGACTGATTAGCAAGTAATCAACTTAGGATAACAATTATCCAGACGTTTCAATGTTATAATTAAAACAATACATAATTTATAAGATGGTATCTATTGTTCCACAAATGCTAGACAGATGCTACTGTACTTTCCAGGAATGTCAGATTTTTATACAGCTAGTATCAGGGGCATAATCACCAATCTGTATAATTGTTGCTAATACCGTTCCAGACTAGAAACAACTTAACCCTCTTTTAATCCAATTTTAGTTTTTTAATATGGCACTTGCAATTTTCGACCTTGACAACACCTTGATTTCTGACGACAGTGACTACCTCTGGGGGCAATATCTGGTAGACCAGGGTATTGTTGAAAAGCAGCATTATGAATCAGCCAATGCACAATTCTATAAGGATTATCAAAAAGGAACATTAGATATAGAAAAGTTTTTACATTTCTCGCTCGCCCCTTTGGCAGAAAACGACTCTAGCTTTATGTTTGAATTACGTCGCCAGTTTATTCAGAATATCATCAAGCCAATACAGTTAAAACCGGCTATACGCAAAGTAAATTTACATCGTTATAAAGGGGATACAGTCCTGGTCATTACCGCCACAAACCGCTTTATCACTGAACCGATTGTCGAACTGTTTGGCATAGATATTCTGCTGGCAACAACACCGGAATGGGTAGATAACCAGTTTACTGGAGATTTTGAAGGTATACCCTGCTTTCAGCAAGGAAAAGTAGACGTTTTAAAAGAATGGCTTTCTGAAAATGATGAAAGCCTTAAAGACAGTTGGTTTTACAGTGATTCATTTAATGATTTACCACTGTTAAAACTGGTGGATAATCCGGTTGCTGTGGATCCAGATGATAAGCTAAGAAGTTACGCAGAAGAGAACGAATGGGAAATAATCAGTCTGAGAAGCTGATACAAAATTTCAAAATGGATCCACTTCCATGCTGGATTCATTTTTCTATTTGCTTAAAGAATTTGATTATTAGCTTTTTACACTTTCTGCAATAGTATTAAATGCTTCAACCTTTTCTTTTCCAGTTTTCACCAACTCAAGACCCGTTTCAACAATCATGGGTATTAGGCCTGGAGTTTTATATGCCACCAACCCTAGATAAGTAACAACCGGAATAGCGACTGCAGCAGCAATCAGGCTTCCAACCCCGGCTATTCCCAACACTTTAATAATTAATACAACGAGGTCAAGAGGAACCAAAATCATTGCTCCAAAATAGGCCAGCACCATAAATGTAAATAGTGCAAAAACAACAAATTGCAGTAACCTGACTAAGGCGACATTAACTTTATTCATATTTTCTGAATTTCCTAAACGATATAATAAACTGTCTGACAAGAATCTTTAAAATCTAAAGAACAACCAAAGTGAAAACTTAGCGGCGTATTATAACTTAATTTCGCGTTTTACTACAGTAACACGCATAGAGATTTATGCATGGTGAATTCATCAGGGAAATCGATAGCGAACTGCTTTTACTTCGCATGATTACAGTTACGGATTTTATTGGGAGAAGTTTTTGGTCGAGAACCAGGCATTTAAACTGTTTCATGGCAAGCAATATAACGCTTTCAGCAACACTGCTACCCCCAAAAAAACCGATATAAAGACATAACCGAATGGAAATTATTTTACGCAAGACATGCAAAAACGAACACGATTTCAGTGAAAGTAACCGTTTTTTCATGAGCACAAAACAATGCCGGGCTAATACCAGCAAATTCATGACTAGAAAGATTCTACGATTCCATGCCTCTGAAGTCGGTTGCGTTTTGGCCTGCCTAAGGGGTTGCCTGCGAAGCGAATTCCATTTTCTTTGAGGTAGATTCTGTTTTTTCGGGTGCCATAGATAAGGTCTGCATGGACGCTTTCGGGGTAGTTACCTTATCGTGCAACATAGCTCTCGACTTGCGCTCTGAGATCTTTCCCTTCATTAAAAGCATTCCACGCCAGTTTGTCAATATGTGCCAGACCTTTATCGGTCAGACTGGCACTGATCTTGGCTCCAAATTCTGTTTTCTTATTTTGCTTGCCTCGAATGATGGGGCGAACATGGGGTTGATGAATGCTGACAATACGCGCTTCACAACGTTGAGTTTTGTCGGTGTACATCTCAAGCTGTTGAGCGTTTACCGGTTGTATCACCCAGTATTGTTTGAGCCGTCTGAGGCTGAGAGGAATTTCAGGCCCTGACAGGCTGTCAAGTCGTGTGTCGTGCGTTGCAGGTAGTGCAATTGCTGTTTGATGCCGCGCCTCAGCTTCTTTTTCCCCGGACGAGGTTGCTTGGCGATGGCAAGGTAGGCTTTTTGTGCCACTCTGCGATACGTTCTGGGCTTCACACCATTCTCTGTTGCTTCATACAATAAATCAATCAAATGTTCGCTGATTTCTCGGCTTTCATTGAGCAAACTCAAGTCGGTAGGAAAGCGTATCGTCTGTTCGGCAACGGTGGCATCCAGAATTAGACGGCCTTGATGAGACCGGCTGTCACCTCTAGCCGTTTCATCGGTAAATCAGTTGTTTTCAGTCTCAGGCTTGTTGATCGCTGTATCTTCAGGTTTATCGGCAGGCGGCTGAGGCCCATCATCCTTCGATTTCCCCTCCATTTGATGAATAGGCTTGCTGAAACCGTTCGAATGTTCATTCCCCCATGCGGTCCCGTATCTCAACAAATAAGCAAGGCGAAAAAGGCTGTTCAGTCTGAAACTCAGTCAGGCCACAGAAGAATTGGAGATAAGGGTTTTCCTGGATCAGGTGCAGCGTTTCTTCATCACTCAAACATCATTTGTGCTTGATGATGACTGCACCGATCACCAGACGAGCAGATTTGGCTGGACGACCGATTTGGGTTGAAAAACGTTGATAATAGGCCTCCGAAAAATCATCCCACCGAATGCATTTGCCAAGTTTAACCCAGCGGTTTTTTTTATCCATTTGTCGCTCAAAAGGCGTTCCAAAGCCCTTAAGAGTCATCTGAGTTTGGTTGTTTATTCGAATCATCTGCAAGGGTTTGGCTAGTTTTTGGTCGATTTTCGTGAATTTGTTATATCATTTTTAGATATTTTGTTCGAATTATCAGCGGGTTGTAGTTTTTGAGTAGACTATGTATATCATTTATTTGAGTTTGTAAAAAAAACAGTTTGCAACTGAAAGGTATATAGAAAATCCTGACAAATTCCATAGACCTGCCGAGATTCCTAACTTTAAATCCTAACGATCCATGTCTTGACTGTCACTAATAAAAAACCGGTGCAGAATCACCCCCATAATAAAACCACCCAAATGGGACCACCAGGCAACACCGGTAGCCACATTCTCAAATAAAACAGTTGAGGTTGCGTTTTGAATTTGAATTATGACCCAAAACCCTAAAAAAGCGATAGCTGGAACTTGAAAAAAAATGGGTAGAAAAAACAAGGGAACCCAGATAACAACGCGCGCAAAAGGACTCATCACAAAATAAGCACCTAACACCCCAGCGATAGCACCCGAAGCCCCCACAACTGGAATAACCAGCTCGGGCTCAAAATACCATTGCAGATACGTTGCTAACAGACCACAAATCAGATAGAAAAAGAGGAATTTCACATGCCCCATACGGTCTTCAATATGGTTAGCGAAAATATACATGAACCAGACATTCAATAAAAGATGAAACCAACCACCATGCAGGAACAAACTGGTTAAAAATGACAAACAATAATCGGGTGGTAAGCCAAATGCCAATGACCATTGAGGATTGGTATAACGAATAGGGACCATACCAAACTGATAAATTATCTGTCTTTGTTGCTCCAAGCCTAACATTTTGATCGCCAGGAATATGCTAATGCAAAGAAAAATTATCAGCCAACTGACATAAGGCCTTTTCTTATCCGGGATATTATCTCTAATCGGTATCATATATAAATCAGCCTGTGAATGATGAAGAATACGCAAAAGGTTGAAAACTGACGATAATCAATCAAAACCTGGCTAAAAGAATAGGGTTAGCATACTTCACATAAAATAAAATATGACAAGACCATGACAAACATACTCAATATAATTTTTATATCAAGAAATTGGCTGCTTCCATTCGAAAATAGTATAGGTTTGCATCCTATACCTAGAAAAGTCACTTGGCTCACGCTTTCTTGCAAACACTATAGATTCCGTGCCCAACCGATCTTTCCAGGTTAAACCAATGAACAATTATTCCTGTTTATTTAGTATGGTCGCTGAAAAATAGTTTTCAACTAAAAAGATTAAAGAAGGTGGTTAGAATAAAAAACACAACAATAAAACCACTCAACAACATGAACCAAACGCCATGTTGTTGAGCTATCATTGAGCAATCAGCCTTATTTAACAACCTGATTAATATGCACCAGTACCGAAGCCGTCGACCTCAGATCATTCAACTTCACGGAGCCAATCAAGTCACCCGGCAATTGTTGTGCTGTCCCTGATTTAGAGACTCTGGCAATCACTTGAACCTGATTAAAGTTTGATATTTTCATCTGAGGCATCATTGCCATAGAATCATTCAATTCAACTTTTATCGGTAAATCAGACACGTTTTTACGTGTAATTGCCAAAGGCATAGGCGGGCCCGATAAAGCTTTAGCATAAATAAATACTGTATCGATTGCACTGGCCTTGGCTTTTAAAGCATCAGACAAAATTACTTCAACTTGCAAGCCATTAAACACCTGAGATTTTGAAGTATTTGATGTGGTCTGTTGCTTGGGTTCCGCTATTTGAATTTCAGCTGTTTCCCCCGGGGGTAAGGAAGAAAGCATTTTTTGAATTTGTAAGTAAGATTCTGTTCCAGGTGCTAAGGATTGAAGGAGTTTATTCCAGTACCCTCTGGCCAAAGAAAATTCACCGACTTCAGCTTTAGCCATACCGGCTAACCATAAAGCAGTTTGACTATCCGGTGAATGCTCCAATGCCTTAAAAACCAGTTCAGCAGCTTTTCCAGCCAGTTTACCCTGATTAGACATGGCTAAAGAATCGGCATATTGCAACATCACATCCGGTTGGTCTCCCAATAACCGATAAGCCTGTTCATAGGCTTTAGCCGCTTCTGAGAACCGTTGTAAATGCTTATATGAACGTCCCAACATTATCCAACCCTCAGGATTATTCGGGTCGTTCTTCAATTTTTCAGCCAGACTATTCACCATCGCATTGACATCCGGTTGCCCAGGAGAACTCGCATGCGGTGCAGCGGCAGTAGATGATTGACTGGTCATTTCAGCCTTAACTAATGCATCAGGTTCACCTATCAAATAATAAATAAATACAGACAGCAATGGAAACAGTAAAACAATGATTCCAGAAATCCAGCGTCCCTGTGCAGCATCCTGACCCAACTCATCTTTGCTGATATCCAAATCATAGACCAACGTAGATTCTAGTTCGTCCAGTTGCTGATCATATAATTCCTGAGTCAAAAAACCAGAATCAAGTTGGTTTTTTAATTCCTGGGCCTGTTCTCTGGCAATCGAGATATTTCTTTGATCAGATTCTGAATCCTCAATTTTACGTAAACGCCAGATGGGAGGAATGATAAATAACAGAGCAACCACAATCATGATTGCTGCTGCCAGCCAAAAAGTTACATTCACTCGTTTTCTCCTTCATTTAATATCGATTTGATTTTTTTCTTTTTAGCTAACTCAATTTCTAAAATCTTTTCATTATCTGCTTTTTTTCTTCTAGCCATATAGAAAAGAATCAAAATGCCAATGACCAGAAAAATAAATGGCCCCACCCACAAAACAGAAGTTTTCGCTTTCAAAGGTGGATTATAAAGAACAAAATCACCATAACGCTCTGTCATAAAATCTGTAATCTCCTGCACAGATTGACCTTCTTTCAGCATTTCATGCACTTGTCTACGCAAATCTTTTGCCAAATCTGCATTGGAATCAGCTATGGTTTGATTCTGACAAACCAAACATCGCAACTCATTAATAAGATTCACATAGGCCTCTTCTTTTACCGGATCATCGAAATCTGCCTGATACTGAACACCTGCCAACGCTACCCATGAAATACTTAAACAACTCAACAAGACTAAAATACGCATTAATCTTCAGCCTCCAACTCATTTATCAAAGGTAATAAAACAGTGTTCACATCATTCATAGTAATGGGTCCAGTATGCTTATAACGCACGATTCCTTTTTTATCGATAACAAAAGTCTCAGGAACTCCATAGACACCATAATCTATGCCGGTTCTACCTTCCCTATCAATTATACTGGCTTCATAGGGATTACCTAGTTGTGCCAGCCAGCGCATGGCATCTTTTGGTTCATCCTTATAATTCAAACCGATGATAGAAACCACATTCATCGCGGCTAATTCATTAAAAACAGGATGTTCAGCACGACAGGAAACACACCACGAAGCCCAGACATTAAACAACCAGACTTTTCCCATCATCTGCTGTTTAGTCAGACTTTGTTCCGATTCAGATAAAACAGGCAAGGAAAATTCGGGCGCAGGCTTATTTATCAAAGGCGAAGGAATATCACGCGGATTAAGCTTCAGCCCAATGCCTAAAAATATTGCCATCACAAAAAATAAAGCTAAAGGCACAGCAAATTTAAGCATATTTTGCTCCTTCTTTTTTTCTATAACGTTTATCCATTGCAGCAAGCAATCCACCTAACCCCATGAAAAAAGCACCCACCCAGATCCAGCGAATAAATGATTTGTAATAAATTCGTAGACTCCAGCTGCCATTGTCATCTAAAGGGTCACCAATGGCGACAAATAAATCTCTGAATAAACCCGCATCAATCGCTGCTTCAGTCATAGGCATTTTTTGAACGCGATATACTCTTTTTTGTGGCCTTAACTCTGCCACCTGCTCACCATTGAGACTGACAGTTACATAGCCTTCCTGAGCCGAGTAATTAGGCCCCTCTGTTACATCAATACCGTGAAACTTAAAAATATAGCCTGACAGATCCAGGGTTTCTCCAGGAGACATACTGATATCTTTTTCAATACTGTAAACTGAGGTATAGGTTATCCCCATAATAAAGACAGAAATTCCAATATGAGCAAGGGTCATTCCATAGAAACTCGCAGAAATAGATTTAAGTCGTGGCCAGCTTAACCCCTGATTTCCTAATCGATCATGAAATGCCAAACCAACAGTAAACAAGGTCCATAAGGCAAAACTCACACCCAAACCGGCACTTACAGAATAGAACGGCATGGTTAAAGGCATCA
>SPJK01049654.1_pt1 | contig 22269 bp, 17 predicted proteins | sample 3741771 | NCBI WGS metagenome assembly SPJK01 (sample SAMN10925997, study PRJNA522277) | cold seep metagenome | isolation source: Elba SIP-enriched marine methane seep metagenome, extraction at timepoint T2 | place: Italy: coast of Elba, Mediterranean Sea
CGAACGCGATGGTGAGATCGCCGATGATCGTGCTGAATGGATCAGATGCGCCACCAGCGGGCAGTGTCACGACGCCGTCGGTGTCGCCTTCAACGGAGATGTAGAACTCGATCGTGTCGTCACAGTTCACGCTCGGGAGCGTCGCGGTGTAGCTGTTGCCGCCGTTATCCACAAGCGATGACGAGGTAAACGATCCACCGTTAACCGAAGTGAAGAGCAACGCTGTGCCGGGGACAATGTCGTCCTCGCGTGGATCGATCGTGACATCGAAAGTGGTAGGTACACCCGGATCGATCGAGGTTGGTGTATCTGCGTCGATCAATGGACCCATAAACGGGACATCCAGAATGAGCACGGCGACTTGGTACCGCTGGACGTTGTTGACATTTGTTGCGCCATCAACGATGAAGAATACATCGTCGCCGGAGTTTGAGTCGATGGTCAAGGACTCAGATCCGCCGGTGCCTGTGTCATTGACAGTACCGAGGGTTGCGCCGCTGGAGTCAACCGCAGTGATACGCAGGTTCTGGATACTGTTGTAGTTCGTACTCGTGCCGGTGTTACACGCGGACGTCTGTGGGCCCTGGTCGTACGTTGCGGCATCAGGTGCGATGTTAAACACGATTCGTGCGGGACCGTTCAGGCCGACGCGGAAGTAATCGTCGTCGGAGTTGTCATCGATACCAACGTTCGTGACCGCTGCGGCGTTTCCAGGGCTGAATGTCCCAAGGTCGGTTGCTTCTGCGATAGAGTTGTCAGGCTCGTTGTTGTCACCATAGTGACGGATGCCATTGAGGATGTCATCGAGCTGTGGCCCGTCGTATGCCGTCGAGATGAACGGCTCCATGAGCTTGGAGCCGACAGCGGGGCAGACGTGGAGCATGCCGAGCCCGTGCCCGTGCTCGTGGGCTGCGACGTTCCGGAATCGAAGTGATTGCCCGGACGTGATGTTATAGAACGTATCAAATGAATCGAAGATCATATCGCCGTCGTTCGGGAAGTTGTTGTACGCAAGGACGCCGCCGTTGCCATCATTCTGGTAGTTGAATGCGCCGATGCGGACATCGCCGCGCACACCGAGCACACCGGCGGGGCCATTGGTATTCGAACCATCATCGTTCGGCTCGAAGACGTATGTTGTGCCGATCAGTTCTTCCCACCGATCAAAGACTTGGTGGAAGAGATCTTGCCATGTTTGGGTGTCGCCGTAGATCCCGTCGAGCCACTGGAACATTGTCGAGTTCCCTGACCCCAAGCCAATTCCAAGGTTCGGGATAAACGTACCGTCTGGAATGAAAGAGTACGTCAGTGTTGTTGGTGTGCCCTGTCCGAGGCCGCCACCGTCAGTTGCGGTTGATGTCCAACGACCTGTCTGTTGGAATCGAACTTGGAATGGCATCTCGATGAGTTGGTTCACAGCGTACGCGTACTCGCGATCAGTGTCCGGGGAGAAACACATATGTGGCACTGTCGCATTCGGTGCGGAGTCGAGCGTGTCGGCGATTGCATTCAGAATATTCCACTGCTCCTGCGACATGCGTGCAGCGAGTTCCTCTGAGACGATCAGATTCAAGTACTCATGCGCGGTGATGCCGGGGTCAACCTGTGGCAAGGGTGGGGCATCGTGTGAAGAGCAATCGAGTACGTCGTGCTCTTGCGAACCGATCCCGCCTGCTCTTGCGATCTGGTCTTGGTGCTCCTTGGGGAGCTGAAGGAACATCTTGCTCGCGATGTCCTGCATGAAGAGTTCGTCATGCGATGCGATCGCATCAGGGAATGTAGAGCTTGCTTTACTCGCAAGCGTTGTGCCTGCCGTAAGCACAAGCGTAGTCATGAGTGTTGCGGTCTGAATCTTCATCAATACCCTCCTGTAGAGCCCCATCTTCCGATAACACGTGAGTTTGAAAGAGCAACGCGTGCCGTTTCGGGCACGCGTGCTGGTAGTTATACGTTGTATCGGCTTACGGGCAGCCGGAATTGAACTCGTTCAAGAACGCGGACACATCAAAGAAGTTGAATACGCCGTCGTTGTTGAAGTCTGCAACGGGGTCCATCGAGTTAAACGCGGTGAGGAACGCGGAAACATCGAAGAAGTCGAGTGTGCCATCGCCCGTGATGTCAGCGGGGCATTCGATCGGAGGCAACTCCTGTGTCAGTGCTGTCACCTGGTAGCGCTGGACGTTGTTCACGTTCGACGCTGCGGAAATGATGATGTAGTAGATGCCGGGGGTTTCGAGATCGAGCTGAAAATCCTCGTTCACACCTGCACCCGCAGAGTTCTGCGAAGCGATCGGGACAATCAGGTTTCCGTCTTCATACAGGTCGATCTTCAGATCTTGGATCGAGTTGTAATCAACAAGCGTCCCGTTGTTGCACGATTGAGTCTGAGGACCAGTACGGTACTCGCCCGCTTGTGCACCGATCACAAAGCGGAAGTTTGCACGCTCGGTAAGCTCGAACACAAACATGTCGAAGTCGCTGTTGTCATCGATACTCAGGTTGCTCAGCCCGTAGAAGTCGGTTGCATCGATCATGCCCATGTCGATCGCTTGAGCTGGGCTGTTGTTGGGCTCGGTCGGATCTCCGTAGTGGCGATGCCCGTTGAGGATGTCATCGAGCTGAGGACCATCGAACGAGTTAGTCGCGAACGGCTCCATAAGCTTGGTCTGATTGATCGGGCATACGTGCAGCATGCCCAGCCCGTGCCCGTGCTCGTGAGCGATGACGTTGCGAAGACCTCGCGAGTTGTTGCTTGTGCTGTTGTAGTATGTGTCGAACGCGTCGAAGATCATGTCGCCGTCGTTCGGGAAATTGTTGTACGCGAGGACGCCGAAGTTGCCGTCATTCGAGAAGTTGAACGCGCCGATACGTACGTCGCCGCGAATACCGAGGAGCCCGACACCTGTATTTGTGTTCGAACCGTCGTCGTTCGTTTCATGGACGTAGCTCAGACCCGTGAGCTCTCCCCAGCGATCGAAGACCTGATGGAAAAGAGGCTGCCAGGTGCTCGGCGAACCGTATCGTGCATTGAGCCACTGGAAGAGTACAGAGTTACCCGATCCGAGACCAAGCCCGAGGTTGGGGATGAACGTTCCATCGGGAACGAACGAATAGGTGATTGTGGTAGGTTCGCCCTGTTGCAGGCCCGAACCGTCAGTCGCGGTACGGTTCCATCGGCTGGTCTGCTGGAAACGAACTTGAAATGGGAACTCAATGAGCTGGTTAATTGCGTACGCATATTCAGGATCGGTACCCGGCGCGAAGCAGAGATGCGGTACAGTCTTGCCTGAATCCAGCGTGTCCGCGATCGTATTCAGGATGTTCCATTGCTCTTGCGTGAGTCGTGACGCGAGCTGATCCGAGACAAGCAGATCAAGGTACTCGTGTGCGGTGATGCCCGCGTCGATCTGCTCGGAGAGATCGATCTGTGCGCCGTTTTCGAACGCTTCGAGATCAAATCCTTCGGACCCGATGCCGCCAGCAAGCGCGATCTTCTGCTGCTGATCCTCGGGCATCAGATTGAACATGCGCGAAGCGATGTCGTTGAGGTCCTGCTCGTGCGGGCTCGCGATGCAGTCAGGGTAGGAGTGGTTGGCACCAACTGCAGTTCCTGTCAGTAGCGACAGGGCAGTGGTGGCGGTCAGTGTCAATGCGAAGCGACTCATAAGGTAGTTCCCTTTTTCTTGTACAGCACTCGATCCTCGGGCACCGCACTGGTGTTTCATGCATGCAGGCTAACCATGTACGTGCAAGTGCAAAGACACGATCAGACAACACCGCATACCCCAAACGACGTGTCAGAGGCATACGACCCGATTCCTGCATAGATCAACCCGTGGTGAGACCCACAGGGCCCGAAATCACCCACACAACTCGGGCGCACGGACAGAGACATCATCCTCTACGCACGGAGAATGCCTATGGATTCATTTGTACCCGATTCAAGCGTGGTTTCGAGTGTTCGGATACAAAAAACACCCGAAAATCGGGTGTTTTAGGGTATGGTTCGATAAAAACGAGACCGATAGTGCCCGTTTGAGTTGTGTTATTTCTTCTTGTTCTGGAAGTAGTTGCCTGCGAACTTCTTCTGGAACTTCTCAACGCGGCCTGCTGCGTCAACAAACGCGGTCTTGCCGGTGAAGAACGGGTGCGAACCCGACCACACGTCAACCTTGAGTTCGGGGACGGTCGCGCCGACGGTCATGACGACTTCGCCGTTGTAATAGACTTTACACGATGGGTACCAAGTGGGGTGGGTATCGCTTTTCATGGCTGTTTCCTTCAGTATCCGCCGGTTTCCATCCGGAGGGCCCCAACAATAGCCTTGGCAATGGGTTGGGTCAATACCTCATGTGCTCTCGCATAAATACCCTATTTTCACTTCATGACATTCAATCCTGAATCTCTACGATCCGTCCCATGCCGATCATTCGAACCTCTGCACGTATCAACGCACCGATCGATCGAGTCTTTGACCTTGCACGCAGTATTGACGCTCATCTTGCGACGACGTCGAGTACAAAGGAACGTGTTATTGCGGGGCGAAAATCTGGACTCATTGAGTACGGCGAATCTGTCACATGGGAAGCAAAGCATCTCGGAAAGACACGGCGCCTTAAGGTCCAGGTAACGGAATTCGACCGTCCGAACCAGTTCGTGGACGAAATGGTAACTGGGGATTTTCGTTCACTCAGGCACGTCCATCGGTTCAAATCAATCGCGGATAATCTGACTGAGGTGACGGATGAGTTGGTATTCAAAGCACCGATGGGGTTCATCGGCGTACTCGCGGAGAAGCTGGTGATCACGAATCATCTTCAGAAGTTCCTGCACGATCGAAATCGACAGCTCAAGGAAATCGCGGAATGTGATCGTTGGATGGAGTTTCTACCCAATCCAACAACGAATTGAGCAGAGTTTGTACTTTGCTCGCACCCAACGCGTTTGCCAGCATACACTTGAAGCCGCGCCGTGCTGGATCAGGACCACGGCGCACCAAACCCGCTCCGGTTGCTTGCCTCTGACGCGAAACGCGCACGCCTGACATTCCGGAATCTCCAAGGGCAACCTGATAGCCCGAGACCCCACCGGAATCTCCATAAAGGCACCGGCAACTGAGAATAAATCATATATGAAGTTCACCGAACTCGGACTCCACGAGTCCATCGTCCGCGCGGTCACTGACAAGGGCTACACCGAAGCGACACCGATTCAAGCGCAATCCATCCCTGCTGCACTCGAAGGCCGCGACATCCTCGGGACTGCCCAGACCGGTACCGGGAAGACCTGCGCCTTTGCGCTCCCCGTGCTACACCTGCTCGATGAGGATCACAAGCAAAAGCACAACCGGCATCGCGGACGCGGACGTGCCCCCAGAGCACTCGTCCTCGCACCCACCCGCGAGCTCGCGTCGCAGATCTTCGACAGTTTCGTCGCGTACGGGCGTCAGCTCAAGCATCTGCGTCACGCGGTTGTGTTCGGAGGCGTAAACCAACGTAAACAAGTCGCTGCGATGCGGGAGGGTGTTGATGTCCTGATCGCGACCCCCGGGCGTCTGCTCGACCTGATCAATCAGGGGCACGTGGACCTGAGCGAGGTTGAGCTCCTCGTCCTCGACGAAGCAGATCGCATGCTCGACATGGGGTTCATCCACGACATCCGCAAGGTCTGCGCCATGGTTCGCGAAGATCGTCAGACCCTGTTCTTCTCCGCGACCGTTTCGCGTGAGATCCGTGATCTTGCGAACTCGCTTCTTACCGATCCGTTTCTTGTTGAGACTGCTCCCGAATCGACCACGGTCGACGCGATTGAGCAGCGGATCTACACGCTTGAGCGCGAGAACAAGAAGGTCTTACTCCTGAGGATGCTCGAGACCGAACCCGTCGAGCGGATGCTAATCTTCTCCAAGACCAAGCACGGCGCGGACAAGATCGTCAAGGGACTCCGCCGAGAGAACATCCCCGCAGAAGCGATCCACGGCAACAAGACCCAGAACGCCAGGACCAAGGCGCTTTCGCGATTCAAGAAGGGGTCGGTCAAGATCCTCGTCGCGACGGATATCGCGTCGCGAGGGATCGACGTTCGCAATATCACGCACGTCATCAACTACGACATGCCACTCGATCCTGAGACGTACGTACACCGCATCGGTCGTACAGCACGTGCTGGTGCAACAGGGATTGCTATCTCCTTGTGCTCACCCGATGAGTTGAACCTGTATCGTCAGATTGAGCGTCGATCAAAGATCGTGATCCCCGTTGGTGATGATCACGAGGATCTCACGTTCGAAGCGCCTCCCGCTCGTCGAGTCCATGAGGGCAAGCCCCAGCGCAAGCGTGGGCCTCGCAAGAGCAATCGCAATGGGAACCGACGCTCGTCACAAGATGGATACGATCGCCAAACCCCGCGTAAGAAGCCCAAGAGCAAGAACGCGAAACGTACTGCTCGCACAAACGCTAACGGGCCAGCGAAGAAGCAGGGCAAGCCTCGGAAACCAAAGTCTGGGTACCCGAAGAGCAAACCTCAGGCAAACCGGTCTACGCGTTAATCTCGCAAGCACCGCATACATCTCAAAGACATGAAAAAGCCCCGTCGAGATGACGGGGCTTTTTGATTGGACTGATGATTCGTAACTCAGAGCAGCGATTCGGGATTCTGCAAAGATTCAACGATCTCTGCGAGCGCAAGCGCCGCGGTCGCGCCATCGACGACCCGGTGATCGCACGCGAGGCTCAACGGCATGAGCTTGCCGACCATCGCCTGCCCGTCGCGGACAACGACGCTGTCGTACGCCTTGCCGACCGCGAGGATCGCAACTTCGGGCGCATTGATGACGGGGGTCGCATACTTGCCCGCGTGGGATCCGACATTGCTGATCGTGAAGGTCGAGCCCATGAGCTGATCGCGGGGGATCGAGCGATCGCGGGCCGCGGTCGCGACATTGACGATCGACTGACCGAGTTCCACAACGTTCATCCGATCCGCGTCACGGATGACGGGGACCATGAGCCCGTTCTCGGTATCGGTTGCGATCCCGAGATGCACGGCCCCGTACTGGACGATCTCTTCGCGCTGCTCGTCGACGATCGCGTTCATCGCGCCGAATCGGGTCGCGAGCGATTTCGCAACCGCGGCACACACGAAGGGAAGGAAACTGAGCTTCACGCCGGTCTGGGCGCTGACTTCCTTGCGGAGCGCGTCGAGCGATGTGACATCCGCGTCGTCGACAACCGTGAAATGCACGGCTGTGTTCACGGACTCACGCAGTCGGTTCGCGATGGTGCGACGGATGCCCTTGAAGGGGATGTGTGCCTCGGCCTGCCCGGGCTGGACCATGCCCTGTTGGGCGGGGTTGGGGATCGGACGGTGCGAGCCGGGGCCTTGGTATCCGGGGGCTGCGGGGAGACCCTGCTGGGGCATCGGGGGCTGCTGGGGGTACCCGTAACCGGGTGTGGGCATCGGTGGGGCGTACCCGTAGGGCGGGTATGCCGGGTACGGCTGCGGCGGGTAGGGGTACATCGGCTGTGGCGCGTACCCGTATCCGGGTTGCTGCTGCGGGTAGGGGTGCTGGTAGCTCGGCTGAGGTGACTGTGGCTGCTGAGGAGCATATGACTGCCCGACATTGGTCGAAGGCAGATTCAGTGGCTTGCGGATCTCCGCGGGGCGCGCTGGCGCTGCAGGTGCTGGGGCAGGCGTGCTCGGTGCGGGACTTGATGCAGCGGGCGCAGTTGGTGCGGGCTTGGTCGTGCCGCCGCCTTCTGCTGCGTTGCGGACATCCTTTGCCGTCACGCGTCCGCCGATGCCGGTACCGGCAACGCCGTCGATGTCGATGCCAAGATCACGCGCGAGTCGGCGGACAGCGGGTGCGGCCAGTGCCTTCCCATCGCCCGAGCCCATGCCCGCGAGTGAATCGGACACCTGACCGACAACTGTCCCTGCGTCTTCGCGTTCTTCGGCCTTTGCCTCAACCGCGGGAGCAGGCTTCGCGGCCGGTGCGTCGTCCGGACCGCCTTCGTAAGTGACGAAGACCGCGCCGACCTTGATGACATCGCCGTCGTTGCCGTGGAGGGTCTTGATCGTGCCGGAGCGCGGCGAGGGGACCTCGACAAGCGCCTTATCGGTTTCCATCTCCGCGAGGATCTGGTGCTCTTCAACGGTGTCGCCTTCGGAGACAACCCACTTGATGAGCTCGGCTTCTTCAAGCCCCTCACCAAGGTCGGGGAGGATGAACTGGTTCGGATCGGATGAGACTTTGCCGGCCATATCGTTTTCCTATCCGCCATCGGATGGCGTGGTCTTTGAGTTCGTCAGAGTGCAAAGAACTGGTCGGCGTGCTCTAACGCGTTTTTCAAACGCTGTGTCATCGCGCTGCCAATATCCATGAACTTGGCGTCCAGTTTCTCGAACGGTTCTTTCCCCTTATTCAACCATTGGTCGAGGATCTCCTCGCGGTCGGCATGAGAGGGAACTGGTGGTGATTTGGGAAACTTCTTGATTGCTTTTTGAATGATCTTGAGCAGGTCTATGGCTTCGAATTGTTCGTATCCAGCGAGCATCGCGTCCATCTCTTGATCGCTCATGTACTGAAAGAGGCCTTCGATACCTTCGCCGTTGACATACCCCTCGGCGTTGTAGGTTGAGAGATAACGCTGGCGCTGGGCACTCATGGATTCGAAGCCAGCTTCGCGTTCCTCCGCCTGCATCAACTCGGCCAATGAGATATCGATCGTGTTCATCGCAGCGAAATCAGATTCTGCGACAGCACGCTTTAGCTGTTCGAGCGTATCGGGTTGGGCAAGGTAGGCGCTACTCATTAGTTAGTACGCGAGGCACTCCTCGATCCCCTTCTGGATACGGGGCGCTTCGGGGAGGTACTCAAGCTCGAGCTTGTAGTACGGCATGATGGTGTCAAATCCCGCGACGCGCTGGACGGGTGCCTGCAGGTAGAGGAAGCATTCTTCCATGATGCGTGCGGCGATCTCCGCGCCCATGCCGCAGGTGAGCGGCGCTTCATGGACGATCACGCAGCGGCCGGTCTTTTGGACGGACTGGGCAATCGTGTCCATGTCGAAGGGGTAGATCGAACGCAGATCGATGAGCTCAATCGAGACATCCTCGGGGAGGTTGTCCATTGCCTGGAGGCATTGGAACACAGGAGCGCCCCAGGTGACGACGGTGAGGTCGTCGCCTTCGTTGACGACCTTCGCTTCGCCGATGGGGATCTCGTACATCTCCTCGGGGACCTCTTCCTTGAACGAGCGGTAGACGCGCTTGGGTTCAAAGAACATAACGGGGTCGGGGTCCTTGATCGCGGAGATCAGGAGTCCCTTCGCGTCGTATGGGGTCACGGGCATGACGACCTTGACGCCCGGCGAGTGGGTGTAGATCGCTTCGGGTGAGTCGGAGTGTAGCTCGGGGGCGTGGATGCCACCACCGACAGGGACGCGGACGGTCATCGGCACCGTGACTGCGCCGCGGGTACGGGTGCGCATGCGTGCGGCGTGGTTCACGAGCTGGTCGTAGGCTGGGCCGAGGAATCCGTCGAACTGGATCTCGGGGACGGACTTCATGCCCGCGATCGCGAGACCGATGGAGGTGCCCATGATGCCCGATTCGTCGAGGGGGGTATCGACGACGCGGTCCTTGCCGTGCTTTGCCTGAAGCCCATCGGTGACGCGGAACACACCGCCATTGAGTCCAACATCCTCGCCGAGGAGGATGACATCTGGGTCGCTTTCGAGCATCTGGTCGAGTGCCTGATTGATCGCACCGACGAGTGTTTGTTGTGCCATATCTGACTCCGGTTTCTTATCCGGCGGCCGCGGCTGCTGCGGCCGCGGCGGCTTGGTCTGCTTGGATCTGATCTTCGACGGCGAGCATCGCGTCGAGACTCGTGGGCATGGCCGCATTGAGGGTTTCAACGACCTGCTGTGCGGGCATCTTGATCTTGAGTTTCGTCGAGTGCCCGCTCACCTGCACCAGGCTGATTTCGCCCTTGGGTTGGACGGTTTTCACGTACACCGCGTTGATGTAGTGAACCTTGCCGCGTGTATCGGTGAATGCGACGAGCATCTCAACGTGCCTCCGTCACCTGTGCGTTAAGCCCGACTTGCGAAGGGTTCTGCCCGATGGAGCTTGTCCGCATGGTGTCGCGTTGGACCTTGAGGTCGTGCGGGAGTTCCGCGTACATGTCGTTGAAGAACTCGGACTTGTCTGGTGCGGTGACATTGATCGCCGCGTCGACAACTTCCTTGACGATTCGCTGGGCGCGGGTCTCGAGTTCTTCCTGCTTCTTGTCGTCCCAGAATCCCTGGTCTTCCATGTACTTGCGGGTACGGATAAGCGGATCCTTGTCGAGCCACGCATCGACCTCCGCTTGATCGCGGTAGCGGCGAGCATCGTCGGCCGTGGTGTGATCACCGAGACGGTACGTCACGCCTTCGATGAAGGATGGGCCGCCGCCTTCGATCGCACGCTTGCGTGCGTCCATGGTGGCCTTGTACACAGCGAAGATGTCGTTGCCGTCGACTTGGATCGTCGGCATGTCGTACGCGAGCGCCTTCTGGGCGACAGTGCGCGAGTTCATCTGCTGCTCGCGGGGGACCGAGATCGCCCACGAGTTGTTCTGGCAGTAGAAGATTGTGGGGACCTGCATCACGGACGCGAAGTTCATCGCGTTGTGGAAGTCACCCTCGGAGGTCGCCCCATCACCGAAGTAGGTGATGACCGCCCGGTCTGCTTCCTTGCGGTTTTTCATCGCCCACGCGATCCCTGTTGCATGGAGCATGTGCGTCCCGATGGGCACGCTCAGCGGGGTCATGTTGAGTTCTTCGGGGAACTGCGACCCGCGTTCGTCTCCCATCCAGTACTGGATGACATAATGCATGGGCAAGCCGTGCATAAACAGGGCGGCATTCTCACGGTATGATGGAACGATCCAGTCGTTCCCTTTGACCATCGCGAGCGCCGAGCCAACGGCGTTGGCTTCCTGCCCCTTGTTCTGGGGGTAGGTGCCCATGCGTCCGGAACGCTGCAGTTTGAACGCGATTTCATCGAGTTCGCGACAGATGCGCATCTGCTCGTAGAGATGAACAACCTGATCATCGCTCAGGGTGTCCTTGGCGAGTTTCTTATCGAGTTTGCCGTTCTCATCGAGGATCTGGAGATGCTCGATTTTGGCTTCAAACACAGTGTGGTGTGGCATGATGTCTCCTACACATCTCGGTTCGTGTCAGCGATCGCGCATCCGTCGTTCGAAAGGGCGGCGGGCGATGCGAGAATGCCAACTCACCGGGGTACGAAAGTATAGGAACGCACACCCCAAGAGTCCGCTGAAATGCGTCTGTTCTCCGTGAACCATCCACGAAAGTAGATGCGTAAAGAAAACGCCTCTCGCGGGTGCGAGAGGCGTTATTCATCGTTACGAAATGCTGAGTTTTAGAGTTGCTCGATCGTTTCCTGCATGTGCTCGCGACCGGTGGCGCCGGACTGTTCGCGCCCTGTGCCGGGGAACTGCTTGATGTGATCTTGGTTGTGTTCCTTGCCGGATCCCTTGGCGGTCGGGGAGCTTTCTGGAATGTAGAAGTCGCTGTTGGGCAGGGTCGAACTATGGGCGAGTGCGAGATCAGCGGCCTTGAGCATCGTGTCGTCCGCGTTCTCGTGAAGAGAGCGGAAGCAGTTGTGGATGTCGAGTTCCGCGAGGTCGAAGAAGTGGATCGCGGATGCCTTGTTGCGCTCGAACTCGGTGCCCGACTCGCCGTTGCGGATGTCCGCATCGAGACGCGAGAGTGTGCTTGCCCAAGCGTGCATGTTGATCGCGGCGTCCGCAAGACGCGCCTGGGTCGCCTGAGCGGTGACGATCGCGGCGTCCTTCTTCTTGCTGATGACCTTGAACTGGTATGTAAACTCGGAGATCAGCTTGGTCAGGCGATCCGCGTACTTGCGCAGCGATGGATCGACCTTGGAGATCGTTGGTGCCTTGCGGCGCATCCCAAGGAAAACTTCCATCCCCAAAGGAACCGCAGCGCGGATCATGGTGGGGGTGAACTTCTTGTTGTCGGCCATCTCCTTGATGCCGAGCATCTTCTCTGCGAGTTGCTTACCGCCGTACGCGAAGACGAAGGACTGCATGACCTCGTTGGCGCCCTCAACGATGGTGTTGATGCGCGAATCACGGAAGATGCGTTCGAGTTCGTTTTCGGTCATGGTGCCCTCTCCGCCGACGATCTGGACTGCGTCGTTGACCACGCGGTACCCGTACTCGGAGCAGAAGACCTTACAAACAGCGGTTTCCAGCATGATGTCGTCGTCATGGCGATCGAGCATGCCCGTCGTCATGTAAAGCATCGAGTCCATCGCGTACGCGTACGCACTCATGCGTGCGACCTTCTGCTTGACGAGTTCAAAGTCCGAGAGCGGGCGCTGGAACTGGTACCGTGTCTGTGACCACTTGATTGCTTGATCCATCGCACGCTTTGCGCCGCCGAGCATCCCCGCGGAGAGGGTGCATCGACCGTAGTTCAAACAGGTGAGCGCGACGTTGAGGCCTCGCCCTTCCTTGTGGAGGAGGTTGTTCTTGGGAACCTTGACGTTGGTGAACTTGATGCGTGCCTGCCAGGTGCCGCGGATACACATCTTGCTGCGGTTCTTAGAGAAAATGTCGACACCTTCCATGTCGGGGTGACAGACGACGGCGGTGACTTTTTCCTTACCATCGATCTTCTGTTTGCCCATCACGGTAAAGAGCCCAGAGATCGCGCCGGAGGTTGCCCATTTTTTCTCGCCGTTAACGATGTAGTGCTCACCGTCTTCGCTGAGTTCGATGGTTGTTTCCTGCCCACCCGCGTCGCAGCCGACCTGGGGTTCAGAAAGACAGAAAGCGCTGAGCCACTCGCCTGCGAGCTTAGGCAGCCAACGGGCTTTCTGTTCATCGGTACCGAAGAGCATGACGGCTTTACACCCGATGGACTGGTGCGCGGAGACCATCACCGCGGTAGACCCACAGTACTTGCCGATGGTTTCGAGCACGCGGTTGTACGACGTGATGCCCATGCCGAGCCCGCCGTACTCTTTGCTGATGGTCATGCCCAGCACGCCCATGCTGAAGAGCTTCTGGATGACGGACTCGGGGATGTACTGCTCCTGATCGATCTCGATCGAGGGATGCTCGTTCTTCATGTACTCTTCGAGTTCTGCAACGAGTCGATCGCACTCCGCGGTTTCTTCGGGGGCGGTCTTTGCAACCTCGGGGTAGGGGAAGTAGAGCTCTTCACGGAAGTTGCCCCAGAAGAGGTTCTTGACAGCGCCCATCGTGGAGGGTTCTGGGCCGAGCATGGTTTCCGCGTCCGCGATCATCTGCTTGTCGCGATCGGAAACGCCCTTCATGTTTTTGAGATCAGCCTTCTGTGTATCAGCCATGGTTGGACTCCTCTGGTGTCAATCGCGTCCGGAGCGGTTTCGCCTCGGATGCGTGGTGTTTACTTCTTTGATTTGTTGAAGAACGCGTCGATGGCCTGCTGTGCAGGTTCGGTGTTCCGCAAACGAACAAGGTGATCTCGCTCACATTGCAACGATGCGTTCCAACCTGCGACGAGGCCAGTCTGAACAGCATCGAGTACCGAATCTGCATGCAACGATGGAGCGAGTTCTTCACGTGCCTTATTCAATGCACTTTCGACTTCGTCCGTATTCATTGTCTGGATGCAACGCGAGGGCTTGCCGGTGCGTCCGGTTCCATCTTGCCCGATAATCCAGATCATCGCAGCATGGATGAGGTCGTCGCGTGAATCCGTCGTGTGATCGAAGATCCCGAGTTCTGCAGCAACATCCGATTTGAATGCGGTGCCGTTCGCGGTGGCGATGATCGCGGTCTCTGGATCGATGCGTGCAGGAAGGAGGTTCGTGCCTCCCCACCCAGGACATATCTTGAGCCCGGCTTCGGGCAGACCCATGAGGTAGGGTTTCGCGTCCTTATCGCTGACCCCGATGAGCCCATCGCAGTGCATCGCGAGTTCGAGCCCGCCTCCAAGAGCAGTCGAGTGAATCGCCGCGGCGGTTGGGAACGGCATGTATGCAATGCGCTGGAACACACGTGCCCCGAACTCAAGATACGTGTGCAGTTCCGCGTCGCTCAATGCCATGATCGCTTTGAGATCTGCACCCGCGACGAACGCGCGATCCGCCGCAGAAGCGAGGATAAACCCGTCAAGGTCATCCGGGATAGTGTCGAGTGTTGCGTCGATTTGCTCGAGCAATGACTGCTCGATCACCACCACAGGGCGGCCGGGCTGATCAAGCGTCAGCGTTGCGATCTTCTTGGTACCGTCCCCGGCACTGCCATAGTCAACGGGCAGGAGTTCGGTGCTCATGCGATATCCGTACCTTGCGATCACAAATCCGAATCGACAACCGTGTCAATCGCGGCGCACGCGTTCTCGCAGGGATTGCGTGCACGTTCATCCTATGCAGGCACGCAAGAAATGGACACTCGATCCTTCACCCGGACTTAGCGTTTCATGCGTGCTGCAAGGGCTGCCTGTGCTTCCGGGGTGGCGAGCACACTTGCCGATAACTTGGCGCCTTTCAGGACAAGCGCTTCGTCGAATGAGCCGTCGAGCTCGTTGATCAGGTTCTTTGTTGCGGAAAGTGCTTTCGGGCCTCCTGATGCGAGGCGTTCCGCCACATCATTCGTCAACGATTCCAACGCGTCTCGGTTGGATGCGAGTTGATCGACGAGTCCGATCTGATGCGCTTGTTCGCCGGACATGATCCCGCCCATGAGCATTGCTTTTCGTGCGACGCCCGCGCCAAGCTTTTTGACTACCCACGGGGCGATCACCGCAGGGCAGATCCCCAGATCGACCTCAGGGAACCCGAGCTTCGCGTCTGCGTGTGAGATGGTAATGTCGCAGACGCAGGTGAGCCCACATCCGCCTCCGATCGCAGCGCCGTTAACAGATGCGACGGTGACTTGCGGGAGTGCGCGGATCTTGAGCGTGAGCTCCGCGAGACGGGTCAGCAGACGCTCGCCCATACTCGCATCGCCAGAGAGCTCGATAAGCACGGCTTTGAGATCCATCCCCGCACAGAACGCCCGTCCGGAACCCGTGATGACAAGGACTCTCGCGTCGGAGTCTTTGAGTTCATCAACTGCATCGTGCATCGCATCGAGGATCTCGACGGACATCGCGTTACGTGCATCCGGGCGATTGATCGTGAGCGTCGCGATCTTGTCGTTGGTCTTTAGGAGGACGGCGCGGCTTGTTGCTGGTTCGTGTGTCATATCAACCCCAGAGCGCCGCAAGGCGTTCTCGTTCTTCGTCGTTTCCTGTGAGTCCGAGCGATGTGTTCAACCCCGCGTCTGCAATCGAGTCGGGGATCGAACAGATCTCGTTAAGCCACTGCTTTGTTGCCCGGGTGCCCGAACCAGGTTTGCTCGCGAGTGATTCTGCAATAGAGATTGCGCGATTTCGTACCTGGGTGGGCTCGTCGCAGAGTTCGTGTACCATCCCGAGTTTCTTCGCGTGCTCGGCGTCGATGAGTTCGGCATCCAGCAGGCGTGTGCGGACGACACCCGGACGCATCGAGGACAGCATAAAAGGCGATGAAACCGCGGGAGAAACCCCGATCTTGACGACGGGGTACCCAAGCTTGGCGTCGCGATTCGCGATGACGATATCCGCGCCTCCGAGCAATGCGCACCCGCCGGCGACAGCTGCACCCTGGACACCCACAACAACCGGAGCCGGATGATCACGCAAAGCACGCACGCACTTAGACAGACCCGTGAGAAGTGCTCTCATCGTGTCCCCGCTCGGGTCGTTGGCACATACTTTGAGATCAAATCCGGCACAGAAGGTCTTCCCTTGCCCAAGCAGCGCGATTGCGAGTGCGTCAGGGCACGATGTGACCGCGCCATGCAGATCGTCGAGCATCTTTGGGAGCATCGCATTCCTCTTGTCTGCGCGTGCGAGCTCGATGATCTGCACGCCCGATTCTTCACGTGACTCGATCATGCCAAGAGCTCCTTTGCAAACGAGTTTGCAATGTCAAGTTTCTCTTCATCCACTTCGCACGTGTATCCCGCATCGCGAACGGTGTGCACGAGTACGCTTGTCGCGATGTTGCCCGGCGCACGCGACGTCTCGGTTGATGCGTAAGGACACCCGCCAAGCCCGCCAGCAGACGAGTCGAAGGAACGGACACCAAGATCGAGTGCCATTTGAACGCACTCGCTCGCATGTCCAAAGGTGTCGTGGAGGTGTAGCGTCAGGGTTGGGTCACCAAACCCATTGGTCGCCCGCCCGTCTAGCCGATCGATTGTTTCCATAATGACGGGTTCGATTGTTTCTGCGGTTGCGGCGCCAATGGTGTCGCCCAGGTCAAGCTCGTCGACACCGAGTTCAAGCAGTCGTGATGCGACGTCGGCGACCGCGACTGGGTGCACGTTGCCGTCGAATGGGCACTTAACGATGCAGGAGATGTACCCCCGCACCATCATCCGATGCTCGTGCGCTTTGGGGATGATGGGTTCAAAGCGTTGAAGGACTTCTTCGATCGTTCCGTTGGTATTCTTGAGAGAGAATCCTTCACTCGCTGCCGCGAACACCGAGACCTTGTCGATCAGACGTTCGATTCCGTGATTCTCTCGCGCATGCTGATTCACCGCGATTGCGGATTCCAATCCACGCATGTTGGGAACGAGCGCCGAGTACAGCACATCTTCAGGTTTAGAGGCAGCGATCAACTCAAAGAGTTCAGTCGCATCCCCGAGTTGTGGGATCCACTTCGGGCTGACAAAGCTTGAGACTTCAACCTCATCAACACCTGTGGATTGAACAAGCCCCACGAGTGTCGCTTTGTCACTCGTGTGCACGATCGCCTTTTCGGCCTGCAGCCCGTCACGAGGCGCGACGTCAGTGATGCGGATGTGCGTGCTCATTCCTTTGTTGGCTCCGCGGGGACTGTTGAAGGCGTTTCGTCGTTCTCGAGTGCTTCCTGTTCTTCTTCGTCGTCGCCAGAGATGCTCAGGAATGGGATTGTCTGATCGATGTTGTTGATCGTCTTCCGAAGAGACTGGAGATGTTTGTTCGTTGCATCGAGTTGTGCTTGTAGACTTTTCAGTTGCGCATCCATCGAACTCAGCGTGGTGCCCATCGTCTCCATCTCAGCGTTCACCGCATCCATGTTCTGGTTCACGTCGACAAGCTGGGTATCGATTGCCTGCAGTTCATCCTCGATACGTCCGAGGTTGTCGTTGGACGCGAGGATGCCGTCGTTGATATCCCAGACGACGCACCCAGGTAACACGATCATCGCCACGATGAGAAGCAGCAGGAAAAGTTTTCTCATAGAGTTCATCATGGGTCTTCCTGATCCAAGGGGTTACTCGAAGTGCAACAGTGAGAGCAGGCTGTCGATTGCATTTGACTCCGCCGCGTCGGATTCAACCACGATGACAACGAACGCGTCCTCAATCGGGAAACCGATCGCGATATATGATTGATCGTCCTGGACGGACTTGATTTCTTGAGCACTGTGTCCGTGGAAATCAACATCCTGAACTTCAAGCGTATCGAGTTCGAGATCCTCGTGATTTAAGATCGATTTGGTCGCGTGGATCAGGTCAGACCCTGCAATGCCATCGCTCAAGTCCTTATCCACTCGGATGGTCATAGAGCCAAGCTCACTCATGACACGTGTTTCATGAGAGGTATCAGGCAAGTGTACACGCGTTACGCTCGTGTCGGCGGGGTTGTACTTGAGCGTTGCGAACGAGAGCTTGGTGATCCCCGGTGTCAAGGTACTGGTGATCCGCTCAAGCAAGGATTCTGCGGTGATGGTTGATGCGCGATGAGATTCTGAAGGCGACACCGCGGACACGAGGACGCGGGTTTCCGAATCGGAAAGCGGAACCAGATATCCACTCACATGAACGTTGACGCGATTCCCACCGGTGTCGGTGACGCTCCCTTGAAAAGTCAGATGCTCCGCCTGACGTCCATCGCTCAGTTCATGCAGAACTACATCGGGTGCTTGTTCTTCTTCCGTCTCAAAGTCACTCGGGAGCAGTTCGGTGAGGTGCTCTGCGAGAGTTGATGCAGACTTGTCGAGGATGGAAATCTGGTAGTAACCTGCGTCTGAAGAACGCAGATCCGAGTATACATCATCGAGATCCGCTTTGTCCGACGCACCATACACAACGCTTTGGGGGGTAACTCGGTGCAGGTAAAGTCCCCGTGGTCGCGACACTTCAATCGCGCCAACGATGTCCGTCCCGAATGGTGATTGAGATGTTGAGAGTGGGCGATGAAAGAACTCTGACGCGTACTCGTGCAGCATGTTTGCGCGTTCGATCGCGCCGGAGAAGTTTGAAACCACTACCCTGTTGTCATCAACCGTCGTATACATCGTGCTCAGGAACTCTTGGTCATTCATGCGGACCGCATGTGTCAACCCCGTGAGGACGGTGTCCCCTGATTCTCCTGCGGGGACTGTCGTGTGATTGCTCCAGAGTATCTCAATCTGACCGCGCTCTTGCTGCTGATTGAGGGCGCCCTCGTAACCGCGGAGTTGGTCTGTCGCGACCTGCGTGGCATCGACATTCTCAGGGACTTCGATCATCTGGAAACGCAACGATCCGAACTCATAAGCGATCGTTGCTTCCGTCACAAACTTGTTGAGCTTTTTCGCATTCTTCAAGCTGGAGATGACGGGTATGCGGATCTGATAATCTCCGAGCGTTTGATTGTAATATGAATCTCGGGAAATGGGTTTCACACTCAGGCCTGCGAGAAGCTGATCAACCAAGATCAAATCCCGAGACACTTCGTCATCAACGGGTTCGTGATACTTGATGATGATCCCAACGCCATTCCCCGCATCGTTGATGAAGGAATAGCATTCAACATATACATTGACACCAATTTCGAGGTACCCGACATCGATGCGTGTGCCTTGTCGCATCTCACCTAAGAACTCGTAGGTGACTGGCGTTGTTTCCAGTTGATTGAGCTCGCCGTACGCGTTTCGGATTGATCGGATTGCGTCCTCAAGTGTGGCTTGTTGCAACAACTCTGCTGTATCGGCATCGTCAAGTGGTTCAATGGTCTGTGTCATGCGTACGAACGCCATCAGACCGTCGGTACCCAGGGCAAGTCCGTCACCCGCGCGCCGTTGAATCGTCACGGCGTATTGGGATGTGTTTGATGATTCACGGACCACCGGCTCTTGAAACAGATCAAGGTCAAAGTCGAAGCCTGTTGTGGTAAACTCGTAAAGCGTCGGTTCACGAACAGGAGCTGAATCCTGAGGTTCTGATTCACCAACTCCTGGATCAACCTGAGCGTGCGAGATCGAGGCAGGAATCGAGAGAGCGATCAGGAGCGAAGTGAGCAATGGGAGTCGTGTCATCATATTTGCTTTCTATGCTGATAGAGAGATGGAATGAGTTGGTCAGACTTGGAGCACGCCGGTTTTGAACTCGACAGAATAATCCCATCCCTGATTCGCAGCGCGGAGCGCTTCGATGAGTTCTTCGCGGGTGCGGTGCGGTTCGATGATGCGATCGACCCAACCACGCGCTGCCCCGTGGCGGATGTCTTGCTGCTCGTTGTACGAGTCGCGGACCGCGTCGAGGATGGCCTTGTACGTCTCTTCATCAATCTCCTCACCCTTGCGGGCGCGTGATCGTTCTTCGATCATCGCGAGTGTGCCCGTCGCAGACCCCGCACCCATCACGGCGCACTTGCTGCCCGGCCAAGCCATCGCAACGAACTGGTCGAACGCTCGCCCGCACATCGCGTAGTTTCCGGCACCGAACGACCCGCCCATGATCACCACGAGCTTGGGGACGACGCAGTTAGACATGGCGTTGACCATCTTCGCGCCCGAACGGATAATTCCGCCTTGCTCGCTGTCGCGACCGACCATGAACCCGGTCGTGTCGTGGAGGAAAACGATCGGGACCTTGCGTTGATTGCAATCCATGATGAAACGAGCGGATTTATCTGCGCTGTCGTCGTAGATCACGCGGGGCATATTCGTCGATTTTCCCGGACCTGCCTTCCCGCCGGGCATCTGGCGCTGGGTGAGCTTGCCCTGGTTCGCAACAATCCCCACAGGCATCCCGCCGATCGTTGCATACCCGCACACAACTGACTCACCGTAGGTGGATTTGTACTCGTCGAAGTCGGGTTCGAGTGATTTGTGCCCCTCAGCATTCGGTACGGCACGAGAGTCCACGATGCACGCGATGATCTCTTTTACATCGTACTGCTGACCCGGCTTGTCCGTGAAGATGTCGTATATGTCGTTCCCGTCGCGGAACGCCTGGATGTGGGTTTCGGTGATCTCTTCGAAGTTCGTGTCGGGGTACTTCGCGACGAGCGAACGCAGACGCTGGATGCATGCGTCGTCGTTGGGTTCCTTGAAGTCGATCGTGCCGGAGATTGACGAGTGCATCTCCGCGCCGCCGAGTTCTTCATCGGAGACATCCTGCCCAATTGCCGCCTTGACGAGCGCTTGCCCCGCGAGGTACAGCCCCGACCCCTCGGTCATCAGGAGCGTGTCGCACATGACAGGAAGGTATCCGCCCCCAGCGACGCAGAACCCCATGATCGCGGCTATCTGGGTGATCCCGTCCGCGCTGATCTGGGCGTTGTTGCGGAAGATTCGTCCAAAGTCGTCTGTGTCCGGGAAGACATCCTCCTGCATGGGGAGATAGACACCCGCGGAGTCCACGAGGTAGAGCAACGGGAGACGGGCCATGTGGGCCATGGTCTGGGCACGGATGATCTTCTTGCAGGTCATCGGGAAGAACGCCCCGGCCTTCACCGTCGCGTCGTTGGCGATGATCATGTGTTTCTTGCCATGGACCGAGCCGATCCCGACGACGACGCCCGCGCCAGGAGCGCCCCCGGCTTGTTTGTACATCGCGTGCGCCGCCCAGAGCCCGAGCTCCTGGAAATGGGACCCATCGTCGATGAGCTTCTCGATCCGTTCCCGTGCGGTCAGGCGGTTCTTCGCGTGCTGGCGTTCGATGGCCTTGGGGCCGCCGCCGAGCTTGATCTTGGATTCCTGATCGAGGAACTCATCTGTTGTAGTACGCAATATCGATTCGGTTGAACTCATGGTCTGAAACAATAGGGGAGCAGGGGTGTATCTTCCCTGACTTTCTGGTGCTTGCGAGGATGATCAATCGCGTTTACGCTGTGGATATGAGACTACCAATCGCAAGCCGTTCTTTCATCTTCGTTGCCCTGGGTTTACTGACCCTGTTTGGAGGAAATCAGTCGTTCGCGCAGACAGACGAGAAATATTTCGTGGTCTACCCGGACGACGCATCGATTACCTACCACACCGTGACGATTAATGGCACGCCGGTGAGTTATCAAGCTGTTGCGGGGACCTTGACGCTTGCTCAACTCCGTGGAGCGCACGAACCGACTGCGTCCATGTTCTACATGGCCTATCGCAAAGTGGAGTCGATCCCAGAAGACGGTGCAGATCCAGTTTTCCCGGAAGCATCGGATCGCCCGATCACCTTCTCATTCAACGGCGGGCCCGGGTCGTCTTCTGTGTGGTTGCACCTCGGGGTGTACGGTCCCAAGCGGGTCAACCCCGTCGATGAGTTCGGGAACCCCGGACCGCCCCCGTACGCATTGGTGGATAATGAGTACTCGATGCTCGACAAGTCCGACTTTGTGTTCATTGACCCAGTCTCGACGGGGTACTCCCGTCCGGTTGAGGACAAGAGCCCCAAGGACTTCCATGGGTTGCGAGAGGATATCGAGTCCGTCGCGGAGTTCATCCGCATCTATCTCGGGCGAACCAACCGGTGGGGGAGCCCCAAGTACATCACCGGCGAGTCCTACGGCACCACCCGAGCCGCAGGGCTGGTGGATGAGCTTCAGGACGAGCACGGAATTGCGATCAACGGCACAATCCTTGTGAGTGCGATTATGAACTTCGGGACTGCACGGTTCGATGTGGGCAACGACCTGCCCTACCCGTTGTTCCTCCCAACCTTTGCCGCGACGGCGTGGTTTCACGATGCGCTCGAAGAACCGTACCAATCGATGGAACTTGAGCTATTCCTGCGTGAAGTGGAGGAGTTCGCGATGGGTGAGTACTGGCTCGCGCTTGCTGCGGGAGACCAGCTCGACGATTCCCAACGCCGAAATATCGCGGAAAAGCTCTCGGCCTACACTGGTGTCAGTGCGGAATATGCGCTGCAGACCCAGCTGCGTATCAACATGCCCCGGTTCCCCA
>SPJK01005756.1_pt1 | contig 22224 bp, 17 predicted proteins | sample 3741771 | NCBI WGS metagenome assembly SPJK01 (sample SAMN10925997, study PRJNA522277) | cold seep metagenome | isolation source: Elba SIP-enriched marine methane seep metagenome, extraction at timepoint T2 | place: Italy: coast of Elba, Mediterranean Sea
CCATCATCGCCCGGGACTTCGTAAATGTACGGACGCCCCCAGGGATCGTCGGGAAGCTTCTGGATATAGCCACCTGGCCGATAGCGGTTGCCGTCCGGCGCATTGTCCGGAATCTCGACCAGCGCTTCCAGCCCCTGCTGCTCGCTCGGGAACGCGAACATGTCGCCATTATAGGATTGCAAGGCACCGGACAGGCGCGTGATGTCGGTCACCGCCTTGGTCGTGCGCCCCTGGCTCATCGCGCCGGTGACATTGATCAAGACAATGGTCGAGAGCAGACCGATAATGAACACAACCACCATGATCTCGGTCAGGGTGAAACCGCGTTGGCGGTTGCGACGTTGGGTTTTGGGATTTTTCATATTCATCTTCCTCAGGCACCAATTGCCATCGTGTTAAGCTGTAGAATGGGCAGCATGATGGCCAAGACAATCAGGGCGACAACCCCGGCGAGCATTACGATCAGGAGCGGCTCCAGCAGCCCGAGCGCAACCGTTGCATTGCTGTCGAGCTCCTCCTCCATATAGTCGGCGGCGCGCGAGGTCATCGCTGGCAAGTCGCCGCCACGTTCACCACTGGCCACCATATGCACGAGCATCGGCGGAAACGCCCCGGTCTGGCGCATCGCACGATTGAGCGTCTGACCTTCTTCAACCTGGCGGCGCACGGTCACAGCGGCTTGCCGGAAAACCTCATTGCCAACCGATCCTTTCGCCGCGACCAGAGCATCCGGCACGGTCGCGCCGCTTCCCGACAGGGTTGCGAATGTGCGGGCGAACTGGGCCGCATTGGCGCTGCGAATGACCTTGCCGAGCAAAGGCAGGCGCAAGACCAGCTTGTCCCATCGCATCTTGATGGCAGGCGTTTGAAATGCGCCGCGTAGTAACCAGATTCCGAGCCCTATGGCGGGCAAAATGATCAATCCCCAACCGCGCATGAACTCCGACACGCCGATGACGGCATTGGTCAGTGGCGGCAGCTCCTGCCCGAGGGTTTCAAACTGCTCGATTACAGCTGGCACTACGAAAATGAGGAGCAGCACAACCACCACCATCGCTACGCAGGCGAGTACGGCAGGATAGATCAGGGCAGACAACAATTTGTTGCGGAGCTTGCGGGACTTTTCCAGGTGCGTGGCCAGGCGCTCCATGACGTCACCCAATCGCCCGGACGACTGCCCCGCTGCGACGACCGCACGGTAATATGGCGGGAACGCTTTCGATGACTGGCTCAGGGCTTCAGAGAACGAGTAGCCTTCCTGGACGCTGCCGCGCACGCCCATGAGGACCCGGCGCGTGCCCGGCTTTTCAGCCTCGCCGGCAATCGCGCCGAGGGCCTCTTCCACGGTTGCGCCCGACTTGATCAGCATCGCCAATTGCCTTGTGGTCAGGACCAGATCATTGCCCGAGAGCGACCCGCGGCCGGCGCTACGGCTTGCCGACTTTTGCCGCGTTTCCTTGACGTCGAGCGGCGACAGCTGGCGCAAGCGCAGCTCTTTGCGGGCCGAGCGCGCGGAATCGGCGGTGATGACGCCGGTCGCGCGTTTGCCGTCGGCGCCGATGGCGACATAGTCATAGACTGCCATCGCCTAGTGCTCCTCTTCGCGCCGGCAGACCCGCAAGACTTCCTCTACGCTGGTCTGCCCTGCCTTCACATAGCGAGCCGCATTTCGGAACAGCGTATCATGTTCCGCAAAGGCCATGTTCTGGATATCGTCTTCAGACCCATCGGCTCGGATGAGGTCGCGCAAGGCGCTATTCACCGAGATCAACTCATAGACCCCAAGCCGGCCACTATAGCCGGTATTGTTACACGCCATGCAGCCAACCGGGCGCCAGAGCTGCGGCGCCTCATCCGGGCTCAGGCCAAACATGGCAAGCTCTTCCGGGGTCGAGCCATGCGGCGTGCGGCAATGTTCACACAGCTTGCGCACCAGGCGCTGGGCAATCACCGCTTTGAGCGTCGCGGCCAGAACGTATGGCTCAATCCCCATATCACGCAGGCGCTGGATCGCACCGGCGGCGCTATTGGTGTGCACGGTGGAGAGAACCGGGCGACCAGTCGAGGCAAATTCAAACGCGACCTTGGCGGTTTCCAGATCGCGGATCTCGCCGACCATGACCACGTCGGGGTCGTGGCGCAATATAGCCCGCAGCGTCGCCGCAAAAGTCAGGCCGACCTTGTGATGCATCTGGGTCTGGCTGATGCCTTCGAGGCCATATTCGATCGGATCCTCGAGCGTCATCACATTGCGCTCGCCATTGTTCAGAACAGATAGCGCGGAATAAAGCGTCGTCGTCTTACCCGAGCCAGTTGGGCCGGTGACCAAGGTGATGCCGTTCGGCTGAGCCAGGATGTCCCGAACCCGTGCCAGGGTGACCTCATCCATGCCAAGCTCGTCGAGGCCGAGCAGCGCATTGCGCGTATCGAGCAGTCGCATGGTCACGCGCTCGCCATAACGGCTCGGCAGCGTCGAGACGCGGACATCAATACTCCGTCCGCCAATGGACAGCGAAATACGGCCATCCTGCGGGATCCGCTTCTCGGCAATGTCGAGACGCGCCATGACCTTGATCCGGGAGGTCAGCGGCGCGGCCAGGCGACGCGTCGGCGACAGGACTTCCTGCAGAACGCCATCAATCCGGTAGCGCACCGAGAGATTGTCCTCGTGCGGCTCGATATGGATATCGGAGGCCTTGCGATTGACCGCCTCATAGATCAGCCCATTGATCAGCCGGATGACCGGGGCGTCATCGTCACCGTCGAGCAGGTCAGCGGTTTCCGGGATGCCATCGACCAGGCTGGCCAGCCCGCCCTGGTTGTCGAGCGCCGCCTCCGCTTCGTCGCCGCTGACGCCGTCGCGGGCATAGTGTTCGGTGAGCGCGCGTTCAAATTCCTGCGCTTCCATGGCCTGCAATTGCAACGGCCGGCGCAGCACGCGGCGCGCCTCGATCAGGCTGTAGGGATCAACACCATTCCTGACGCCGAGCCGCACTTCATCGCCCTGCCCGGCCAGCACGACGACACCCTTATCGCGGGCAAAGGAATAGGAGAGATCTGTATCAGGCAGGCTCATAATCTAGCTGTACACCGTTTCAGGGCGGAGTTTGAGCCCCTAGTCTAGCGGTGGCTCTGAACCGAGGACCGAACCGATGAAGGCATCGAGGTCAGAGATGCCATCCTCATCGCCTTCACGTAACAGTTCTTCGGCGCGGATGTAGCGATAATTGCGCGAGGTCACGGCGCGCGCGTCATCGCGATCACGCACGATGGTCGGACGGATGAACACCATCAGGTTGGTGCGATCGTAAGTGGTGCCTTCTGACTTGAACAGGTTTCCAACCACGGGAATATCACCCGCGATCGGGACTTTCGAGTTCACGGTCTCGTCGGTTTGCTCAATCAGGCCGCCAATCACGATGATCTCACCATCATCGGCCAGGACATTAGTGGTGATCTGACGCTGATTGGTGACGAAATCATCAGTTCCACTACTGAGCGTGGTCGAGATGCTCGACACCTCCTGGAAAATATCCAGCCGGATCGTGTCGTCGGCAGAAATCTTTGGCGTGACGCGCAGGATGATACCGACATCCTGACGGGTTACTGTGCGGAACGGATTGCTATTGTCCGAGCTCAGTGTTTCCCCTGTCGTGACCGGGATTTGTTGGCCAACCAGCAGTTCCGACGTGCCATTGTCGAGGGTCATGTTGAACGGTTTGGAGAGAACCTTTGACTGCGTGTCCTTCTCGATCGCCGTGAGGATGGCTCCAAACAGCGTGTCGCCGTCGCGGCCACCGAAACCGATCGAAGCCCCGTCCAGGCCGAGCAAAGACGACACCGCGCCCTCTGTGAACGGATTGGTGCCTCCGAACACGCTCGGGTCTGCAACCGCACCAGCGAGCGACAGAAGGTTCGGGGCCGAGCGCGAAAAATTGGTGCTTAGGAAGGGAACCGTCGACTCCCCGGTGCCGGACAGCAGGAACTGCACGCCAAGTTCGCGCGCCGTATTGTCTGACATTTCCACGATAATCGCTTCGACCAGGACTTGTGCCCGGCGCTTGTCGAGCGCTTCGACGACACGTTCCATGGCCAGGATCGTGTCCGGCGACGCGCTGATGACAAGTGAATTGGTCGGCGCATGGTGCGCAATTGTGGCGCCCGGCGTTTGAACGTCGCCAGGAGCCGACTGTTCCGCCATGGTTTCGGCGAGCCGTTCGAGGATCGGCACGATATCGACCGCATCGGAATTTTTCAGCTCAATGACGCGAAGGCTGTCGCGAACCGGATCAGTCTTGTCGAGCTCCTGCGCGACGCGAATGGCGCGTTGAACGGTCGCCTCGTCGCCGCGAATGACGATTGAGTTGGAACTGGTTGAGGCGGATACTTCAAATCGATTTCCGGGACTATCATCGCGATCGCTCAGCAATTCGGACAATATGCTCTGGATTTCGCGGGCGGGAACATTGCGCAGCTCAACCGTCTCGACCTTTGTGCGATCATCTGAATCCAGGCCCGCCACGATCTCTCTGAGACGCGGCATGTTGGAAGAATAATCTACCAGAACCAGCGTGTTAGAGCGCGCATTGGCGACCACCTGGCCTTGTGCGTCGATCAGTGGTTTGACCATTTGTGCGGCTTCAATTGCGCTGAAATTGTCGAGCTTGAAGACTTCGGTGATGAAAGCGTTCGGCCCGGTATTGACGCTCCCGGCTTCGCCAATCGCCGCCTGTTCTGGGACGATGCGATACACGCCCCGCCCTGCCGGTATCGCCGCAAAGCCATGCACGCGCAGCGTCGACAGGAAGACCTGGAACACTTCATTCGTCGACATCGGCGCCTGCGACATGACGGTGACCTTGGTGCGCCGGACATCCGGATGCAGGATGAAGGTGTAGCCAGTAATGATCGACACATCATCGATCAGCGCCGTGATCTCAACATCATTGAGGCTGAGCACATGCCTCGCCGCCTGTGGTGAATTCATCTCCGCTGACGCATAGCCTCCAGCGGCCAGCGCAATCGCAGATGCAGCAATCAATCTCTTCATCGGGATACCTTACTCACCAAACCTTAAACGAACGGTCCGCGGCGTTCCGTTCCTGTTTATCTCTAAAACCGCTGTTTGTATTGAAGAAATGCGGTCGATCACGTCGGTCATATCCAGATTATCGACCGAGGTGCCATTAATTTGCAGCAACACATCGCCAGGCTCGAGGCCGGCCTGTCGCATGATATCGGCGCTTCCGATCGGATTCAGGCGGTACCCGCTCAAGGCGCCATTGGTCATGACCGGCCCGGCATTGATGGCGCCAAACAGTACATCTGGTCCCGCCAATTGTCCTTCAATGACGTCCGATGCCCCGGTTTCGGCTGCGGGCGCTTCGGGGCCTCCATCATCCGTCACATCGGTGACAATCTGCGAGTCATCGGAAATCACGGACAGACCAGCGCCGCGTCCGCCCAGCATCAGGGTTTCATCGGCGCCATCACGGTTAATGATCACACGGTCCGAGAGAATTCTTTCCAACACCACTCCAGGCAGAATCTGGTCACCGACCCGGTAATTCTTGCCGATCCCGTCCGGCGTACGAATGATCGCATTTCCGGCGCCGTCCCCTTCGGTCGACATGCGCAGGCCATCCAATTGCAGGTTCAGGCTCGTTTCAGGGACATCCTGAACAACAAGATCGACCTCGCCTTGATCAAACGGGTTTTGTGTAATCAGGACCGATCGATCGGTTGAGATGGCCAGCGTGCTGCTGGCCCCGCGCATTGGCGTTGGTAGCGGGCGATCTGTATAAGTCGCGACAGAGTCAGACGGAGACGCGATGACCCAAAACAAACGCGCCGCGAGCAAAGCCACGACCACGACCAGACCCAGCTCAATCGCCAGGCGCGCAGGACGCTCCACTGCGTTCAATCGTTCCAGGGCCGTTTGGGCGGCACTCGCCATACCGGTCTCTCCTAACCCCCAGACTTAACCTTAACCCTAGGCGCTAATCACGTGTTTTGTCACGCTTAATTCTAAGAAACGAACCCTCACAACTCAGTTAATAGCAGTTGTCAGGGTTCGTCTTCATTGTTCACTATTTCCGATGATCAATCGTTGTGATCTCTCCTAAAACTTGGCGGTCAGGCTCGCCGACAAACTGGTGCCGCGATCATAGGTGTTGAACTCAACGCGGCCGGTATCGGTTGCCGTGTTTAGGAACTCCTGATGCGCTTCGTCCAGCAGATTGCGGGCACTCAGGCCGAGCGTCAGGTCTTTGCCGCCAAAAGTGACGTCGCGGCGATAGACGAAGTCGAGCTGGATGCCCGGATCCTCAATGACATCCTCGAGACCGAGGCGTGCATCCCCACGTTGAAGGATACGCTGATCGACCCATCCCAACAGCAGGGTCGCCTGCTCAACGTCGCTTTCCCATCCAAATTGCAGATTGAAGATGTTCTCCGGCGTGCCTTGCAGCTTATCCCCATTGTTCAAACCGAGATCGGTCGCGAGAATATCGCGGTTTTCACTGCCGGAGAAAACCAGATCGCCGGCATCAATAACCAGTTCAGCTGATGTGAATGTATAATTGGTCGAGAAGATCCAGTCGCGATCCTGCCACCACGTGCCCTCGAACGGCATGACAAACCGGTTGCGGTATTCGAGCTCAAGCCCGAACAGTTCGGCCTTCGGGGCGTTGATATAGGTGGTCTGATAGACCAGCGAGCTCAGCTCGTTGATCTGTTCCTCGATCGGGTTTTCGATTTCCTTGAAAAAGGCGGCGGCGGTCACGAACTGGTTGCGGCCCATATAATATTCCAGACGTGCGTCATAATTGGTGAATTCGCTATCGACGAGGCCGCTATTGCCGCGATAAGTCCGGCTGGATTCAGTATCGAAATAGGTCGCCTCGGACAGCTCTCGAAACTGTGGACGCGCCACCGTTTCAGAGTAGCCGAGCCGGACCTGCAAATCGTCGGCAAAATTCCAGGTCAGCGTCAGGGCCGGCAAGGTGTAATCATTCTCCAGCCGGGTCTCTTCAGGCCCAGGATTGCCGAACCGGTCCGAGGACCGGACAAATTGCTCACCGCTTTCCTGGCGCACACCCACGGTTGCCTTGATGAAATCGGTGACGTCCAGATCGGCCTGCGCATAATAGGCCGTGACATCCAGGCCCGCGACATAGAGATCCGTGCTCGTGGTCGACTCGTTCAGGAAGAACCGGCTCGGCGCGATATTGTCTGGCGAGAACAGGAAATCCGGACGCGCCAACGGGTCGACTCCGGTAACAACCGATCCGTTAAAGCGGAAATTGAACTGGCGGTAATCGCGTTCTGTCGAGGAGTCGTCGAAACCGCCTGACAGCAACAGCTCGCGGGTATCGCCTAATGCAACCAGATATTTTCCGTCCAGGCCGAAGCCGGTGACATCATCGACCAGCTCAGTGAACTGGATATTGTAGCGGCCCTGCTGGTTATTATAGGTCGGCACACCATTGATGACCTCGCGCGTCAACTGGCGCTCATACGGCGCGTCGTAGGTCGACTGCGCGACAGATCCACGCCAGTTGAGATCGAGATCGCCGAAGGCGTGCGAGCCTGCCAGCTGAAACGATGTCAACTCGCGCTCATACCAGGCGGTGCGTTCACGGTGACGGATTTCATTACTGCCATCCTCCCCAACCGCAATCTGCGCGTCCTTGGTGGTGGAGTGGACATAGAACAGCGTGCCGGACACTTCGTGGAGACCCTGCGCGACCGTGATCGATCCAAGACCATTGACGATCGCATCAAAGCTGGTCTGGTCAACCTGCACATCGCGGTCAAAATCGCCGGAGGCGTCATTGCGCAGCACCTGCTGCGTGGCTTCCCGTGTCGTCCAGCTGCCATCATAGCCGAGCACACCGATCAGACCCACGTCGAATTCGCCAAAGCTGAGCGCCTTGCCGCCTTCCAGTTCCAGTTCCAATGGCGGATCAATGTCGTCCTGCTGGATGACCGAGAGTGGTGAATTGACGAGGCTCTCCCCGGCCGCTTCGCGCGCCTCCGGGGTCAGGCTGTTAATATTGGTTCCGGAAGCGATCAGCGCGGCGAGCGGCGCCGGCAGATCGCGCAGGCCGTCATCATATCCGGACCAGTCCGTGTCGCTGCCGCTCACCATTAGTCCAGTCTGTCCGGTGGTCACCGTGTTATAGCCGGTGCCAATCTTGAGGTTGAGAAAGTCCTCTGCCGGCTGGCGCACAGTCTTGAGGTCAATCAGGCCGCCGCCAAACTCGCCCGGATAATTGGCGGAATAGGTTTTCTGCACCGCCGCGCCATCAAGCATGCTGGATGGGAACAGATCTAGCGGCACGGTTCGCCGCAAGGGCTCCGGGCTCGGCAAGGGGGCACCATTGAGCAGCGCCACCGAGTACCGATCGCCAAGGCCACGCACATAGGCAAACTGTCCATCGACAACGCTGAGACCGCTCAAACGGGTCAGAGCCAGCGCCGCATTGGCGTCGCCCTGGCGGGTCAGGTCTTCTGAAGACAGGAAAGACGCCACCTGAGAAGTCTGGCGCTGCGGCTCGGGAATGAAGGCGCCGCGCACGACAACGGTTTGCAGTGTGCGTTCGTCTGACGCTTCGGCTTCGGCCGCCGGCTCTTCAGGCGCATCCTGTGCGGCAACTGCTGGCACCACAGCCAGGGCCAGCGCTGTCGTGAGCAAGAGTGAGGAATTGGTGGGGCGTATCATTGGCATTGGCCTTTATTCAGGTCGTCAAACCGGCGAGCTGTTACAAAATCGTCTTTCGCGCTCGACGGACAGAAATGGAAAAACCGGGACGGCGTTGAGGCCCCGTCCCGGTCAGTTGAAAATCTACCTAGCAAGCGTCGCCATTCGGCAGGCCGCAGGTCCAGCCCTGCCACCATGTGTCGTTCGCGTTTTCGACCGCGCCGATATAGTCGGTATTGTCGAAGAAAGGGTCGATCGCCGTCAGGTCTGTCGCGGTGACCGCGGTTTCGGTGGCGCCATTGACGAAGCGCGAAATCAGCGTGTTCACCACTGGCAGGGATGTGTTGAATGTGCTGTTCGGCGCCGCCGCAGCCGCATCCACCGCCGCTTGAGTCTCGGGGCTGGAATCTGTCAGGCCGGCGCCATTGGTCCCGCAATCAGCCTGCACGGATGAGAAGCTCGGATCGACGCCGACCCCGCCAAAGCTGCTATCGTCGCCATCTCCGGCATCCGCGTCCCAGGCGAAGCAGGCATCTTCATAGACGATGACGCCATTGAGCAATTGTCCGATCGATCCCGTGTTCGACCGGAACACCTGATCGCCATCGGTTCCCAGGAAGGTGAAATTGGCAATCTTGGGATTGGAGGATTGCGCCACAGGTGCGGCGGCGACAGAGCTCTGCTCGGTAATATTGTCGCCGCGGCCATTGATCTGGTCGACGATGACGTACTGGATCGCGCCCTGATAGCCATTATCGGTATCGATGGATTCATCATTATTGCCGGTCAGAACCAGGTATTTGGCATTGACCGTCCCGCCGAAAAACTCGACGCCATCATCGGCGTTATTGTGGACCTGGATGTACTCAACCGTGGTGCCGTCTCCGACACCGCCAAAGGCAATGCCGTTCAACTCATTATCCGGGGTCAGCTCGAAGCCGGCATATTTGACCTGCACATAGCGCAGGACACCGGAACTGTCGCTGACATCGTCGCCGCCATAGCGCGCATCCGGCGAGGTGACGCCTTCAATGCGTTGCTGGCAACTATCTGTGAAATAGGCCGAGCCGCTGAGGCAGCGATTCTGTGGCGCGCTGCCCAGGATAACGATACCGCCCCACTCGCCATCCGCCTGATCCGGCGATGGCTGCGTGTCGCGCAGGTCGGCTTCGGAGGTGAAAATGATTGGGTTGGCCGCCGTGCCATTGGCGCGGATCTCAGAGCCGCGATTGACGACCAGATAGTCCTGACCGGTATTGCCGAACAGGGTTACCCCGGACTCGATGGTCAGCGTCGCGGCATCGCCGGCGGCCGCCGTCCCGTCTGCGCCCATATCGACACCGACATCGACCCGGCCATCAAGTTCATAGAGATTTCCGCGCGTCAGGCGAATGTCTTCGGTGAGGACACCGGATACGACGCAAACCTTCTGGCCGCCAATCGTATTGCCATTGTCGATCGTGCCGGTTGGGCAGGTCAGCGTGTCGGGAAACAATCCGATCGTCCAACCCGTTGCCCAATTGTTTGTTTCAGATTCTCCGGGCGCGAATGCGCCGATATAATTGGTGTCATCGAAAGCAGCGTCGATGGCTGGCAGGTTGGCGGCGGTAATCCCCTGCTCTGCCGTGCCAGAGAAGAATTTGGCGGCCAGCGTATTCGCGACCGGCAGCGCCGTGTTGAACACACTGTCTGGCGCGGCCGAAGCTGCCGCCACTGCTGCAGCGGTTTCAGGGTCTGAATCAGTCAGCCCGGCGCCATTCGTGCCGCAATCGGCGAGGACGGAGGCAAAGCTTGGGTCAACGCCAACGCCGCCAAAACTCGTATCGTCGCCGTCACCAGCATCGGCGTCCCAGGCAAAACAGGCATCGTTATAAACGATCACACCGTTCAGGAGGCGGCCGATGGAACCGGTATTCGAGCGAAACACCTGGTCACCATCGCTGCCAATGAAGGTGAAGTTGGCGATTAGCGGGTTTGAGGATTGCGACGCCGGGGCTGCGGCCACAGAGCTCTGCTCGGTGATATTGTCGCCGCGCCCTGTCGTCTGCTCAACCACCACATGCTGGATCGTGCCCTGATAGCCATTGTCGGTATCGATGGACTCGTCATTATTGCCGTTGAGAACCAGATATTTGACGTTGACCGTCCCGCCGAAGAACTCAACGCCGTCATCGGCATTATTATAGACCTGCACATACTCGACCACGGTGGCGTCACCGACGCCGCCAAAAGCGATGCCGTTCAGTTCATTGTCGGTGGTCAGCTCGAACCCGGCATGCTTGACCACGACATAGCGCAAGGTGCCGGAATAATCGTCAGCATCGTCACCGCCATAAAGGGCATCTGGCGATGTCACACCTTCAATACGTTGCTGGCAGGTGTCGGTGAAATAGGCCGAGCCGCTGAGGCAGCGGTTCTGCGGCGCACTGCCGAGAAGGACAATCCCGCCCCATTCGCCATCAAACGTCTCGCCGAGATCATTGGCGGGATCTGAATCGTTCTGGCGCTCAATGTCCTGGGCGCTGGTAAAGGTAATCGGCCGGCTCGCTGTGCCAGCGGCCTCGATCGTCGAACCGCGCGAGACGACCAGATAGTCCTGCCCCGTGGCGCCGACAATTGTGACACCCGGCTCGATGACCAGAGACGCAACGGAGCCCGCCGCATCGGTGCCGTCGGCGCCATTATCCACGCCTACATCGACACGGCCGTTCAGGCGATACACGATGCCATCCACCTGGGTCAGGGTCGTCGTTCCCAGCAGCGTGCCGGACAGCAAGCATGTGGTGACCGACCCGATCGCTGTGCCTTCAGAAAAACCCGAAGGGCATGACGCTGTCGCGCCGCCGCCGCTGCCACCCGAACCGCCACCACTAGAAGGCGGCGGCGTGGTCGGTGCCGTGGTCCCGGGAGAGGCGATGCTGCCCCCCTGGGAACACGCTGCTGCCATCATGCCCAGTGCAAACGCGCTTGCCGTTGCTCGAAGTTTCATTGGAGGCCCCTGTCCGATTTCCAATTGCGCTCAGCCACGACCTCTCCGCAGCTGATTCTGGGGCCGGAATTATTCAAAGTCGGTGACGGTTTTTTTGCGCTAAAATTACAGTTCCATGACCGATTCCGACACAAATCCGTCGCAATAAGCCACTGTTTTTAATGCATAATAATCCGGTTTCTGAGCTTTACGGATTTCGCAATCCGGGCACCCGATCTGGACAATCTCGTTTGCTTTCAAGCGTTTTCCAGAACGGCAAAACTCCGCACTCGGAACGTTATCGGACCAGCAACTCGCCCATGCACCAGGCGCCCCAGATACCCAGACCCAGATACGGCCCAAACGCGAAAGCTGGGCGCATACCCTGTTTTTTTCCCGTTTGTGACAAAGCGACCGCGGAAATGATCCCCAGGCCCGACGCAATCAAGAGAATCAGTGGCAACAGTCCCGCCCCGACCCAGGCGCCCCCTGCGGCCAGCAATTTGGCGTCACCGAGGCCAATGCCGTCATAGCCGCGCAGAGTTCGCCAGACATAACCCAGGCCCGCTATCAGAGCGTAACCGAGCACCGCACCGGCGATGGATAGCTGCCAGGCCGTCTGAGCGATGACCGCGAACCCAATGCCGGCGACGATCAGAGGCAAGGTAATCACATCCAGCAAAAGACCGGTGCGCATATCGATGTATGACAAGAGCAGCAGCGCCCCGCCGAGGACCAGACTGGCATAGAGCGTGATCCCGGTCGTCCTGACCGGCTCTCCCAACATGACAAATACAAGCGCATAGGCAGCTGCCAGCAGGGTCACCAGAATGAGCGCGGTCCGCGCGCTGATCCGGACATCCGGATACGTCTCTGTTGAGGCTGGCTGCGTGTCGCCAGTCACCCCCGGTATCCCTTGGCGACGACGAACATTTCAGGCGATCCGGCGCGGCTTGCCGGCGGTTTGATATGTTTCACCGATTTGAACAGGTGTTTGAGACGTTCCATCATTTCCGGCGTCGCCCCGCCCTGGAAGACCTTGGCGCAGAACGCCCCGCCGCGCACCAGATGCTGTTCGGTGAAATGCAGCGCGATATCGGCGAGCGCTGCCGTGCGCAGGCTGTCTGTCTGTTTGTGCCCGGTCGTATTGGCGGCCATGTCCGAGAGGATGAGGTCCGGCGGGCCGCTCAGGCCGGTCATCATCTCAGCGACATCGTCCGGTTCGTTGACGTCACCCTGCACGATGAAAGCGCCGGCAACCGGTTCGGTCTCCAGCAGGTCGATGCCGACCACCTCTTTCACCTTGGCGCGCACACAGGCCTGCAACCAGCCCCCCGGCGCGCAGCCGAGGTCCACCACACGAATGTCGGGACGCAACAGTTTTGCCTGTTTGTCGATCTCGAGCAATTTATACGCCGCGCGGGCGCGAAATCCTTCGGCCTTGGCTTTCTGGACATAAGGGTCGGAGAGCTGACGCTCGATCCATTTCTTCGAACTCTCGGACTTGGCGCGATAGGCGATCACCTTGCGCTCGCCGGTGCGGCGGCCTGAGCTTTTCTTCTTGTCCGTCGGACCTTTCCAACGGCGTTTTCCATCATCACTCATGATTGCGCACCTTCTGCGGCTGCAGGTTTTTCGCCTGGTTTTTTGCGACGACGGCGTTTCCGGCGCTTGGGCCCCTGCATCATCGACAGGAGCAGGCCTTCGCGCAAACCACGATCGGCGACGCGCATACGCCCGCCGGGTGCCAGCGACCAGGTCCCTTCAACGATGGCACAGCCGGCCATCATCAAGCCGGCGCGGTCTGTGCCGATTGTCGGAAACTTGTGCAGGCCGCTTTGCCCGGCCGCGCGGAGCTTGTTGACGGTGCCCATCATCTGTTCGTGCGTCATCCAGGCGCCATCGACCCGGTCGCGTCGATATTTCTGCAAGCCGAGCGATACGCCCGTGAGGCAGGTCACCGTCCCGGACGTGCCAATCACATGCGCCCGTCCCTCTTCAAACGCCTTGCGAATATCCGGCGTGTGTTTCCAGCGATCGATCAGATTCATCACATGCGCCAGCATTTGCGGATACCTGTCTTCCTCTGGAAGATGCGCGAACGCTTCGGTCAGGGTCACAACCCCAACCGGCAGACTGCGCCAACCTAGGATTGGCGGCTTGCTAAGCAGGCCTTTCAGGCCGCCTTCATGGGCTGGCCGTGCGTCGACATAAGACAGCTCTGTGGAACCGCCTCCAATATCGATCACCAGAACCCGGTCCGTGTCCGGTTCGATCAGATTGTGGCACCCAATCAAGGCCAGCCTGGCTTCTTCCTCGGGCCCGATTATCTTGAAAGTCAGTCCGGTTTCGTCTCGCACACGCTGGATAAAGGCCGCACCATTCTCGGCGCGGCGGCAGGCTTCGGTGGCGATGCAGCGGACATGCCCGACTTTCTTCGCTTTCAGTTTCTTGGAAATCTTGTGCAACGCATCCATGGCGCGTTCGATCGAGGCATCCGACAAGCGCCCCGTCGCCTCGAGCCCTTCACCAAGCCGAGCAATCTGCGAGTGAGAATCGAGCACAGAGAAGCTGTCGCCGCGACGTGCAGCGACGAGCAGTCTGCAATTATTTGTCCCCAAATCCACCGCTGCATAGAGCGGGGGCTTTCGGCGCTTGCGTGACCCGGTCCGGCGTCTGGCCGTCCGATCATCACGCACTTTATCTATAGTCATGTGCTGACCAAATCTTGTATGTTGAATCCAGCTGTAGCACACATAGTCATCATGAGTCAGGGACCGAACATCATGAAGCGCTTCAAGCGCCTGTTCGGGGGCGAAAAACCCACGAAAACTCAACCTGTTGTCGAGGCTTCCGAGATTCCGGACCTGCCCAACGCCATTCCGACACGGCAAGCCAAATTCCAGATCGGACAAGTCCTCCGGCACAGATTATTTGATTTTCGCGGCGTGGTTTTCGATGTCGACCCTGTCTTTGCCAATACAGATGAGTGGTATGAATCGATCCCGGAAGAGGTTCGCCCATCCAAGGATCAGCCTTATTACCACCTGTTTGCCGAGAATGAGCGCACGCATTACGTCGCCTATGTCTCAGAGCAGAATCTGGTGCCGGACGAGGATGATGCGCGCGTCAGCCATCCCGACATCGCCAAGATGTTCGAGCTGACCGATCATGGCTATGTCCTGAAAGCGGCCCAGCGCAACTAGGCTGGTTTGACCGCTTCGGGCACGGCTTTCTGAAACGCCGCCAATTCCAGACAGCTCGCCTCGACTTCCAGTAATTTCGGATAGCCAGACAGGTCAATATCGAACCGGCGCGCATTGTACATTTGCGGGATCAGGCAAATCTCTGCGAGGCCTGGCGCATCGCCAAACAGGAACCGCGTCTCGGACTTTTGCGCATGCACTTCCAGCGCATCAAAGCCGCGCGTGACCCAGGTTGCATACCAGGCGCCAACCGCAGCCTGATCAGCGCTGAATTCTTCCCTGAGATATTTCAGCACGCTGGAATTGTTCAGCGGGTGGATGTCACAGGCGACCGTATCCGCGAACGCGCGGGCGCGCAGGCGCTGATGCGTCTCGGCCGGCAGTAAGGCGGGTTCCGGATAAGTCTCCTCCAGCCAGTCCAGAATCGCCATGGATTGCGTGTGCACCGCGCCATCGATGACCACGGTCGGGACACGTTGCTGTGGGTTGATGGCTTTGTAACCGTCGCTGTTCTGCGCCAGCACGTCCGGGTGCAGGCTTACCTCTTCGTTTTCAAAGGCAATCCCCTTCAGGTGAAACGCGATGCGCAGCCGATAGCAGGCTGATGAACGCCAATAGTCATATAGCTTGATCACGTGATCCCTCCGCGGAAGTGATGAATTCATTCGTTATAGTGCAAGACATTTTTAGACTCACTTGCTATATTAGTTGCATGGGCAACCAATTTGACAAACCCGCACATGCCGCTGACGATTGGACGATCGATCAGCGCTGGTCCGATTACACCGCAGACGAACACAAGGTCTGGGACACGCTGTATGAGCGATTAATGCAGGTTCTGCCGGGGCGGGCGGCGCCGGAATTTCTGAATGGTCTGACGGCGTTGAAGCTTGATCGCGGCGGCATTCCCAATTTCGAGGAGATGTCGGACGAGCTGGAAGCGCTGACCGGATGGCGCGTTGTCGCCGTACCGGGTCTGGTGCCGGACGATGTGTTTTTCGACCATCTCGCCAATTGCCGTTTCCCCGCCGGGAACTTTATCCGCAAACCGGATCAGCTCGATTACATCCAGGAACCGGACGTCTTTCACGACGTGTTCGGCCATGTGCCGATGCTTACCGACCCGGTGTTTGCCAATTATATGAAAGCCTATGGCGAAGGCGGTCTGCGCAGCCTGCGTCACGCTTCGCTCAAGAACCTGGCAGCGTTGTATTGGTACACGGTCGAGTTTGGCCTGATCAAAACCGATCAAGGGCTGCGCATATACGGCGCGGGAATCGTTTCCTCGCCGGCCGAAAGCGTGTTCTCCCTGGAAGATGAGTCGCCAAACCGGATCGGCTTTGAGCTCGAACGCCTGATGCGCACCGATTATCGAATCGATGATTTCCAGCAGACCTATTTCGTGATCGACAGCTACGATCAACTGTTCAGATCGACTGTGGATACGGACTTTGCTCCGCTTTACGCAGACATGCACGGCAAGTTTGACCATAAGCCTGAAGACATATTGCCTTCCGATACGCTGCTGCACCGCGGCACCCAGGCCTATGCTGATCGGGGTGGCCGCTTCGCCGCTTAAGGCAACAACAGGCAGGCATCTCCGTAGGAGTAAAACCGATACTTCTCAGCGATGGCGTGGGCATAGGCCGCTTGCATGACCTCTGTCCCCATCAGCGCACAGACCAGCATGAACAGGCTGGACCTGGGCAGGTGGAAATTGGTCATCAAGGCATCAGTCGCCCGAAACGTGTAGCCAGGCTGGATGAAGATGTCTGTGGGGCCACTTACAGCCTCGATCGTCCCATCTGGCGTCGCGGAGCTTTCCAGTGTGCGCAAAGCCGTGGTTCCAATCGCTACACAGCGATGCCCAACGGCGCGCGCCGCGTTCAACATCGCGGCCGTCTGGTCTGAAACGTGACGCCATTCTTCGTGGAGCTTGCCACGCGCGATCTGTTCTTCCTTGAGCGGCGCAAACGTGCCCAAACCGACATGCAGACGCACTTGTTGTCTAATCAGGCTCGCAGCGTCGATTTCGTTCTACAGTCGCGGAGTAAAGTGCAGGCCAGCCGTGGGCGCGGCCACTGATTGGGCGTCCGAGCCGGCAAAACTCGTCTGGTAGGTCTCGCGATCGGTGCGGTCCGCGGCACGGCGTCGAGCAATGTAAGGCGGCAGCGGCATCGCGCCATGAGTCTCGATAGCGGCGTCCAGGGCCGTGCCCGCAAGCTCGAAGTCCAGCAGCAGTTCACCATCGGCTCGCTTATCCGCAATCGTCGCTGCGAATTCGTCCGCAAACCGGATCGTGTCGCCGGGTTTCAGGCGCTTACCTGGCCGGCCGAGTGCAAGCCATTGGGCGCTCGATTGCCGCTCCACCAGATTGATATCGACTGCCACATCCGAGCCGGCCTCATCGCGCGCCGGCCGCACGCCCTTCAGCGCCGCCGGGATGACCCGCGTGTCGTTGAATACGAGCACATCACCGGCCTTCAGGTATTGCGGCAGGTCGCGCACATGCGCGTCTTCGAGACGCCCATCACCGTGAACCACAAGCAAACGCGCCGCGTCTTGCGGCTCGACCGGCCGCAAGGCGATGTTTTCTTCGGGCAGGTTGAAGTCGAAGGCCGACAGATCGGTCAGGAGACGCCCCTATTCCACCACCACTGGGACCGTGGGCAGCTCGCAAATCGGCGTGCGCTGGGAATCCGCTTCGTCGAGCCGCGCCAGCCAGGCGGTTGTATCGGTGCGTTGCACGAAGGCCTTGGGACGGTCGGCCTCAGCCATATCCGCAGCCACCTGAACCTTCAGAACAACATCCGGATTGGCGATTGGATAGCCATCCGGCGTCGGCCCGAGCTTGATGGCCTGAATCACGTCCAGCCCGGTCAGTGCGCGGCCTTTTGCGGTGTATTTATAATCCAGATGCCGGCCATCCTCACTGATCAGGAAGAATTGCGCATTGCCTGAATTCGGATCGTCGGTCCGCGCCGTAGACAGCACGCCAGGACAATGCGGAATCCAGCTCTCCACCAGACCATCCTTCGACATCTCTGCCAGAAAACCTGGCTGCGTCTTCATCGGAAAGCCGAGATACAGGCCATCATCGGCAGTATCGGCTGGGCCGACTGTATCAATCGACACCTCTGCCGGGTTGCGGCGGAAGAAAAACTCAGAACTGAGCGGTTCCAGCATCTTGTCTTCGCCGTGCGTCGCCAGGACATCGCCGCCTTGCGCCATGAAGCCCTTGATAACACGATGGAATTCGGTGCCGTCATAGAGCCCGGCACGGATATAATTCTTGAACTGGTCAACATGAGCGGGCGCCGCAACCGGCAGCAATTCGATCACGATCTGACCTTTGCTGGTGTCCATGACGACCAGGTTTTCCGGATCAACCGAGCGCCACGCTTCAGGCGACGCCTCGACGTCGGCCATCGTGAAAGTCATTTCGGTTTCTGTCTGCGCCCCCGCACAAGCCACAAATCCCATCACTGCCAAACCACTCATCAGGGTTCTCAGAGTCATTTTCGATATTTCTCCAGCAATCGCTCTTTTACGCCAGGCGTTACGAAGGGGGTAATATTCCCTCCAAACCGCGCGATCTCCTTGACGAGTCGCGAAGCCACGGCCTGATGCTTTACATCGGCCATAAGGAAGACAGTTTCAATCTCGCGATTCAGTTGCTCGTTCATCGCGGTCATCTGGAACTCGTATTCAAAGTCTGAAACCGCCCGCAGTCCGCGGACAATGACATTGACCTCCTGCTCCTCTGCAAAATGCATGAGCAGCGTATCGAATGGTTTGACCTCGATCTTGGCGCGGCCTGGACCTTCCAGCTTTCCGCATTCCTCTTCCATCATCTGAATGCGTTCTTCGAGCAGGAAAAGCGGGCGTTTGGCCTCGCTGACCGCGACCCCGATGATCAAGCGGTCAACCAGTTTCATACCGCGACCAATAATATCCAAATGCCCAGTCGTGACCGGATCAAACGTACCCGGATACAGCCCAACGCGCTCCATACTCATCCTCCGCACGCCCGGCTAGCCAATGGAGAAATTCCGAGCGTTCTTAAGACTCTTCTGTATCGTCTTCGCCATTGTCTGCAAGACGTGCCACAGAGACAACCCGCTCTTCTTCCTTGGTGCGCAAAACCCAGACACCCGAGGTCGCCCGGCCAGCAATACGAATCTGATCGACTGGCGTACGGATCAACTGTCCGGCATCTGTGACCAGCATGACCTCATCATCATCATCGACCGTGAAGGACGACGCGATCTGCTTGATGTGTCCGGTTTTCTTGTTGCTGCCCCAGATATTGTGCGCGACCAGGCCTTTGCCGCCGCGGCCGGTGACCCGGTAATCATAGGCCGAAGAGCGTTTGCCCATGCCATCATCAGCGATGGTCAGGATGAATTGTTCAGCAGCGCCGAGTTCGGCGATCCGCTCGGCTGACAGGGCGGCTTCTTCTTCGCCATCATCCATCTCGTCATCCATGACGGCGTCGGAGATATCTTCCTCTTCGCCGGTGGCCGCCCGGCGCATCGCGGTTGCGTGTTTCAGGTACGCCCGCGCCTGGGCGCTGGTCACATCAATGTGGCGCAGGATGCCCATGGCGATAACGTGGTCACCATCGGCGAGGCGGATGCCACGCACACCGGTCGAGTTCCGGCCCGCGAACACGCGCACATCGGTGACCTTGAAGCGAATGCACTGGCCGAGCGCCGTGGTCAGCATCACGTCCTGGTCTTCAGAACACATGCGCACACGCACAATGCCGTCACCTTCGTCCAGCTTCATGGCAATCTTGCCATTGCGGTTCACGCGAACGAAATCCGACAGCTTGTTGCGCCGCACCGAGCCAGAGCGGGTCGCGAACATGACGTCGAGCTGGGCGCGACTTTCCTCGTCATCCGGCAGCGGCATGACGCTTTCTATGCGCTCATCCTTGGATAGCGGGAAGATGTTGACCAGCGCCTTGCCGCGCGATTGCGGACCACCGATCGGCAAACGCCAGACCTTCTCCTTATAGACCATGCCTTCGGAGCTGAAGAACAGGATCTCGGTATGCGTGTTCGCCATGAACACACGTGTGACGAAATCCTCGTCCTTCATCGAAATGCCGGAGCGCCCTTTGCCGCCGCGATGCTGGGTGCGGTAGGTCGAGAGCGGGGTGCGCTTGACGTAACCGCCATGCGTCACGGTGACCACCATGTCTTCGCGCTCGATCAGGTCTTCATCATCCATGTCGGCGCCGCCGAATGTGAATTCAGACCGCCGCGGCACGGCGAACTTGTCTTTCACTTCGGAGAGCTCAGAGCGGATAATGTCGAGCACACGTGGGCGCGACCGCAAGATGTCGAGATAATCGGCAATCTTCTCAGCCAAGCCTTTGGCTTCATTGCCGATTTCGTCGCGACCAAGACCGGTCAGGCGGGACAATTGCAGGGCAAGGATGGCGCGCGCCTGCTCGTCAGAGAGGAAGATCGAGTCTTCGCCTTCCCAACGCGTGCGACGGTCCGCCACCAGTTCAAGCAGCGGCCCCATATCCATGATCGGCCAGGCTTTTTCGAGCAAACGCTCGCGCGCCGTGTTCGGATCGGGCGCATGGCGGATTATGGCGATGATTTCGTTAATGTTTGCGACCGCGAGCGCGAGGCCAACCAAGACATGCGCACGATCACGCGCCTTGTTGAGTTCGAACTTGGTCCGGCGGGCAACGACTTCTTCCCGGAACCGGATGAAAGCTTGCAGAATCTGGCGCAGATTGAGCTGTTCCGGGCGCCCGCCATTCAAAGCGAGAATATTGGCCGGGAAACTGGTGCGCAGCTGCGAGTAGCGATGCAGCTGATTGAGCACGACATCGGCGCTTGCATCCTTCTTGATCTCGATCACGACGCGGATGCCGTGACGGTCGGATTCGTCGCGCAGATCGGAAATGCCTTCAATCCGCTTGTCGCGCACCATGCCGGCAATCTTCTCGACCAGAGAAGCCTTGTTCACCTGGTATGGAATTTCGGTGATGATAATGGCCTGTCGACCATTGCGCATCTCTTCGATCTCAGAGCGCGCCTGCATGATCACAGAACCACGCACTGCTAGCAGCGCCTTACGAGCGCCAGCATGTCCAAGGATCAGGCCGCCGGTTGGAAAATCAGGGCCCGGGATAATCTCGAGCAAAGCTTCATCATCAATCGCCGGGTCATCAATCATGGCCAGTGTCGCATCGACCACTTCGCCGAGATTGTGCGGCGGGATATTGGTCGCCATGCCGACCGCGATGCCGCCAGCACCATTGACGAGCAGGTTGGGATACTGGGCCGGCAGGACCATCGGCTCTTGCTGGGATCCGTCATAGTTTTCCTGGAAATCGACCGTGTCCTTGTCGATATCGGCGAGTAGGTATTGCGCCGCCTTTTCCATCCGCGATTCGGTGTAGCGCATGGCCGCTGGAGGATCATTGTCGATCGAGCCGAAATTGCCCTGGCCATCGACCAGAGGCAGGCTCATCGAGAAGGGCTGTGCCATCCGCACCAGCGCGTCATAGATCGCGCTGTCGCCATGCGGGTGGAAATTACCCATCACCGCACCGACAATGTTGGCGGACTTCTTGTACGGCTTGTCCGGCGTGTTGCCGTTGACCTGCATGGCATACAGGATGCGGCGGTGAACGGGTTTCAGGCCATCTCGCACATCCGGCAGCGCGCGGCTGACAATCACGCTCATCGCATAGTCGAGATAGGAGCGTTTCAGCTCGGTCTCGATGCTGACCGGGTCAATGCCGTCTTCGCCCGGAATCGGGCTTGTTTCAGGGTCTTCTGGCGGTGTCGTTTCGTCGCTCACGTGCCTTCGCCTCTTGTCAAATCGACGGGCTCCGAATCGCCCGTCTTTATTAGGAAAAAGACTAGCAGGATGGGGGGCAGGTTACAAATGCTGATCGCACGTTCTAAACTGGTCAAAACCGCACAGAATGGAGCCCTGCATGACCGGCCTCACCCCAACTCGCCGTCTTGTCCTTGCGACCGGCCTCAGCACGCTGACATTTGCCTGTTCCGCGCGGCCTGATTCGCCTGAATCCGCACCCGATTCAACGGGGATGTGGCGCGCCGGGCCCGCCCTGCCCTATGCGGCGCAGGAAATCTATCCGGCACTACACGCGGGACGTATTCATCTCGCGGGCGGCTTCATTGCCGAGGACGGCCGCATATCCGGCGTCACGGACAGCCATATCGCTCTAGACCCGGCGGCTGGCACCTGGGCAGAGCTCACCCCTCTTCCAAGACCCCGTCATCACCCCAACCTGATCGGTTTTGACGGCAAGCTCATCGCCATTGGCGGGTTTGAAGCGCAATCAG
>SPJK01067065.1_pt1 | contig 22221 bp, 15 predicted proteins | sample 3741771 | NCBI WGS metagenome assembly SPJK01 (sample SAMN10925997, study PRJNA522277) | cold seep metagenome | isolation source: Elba SIP-enriched marine methane seep metagenome, extraction at timepoint T2 | place: Italy: coast of Elba, Mediterranean Sea
ATATCATCCATCACTGGGTTAATTCGGCAATTTATCAAGCTATAAAACATTCAGTTAGCACAACCAAACAAAAAATTAAATCCATATTGAGTCGGTACTTAAAATCCGGTAGCTTTATCAACCGGTTAACAAAAACCTATCAAAATATCAGATCACGTGTATTTACCATTAAATAATTAAAAATAACTAATCCTACATTCAATATTCATTAACTATGAATTTGATAATTTTATAATGCCGGTCCGTTATGTTATACATACCTTTTACCACTTGATTTGAATGAACTTGCAGGAAATCATACAGTCTTAATCATGATATGATTGGCTTTGAAAACCTGATCTGAAGCATCAAGAACCAAGGAATACTATGCGCCGGATTTCATTATTACTGATTATTCTGTACACACAAACAGGCTTCGCCATGTCTGACGGTCACTGGGAAGACAGTGAGTTGTTTCAGTCTTTTGCTGCGCTGTTTAACGCCTGGCAATTCATGCGTACCGACCTGAAAAATCAGCAAGCGAATCTGTCCCCAACCGAACTGAAAGATTATCAGGCTTATCTTGACAACTTACAGCAAACACTGGGCAAGCAATGCCATCAGCTCAGCACCGAATATGAATCTTTTCCTGCACTTAAATTTGGATGTCAGCCAGTTGTGCGGCTAACCGAGGAGCAAATCAAACAGCAACGAATTGCCAAAATGAACCAGGAATTTTATGATGATTTGTCCAAAGTCGATGAAATCTTGTTGCGGGAACAACAAGACCTGGAACAACAGCAGAATCAAACCGGTCAATCAGGTCAATCAGGTCAATCTGGAAATAATGCTTCTCAAGCCTCCGTGCAAAATGGTCCGAACGACTCGAAAAATATAGAAAATCAAAATCAACAGACTAACCAGCATGCTTTCGGCACTGAAACTCCTAAACCTGTTGCAAGCAAAGATTTACCTCCAGGCACACAGGATGATGATATTGTGGCCCGGCAATTAAGGGAAGCTGCCGAAAATGAAGCATCTCCTGAGTTGAAAAGGAAATTATGGGATGAATATAAACGCTACAAAGCGTCTTTGTGACGCTTAAACAAAGTGAATGCCAATGACCCGATTGTTGCTGTTGATTGCCGCGGTTTCATTAAACGCCTGCCAAACGGTTTCCCAGCCCAGCATGGAACCGGTGCCGGTGATGGTCTCCCATTCCGAGTTACAAGAAGCACGATTACTGGATGTCGGCATTGAGGTTTTTCAACCTGGACCTGTATTAAGTGAAGAAAACCAAAACCCGGTATTGAATCAACAAATTAGAAAGGCAGAAGCGCGTTACATTTCCACACACTTAAAAACCACATTACAACAAACGGGATACTGGGGTGCAGTCAGGGTCATCCCTGAACAGGTGGTTGGTGCCGAACTGCTGATACAGGGTTCGATCCTGCAATCTGACGGCGAAACGTTGACCCTGCATATCAAAGCAACCGACAGCGCCGGAACATCCTGGCTGGACAAGGAATATACCGGCAGCGTCAATCTTCAGGATTACAATCAACAGGTCGTCGAAAAATACGATGTTTTCCAAAATGTTTATAATGAAATCGCCAATGACCTAATTAATTTAAAAAAACAAAAAAGCACCGGCCAACTGACTGATATTAGGGACCATGCAGAACTAAAATTTGCAGCCGACCTGGCACCCCGAACCTTTAATGAAAGCCTTAAATTACAGGTCGAAGCGGTTAATCAACAACAAACCTTACCTGATATTCAAGCACCCGAGGAGATGACCCTGCGTATTCGTATGATCCGTGAACGCGACTATATGTTGATTGACACTTATAACGAGCATTACCGGAATTATTACCGCGACCTTTGGGAGCCTTATACCCAATGGCGGGAAAACCGTCTACAGGAGCAAATGAATCTGCGTCAAATTGAAAATGATGCCTTGGTCCGAAAAGCCATTGGCGTTACCGCAGTAGTTGGCGCAATCGCCTTAACTGCAGTAACCGGAGTCGATGTCGGGTTAATACAAGCTGCTTTACTGGCGGGAGGGCTTTATGCAGCTAAAACCGGATTCGATAAAGATAATGAAAAACAAATCCATGTTGAGGCGATACAGGAAATGGACGTTTCCTTTGAAGCCGAAGCGACCCCGATGGTCATTGATGTCGACGGCGAGGTCTATGAACTCACCGGTTCAGTCGAAACCCAATACATCAAATGGCGTAAGCTGCTGGATGAAATGCATTTTGCAGAAACCGAATCCCCCCCAAATCCGGTACAAAACTAAAGCCGCCGATTATGCAGCGTATTACCCGAATAACCGACCCGCGCGGCAGCCGCGACTATACCATTGACAATTATCCGTTAACTATCGGCACTGCCGAGGCGGAAATCCAGATACCGGACTGTCACGAAAGCATTGCTGTCATTCACCTGGAACAGGGCTATCCAAAGCTATTCAAGCATAAGCCAAAACTTGAGCTATGGCACAATCATCAACTGGTTGAAGATGCTGTCTGGTTAAAATCCGGTGACCTATTAGAATACCACCACTATCGAATAGACTGGCAAGTGGTTGGCGACCGGGCCGAAGCGCTGGTCAGTCGAAACCCGGTTCAGACTATCGTTGTTGAGCCTTCACCAAAAACCATCACCCATACACAACATGGTGGCAATACTCCGCCACTACAGGCTGATGATGTAACGACTCGAAATCTGTTGAAGATATGGCTATATGCCGGTTTGGCTATCTTGATCGCTTTTTGTGGCTTTATCTTAATGGCCCGACCAATCAGTGTAACCATCAACCCGGTAGTCGACAGCCAAAATATTAATGGTGACTGGCCAATTTTCGACTTGGGTACTGCGCAACTGGCATTACCGGGTGATTATCGTATACAAGCAGAAAAACAGGGCTTTTTTCCATTAAACAAAACTTTCACTGTTGTATCCGGGGCTGATAATCAATGGCAATTCGAATTACACAAATTACCTGGATTGCTGTCTATAGACACCCAGCCCGAGCATGTACAAATCAGCATTGATGGGAAACTGATTGGAACTTCACCCTTAACAGCTTTGCCGGTTTCAGCAGGCAGCCATCACATTCGGCTGCGGGCGCTACGATACCAAGAATTGGAACAGGAATTTGAAGTCATGGGAATGCAACAGCAGCAACATTTAAGCTTCAGTTTGAAAGCGGACTGGGCCACGGTCAGCTTGTCCACGCAACCGTCCGGCGCTGAGATACGCATTGATGACCAAAAGCTCACCCAAACCCCGGCAGAATTGGAACTAATATCCGGTCAACATACAATAGACTTGAGTAAAAAGGGTTATCAGAAACATCGTTTAACGCTTCAGGTACAAGCGATGGAGGACCAGAAAGTACCGGTAATTAAATTGGTTAAAATCACCCAATCAAAACCCAAACCAAAAGCCAAACCTAAACCCAAAACCGGCATCGTTTTTATCACCATTCAACCGGCTGATGCTGAACTCTGGGTAGACGGAATAAAACAAAACAATGCCACTGCCAGATTGACATTAGCTTCCGGACAACATCAACTGAAGGCGGAAAAAAAGGGCTACCAGGGTTTTAAAACTACAGTCAACGCGGACAGCAAAAACCCTGCAACGGTCAATATTGTCCTAAAACCCGGTACTTCATCAAATCAGGACCAAACTTATATCAATACTGCTGGTGGTCAAAGGCTAATCAAAATCAAAGCCACCCCGGTATTCAGCATTGGTGCATCGCGCCGGGAGCCGGGAAGGCGTTCCAATGAAAACCTGCGCAAAATTCAGCTAACCCGGCCCTTTTACATCGCTAAAACCGAAGTCAGCAATGCCCAGTTCCGGAAATTCCGTGCCAACCATAATTCAGGCCGGTTCAACCGCTTTGATTTAAACGAAGATTCATTACCTGCAGTCAATGTCAGCTGGCAGGATGCAGCCGCTTATGCAAACTGGCTTAGCGAACAAGATGGCTTACCCCTTGCCTATCTGCAAATTGACGGGAAGTGGCAATTAATCCGCCCGGTTACCACCGGTTACCGCTTACCCACAGAAGCAGAATGGGAATATACCGCGCGATTCGCCCGCCGGGATAAACCGGTACGTTTTTCCTGGCCCAGTGATCGCTTTCCGCCGACGGTATTAGGCGGCAATTATTCTGACAGCAGCGCTGCCGATTATTTACCGCAATTCATTCAAAATTATAATGACGGCTATGTGGTTTCCGCACCGGTAAAATCTTTTAAGGCAAACCCCACCGGGATTTATAATTTGGGTGGTAATGTCAGTGAGTGGGTACAGGATTATTACACCATCTACCCCGGCATGGAACAAAAGCTACAAAAAAACCCATTAGGCCCAACCCAGGGACGACATAGGGTTATCAAGGGTGCCAGCTGGAAAGATGCCACTATCAGTGAACTACGTTTCAGTTACCGCGATTACAGCGATAAAGCCCGAGACGATGTCGGATTCAGGATTGCACGTTATGCTCAATAAACAAAAACTAAGCATCTTAATATTGAGCTTTGCAGCCACTATGTCTCATAGTGAACCGAAACAGGAACCTGCTGCAAATCCTGATAAGTCACCCCGGCAAACCCAACCAAAACAGGAACAACAACAAAAGCCAGCCCCAAAAGCCAAAACCTATGACTATGAGGCCACAGAAAAAATCAAAGCTGACAGTGCAGTAGCTTTTCCTGTGGATATATAACCCTGCAGAATTGATACGGCACCGAAACAGGCTATTGTAGGATGGGCAAAGCGTAGCGTGCTCACTATCACCTGAAGCCCAAAAAATGGGCACGCTGCGCTTTACCTATCCTACTTAAATGATTTTTTGATTCATAGAGCGATATAATGATTAAAGGTTTACGCAGCGAATTTATTTTTCAACTTTTTGCCTTATTGATTGTATTTATCGTAGTGCATACAACCTACCTGGCGCTGATCAGGCCTCAGGCGGACCATCACCTCCGAGAGCAACAACAGTTACTAAGCAATGACCCGGGACATGTCGAACAGCAATCCATGTATGTCATCCTGCGTGATCACGAACAGGAGACCTGCTTTATTCTGTTTTTCTGGGCATTGGCGATACTCAGCTACAAAGGCATACTGGTTTTAAGGCAGCAACAACAACTCAATCAGGACTTACTGCAATTACCACCTGATTTACCCATAGGCCGTGAGGATATTCGCGAACTGAACCAGCGCTTGACCAGCTTTCCGAAAAACCAACAGCAATTTCTATTATTACGCGCCATGCAAATAGCTCTGGAACGCTATGCAGTCAGCAATACCATTCAGGATGTAGCAACCGCAGTCAAGAACCTCTGTGAATCCCAGGCCGACCGCCAAGAATCGGAACTTTCCATCATTCGTTATATTGCCTGGGCCATCCCGTCAGTCGGCTTCATCGGTACCGTACGCGGCATTGGCAATGCCTTGGGTCAGGCACACCGGGCTGTTGAAGGCGATATCACCGGGGTAACACAAGCGCTTGGTGTGGCCTTCAATTCAACCTTCGTGGCATTGGTGATCAGTATTTTTTTAATGTTTTTTATTCACCAATTACAGCTGATGCAGGAACGGCTGGTCCTGGACTGTGAACAAGCGGTCGATCACCGCCTGATCAAACGGCTCAAAATTTAAACCGGATTCCAGCTTGAAAGATGCAATATTGCAGCATAAATTTTTATCCATACTGCCAATGGGAATTCATTCGCATCAGGCTAAGTTCGATAAATTTGAAGCTACAGAAAACGAACTCAAAGTTTGTCAGCTCAGCCTTAGAATCCCATGACCCGCAAAAAACGCAGCGGCTTTAACCCCTTTAACCTGGCGTTCCTGGACATCATGTTCTGCGGCTTTGGCGCTGTACTGCTATTGGTATTGATCCTGAATCACGATACCTTTGACAGCCGCGAACGTTCTTTAGCCGAACTCAATGCTGAATTGGAACAACTACAACAACAAGTACAGCAGGAAACTGTCAAACAGGCGGCAATCAAAAACCAAATACATGACAGCGAACAACAACGCTTAGGTGCTGAACGCAAAATCAAACGCATGATTGCGGAAAGCCAGTTGAAAAAAGACCAGATCAAGCTTTTTGAGCAACAGACCCAGGCTTCCATCGATCACATTAAACAACTACAAGCCGACCTGTTAAAACTTGACCAACAAAGTCAGGCCAGTCGTGCACAACCGTCTGAACAAGGCCGCCATGTCAGGCAATTCTATGGTCATGGAGACCGGCAGTACTTAACCGGCATGAAACTCAACGGTAACCGAACGCTGATTTTAATCGATAACTCGGCCAGCATGTTGGACCAGCGCATCGTCAATATCATCCGTCTGCGCAACATGGACGACAATACCAAACGCCGCGCCCACAAATGGCAACGTGCGGTGGCTGCAGTTGAATGGGTAATCGCCAACCTGCCGCCAAATAGCCAATACCAGATCTACAGTTTCAACACCGAGGCCAAACCGCTAATCAATCATGCTGCAAACCAGTGGCTCTCAACCACGGATACCAACACCATGAATGAAGCCATATTGCAGCTCAAACAACGCGTCCCAGCTTCCGGCACCAGCCTGGCCAAAGCATTTTTAACCGCAGTGAAACTTAAACCTAGACCTGACAACATCATCTTGATTACCGATGGACTGCCTACCCAAGGCAGCAATCCACCCAGCGGCAGTACGGTCAGCGCTGAACAGCGATTGTTACATTTCACCACGGCGGTTCAGCAAGTGCTGCCCAAAGGTATACCGGTCAATATCTTTTTATTTCCCATGGAAGGCGATGCTTATGCCGCCGCCGCTTTCTGGCAGCTGGCCATGAGGACCCAAGGTTCATTCATCACCCCGACTAAAGACTGGCCATGAGCATCAATAAACGCCGTGAAATCGTCATTTTCAACATGTCCTTTCTGGATGTCATTTCCTGTGGTTTTGGCGCCATCATTCTATTGTTAATCATCGTCAAGGTCTCCGAACCCTACACACTGGAAAAAGACACCGTGGAAATAAAAAAAATGATCAGCGAATTGACTCGGCAATTATCGGAAACCAGCGCAGATAATCAGCAATTAATGAAAGAATTGGATTTAAAAAAACAACAATTGGCGCAAATTCAAACCGCGTTAGGCGACATCAATCAGGAAATCAGCAAAATACGCGGCCAATTCAAACAACAAAAACTGGAAAACCAAACCCAATCCACCATCCAGTCACAGCTTGTAGTGGCACAACAAACTTTAAGCGAAGAACAGCGGCGCCTGCAAGCACAGCAACCCGACAAAGCGCCACAATCATCCTATATCGGCGGCGTACCGGTAGACAGTGAATATATCATCTTCATCATCGATACTTCGGGCTCCATGCAACGCTACGCATGGCCTCTATTAATCAAAAAAGTGGATGAAATTCTCAGCATCTACCCCAATGTCAAAGGCATTCAGGTCATGAACGACATGGGCGGTTACTTGTTTTCACAATATGCAGGACGCTGGATCAAAGATAGCCCGGCCAGGAGAAAAGCAATCCTGAAACGTCTGACCAGTTGGAAACCGTTCAGTAACTCCAGCCCGGTAGAAGGCATCACCGCAGCAATCAAACGCTTTTACGCCACCGATAAAAAAATCAGCATCTATGTGTTGGGGGATGATTTTTCCATCGGCTCAATCGAATCAGTGATCAACACCGTCAACCGCCTCAATCAAGATCACAAGGGCGGCAAGCGAGTTCGCATTCATGCGGTCGGTTTCCCGGTCATTTTCAAATATGCGGACAACCCTACCAGCGGCATCCGGTTTGCTGCATTGATGCGTAAATTGGCAGAAACCAATGATGGTAGTTTTGTGGGGTTAAACAGCACGCGTTGACTGCAATGAATCAACATACATCTTAACCTCAAATTATGCACTAAAATTGTAACTCATCCTTTGAATTTATTCACTTTTGGTGCATTTTGAACTTTTTTAACCGGGCATTTTCTTAGCATTAAAAATGCGCGTCTAATATCCTGCATTTATTTGAATTTCTGTTACACAAGCTCATTCTGTTTTGCTACTATTAGCGTGTAAAACATAGATGCTGCTTGAACCCAAAAAATCAGTTGTCCACGGTTTCCGGCACAAGTTTGTGATTCCACAGCACTGCAAAAAATTACCCACTTAACCTATGGGTGAAACTAAGGTTTTTTTAAATAGCTGTGAAACCAATATCTTGCACTATAAACCCGCGTCCAACCGTTTTTTTAGGTTGAATCCGATCGACCCTATGTATAAGGATGCCACACGCATATGAGTAATTTATTAAAGCTTTTCAAAGATTCATCTGCCTTCTACGGCAGTAATGCAATATTTATTGAGGAATTATACGAAGACTATCTGGAAGATCCTGACTCAGTCGAAGAAAGCTGGCGTAATAAATTCAATAAGCTGCATAATGGTTCAGTCCATGACATCCCGCATAGTCCTGTGGTCAAGCAATTTGCAAAACTGGCTAAAACCTCCCCTGGTCGCATTGAGGCCTTACAAGGCATTACCGAAGACAGCATTCGTAAACAATCAGCCGTAGCCCGGTTAATCAATCATTACCGTTTCAGTGGTCATCAGATTGCCACCAATAACCCTTTGGGAAACGAAGGTAAGTATGCGCCGGATCTGGATATTTCCTATTATGGATTAACCGAGCCGGATATGAATACAATTTTCGATACCGGGACTTTATATGGCGCGGATCGTTTGCCATTACGGGAAATCATCTCGACATTGCAGGAAATTTACTGCGGCAATATCGGGTCGGAATATATGCATATTATCGATTCCAATATCAAACGCTGGATTAAAAACCGCCTGGAAAGCTCACGTACCAATTTACAAATCGCCACCGAAAAAAAGATCTGGTTATTAAAATTGTTAACCGCTTCGTAAGGCATTGAAAAGTTTCTACATCGCAAATATGTCGGTCAAAAACGCTTTTCCCTGGAGGGAGGCGAATCCCTGATTCCGCTACTGGATGAAGTGATTCAACGTGGCGGCGGCCAGGGAGCCAAGGAAATTGTCATAGGCATGGCACATCGAGGACGACTGAATGTATTAATCAATATTTTGGGCAAAAGTCCGGCTACCCTGTTCGGAGAATTTGAAGGCTCGATGTCCGAAATGGCTGGTGTTAATTCCGGCGATGTCAAATACCATATGGGCTTTTCTTCTAATGTCGCGACTCCCGGCGGCCCGGTACATTTAACCCTGGCATTCAATCCATCGCATTTGGAAATCATTAACCCGGTAGTGGGTGGTTCGGTGAAAGCGCGTCAGGATCGTTACGAGCAAGACAATCAAAACACCGTTATTCCGATTCTAATCCACGGTGATGCGGCATTTTCCGGTCAAGGCGTGGTCATGGAAGCACTCAATATGTCACAAACCCGCGCATATTCAACTGGCGGCACGGTGCATATTGTGATCAATAACCAGATCGGATTTACCACTGATGAGCCGGAAGATTGTCGCTCAACTAATTATTGCACAGATGTTGCGCATATGATTCAGGCTCCGGTTTTTCATGTTAACGGTGATGATCCGGAAGCGGTGCTTTTCACTGCTCAATTAGCGCTGGATTACCGCAACAAGTTTAATAAAGACGTGGTGATCGACCTGGTTTGTTATCGCCGCCACGGTCATAACGAAGCTGATGAGCCAGCCACCACCCAGCCATTGATGTATCAGACCATTCGCAATCATGATACGTCTCGAAAAATCTATGCTGATAAATTAATTGCTGAAGAAGTGATCAGTGATGAACAGTCGATTGCTATGGAGCGTGATTACCAAAACCTGTTGGAAGAAGGAAAAGTTGTTTCGCGCCCGGTTCTGGGCGACAGTATTTATTTTTTTACAACACAATGGAAAAAGTATTTTTCTCAAAACTGGGAAACACCTTGCAATACTGCAATCAGCATGGAACGGCTAAGATATTGCAGTGACCGTTTACAATGCCTGCCCACCGGTTTTGAGCTGCATTCCCGAGTCTCTAAAATCATGGAAAACCGGCGCAAAATGGCGGCCGGCGCATTACCCTTGGATTGGGGCTTTGCTGAAAATCTCGCTTATGCCAGTTTATTGCTGGACGGTAGAAACATTCGCTTGACCGGACAGGATATCGGCCGCGGTACTTTTTTTCATCGCCACGCAATTCTACACAACCAGATTAATGGTGAAAGCCATATTCCGTTGGCACATCTGGATGAAAAACAAGGCCGCACACAAATCTACAATTCACTACTTTCAGAAGCGGGTGTGTTAGGTTTTGAATATGGATATAGCTCCACCGACCCGGAAACACTAGTGATCTGGGAGGCACAGTTTGGAGATTTCGCAAACGGCGCACAAGTAGTGATCGACCAATTTATCAGCTCCGGAGAAAGCAAATGGGGCCGCCTCTGTGGCCTGGTGATGTTGTTGCCGCACGGTTATGAAGGCCAGGGGCCGGAACATTCTTCAGCTCGCCTGGAGCGTTATTTGCAATTATGCGCCGAGCAAAATATTCAAGTGTGCACACCTACCACACCGGCACAGCAATTTCATTTATTACGTAGACAATTATTACGCACTTACCGAAAACCGCTGGTTATCATGAGTCCCAAAAGCCTGTTACGACACAAGCTGGCGGTTTCCACATTAGAGGATATGACTAACGGCAAGTTTGAGCCGGTATTAGGTGAGGTAGATGAAATCAAAGCCAAAAATGTAACCCGCGTGGTATTATGCTGCGGTAAGGTATTTTATGACCTCATCGAAGCTAGAAGGCATGACCAACTGGAGCATGTTGCCATCATCCGTCTGGAGCAACTCTACCCTTTTCCTGTGGACCAGCTCAGCGAAGAGTTGGACAAATACAACAAAACCACGGAATTGATCTGGTGTCAGGAAGAGCCAAAAAATCAGGGTGCATGGTATCAAATACGACACCGTATCGTGGAATACATAAACCCTAAAGTCGAATTGCTATATTCCGGTCGATTACCATCATCGGCCCCGGCTGTCGGCACCTTTACCACACATATCGAACAACAAAAGCAACTGGTACAAACAGCATTGCATGGTCAAACAAACATGGGAAATAATCAATGAGCATAGAAGTACGGGTTCCTAACCTCCCTGAGTCGGTCAGTGACGCAACCTTAATCAACTGGCATAAAAAACCGGGAGAAGCCATTAGTGAAGGCGAGAATCTGGTTGATCTGGAAACCGATAAGGTCGTTTTGGAAGTTCCTGCGCCACAAACCGGCGTACTGATCAAAATTGAAAAGTCGGATGGTGAAACAGTAGTTGCCGGAGACATTTTGGCATTCCTTGATACCAAATCCGGCGCAGCAGCCCCTACCGCAGTACCTGCTGCAACACCAGCCGAACCTGCCGATCAGACTGTAAGCTCTGATGAACCACAGGACATCCCGCTTAGCCCGGCTGTACGTCGCTTAATTACCGAAAACGACCTTGACCCAAGTTTAATCACCGGCAGTGGTAAACAGGGCCGCCTGACCAAAGCTGATATTTTAAGCTACCTAAACGAAAATCCGGCACTTGAATCAGAACCTGATAAGAATGACACCCCTGTGCCTCAGACACCAGCAGCGAAATCAGACGCATTCGACGGCTTAACCAGCAAACCCGTATCTTCCCGGCCGGAACAGCGAGTGCCAATGACCCGTCTACGCGCTAAAATTGCTGAACGATTGTTGCAGGCACAGCAAAATGCCGCTATGTTAACAACCTTCAATGAAGTGAATATGCAAAGCGTCATTGATTTAAGAAAGCAATACAAAGACAGGTTTGCAGAACAACATGAAATCAAGTTAGGTTTTATGTCATTTTTTGTCAAAGCCTCGATTGAAGCCTTAAAACGCTTTCCGGTAGTGAATGCATCCATCGATAAAAATGACATTATTTATCACGGCTATTACGATATCGGCATTGCCGTTTCTACACCACGTGGTTTAATTGTTCCGGTATTACGCGATGCCGATCAGCTCGATTTTGCTGGTATCGAGAAAAATATTGCCGATTTTGGACATAAGGCCAAAGCTGGTAATATTAGTTATGAAGATTTAATGGGCGGCACTTTTACCATTACCAATGGCGGCATCTTCGGTTCTATGTTGTCGACTCCGTTATTAAATCCGCCGCAAAGTGCCATTTTAGGCATGCATTCTATTAAGGAGCGCCCCGTCGTGGAAAATGGCGAGGTCGTGGTCAGGCCGATTATGTATCTGGCATTGTCCTATGATCATCGGCTCATTGATGGCCGGGAAGCAGTGCAATTTCTGGTGACCGTCAAAGAGTGCCTGGAATCTCCGGCCCATTTGTTACTGAATATATAACTGAGCAATCATTATGTCTAAATCTACTAGTCGTTATGACGTGGTTGTCATTGGTGCAGGACCAGCCGGTTATGTGGCCGCGATCCGCTGTGCACAACTGGGACTAAAAACTGCTTGCGTGGACAATTGGAGTGATGCCAAGGGTCATTCCGCATTAGGCGGAACATACATCAATGCCGGTTGTATTCCCTGTATATCATTACTGGAATCTTCAAAAATTTTTCATCTATTACAGCATGATATTGGTCAACACGGCATCCATGTTGAAGGGGTATCGCTGGATATGGATAAATTAAGGGCCCGAAAGGATAAAGTGATCCATACCCTTAACCAGCAGATAGACACCATGTTCAAAAGTAACCAAATTGACGCGATTCATGCGCAAGGTCGGTTGCTCAACCCCAATACCGTTGAGGTAACCCATTTAACCAATGGCAACAAATCCTTATTACAGGCGGAAAATATCATTCTGGCAGCCGGTTCTCTGCCGACCGAGTTACCATGTGCCCAAGTCGATAATGAGTTTATTCTCGATACCGGCCACGCCATCAACCTGACCGAAGTACCAAAGCGTCTAGGTATCATTGGTGCCGGAGTGATCGGTTTTGGCATTGGCGGCATCTGGAACCGTTTAGGTTCTGAAGTGATATTACTGGAAGCGCAGGATGATTTTCTAACTACCGCCGACTTCCAGATTGCTCAGGAGGCTTTCACACTTTACACTCAACAAGGTCTGGATATTCGACTGGGCGCACGGGTGATTTCAGCACATAAAGCCAGTAAAAAAGTTGCTCTTGAATATCAGGATAGCGAAGGCACCCATAATCTGCGTCTGGACAAATTAATTGTTGCCACAGGTCGCAGCCCTAATACTGAAAACCTGGCTGCACCGGAAGCGGATTTGTTGTTGGATGAAAACGGCTTTGTGCATGTTGACGAATGTTGCAACACCAGTTTGCCCGGTGTTTATGCGATTGGTGATCTAACATTATTGGGCCCGATGCTGGCGCATAAGGGCTTGGAAGAAGGTGTCTTCGTCGCTGAACATATCGCTGGTCAACATAGCCCTATCAACTACCAGTTAATCCCCAGTGTCGTATATACCGATCCTGAAATTGCCTGGGTTGGGCAATCCGAACAAGCATTGAAAGCGATAGGCGAAAACTTTAAGACCGGTGTTTTCCCATTAAAGGCCAGTGGCCGCGCTCAGGCTATGGGTAAAACCGAAGGCATGGTTAAAATCATCACCCTTGCCGAAAGCGATGCCATTCTCGGTGTACATATTATCGGTTCACATGCTTCCGAATTGATCGCCGAAGCGGTACTGGCAATGGAATTCTCAGCCAGCGCAGAAGACCTAGCCAGGACTATCCATGCCCACCCCAGCATTTCGGAAGGCATGCATGAAGCGGCACTAGCCCTGGATAATCGCGCTTTACATTTACCTAAATGAGCGAACAGGAGAACCTGTTCCGACAACAGGCGCTGGATAATACTGCCCCCTCTTCCGGCCGGTTCGGGGATTTATTCCAGATAATTTCTCCTCTCCCCTGGCTAGCCTTGGCTGCGTTATATATTATTCTCGGTGCCATCGGGGTATGGGCGTTTTTAGGTCGCATCCCCACTCATGTTAACGGCCAAGGCATGTTAATGGTCAATCAGGGCAGTATCTATACCGCCGTAGCACCAACCGGCAATGGCCGGGTGATTAAACTACTGGTGCTGCCAGGAGATCGGGTTAAAAAGGGAGAAATTGTCGCAGAACTGGAGCAGGCTGACCTGAATAAACAAATTGTCACCCGTGAAAACTATATTCAACAACTAAAATCAGAACGCCAGGATTTAACCAATCGATATCAAACCGTTCTGACTGAACGTCAGGCTATGATTAAAGCTCAAAACGCGATTCTGAGAAAGTCGATCCGAATTGAACAAGCAAATCAGGCAAATTTGCAGGAGCTGGTTAAACTCAAACAGCAAATGCTCAAAAAAGGCATCGAAACCAAGGAAAAAGTAGTCGAGGCACAAAGCAATCTATTCCGTTGTCAGGCGACCATAGAACAATATAAAGACCGCATAACTCAAAACAATATTAGCAAAGCCGATTATGTTGATAAATGGCAACAACAATTACTCGATTTAAAGCTGAAAATCGAAGATGCGCAATACCAGCTTGACACACTTCAGGAAAAACAAAGCCTGGGGCATACCGTGACCAGCCCGGCTGACGGTATTGTTACCGGCATTCAAACCTCAATTGGCAGTATGGTACAAGGAGGCAGCCCGATTATCAATATCGCAACTCTGGGGCAAAACCAGGGCATGGATGTCATTGCCTTTATTCCCATTCAGGAAGGTAAAAAAGTCAAAACCGGTATGACAGCGCTGGTTTCACCATCAACGGTCAAACGTGAGGAATTTGGCAGCATCAAAGGTAAGGTTGAAACTGTTTCACAATTCCCGGTTACCAAAAAAGCCATGATGGCAATATTGCAAAACGAACATCTGGTTAATTTTTTATCCAAGCAGGGCCCTACTGTCACAGTGCGTATTAACTTACAATCCAACCCTGATACTTATAGCGGTTACGCATGGTCTTCATCACAAGGCCCGCAACAACAGATCACCCCGGGCAGTCTTGCCAAATCAAGAATTACAGTGCGCACCCAGGCTCCCATTTCATTGGTGATACCGGCTTTTAAGCATGTCTTACAAATCGAATAAGCTCGCCAGCAGATTTGACCTGTTTGATAAATTGATGCCCTTTAAACAACTATCCTTATGTATCAACGCGTAAAAACCCCCACTGTCATGCAAATGGAAGCCACTGAATGCGGCGCTGCGGCTTTGGGTATTGTATTAGGCTATCATAAGCGATTCATTCCGTTGGACGTTTTGCGAGAAGACTGTGGGGTTTCCAGAGACGGTAGTAAAGCGGTTAATATCCTCAAAGCGGCTAGATCACATCATATGCAAGCCAACGGCGCTAAAGTGGAAAATCTTGAGGCTTTAAAGCGGATCGCTCCGCCTTTTATTGTGCACTGGGGTTTTGATCATTTTGTTGTCGTTGAAGGCATTCGGGGCAACCGTTTTTACCTCAACGACCCGGCAACCGGTCCTCGGGTGGCCGGTTTAAACGAATTCGACAAGCTGTTTACAGGCGTAGCGCTGATCTTCACGCCGGAACAAGAATTTACCCCTCAGGGACGACAGCCCGGATTATTCAAACCTCTATTAGAACGATTGCAGGGCTCATTTTCGGCACTGGTTTTTGTATTGTTATGCACACTGGCGCTGACTATACCCGGTTTATTGATCGCAGGCTTCGCCAAAGTTTTTATTGATCAGATATTAATTGCGCAAACCAAGCATTGGTTGATTCCCTTACTTGCCGGAATGGTACTGACCGCTTTAATTCGGGGGCTGTTAACCTGGCTACAACAACGATACCTGCTCAGGGTGTTTCTGAAACTAAAGCTGGCTCAAACCACAAGCTTTATCTGGCATATTTTGCATTTGCCTATTTCCTTTTTTCAACAACGTTATAGTGGCGATATCCATGACCGGATAGAATCCAACGACCGGGTCGCCGAATTATTATCCGGAGAAATAACCACCAGTCTGGTCAGTTTATTCAGTATGATTCTGTATGCCTTGGTCATCCTGGCATTGAACTGGAAACTGGGGTTATTAGTGATTTTCATGACCGCTTTAAATGCTCTGGTTTTTGTTGCTGTGTCACGTAGAATAGCTGATTCTTCACGATTATTTTTACAACAGAGCGGCTTGTTGGCCGGCTTCTCTGTCACCGGCTTGCGCCATATTGAAACAATTAAGGCCTCAGCAGTGGAACAAGTGTTTTTTTCACGCTGGGCAGGCCTGCATGCTAAAACCCTGAACAGCCAACAACAAATCCAAAAATTAAACGCAGCTTTGGAAATAATCCCTGATTTATTGAACAGCTTGACTTCTGTCATCATTTTAGGCGTCGGCAGTCTGTTTATTTTGCATGGCGAATTCACCATTGGCGCATTGGTAGCATTTCAAAGCCTAACCGCCAGTTTTCAGGAGCCTTTGAACAATCTATTAGCAATGGGCGAACAAACGCAGCAAATTAAAGCTGATTTAATGCGTCTGGAAGACGGTTTGAATTATCAACCCGATCCCGGGTTTGACATCTCAGACAGCGACAACGTCAACACAAGGTTTTCCAGTTTATCGCTACATAACATCACATTCGGCTATTCAAAACTGGATAAACCTTTACTATGCGACTTTAATCTGGAACTCAAAACAGGACAACACATTGCGCTAATCGGAGCAACCGGAAGTGGTAAATCAACCATCGCAAAACTGATTTGCCGGTTTTACCAGCCCTGGTCAGGGTCGGTCCATATCAATGATCAGAAATTAAACAGTATCACCACACGACAGCTGAGCCGTTCAATGAGCTTTGTCGATCAAGGTATTTTTTTGTTTGAAGGTACGGTCAGGGATAATTTGTCATTGTGGAGTGACGACATCAACTCTGAAGCGATGCAACAGGCATTAAAAGATGCCTGTCTTGATCAAGTCGTTGCCAATCGGGGCGGACTTGATAGTAGAATTGTAGAAGGCGGTAGTAACTTTAGCGGTGGCGAATGTCAACGCCTGGAAATCGCCCGCGCCTTGTGCACCAATCCATCAATCATCGTGTTTGATGAAGCCACCTCCAGTCTGGATGCGATCGTGGAAAAACAAATTTATGACAACATCAAAACAAGAAATTGCACTTTACTGATTATTGCCCACCGGCTAAGTGCCATCAAAGATTGTGATGAAATTGTGGTCATTAATCAGGGCCGGATTGTAGAACGCGGAACACATCAGAGCCTATTGCAACAGCAGGGGCAATATCAAGAACTGATTTCCTGGGAATCCTAATATGTCGAGAAAAGATCGCCCTGATGCCGTTCCAACGTCTACAACTCAGGTTTTAAGTGCGGTACTGGATCAACGAGACGATATGGTTGCGGATCCTGCGGGACAAAACAATACCCTATGGCTGGTTTTCCAAGCCGTTGCCAAAGCTGCACATATACCTATCAATAAAGCGCCGCCGCTATTAATCGCAGACGACTTTCAAGGTAACCTCGACAATCTGTCACAGAATTACGGCTTTCGATATCGACAGGTTGATTTCTCCAATTCGAATCACCAAAATGATCACGGACCGCTGATCGTGTTTAATAGCAAAACCGGTGAACCTGCAGCATTATTAAAAAATTCGAAAGGAAAATATAGCCTGACACGGTTTTCTGCGTCCGGCCGGTCTTCACAACAAAAGCTAACTCCGGCGCTGTTGGACTCCCTACAACAGGGCTGTTACAGCCTGTATCGTCCTTTACCCGATAAAGCGCTTAATTGGCTGGACTTATTGAAATTCGGTAGCCTGGATGTAAAATCCGACATCGGATTGCTATTAATCGCTTCTGCAATGGTGTCTATTTTAGGCTTGTTGATACCTGTCGCCACGCAAATTCTAATTGATCAAATCATTCCCGGTGCTGATATCTATTTGTTGCAACAAGTCATTATAGCTTTGGTCTGTAATGTGATAGCTATCACTTTATTCAGCGCTGCAGCCAGCGTTGCTTCAATGCGTTTACAGCTAAAAATGAACGCATCAATGCAAGCGGCATTATGGGATCGTTTGATTCGTTTGCCGGTTCATTTTTTTAAACGCTATTCAGTTGGCGACCTAGCCGACCGTGCCAATAATATAGATGACATTCAGCAAACCCTAACTCAGAATGTAATCTCTACATTCATCAACGGCTTGTTTTCGGTTATGACTTTGGCCCTGATGGCTTATTATGACTGGCGGTTAGCTTTAATAGGTGCTCTGCTGACCTTGATTTTCTGTCTTTTCAATGTTGTAACCAGCCTTATACAACTTAGCTATCAACGTAAAATGTTTCATGCACAAGGGCATTTGTCCGGTATTGTTTTACAATTTTTAAGCAATATCAGTAAACTTCGATTTGCAAGCAAAGAATCCCAAGCCTTCAATATCTGGTCTTATCATTTTACCCATATCAACCGTTTATTTTTTCAATCAGAAAATATTCATAATCTGTTGAAAGTGGTTAGCTCGGTATACCCTATCATATCCACTGCAATTATCTATTATCTGGTAATAAAATTAGGCAAAGCCATGTCATTTGGTGATTTTATCGGCTTCAACAGCGCCTACGGACAATTTACAGCAGCCATTTTAGCAATGTCCGGCGTAGTCGCCGATTCACTGGCAATCATACCTTTATATGAACGTGCACTACCGATATTATCCTGCTTACCCGAAAACCATCAATCAGAAGTGGTATTGGACAGTCTAGACGGCGATATTAAATTTAAAAACATCAGTTTTCATTATCAACATGATATTCAAACCGTAAATGACAAACAATTGCCCTGGGTGTTTAATGACATTTCATTGAGTATCAGCCCTGGTCAAACAATTGCGCTGGTCGGACCATCAGGTTGTGGAAAATCCAGCCTGTTCAGATTGTTATTGGGTTTTGAACAACCGCAGTATGGCGCAATCTATTATGATGGTCATAAACTCAACACTATAAATAAAAACACCCTGCGTAGCCAGATCGGCGTAGTACTTCAAGACAGCGCATTATTACCGGGTACCATTCAGGAAAATATCTTGAGTGGCTGTCGAAAGTTTGATCAACACACTGCCTGGCATGCAGCTAAATCCGCCTGCATTGACCAGGATATTCAAGCCATGCCGATGGCCATGCAAACGCAGATTGCAGAAGGGGGGAATAATTTATCGAAAGGACAACAACAGCGCCTGCTTATTGCCCAAGCACTTGCCAAACAGCCAAAACTGTTATTCTTGGATGAAGCTACATCGGCTCTGGATAATACCACACAGGCAAAAATCACCGACCACCTGGGGCAACTTGGCAGCACCTGTATTATTGCGGCGCATCGCTTAAGCACTGTCGCTCATGCAGACATGATCTATGTTTTCAATCAGGGAAAAATAATTCAGAAAGGCGACTTTGAGACGCTCAGTAAGAAACAAGGCTTATTTGCTGAGATGATGTCCAGTCAAACGATACAATAGAACTAAGTCTAATAAGCCACTGAGGAATTTAAAGAAAATTTATTAAGCGGTTGTCAATCAACATAACAACCGCCTAACTGAAGCATTAACGGCTAATTAAGCCTCTTTACCACGATTACCGTGATGTTTACGACGCTGATATCCGTGACCTTTATTCATACTGCGCCCATAAACAGGGAAATTATAGTTCACCTTGGCGTTGATACCCCAACCTAATTTATAAAAGAATCGTGTGATCGCTTTATTGATACCACCATAACCACCGCCAGCACCACCTACAACGTGGTCCAGTTCCAAATCATCTAAAATTTTAATTTCTTGATCTTTCATTTTAATACTCCTTCAAACAGGTAATATGACGCATATTGTCATCACTGAAAACGCTAACTAATCCTTTAATTTGTGAAACAGTTCCTTTATTCAAAGTATACAATATGTGTTCTAGTTTTAAAAGTGTTTCATCGTTTAATAATTTATAATCAATCAACCACTTCCACTATCTTATCCACGCGTTGAAAGCCTCTAGGCAAAGCCGCACCTCGTTGCGCCCGACTGCCTTGATAACGTTCTATGTCAGTACTTTTCAAAGTGACATGACGCTTACCGGAAACAATTTTCAAAAACCCTCCTTCTGATAAACAAGTCATTGCGACAACCTTATCGGAACGATCTTTAAAGTCTTTTGCTTTAATTTGAATCAGCTTATTACCTTTGCCTCGCGCTAATACCGGTAATTCTTCTATCGGAAAAATCAATAATCGACCTTGCAAGGTTATTACCGCAAGCTGATTTTGGCTGTTGTCATGTTCCACAGGTTTAATAACTTTACATCCATCAGGTACAGTAATCACCGCTTTCCCAGCCTTGTTTTTACTGCTCAAATCCTTTAATAGCACCCGAAAGCCATAACCGGCATCAGTCGCCAGAATAACCCATTGTTCAGGGTCACCCGCCAGCAAATGTATAAACAAAGCACCACTTGGCGGTTTTAACCGTCCGGTTAACGGCTCGCCCTGGCTACGAGCCGAGGGTAAATCATGGGTGGTAGTTGAATACACACGACCGGTAGAATCCAAAACATATACGGGTTGTGTGGTGCGGCCCTTGGCAACATCTAACAAACCGTCACCGGAACGGTAATTCAAACTGCCGGCCTCAATATCATGCCCTTTTGCCGACCTGACCCAGCCTTTTTGGGACAAAATGATGGTGACAGGATCATTAGAAATCAATGACGCAGTATCCAAAGCCTGAGCTGCGATACGTTGCACAATAGGTGATTTACGATCATCACCATATTTTTCAGCGTCTTCCCTGAGTTCTTTTTTTATTAAGCTATTGAGGCGTTTTTTTGACCCTAAGGTTTTTTCCAGATCCGCTTTTTCCTTTTCTAATTCGGCCTGCTCACCGCGGATTTTCATTTCCTCCAGCTTCGCTAAATGCCTTAATTTAAGCTCTAATATGGCCTCCGCCTGGATATCAGTAATGCCAAAACGCTCCATCAAAACCGGTTTCGGATGATCCTCGGAACGAATAATTGCAATCACTTCATCGATATTAAGGTATGCAATCAGTAAACCTTCCAGTTTATGCAAACGCGCCAATACCTGATCAAGCCGGAACTGCAAACGCCTGCGCACGGTTTTTGTTCGAAAACTAACCCACTCGGTTAATATAGTTTTCAAATCCTTAACCTGAGGCCGGCCATTCAAACCGATCATATTCAGATTTACCCGGTAATTTTTTTCCAAATCGGTGGTCGCAAACAAATGCGACATCACCGCATCGATATCAACACGGTTCGAGCGCGGAATTACCACCAGCCGGGTCGGATTTTCATGATCCGATTCATCGCGCAGATAATCAATCATTGGCAGTTTCTTAGCTTCCATTTGTCCGGCAATCTGTTCCATCAGTTTGGAACCTGATACCTGATGTGGTAAGGCGGTAATGACGATCTGGCCTTCTTCCATTTCATATTTAGCCCGCATGCGAATCGAACCGTTGCCGGTGCGGTACATAGCATGGATATCTTCTGCCGAGGTAATGATTTCCGCTTCGGTGGGATAATCAGGACCCTGGATATATTCAAACAATGCTTCTATTTGACAGCCGGGTTCATCTAATAAATGAATACAGGCGTTAACCACCTCCCTTAGGTTATGCGGAGGAATATCAGTCGCCATGCCGACCGCAATGCCCATCGTGCCATTCAATAATACATTGGGCAATCTGGCAGGCAGCAGTTCCGGTTCCTTCATCGTACCGTCAAAATTATCGGTCCATTCCACTGTACCCTGCCCTAGTTCATTTAACAGGGTTTGAGCATAAGCGGTCAAGCGCGATTCAGTGTATCGCATTGCAGCAAAAGATTTAGGGTCATCAGGTGAGCCCCAGTTACCCTGTCCGTCAACCAAAGGGTAACGATAAGAAAACTCCTGCGCCATGATCACCATCGCCTCATAACAAGCGGTATCGCCATGCGGGTGGTATTTGCCTAACACGTCACCAACGGTACGCGCCGATTTTTTATATTTAGCCAGTGCTGTTAAACCTAATTCGGACATAGCATAGACAATGCGTCGCTGTACCGGTTTTAAACCATCTGCCAAATGCGGCAATGCGCGATCCAAAATCACATACATGGAGTAATCCAGATAGGCTTTTTCGGTAAAAT
>SPJK01020689.1_pt1 | contig 22216 bp, 36 predicted proteins | sample 3741771 | NCBI WGS metagenome assembly SPJK01 (sample SAMN10925997, study PRJNA522277) | cold seep metagenome | isolation source: Elba SIP-enriched marine methane seep metagenome, extraction at timepoint T2 | place: Italy: coast of Elba, Mediterranean Sea
CGGATGCTGTTATTCAACATCAGGCCGATATGGGCATTGCCTGGGACGGTGATTTTGACCGTTGTTTTTTATTTGATGAGCAAGGTCAGTTTATTGAAGGCTATTACATCGTTGGTTTACTCGCCGAAGCCTTTTTGCAAAGAAATCCCGGCGAAAAAATCATTCACGATCCGCGCTTAAGCTGGAATACGATTGATGTGGTTAAAGCGGCGGGCGGTCAACCCATTATGTCGAAAACTGGCCATGCGTTTATTAAAGAACGTATGCGCGCGGAAGATGCCATCTATGGCGGCGAAATGAGTGCCCATCATTATTTTAAAGACTTTGCCTATTGTGACAGCGGCATGATTCCCTGGTTACTGGTCACAGAATTATTAAGCGTTAATTCTAAAAAACTTTCTGAAACGGTTGCTGAGCGCATCGCTGCGTACCCTTCTTCAGGCGAGATTAATTCAAAACTTGCTGATCCAGCCGGATCAATACAACACGTCAGAGAGACTTTTGAACCTGAAGCGCTGGTTGTCGATGAAACAGATGGTATCAGTCTTGAATTTGATTGTTGGCGTTTTAACTTGCGCTCTTCCAATACCGAACCAGTCGTTCGTTTAAACGTTGAGTCGCGCGCTGATATTGGGCTAATGACTCAAAAAACCGAAGAAATTCTTGGCTTACTGAGAAAATAATGGAGTCTCCCGATGAATATCACATTCATCGGGAAAAACATATACTTATTGTTTTTGAACCAACACTTCAATACACATCATGAAACTGTTCGTGTAATTCGTATGTGCTTCTGATACTGCCTTAGCAGAACCAAAACTGGTTTTTACTTCTTGCATTGCTTTTTCCGGATCTTCTGCACCCTTCACAGTTAATAATTTCGCATAGTTCCTATATGCCATCATCCTGTCTGGATCAAAGGCGAATAATCCAGGCATTTTCTTTGATGATTTATCCACCACACAAGAGGCCATATCGTCAGGGTCAATTTTATAATCCTTTATATCTGGATCTTGGTCGATTCGACCGATAATCGCCTCTTTATATAAATTTTGGTCTGCACAACCTGATAACGTTAATGCAGCAAGTCCTACTAATAATATCTTTTTCATTTTCATTCGAATTCTGTCATTGCGTTTTCTATCCATGCCTGAGCTTCTGCATTAATTTCCTTTGCGCTTTTTCCTATTGTTTTGATTGCTGGGCCAATTCTCACCTGAATTTTTCCAGGAAATTTTAAAAAACTATATCTTGGCCAGTAATGTCCTGAATTATGGGCTACAGGTATTACCGGGGCGCCTGTTTTGTGGGCTAGCATTGCTCCACCTGCATTAAATTTTTTCTTTTCTCCTGGAGCCACTCTTGTTCCTTCAGGAAAAATAACCACAAGCATTCCTTCATTTAAACGTTGCACACCTTGCTTCATCAACATTTTTAATGCCTGGCGCTGATTTTTTCGGTCAATTGCTATTGGTTTTAACGTGGATAATGCCCATCCCCAAATAGGTATTTGTAACAACGATTTTTTAAGCAGTGTTGTTTGCGGGGGTAAAAAAAGTCTTAATGCAATAGTTTCCCATGCAGACTGATGTTTGCTTAATACGATATATCCATTTTGTTTAGGAAGATTCTCTAATCCTTTAACTTCGTACGTCAAATTGCAAGTAATTCTTAACACAAAAAAAAGACATTTAATCCAGAATATCGCTACTTGATACCTGAGTGAAAAAGAGCTGCCAATGCATAGTAAAACTAAAGGCGCGATAATGATTGTTGAAATCACCAGATACATGAATAAAACTGTTGAACCAATATAAACCCTTAAGTCAGGGTTTTTATCTTCTATTGAAGCCATGGATAAATTAATGTAATTTCGAAATATCTGCGACGGATGATAATAAAGAAGCCACTTTTGAAAGCAGGCTGAGTCGACTCTGTCTAAGAGGCTCATTTTCCACATTGACCATCACATTTTCAAAAAAATCATCAATAACAGGCTTTAATTCAGTCAGTTGTTGCAGTGATTGTTGGTACTTTTTCTTATCATTTAATGGCGTAATCGATTCCTCAGCAATTTCAGCAGCCTTTAATAAAGAAAGCTCCTGACTTTCAACTAAATTTGATAAGTCATTTACTTTATTCCAATCGGTCTTTTTAAGGATATTTGAAATCCTTTTGTTAGCACTTGCCAAACTCTCTGCCTCAGGTAATTGAGTAAACATTTTTAATGCTTGAATCCGTTTTACAAAATCTGTGGGGTTGGTGATTTCACAGGAGTGTACTGCCTGATAGGCTTCCTGAGTAAAGCCCAAATCAATACAATACCCTTTTAGTCTTTCATAAATAAAAACCAGTATTGTTTGCCGGGTAACATCTTTATCAAATTGATGTGAAAATTGATCCAAAGAACGGTTTACTAACTCATTTAGATCTATATCATGATCATTTTCAATAATAATTCTTAATATTCCAAGCGTTGCTCTTCTTAAGGCATAGGGATCTTTATCCCCGGTGGGTAATAATCCAACGCTGAAAATACCACATAATGTATCCAACTTATCGGCAATAGCCAGTATTTGCCCTGTTTTCGTTTGAGGAGTGATTCCACCCGATTGCTTAGGGAAATATTGTTCTTCAATCGCTATAGCTACCTCTTCTTTCTCCCCTTCATGCAAGGCGTAATAACGCCCCATGATCCCTTGCAAGTTCGCAAACTCTCCAACCATTTCAGTTAACAAATCTGCCTTCGCCAACGTTGCTGCACGTCTGGCCAATTTTACATCGCCATCAATCAGCTTTGCTATATATTCAACGAGAACACTTACTCTGTTCGATTTTTCTGCTACTGTACCTAAGTCTTTTTGAAATATTATTTTTTGTAATTTAGGAACTCTATTTTCTAACCCTACTTTTAGGTCTTGTTTCCAAAAGAATTGAGCATCATCTAAACGCGGCTTAATAACACGCTCATTACCTTCTTGAATAACTTCTGGTTTATTACTCTCTATATTAGAAAAAGTTATAAAATATGGTTTTAACTTACCGTGCCCATCTTCAATAGGAAAATACTTTTGATTTTTTTGCATTGTTGTTATCAAGACTTCCCTTGGCAAGGATAAATATTTTTCGTCAAATTCGCCAACAATTGCAACAGGCCACTCATTAATGGCATTGATTTCATCTAACAATTCATCTGTATAAACCGGTTTCCCCTTCAATTTATCTGCTAATTGAACAGCGTTTTCAATAATTGACTGTTTTCGTAATTTTTGATCAACTTTAACTTTCCCTACAGTCTCTAATTTAGAGACATATTCTTCAGGTTTATCAATATTTATTGTTTCTGGATAATGAAAACGATGTCCTTTTGATAGCTTATTTGTTTTTAAACCTAAAATATTACAATCTATGCAGTCTACTCCATACATTAGTAAAGCCCAATGTACAGGTCTGATAAATTCAATGTCACTACTTCCCCACCGCATTCTTTTTGCAATCGGCAATTTATTCAGCGATATTCTGATGATTTCAGGAAAAAGCTCTTGAATAGGTCTTCCTTTTTCAATTGAGCTATATACCAAACGCTCACCTTTTTCAGTATCTATCGTTTTAAGTTCTGCTACTTCTACTCCACATTTTTTAGCGAACCCCAATGCTGCATTTGAATACCCCCCATCTTCGGTATACATTGCTTTAACAGGTGGTCCTTTTTTAATTATTTCAATATCTGGTTGAAAAGCAGCCAAACCGTGAATGACGATTGACAGTCTCCTTGGCGTGAAATACCCACATATTTCACCAAAGCTGATTTTATTTACTTGTAATTGTTGGTGAACAAGCTCAACAAAAGAGTCTGATATAAATTTTAATGAGTTTGGAGGCAATTCTTCGCACCCAAGCTCGAAGAGTAATTCATTTGTATCAACCATACTTTTATCCTTTTAAGTTTGGAAAACCCAGGGCCTTTCTTTTTTCATAATATGATTCCGCAACACTTCTTGCCAAACTGCGTACTCTTAATATGAATCTTTGTCTCTCAGTAACTGAAATTGCGTGTCGGGCATCTAATAAATTGAAGACATGAGAGGCTTTCAAAACCATTTCATAAGCTGGAATAGGAAGTTCTTGGTCAATTAGCTTATTACATGTTTTCTCATATTCATCAAATGATGAAAATAATGCATCAATGTCCGCATGTTCGAAATTGTATGCTGACATTTCTACCTCATTCTGATGATATATATCACCATAGGATATGGTCACATCATCATTTTTAGCCCAGACTAGATCAAATACGCTATTAACATTTTGAATATACATCGCTATTCTTTCCAAGCCATATGTCAATTCACCTGATACTGGAGAACATTCCAAACCACCTACCTGCTGAAAATAGGTGAATTGAGATACTTCCATTCCATTCAGCCATACCTCCCATCCCAGTCCCCAGGCCCCCAATGTAGGAGACTCCCAATTATCTTCAACAAAACGTATGTCGTGATTTAATGGATCAATCCCCAACATTTTCAGTGATGATAAATACAATTCTTGTATATCGATTGGCGATGGCTTCAATATTACCTGGAATTGATAATAATGCTGCAACCGCATTGGATTATCTCCATACCTTCCATCTGTTGGACGCCGTGAAGGTTGTACATAAGCTGTATTCCATGGCTCAGGACCTATCGCTTTAAGGAAAGTAGCCGGATGAAACGTTCCTGCTCCAACTTCCATGTCATAAGGCTGCATAATCACACAAGCATTATCACTCCAATATTTTTGCAAGGCAAAAATTAAACCTTGAAAACTACTCACATCAAATTGATTTTCAAACACAATCTTCTTAATTCAATTAAACATCACATATAAAAAAGCCCCTGTTGCCAAAGGCAACAGGGGCTTATTCCAAATTTAACTAATAAATACTAGATGAAAGATGGAATCAATGGTGCATCTACAGTAGACATACTGCGGTTGCCATCTTCGTCAAAGAAGAACAACAATCCAGCAAAACGACTATCTGGGTCATAAACCAAGTCAGCAAGACGATAAACTTCCCATGCAGCATCAGAAGCAACAACGCTGATAGTACGAGTTTCACCTGGAGCCAAAGGACTGTTGTCACTGACAGTTAAACCGTCTTCAGCCAACAGGTCATCTGGATAGCCAGTTTCATCTTCAAGAACATCTGCTGCCAAGAAACGTACTGATGCAGTATTAAACTCACCTAAACGAACAGCAGAATCGCCATTGTTTGTTACGGTTAAAGTCATTTGCATCGCACGACCAGGTACACGATAAGTTGCATCTTCAACTTTAACGGCAACCACAGACTCAGGTACTTCAATTGGCTTAATACCACGTAACAAACCAGCTTGAAGTGGCGTTGTTACAGGATATTTGTCATTTGTAGCACCCATTGCACCAGCAACCAGTACGATAGTACCTATACCGAAGGCAACTGCGATCTTTTTATCATTCGCAGAGATAAGAGTGTTCGCTTTACCACTGCTTACAGCAATATGACGTGGTATGAACATTGGGCGTTTAACCCAAATAAACAACCATGCACAACCAATCGCATACCATACGGCATGCCAGAACACAATTTCATCAATTGCGTGAGTTTCCAAATTGATTGTTTCGCCAGTCAAAGTAGTTACAGGATTAACGAACTCGCTCATTGAACCCGTAATGGTCACCCATTTACCAGGACCAATAATTGGACCACCGCCTTGAACATTCATCATTGAATGAACGTGCCAGTCACCTGGACGACGTGCTTTCAACAATACTTTGAACTCATAAGTCTCACCCAGTTCCAAAGAAATAGAACGAGGCACTAATTGACCACCGACCCAAGATCCAGCACGGATAAAAACAGGACCTGGAATACCGATATTCAAAAAAGAAACTTCTGGTTTATCTACAGTTTCTGGCCACCCAGCGAACACGTGGAATTTACCAGTTAAAGTCATAGTTTCATTAACTTTAACTTCATCAGTAGACCAGTTCAAATCGTACCAGTGAATTGTACGCATACGCATAAACGCAGCCTGTGATTTCTCACCATGAGCAGAAGCTGTAGGTGCATAGAAAACTGCCGCAGTCATGCTGACAAGCAGAGCTACAAAAGATAATTTTGCAACTTTGTCTTTTATTATTTTCATATACCCTCCTCTAAATTATAGAGAATTATTATTTAATACTTACTAGTCAATTAAGCCTGACTAGAATTACATCTGAGTTAAGGTATTCAGAACCTATTAGCTTGCATCATCAGAGATGAAGTCTGTTTTCGCAAACCATCTACCGAAGAAGTGCCACAAGAAATAAATAATAATAGATACGAAACCAGAGAAGAACGCTGATACAGGCGCAACGTCTTTACCAAAAGTTCTTAATGTACCTTTTTCAACCATTCGAATGTACTCAGGGGTACCAGTACGCACATAATGATAACCTTGCAAGTCAGCAAGAGTTGTCATCATACCACTGTATTCTACTGGAACATGTAATGGAGCAATCATTGGCCAGTTACCCGGGTAGAAGATCAAACCATAACCCAATCCGCCAACAACAGCAGTCAGGGTCATAGAGCTACCTAACATCAAGATAACATCAAGAAGAATCGCACCTGGAACTAGAGTTGCAGGAAATACGAAGTTAATTGGGAAATATGTCCAACCCCAGAAGTTGAAGTAGCGGTTAATCCACTCACCTAACAACAGAGCTAAAATAGAAACAGTTGCACCTATTGGCAACCTATATCTATACCACAGACATGCTTGGACAGCAGCTGGAAAAGTGATAGACACAATTGGTGTAACAGTTACCCAAAGACGTCTATCTTTCCAATCTGCCCAGAAATCCCAGTCACCACCAGTCAACATAAAATGGATATGATATCCACCAAGAACAGCAGTGAAAAGAGTGAACAAAATCATCCAGTCAAACGCACGAGATACTTGTACCGCTTCCGCACGAGACCTTACAGCTGATTGAGATGCGCTCATTAGCTTACCTCCTAATATATTAATTAATTTTTATTTTCTCCTTTAAAACCCCTTGAAAATTTCAAGGGGTTCCGGAGATAGTTATTGATTAAACCTTTATTAAGCTAGGTCTTTTTTCAATAATTTTGCAAGTGACATTACTTCTGTGTTTACCACACCCATTATTGCAAGTGCAGCCCAACCAAAGAATACAAAACCATAATGCAATGGAGCAACAAATAATTCTTCCATAAACCAGAAAGTATGTCCCCACTCATTCAGACCAACATTTGGCAGAATCATGAAAGGACCTATTACTGCTATCAAATACATCAGGTGCAAACCTTGTTGGTAAGTAGGCAATCTTGTTTTCGCATACAAAAACGCAGCCACACCAGTAATGATATAGATCGGATAAGACAGATAGAACTCAATAATATGACTTGGAGTAAAATCTGTATCACGTACGATAGTTTGATGCCAAGTACCGTCTTGCTCAGTAAAATAAGAAGCACCCCAGTAAATCGCCCAACCGTAACATACCAACCAAATCCAGTGCGTGAAGTGTCTTCTTAACTCTTCACGAGGAGTAATTGACATAACTTTGCGGTCACGTGTTTTCCAAAGCCATCCCCACAATGCAGCTGATATTACAACCTCCATTGTCAACTCAATATAAAGGAAGTTCATCCAGTATGTTTCGAATTCAGGTGCAAATGAGTCAAGACCAGCTGACCAGCCATAAACCCCTTCGTACCAACGAACCCAAGTGTAAAATACAAAGTATAGAGACATACCCAGTATCAAGTTTCTTTTATTTAATAGCGGTGCTTCCGCAGCATCAGCTTTAACTGATTCAGTTGTAGCAGCCATTTCTACCTCCTAAAAATTTAAATTTACTGGTTTTTAACCAGCCGTTTCTCCATATTTATTTTAGAGTACAACGCACTCCACACTCCGTCCTTGAGTGTTCTTGAAGTCTACTTAGGTCAATCTTGTATGTCAAGGCGATTAAATTTCTTTTCTTTTATTTAAACTCCATAATCTATAAATATTTATTTAACGTTATCAATCAATATTTTTTACCTTAATTATTAATTAATATTGACCACATTAGCTCTTTACCACACATCCTTTTCTTACTTCTTTTTACTTCGTACTTATATCTCACCATTACAACATCAATAGAAACATGCTCTTGATAGATTTATTCGCTATTTTCTGTTAGCATTTCGCACTTTGTTTTATTCTGGAACGATAATGACATTTGTAGTCACTGAGAATTGCATAAAATGCAAATTTACCGATTGTGTTGATGTTTGCCCTGTAGATTGTTTTCATGAGGGCCCTAATTTTTTAGTAATCGATCCTGAAGAATGTATCGATTGCACCTTATGCGAACCCGAATGCCCGGCGAATGCTATATATCCTGAAGATGAATTGCCAGCTGACCAAGAAAAGTTTCTTGCCATTAATTCAGAACTGGCTCAAGCATGGCCAGTAATTAATGAAATCAAAGATGCATTACCGGACGCTGACGACTGGAATGGGAAAGAGAATAAATTGGAGTTGCTTAAAAAATAAAAAAAGCCGGCATTGCCGGCTTTTTTACTTTCTAATCATCTTTTCGATCGACTAGCTCAACATATGCCATAGGGGCATCATCACCAACCCTGTAGCCACACTTTATGATTCTTAAATAACCACCAGGCCTGCTTTTATATCTTGGACCCAGCGTATTAAATAACTTTGACACCACTTGTTTATCTTTAATTTTTGAAAATGCCTGCCTTCTATTTGCAACACTATCATTTTTTGATAAAGAAATAATCGGTTCAGCATGTCTTCTTAATTCTTTCGCCTTAGGAAGAGTCGTCTTAATTAATTCATGCTCTACTAAAGAGCAAACCATATTACTAAACATGGCCTTTCTATGACTACTGTTCCTACCTAATTGTTTTCCAGATTTTCTATGTCTCATGTCTACACCTTACTTTTCAGGACGATTGATCCGCTAGATTTTCCGGGGGCCAATTCTCCAACCTCATCCCTAATGACAACCCTTTAATCGCTAATATATCCTTAATTTCTGTTAATGATTTTTTGCCTAAATTAGGCGTCTTCAACAGCTCAACTTCTGTACGCTGAATAAGATCACCAATATAATAGATATTTTCCGCTTTTAAACAATTTGCAGAACGAACTGTAAGCTCCAAATCATCAACAGGTCTCAAAAGAACAGGGTCAAAAGAATCTTCCTCTTCAACCTCCTCATCAACGACTTGTTCTTTAACCTTCTCGAAATCAACAAATACAGACAACTGATCATGGAGAATAGTTGCAGCCAATTTCACTGTTTCTTCAGGATCAACCGTGCCATTGGTTTCTAACTCAAAAACCAGCTTATCCAAATCCGTTCTCTGCTCAACCCTAGTCCTTTCCACTTGGTAAGCAACCTTTGACACAGGACTAAAAGAAGCATCAACCAACAACGTACCGACAGGAATGCTTTCCATCATTTCCTTCCTGGCATTTGCCGGCACATAGCCACGCCCCTTTTCAACTTTAATATTGATTTCGATTTCGCCATCTTGAGTTAAGTTTGCTAAAACTAGATCTTGATTAATAATCTCAACATCATGAGGAGCATCAATATCAGAAGCACGGACAGACCCCGGACCAGATTTTACCAACTTTAAATTTACCTCATCCTTAGAATGTAAAATCACAGCCAATTGCTTCAGGTTAAGAAGTATATCAATCACATCTTCATGAACACCATCAACAGTCATGAATTCATGAACAACTCCTTTTATCTCCACCTCAGTCACCGCACAACCAGGAATTGAAGATAACATTACACGACGAAGTGCATTTCCAAGCGAATGTCCAAAGCCTCGTTCAAGAGGTTCAATTACGATTTTAGAATGACGATCTGTATGATTAACAACCTCAACCAATTGAGGCCTTAATAATCCAGCAACAGAATTTAGCATATATGTCCTTCTTGAAAATTATTTAGAATAAAGTTCTACGACTAGCTGTTCGTTCATGTCAGAACCCAGTTCTTCACGATCAGGAAGTGATTTGAAGACACCTGACTTTTTATTGACATCAACTTCAACCCACGAAGGAAATCCATACTGCTCACTAACAGTTAGTGCATCGACGATGCGCTGTTGATTTTTAGATCTTTCTCTAACCTCAATAACATCGCCAACATTTACTTCAAATGAAGGAACATTGGTAATTATATCATTGACAACAATTGCTTTATGAGAAACCAATTGCCGAGCTTCAGCACGCGTACTTGCATACCCCATCCTGTACACAACATTATCAAGCCTAGACTCGAGCTTGTTGAGCAAATTCTGACCTGTAGCACCTTTTTGAAGATCAGCAGATTTGTAATAATTCCTGAATTGTTTTTCTAAAACACCATAAATTCTTCTTATTTTTTGTTTAGCACGCAGCTGTAATGCATAATCAGAATTCCTTGTTCTTTTTGCACCATGCTGTCCTGGCCTTTGATCCAGCTTGCACTTGCCTTCTAACGACCCCCCCCTGCTTTTTAAAAAAAGATCAGAACCCTCTCTTCTACTCAACTTACATGTAGGTCCAAGATACCTTGCCATAAGATTACTCCAGATTAAACTCTACGCTTTTTAGGTGGCCTACAGCCATTATGAGGAATAGGTGTTATATCAACAATATTTGATATTTTAAAACCTAAATTATTTAATGCTCTAACTGCTGACTCTCTACCAGGTCCCGGCCCTTTAACCATGACATCGAGATTCTTCATCCCATATTCCTGTGCCACAACACCAGCCTTTTCTGCAGCCACCTGTGCCGCAAAAGGAGTACTTTTTCTTGACCCCCTGAACCCAGATCCGCCAGAGGTTGCCCATGAAAGCGCATTCCCTTTCCGGTCAGTAATAGTAATAATGGTATTATTAAAAGAAGCATGAACATGGGCCACACCATCTGCAACTTCTTTTTTTACTCTTTTTTTAGTTCTGCTTTGACTTGCCATCTTGATCTTAACTAAATTATTTCTTAATCGGCTTCCTAGGACCTTTACGTGTCCTAGCATTTGTACGAGTACGCTGCCCACGAAGCGGCAACCCTCTACGGTGCCTGATTCCTCGATGGCATCCTAAATCCATCAATCTCTTAATATTCATTGAAACCTCTCGCCTCAAGTCCCCTTCTACAGTCATAGAAGAAATAACTTTACGAATTGCTTCCAACTGCTCTTCAGCCAAATCCTTGATTTTTACAGATGGCTCGATACCAACTTCTGAACATATATCATTAGCGGTTTTTCTGCCAACTCCATATATTGCTGTCAATGCGATCTCTGCATGCTTGTGATCAGCCACGTTGATTCCGGCTATACGAGCCATTGCGCTACCTCTTTACCAAAAAAAATAAGTGAATTTACCATCTTATCAAATTAAAAAAAAATATCAATAGTTAAACTGCTTTATCCTTGACGTTGTTTATGTCTTCCATCTTTACAAATGACACGAACAACACCATTCCGTTTGATCACTTTACAGCTTCTACAAATTTTTTTTACAGATGCTCTTACTTTCATAATCTTACCTATTCAAAGTTTATTTTTTTAAATTGGCCTTTTTCATCAGCCCTTCATATTGCTGAGACATAAGGTGTGTTTGCATCTGAGAAAGAAAATCCATAACAACAACTACAATAATTAACAACGATGTACCACCAAAATAGAATGGGACATTCCAATAGACAATCAAAAACTCAGGTAACAGACAAACCAATGTAATATAAAACGCACCAACCAATGTCAATCGAGTCATTACTTTATCAATGTATTTACTCGTTTGAATTCCCGGACGAATACCTGGTAAAAAAGCCCCAGATTTTTTTAAATTATCTGCTGTTTCTTTTGAATTAAAAACCAAAGCTGTGTAAAAGAAACAGAAAAATATAATAGCTAAAGAATAAAAAGCAACATAAATAGGCTGCCCGGGTGACAATAATGTTGAAATATCTTGTAGCCAACTAAACCCTTGAGAGTTTCCAAACCAACCAGCTATTGTTGCAGGGAACAAAATGATACTGGAAGCAAAAATAGGTGGAATAACACCCGCCATATTTAGCTTTAACGGCAAAAAACTACTTTGCCCAGCAAACATTCTCCTCCCTTGCTGCCTTTTGGGGTAATTGATAATTATTCTTCTCTGGCCCCTTTCAACATATACAACCAGTGCAGTCACCCCAATCGCAATCAAAAACATCAATATTATAAATGCAGGATTAAGTTCACCAGTATTTGCAAGCTCAAGTGTCGATCCGATTGCAGTTGGTAACCCCGAGACAATACCCGCAAAAATAATTAAAGAAATTCCATTTCCTATGCCTCGCTCTGTAACCTGCTCACCTAGCCACATCAAAAAGATGGTTCCAGTAACCAAAGTTGTTGTCGTAATAAAAACAAAACCTAAGCCAGGATTAATTACAACCGACAATCCACCAGCCGTCTGATTTTGTAAAGCAACAGATATACCTATTGCTTGAAAAGTTGCAAGTACAACCGTTCCATAACGGGTATATTGAGAAATCTTTCTTCTACCCGACTCACCTTCCTTTTTCATCTGCTCTAAAGTAGGGATGACTATGCTCATTAATTGCATAATAATTGAAGCAGAAATATACGGCATAATCCCCAAAGCAAACAGACTTAGCCTGCTTAAGGCACCACCAGAAAACATGTTGAACATATCAAGAATGGATCCTTTCTGTTGTTCGAACATAATGGCAAGAGCTTTGGGATCAATACCGGGCACAGGAAGATGCGCACCAATTCTATATACAAGAAATGCACCTATGACAAACAACAATCTGGATTTGAGCTCTGAAAAATCCCCTAAACGGTTAGCCATATCGGCTCTAGTTGCACTCACTTTTAGCCCTCTATTTTACCGCCTGCGGTTTCAACAGCAATTTTTGCTCCACTTGTTACAGCCAAACCTTTAATAATAACTGCTCTTGAAATTTCACCAGATTTAATAATTTTTATTTTTTTTGTAAACGAAGGAACAATATTGTTTTGAATTAAAAGCTCCTTGGTAATTTCATCTGCTCGTAGAGATTCAATTTCACTAAGCCTAACCTGAGCATAGAATTTCTTAACACGGGATGTAAACCCGACCTTAGGCAATCTACGTTGCAACGGCATTTGACCGCCTTCGAAACCAACCTTGTTAAACCCTCCACTACGCGACTTTTGACCTTTGTGCCCTCTGCCGCAAGTTTTGCCTAAAGTAGAACCTATTCCTCGCCCTACACGCTTGGAGGTTTTACGAGATCCAGCAGTGCAACTCAATGTGTTTAAATACATTACAATTCCTCAATATTCAGCATATACGATACCTTGTTAATCATTCCACGATTTTCAGGAGTATCGATTACCTCAACAGTTTGCCTGATTTTTTTCAGGCCAAGTCCTTTTAAGCATTCTTGATGGCTTTTAAGTCGACCAATTTTACTTTTAACCATCGTGACGGATAATTTCTTTTCGCTCATGTCTATCACTCACCTGTAACTTGCTCAACAGTCAACCCGCGCTTAGCTGCGATCGTTTTCGCATCATGCATACCAGCCAAACCATCAATAGTGGCTCGAACGACATTGATCGGATTATTAGTTCCAATACACTTTGCTAATACATTATGAACGCCTACGACCTCAAACACCGCCCTCATCGCGCCACCGGCGATGATACCTGTACCTTCAGAAGCTGGCTGCATATACACCTTTGCTGCGCCAGTATTTGACATAACTGAATACTGCAAGGTATCGCCTTTTAAAGCAACATCCCTCATATTTTTTCTTGCTTGTTCAAGTGATTTTTGGATAGCGATTGGAACCTCACGAGCCTTACAAACTCCATAACCTACTCGCCCTTCACCATCGCCAACGACAGTTAATGCGGTAAATCCGAATACACGCCCACCTTTCACTACTTTAGCTACCCTTCTAACAGAAACAAGCTTTTCTTGTAATCCGTCTGTACTACCTTGTTGACTTGGTGCAGTTGCCATTTCTCTACCTCTAGAACTTTAATCCAGCTTCACGAGCTGCATCTGCCAATGCTTTTACACGGCCATGATATTTAAAACCAGAACGATCAAAAGCAACTTCTGTTACTCCTGCATCCATTGCTTGTTTTGCGATTTTTTTACCTACTTCTGACGCTGCTGAGATATTACCTGTGTAATTAACAGAGCCCTTCACATCTAATTGTGTAGAAGCTGCACTGGCAAGCGTTTTAGTACCATCGACACTCATCACTTGAGCATAAATATGCTGTGAAGTTTTGTGTATAGTCAATCGATGAACGCCAAGCTGTTTAATTTTGCAACGCTGTCTTAGCGCTCGTTTTAAGCGCGTTGATTTCTTGCTCATAATCCTATACCTTATTTTTTCTTCGCTTCTTTTCTAGCAACGTATTCATCAGCATAACGAACACCTTTACCTTTATATGGCTCAGGTGGACGGAACGCACGTATTTCAGAAGCTACTTGACCTACGCGCTGTTTGTCAGAGCCTTTAACGACCAGCTCAGTTTGACTAGGCGCTTCGATTTTAATTCCCTCAGGCAGGTTGTATTGAACCGGATTTGAATACCCTAAAGACAAGGTAAGCTTGTTTCCTTGTACTTGAGCACGATAACCAACACCAATCAGCGTTAGCTTTTTCTCAAACCCTTTAGATACCCCAGTAACCATATTGCTTATAGAAGCCCTTACTGTGCCGGCCTGGGCTTTAGCATTTTTAACTGCATCATCCCATTTAACCTGAATCACATTTTCATTAACTTCAACATTCACGTTTTCATGAATATCAAAGGACATTTGTTCACTTTTCCCTTTTACCGTAAAGCTCTTTCCACTCAGGCTTACCTCTACTCCTGTTGGAATCACTATAGGTGTTTTAGCTACTCTAGACATTTTCCACCCCTGACTAGCAAACCGTACAAATCACTTCGCCACCATGCCCAATTGCACGAGCAGCTCTGTCGGTCATTACACCACTCGAAGTTGACACAATAGCAATACCTAAACCACCTAAAACTTTGGGCAATTCGTCTTTGGATTTATAAATACGTAAACCTGGTCGACTTACCCGCTTAACCTTTTCGATTACAGGCAAGCCGTTGTAATATTTAAGCTCGATAGTCATTTCAATATGACTACCATTTTGCTCTGTTTTATAATCCGCAACATAGCCTTCTTCTTTTAATACTTTTGCAATTGCAACCTTAAGTTTGGAAGACGGTAATTTCACATTTTTCTTACCAGCAGACTGACCGTTTCTAATTCTGGTCAACATATCTGCAATTGGATCTGTCATACTCATTTTTATTTCTCCAGAATCAGGACTACCAGCTAGCTTTGGTTAAACCTGGCAAATCGCCACGCATTGCTGCTTCACGTAATTTATTTCTGCTTAAGCCAAATTTCCTATAATATCCATGTGGCCTACCGGTTAAATTACAGCGATTCCTCATTCTAATCGAGCTGGAATCCCTTGGTAATTTCTGAAGCTTTAATTGAGCACTTTCTCTTTCCTCGAAAGTTGAAGAAGGATTGCGGATTATTTCACGCAATTGATTTCTTTTAGCTTCATATTTCTTTACTAACTTTGTCCGCTTAGTTTCGCGTGCGACCATTGATTTTTTAGCCATATCGATGCCTTTAATTCTTAAATGGAAAGTTGAAAAGCTTTAACAAAGCACGCCCTTCATCATCACTTTTTGCAGTTGTCGTAATGCAAATATCCATTCCACGTAACACATCGATTTTGTCATAATCAATTTCAGGAAAAATTATTTGCTCTTTAACACCCATTGAATAATTCCCAATTCCATCGAAACTTTTTGGGCTCATCCCTCGGAAATCTCTAATACGAGGGATTGAGATGTTAATTAAGCGATCCAAGAATTCATACATCCTATCTCTGCGCAATGTAACTTTGCAGCCAATTGGCATATCATCACGGATTTTAAAACCTGCTATTGATTTTCTTGCCAATGTTACAACAGGTTTTTGACCTGCGATTTTTTCCATATCTGCCAAAGCAGATTGAAGGACCTTCTTATCAGTAACAGCACCACCCACACCCATGTTAAGGGTGATTTTTGTGATTTTAGGCACTTCCATCACTGATTTGTATGAAAACTGCTCCTTCAGTGCAGGAACAATTTTTTCTTTATATTCTGTTTCTAATCTGGCCATTGGTATTCCTAAGCGTCAATCAATTCTTGATTAGATTTAAAAAACCTGACTTTTTTTCCGTCATCAAGAAATTTAAAGCCTACGCGATCTGCTTTTTGGGTTTGCGGGTTTAGTAGTGCAATATTAGAGATATGAATAGGCATATCTTTATCAATAATCCCTCCTGTCACACCCGCATTTGGATTACCTTTTTGATGTTTTTTTGCTTGATTAACGCCTTGAACCAAAACTTTATTATTAGGGAAAATCTTGGTTACCTTCCCTTCTTTTCCTTTGTCTTTCCCAGCAAGTACGATGACTTGATCACCCTGTTTTATTTTATTCATTGCTACGTCCTCCGCCTTATAATACTTCTGGAGCTAATGAGATAATTTTCATAAATTGATCTCCACGCAGCTCACGGGTTACGGGGCCAAAAATACGGGTTCCCAATGGTTGTAAGTTATTGTTTAGAATAACAGCCGCATTACCATCAAAACGAATCAACGAGCCATCTTGTCTACGAACACCGTTCTTTGTCCTAACAACCAGGGCATTGTAAACCTCGCCTTTTTTAACTCTTCCTCGTGGAATAGCATCTTTAATACTCACCTTAATAATGTCGCCTATTCCAGCATAGCGCCTGTGAGACCCACCCAAAACTTTGATACACATGACCTTTTTCGCACCGCTATTATCGGCAACATCAAGGCTAGTTTGCATCTGAATCATCTTACTTACCTTTAATAATTAATTTGCACGCTCAAGTATTTCGACCATTCTAAATGTTTTATTTTTAGAATATGGTCTGCATGAAGTAATGGAAACAGTATCTCCTTCCATACATTCATTGAGCTCATCGTGCACAAGCAATTTTGTTGAGCGTTTAACAATTTTGCCATAAACAGGATGCGTTACTCTTCTTTCAACCAAAACAGAAATTGTTTTATCCATTTTGTTGCTAATTACTCGACCATTGATCGTACGAAGTTTCTTTACTGCTTCACTCATGCTTCTGCTCTCGCCATCTCATTCATAACAGTGTGAACACGTGCGATATCTCGCCTTACTTTTTTCACTTGATCAGGTTTAGAGAGTTGACCTGTCCCATTTTGCATTCTCAAATTAAACTGCTCTCGAGATAAATCCAGAAGCAATGAAGCTAATTCTTCTTTGTTCTTCTCACGTATTTCATTAATATTCATTACAATACCGTCCGCGCAGCAAATGTTGTTTTAACAGGAAGCTTAGCTGCAGCCAAGCTAAAAGCTTCTCTCGCCAATTCTTCAGGCACTCCTTGAATTTCGTATAGCATGGTTCCTGGCTTGATTTGTGCCACCCAATATTCGACGCTGCCTTTACCTTTCCCCATCCTTACTTCTAAAGGTTTTTTAGTAATAGGTTTGTCTGGAAAAACTCTTATCCATATTTTTCCACCTCTTTTAACATGACGGCTGATCGCTCTACGTGCGGCTTCAATTTGTCGCGCAGTAATTCGCCCGCGAGAAGTTGCTTTTAAACCGAATTCACCAAAGCTAACCGATGAGCCTCTTACAGCTGTACCGTTATTTTTGCCTTTGTGTTGCTTTCTAAACTTTGTTCTTTTTGGCTGAAGCATTGTCTAACCACTAATTAATTTTTTGATTCACTGTTCTGTGAAGCAGAATGTAAATCCATATCAAATACTTCACCTTTAAAAATCCACACTTTAATGCCGATAATGCCATATGTTGTATTGGCTTCAGCAGTGCCATAGTCGATGTCTGCACGCAATGTATGCAGTGGCACACGCCCTTCTCTATACCATTCACCTCTTGCAATTTCTGCACCATTCAGACGACCAGCCACATTAATTTTAATGCCTTCAGCACCCAATCTCATGGTATTTGTTACTGCTCGTTTCATGGCACGACGATACATAATTCTTTTTTCTAATTGCTGAGCAATACTTTCAGCAACGAGCTTTGCATCTAATTCAGGTTTACGAATCTCTTCAACATTGAGCTGCACAGGCACCCCCATCATTTTGGACACCTCTCTTCTCAGCTTGTCAATGTCTTCTCCTTTTTTACCAATCACGATACCCGGGCGAGCAGTATGCACAACAATGTTCGCATTATTAGCTGGACGATTGATTTGAATTCGACTCACTGAAGCATGAGCCAGCTTTTTTTGGATAAATTCTCTAACTTGCAAATCCTGATGCAGAAATACAGAATAATCCTGTGAGCTGGCATACCATCTAGAATTCCAGTCTTTTACTATGCCTAGACGAATGCCTGTAGGATGAACTTTTTGCCCCATTATATTTCCTCTATTCCTGCTCTGACACTTTAACGGTAATATGACACGTTCTTTTCATTATGCGATTGGCACGCCCTTTGGCTCTTGCCCGAATACGTTTTAGCGTCATACCTTCATTAACAAAAGTGGTGGACACGTACAACTCATCTACGTCTGCACTTTCATTATGTTCTGCATTTGCGATTGCTGATTCAAGAATTTTCTTTACAATCTCTGCTGCCTTTTTTGAACTGAATGACAATGTATTCAACGCTTGCTCAACCGGCAAACCTCTGATTTGGTCACATACTAAACGTGCCTTTTGTGCTGAAAGAGGCGCATTGCTCAATTTTGCTGAAACTTCCATCATTTTGATTACCTTGATTTTTTATCTGCGATATGGCCTTTGTAAGTTCTGGTAGGCGCAAACTCACCTAGCTTATGACCAACCATATTTTCCGAAATGAGCACAGGCACGTGAGCTTTGCCATTATAAACGGCAATCGTAAGCCCTAACATCTCAGGACTAATCATTGAGCGTCTTGACCATGTCTTAATCGGTTTCCTGCTATTTGATTTGACCGCTTCATCCACTTTCTTCAGTAGATGGTGATCAATAAATGGACCTTTCTTAATTGAACGTGGCACCTTATTTTCCTCTTACTTTTGCTTTCTTCGTCTAACAATCATTTTGTCAGTACGTTTATTTTTTCGAGTTTTGTAACCTTTAGTTGGCACACCCCAAGGTGAAACAGGGTGTCTTCCACCTGATGTTCGACCTTCACCTCCACCATGCGGGTGATCAACCGGGTTCATCGCAACACCTCTTACAGTAGGACGCACACCCCGCCATCTAGCTGCACCCGCCTTGCCAAGAGAAACCAGATTATGCTCGGAATTGGAAACCTCACCAACTACACCTTTGCAGTCGGCCATAACTTTCCTCATTTCGCCGGAGCGTAAGCGAAGAGTAACATGCGCACCTTCTTTCGCAACCAGCTGAGCTGAAGCACCTGCACTTCTTGCTAACTGAGCACCTTTACCAGGCTTTAATTCAATACAGTGAACCAACGTTCCCAAAGGCATATTCCTCAGTGCCATACAATTTCCGCTCTTAACCGGGGTGTTTTCCGCTGATAAAACTTCTTGCCCTACCTGCAGACCTTTTGGAGCAATAATGTATTTTCGCTCACCATCCTTAAACAGCAGCAAGGCAATATTAGCTGTTCGATTAGGGTCATACTCAATTCTTTCAACAACAGCAGGAATACCTACTTTGTTTCTTTTGAAATCGATAATCCGATAGTGTTTCTTATGTCCGCCACCTACGTGCCTAGTCGTTATCCGCCCCTGGTTGTTTCTTCCACCAGTTTTACTTTTTTTGTCTAACAACTGAGCAAAAGGCTTGCCTTTATATAGCTCATCATTTTTCACGCGCACAACAAAACGTGACCCTGGCGAGGTAGGCTTAGATTTTAAAATAGCCATATTATTAACCGTATCCTAATCTAATTACTTTTATGCTGTTGCAAAATCAATATCTTGACCAGGCTTCAGTTTCACATAAGCCTTCTTCCAATCAGAACGCTTACCAAATGACCTGCCAAACCGCTTTACTTTTCCTTTGACATTCAACACTTGAACTGAATCAACATCAACGTCAAAAAGAAATTCCACAGCATTTTTTACTTGCAACTTAGTCGCAGTTTTTTCTACTTTAAAAACAAATCTATTTTGCTGCTCTGCTGCCAGTGAACTTTTCTCCGACACGACAGGAGCAATAATTACTTTTGCTAACAGACATTTTTCAAAGCTCATGACAAACGCTCCTCAATCAATTTAATCGCAGCTGAGCTCGCAACAACTTTATCAGCCCAAACCAAAGACACTGGATCGAGCATCGCCACATCCAACACGCTCACATTCGGAACATTTCTGGATGCCAATGCCAACTCTTCAGTAATCGCATCAACCAAAACTAACACTTTACCAGTGATTCCTGCATTATTTAACAACCCCAAAAAATCCTTGGTTTTTTTGGTAGTCGGTTGGATCGCATCATTAACGACCAATCGATCCTGGCGTAACAATTCAGAAAATATAGAACGAACACCAACCTTATACATTTTCTTATTTAACTTTTGAGCAAAGTCTCTCGGCACAGCAGCAAATGTCACCCCACCTGTTCTCCACAAAGGGCTACGTGTAGTACCTGCTCTAGCCTGCCCTGTCCCTTTTTGGCGCCACGGCTTTTTTCCACCACCACTAACTGCAGCACGGTTCTTTTGGGCCTTAGACCCCGCTCTTCCTCCAGCACGATACCGAACCACCAATTGGTGAACCAATGTTTCATTAAATTCCTGGCCAAACACTTGCTCAGCAACCTCTATTGGAGCTACTGAACTCTGACCTTCAAATACAGGTACTTGCAACGTCATCTCTTAACCCTTATTTATTTTTTTTACTGCAGGCGTAATAACAACATCACTGCCCTTTGCACCTGGCACAGCGCCTTTAACCAAAATCAACCCTCTTTCAGAATCAATAGATTGAATTTTGAGATTTTGAACCGTTCTCTTAACTGCTCCTAAATGGCCAGCCATTTTCTTTCCCTTGAATACACGCCCAGGAGTCTGACACATACCACTTGAACCAGGCGCTCGATGAGAAAGAGAGTTACCATGTGTTGCATCTTGAGTTCTAAAATTATGTCGTTTAACACCGCCTTGATAACCCTTACCAATGCTGGTACCACAAACGTCTACAACCTGGCCCTCTTCAAAAATATCCAACCCGATTTCCGCACCAAGCTCAAGCATCTCAGTCTCACCATCAACAAGACTAAACTCCCACAATCCTCTTCCAGCGGTAATTTTGGCAGCAGCATAATGACCAGCCATGGCTTTGCCTACTTTTGATGATTTCTTTTCGCCAACTGCGACTTGCACAGCAACATAACCATCAACTTCCTTTGTTTTTAGCTGAGTTACTTTATTTGAATCGATTTTCAAAACTGTAACAGGAACGGATGAGCCATCTTCGCAAAAGACCCTGGTCATCCCACTTTTTCTACCAATTAACCCAAGTGACATCTGTCAAACCTCATTATTTCTTGTTACTTCAGCTTTATCTGCACATCTACGCCAGCAGCCAGATCAAGCTTCATTAACGCATCAACTGTTTTATCAGTCGGCTCAACAATATCGAGCAAACGTTTATATGTCCGAAGCTCATATTGATCCCGTGCATCTTTATTTACGTGCGGAGAAATCAATACAGTAAATCTCTCTTTTCTAGTAGGCAGAGGAATGGGACCCTTCACCAAGGCCCCTGTTCTCTTCGCTGTCTCTACTATCTCCCCAGCTGATTGATCAATTAATTTGTGATCAAACGCCTTTAGTCGGATTCTGATAGTTTGATTGGACATTCTATTTTTACTCAATAATTGCAGCTACAACACCCGCACCTACGGTACGACCACCTTCTCTCACCGCAAAGCGCAGACCTTCATCCATCGCAATCGGTGCTATCAATTTTACTTCTACTGTGACATTGTCACCAGGCATCACCATTTCAACACCTTCTGGCAGCTCTACTGCACCGGTCACATCGGTTGTTCTAAAATAGAACTGTGGACGATATCCGTTGAAGAATGGCGTGTGACGCCCGCCTTCA
>SPJK01060869.1_pt1 | contig 22206 bp, 23 predicted proteins | sample 3741771 | NCBI WGS metagenome assembly SPJK01 (sample SAMN10925997, study PRJNA522277) | cold seep metagenome | isolation source: Elba SIP-enriched marine methane seep metagenome, extraction at timepoint T2 | place: Italy: coast of Elba, Mediterranean Sea
CCAAAAGATTATCACCGCATCCATATGCCATGTGATGGCCGCTTACTCAAAATGACCTACGTGCCAGGCAGCTTGTATTCGGTCAATCCGCTGACCGCAGAAAACATCAACGGCTTATTTGCGCGCAATGAACGTGTGGTATGTACTTTTCAATCTGAAACCAATGGCAGGTTTGTCATGGTGCTAGTGGGCGCAACCATCGTAGGCAGCATGGCAACGATTTGGCACCAAGCTAAAGATGGCATTATTAACCCACCGCGCAGCAGACGGATTCGTCAATGGGATTACACCAACGAACATATCCTGTTAAAACAAGGTGAAGAAATGGGGCGCTTTTTGCTTGGCTCTACTGTAGTGATGCTGTTTGAACACAAGCAATGTGCCTTTAATCATGACTGGCACGCAGGCAAACCGATACAACTGGGTGAAATGTTGGGCGATTAAAAAAGCAGCACTCTAAAAGTGCTGCTTTTTTATTTGGCTGCTTGTGATGACTGCCGTGGTGCTCTTGATTTGCGCCCAGCATGCTGCTTATGTTTATTAAGATGAGGTGCCAGCTCATTTAAAGCAGACTCATAAACACCACGTTTAAATTCAATCACATCACTCAATGGAATCCAGTATTCGTTCCAGCGCCAGGCATCAAACTCTGGATGATCGCTGGCTCGCAGGCTGACATCACTGTCACGCCCAACCAGCCGCAGCAAAAACCAGATTTGTTTTTGCCCACGATAGGTGCCACGAAATTCGCGCTTAATCCAAGTCGTTGGTACTTCATAACGCAACCAGTCTTTGGTTCTGCCTAAAACCTTCACATGCTCTGGTTTTAAGCCTACTTCCTCCATCAATTCGCGGTACATTGCCTCTTGTGGGCTTTCTCCGTAATTGATACCACCTTGTGGAAATTGCCAAGAATGCTCCCGAATGCGCTTACCCCAGAACACTTTATTTTCAGTGTTACACAGGATAATGCCAACGTTAGGACGAAATCCATCTCGATCTAACATAATGTCATTACTGCCTTATAATTCTTTGACTAAATTTTTTCACATTTCCCACCAGAATGAAAGCACCGTTTTACAGTTAAAATAGGCTTTGTTCACAAAAATGGCAAAAAAGACTAAAAATCTCATGTTTCGCGACAAAAAAATCCATTTTCTTCATTTTATTATCATATTGTCACTTGTTTGTATGAACATCACTGCTTGCCAAAAGCAGACAACAACGCACTACGCGTTAATTACAAACCAAGGTGAGAATACGGTTTCAGTGATCAACGTGTCAACCATGAAGGTAATTAAGACCATATCTGTGGAAAAAAAACCTGTTGGCGTTGCGATTGCAAACCAGCACCAACTTGCCTATATCACCAATGTCGACAGCCAATCAGTCAGTATACTAGACCTGCAAAGCTGGCAGGTGATCGACCGTATTCCTGTTGCAGGTTCTCCAGTAGGCATCACCCTCTCACCTGACGAGCAAACACTGTATGTTGCCGACTGGTATGGCCACCTGGTGCATACTATTAAAACAAACGACTTGGATAAGAGACAAACGATCCAAGTCAAACACGCACCAGCCGGCTTGGTACACCATCCTCACAAACCCTGGCTGTTTGTCGCCAACCGTGATGACAATGCCATTACAAAAATCAACACTGACACACTTACTATCATGCAAAAATTTGACGTAGGCAAACACCCTTTTGGGCTAGCGATGAGTGAGGATGGGCATTGGCTAGCCAGTGTGAATGTGCAAGATGATACGGTCAGCCTGATCGATACTGAAACGCTCAAGCAAACCAAAATTGGTGTTGGCTTTCACCCCTATTGCGCTGCGTTTAGTCATGATAATCAAAGGCTACTGGTGACCAACACCTACGATGACACGGTGAGCGTCATTGACTTGGCAGCCAAATCCGTCAGCCGGGAAATTGCCGTTGGCAGTACGCCAGAAGGCATCAGCATTGACCATGCGTCACAACAAGCGCTAGTAGCAAACTGGGGCAGCAATACAGTCAGCGTCATCGACCTGGATACCCATACCGTGGTGAATACCATCGAAACAGGTGATAAAAGCCGCGCCTTTGGACGCTTTATCAGCCACTAGTCCTGTCAACCCAAAGTGTGCTTTACACGTTGTAGAGTCATCAAGGTCATGCATTATCATTAAACGCCTAACTCATTTATAATGGCGTTGACTATCGAGTCTTAAAATGATCTTTATCTATTTAAAAATGAATCAAACGCGTAGCTACCAGTGCGCGACGGAGAACATAAATGAATAAGTTTTTAGCAATACTGACAGCTGGTCTTACAGCACTAACCTTGTCTTTTACCGCTTCTGCTCATGGCCCAAGCCCACAAAAAGTGGTCAAAGAAGTGACCATCAAAGCCGATCCAGAAAAAGTCTGGGCGCTGGTCAAAGACTTTGGCAACTGGCAAGCATGGCACCCAGCCATCAAAGACACTAAAGTCGAAGAAAAAGATGGCGCAACCTATAGAACCTTGATTCTACAAGACGGTGGCAAGATCAACGAAAAATTGCGTTTTGCTAAAAAAATGGGTGATAAATTCAGAAAGATCAAATACGAAATCGTTGATGGTGACGCACCTGTGGCAGATTACTATGCTTGGATTGACGTCAAAGACGGTAAAAATGCTGGCGAGACTACCGTAAAATGGACAGGCCGTTTTTACCGTGTTTACAAACTAAACCCACCCATCCCAGAAGGCCAGGATGACGAAACAGCCTTAAACTTTGTAAATACTGTTTATGACACTGGCTTAGCTAACTTAAAAAAGGTTGCTGAATCGGGAAAGTAATTAGCAAAAAATCTGACACAAAGCCTGCCATGGTAGAAAAGAAAAAACCATGGTGGCAGTTTTGGTAAGCCATTGATGAAAATCGATACACTAAAACTGACAGTCTTTGTAAAAAAGTGACATTTTTTGTCAGTTGGATTTTTTAAAAAGCGGGTTTAACCCGCTTTTTTTATGCTGAAAAATAAACTTATCCTTAATATTCAATTATTTAATAAAAATACGACTCTGTTGGCACTGCCATTGCAAAATAAAAACAGACAGCAGCATTAAGTAATGCGCATCAATGTCGATAACACAATTACTCCAATACAAAGTTGTTTAATTTTTTATTATTTAAGGAAGCAGAAAAATGGCACAAAAAGGTTTTACATTAATCGAGTTGATGATCGTTGTAGCGATTATCGGTATTCTAGCGGCTGTAGGTATCCCAGCTTACAGTGATTACACAGCAAAAGCACAAGCTTCAGAGGCGTTTACATTGTTAGATGGCGCTAAAACAGATGTTGTATCAGAAATGGGCGAAACCAATAGTTGCTCTACTCCAGTTGTTGCTTCTGGTAAGTTTGTAAGCGGCATTACCGCTGCTGCTGCATCTGGCACATGTACGTTAACAGCTACTTTTGCCTCAACGGGTGTTAACACAGGTATTGCTGGTAAAACAGTAATCATGACTTACAATGCAGGCACAAGTGCATTTACCTACAGTGGCGGTGATTTGGATTCAAAATATCGCCCAGCAGCTTGGAAATAATGACTTAATCATTTAATTCCTAGTTCGTAAAAAGCCCTTCGCATGAAGGGCTTTTTTAATATTCATTCAACATTGGCATTGAATTTATTTACATACTCATCAAAAATACAATCTTTTACTACAAGCTACTACTAAATGCCCGATCCTATTGAAATCACTCAATCAACTACAATTACGGCCAGTGTGATCTGGCTACACGGCCTTGGCGCTAACGGACACGATTTTGAACCCATCGTTAACATGCTCAACTGCCCTCATATTCGCTTTATTCTGCCGCATGCGCCAGAAAGGCCTGTTACGCTAAACCAAGGCTATATTATGCCTGCCTGGTATGACCTCTATGGGCTAACCACTGAGGCTAAAACTGACGAAGCTGGCCTGAACGATGCCTCTGACTATGTTAGCCGTCTGATCACACAAGAAGTCGCGCGTGGTGTTACCACAGATCGCATTGTACTTGCTGGATTTTCACAAGGCGGCGCTGTCGTTTTGCATACCGCAACGCGATACGCTAAGCCACTGGGTGGTGTCATGGCTTTATCGACCTACTTACCCATGGGACAACAGTTACCAACGCACTTAAACGCCGCCAACCAACGTATACCGTGGTTTATGGCACATGGCGATCAGGATGAAGTGATTACACCAGATATTGCTAAAATGGCTTACGAACAACTTAAGCAACATGCATTTCAAGTAGATTTTCACTCCTACCCTATGGCACATCAGGTTTGCGAACAAGAAATCGCTGACATTGAGCACTATTTATTACAACAGTTACCAATTAAATAAGCATCGCTTGCCACATTTTGGTAAAATCACCTATTTTTGCGGCGTGATTTTTTGCATGGTTACACCTGATCAATCCACTGAGACTAACGTACAAACTACTGGGGACTTACCTGAGCCAGTCGACTTTGAATCAGCCTTTAAAGAGCTAGAGGTTCTGCTATCGCAAATGGAGTCTGGTCAAATGCCACTTGCAGAAGCCCTAAGTGCTTATAAACGTGGTGACGCCTTATTGCAATATTGTCAAAAAACACTCAACGCCGCTGAACAAGAAGTTCGCCTGCTGACAGAACAGCAAACATTAGAACCGTTCGAAGCGAATTAATACCACTATAACGATAAGAATCTGCGCCAAAAATGCTGCAGGCTACTGGGATGCAAACTACAACCACAAACACTACTGAGGCGACATTCGCGCTGTGGTCTAAAAATAAACAACAGCAGGTTGAGCAAGTACTCACCCATGCGCTCAACAAACGCGCCTTGCGAGATGAGTCGCACGCGGCCAGACTACAGTCGGCCATGCAATACAGTGTATTAGGTGGTGGTAAGCGTATTCGCGCACTATTGTGTTATGCCGCCGCAGAGTTATGTGGTACGGATCAACGTGTTGCGGATGCTGGAGCCGCTGCTGTCGAAATGATTCATGCCTATTCTCTGGTGCATGACGACATGCCCTGCATGGACGACGACGACCTGCGCCGCGGCAAACCCAGCTGCCACCAGCAGTACGATGATGCCACTGCCCTGCTGGTCGGGGATGCACTGCAAAGTAAAGCCTTCTATATATTGTCTCAACCCAATATCACCGAGGATAAAACACTACAAGTGCACCTGCTGCATACCCTCGCCCGCGCTTCTGGCATTATCGGTATGGCAGGAGGCCAAGCAATTGATCTGGCATCAGTGGGTAAACCATTAGATCAAACCCAGTTAGAAGCGATGCACAAACTTAAAACGGGCGCACTGATCCAGGCCGCCGTAGAGCTCGGTGCTGGCATAGAACATCGCGCTAAGATTAATGCCGTCATTGAATATGCCCAACACATCGGTTTAGCCTTTCAAGTCGTCGACGATATTTTAGATGTAGAGGCTGATAGCACAACGCTAGGTAAAACCGCAGGTAAAGATGCAGAAGCCAATAAGCCGACTTATGTTGCGCTAATGGGCCTGGATGCCGCGAAAAAACACGCACAACAACTTTATGAGTCGGCTTTAGTGGCGATTTATCCTTTTGGAAACCAAGCCAACCGTCTGCGTGAGCTTGCTGACCTAATCACTCAAAGAAGCTTTTAAAGCCGATGACCAAAATTTTAGACACGATTCAAACGCCTAGACAGCTGCGACTGTTGGACCGAGCCGCATTGCACCAGCTCAATAATGAGCTACGTGAATTTTTGATTGACAGCGTCTCTAAGACTGGCGGCCACTTCGCCTCTAATTTAGGCGTAGTGGAATTAACAGTCGCCTTGCATTATGTCTTTAACACCCCAGATGATCGCCTGGTTTGGGATGTAGGGCATCAAACCTACCCGCACAAAATCTTGACTGGACGCCGTGATGCCATGTTGGGCATTCGTAAACCAGATGGGATCGCAGGCTTTCCTCGCCGTGAAGAAAGCGAATACGATGCCTTTGGCACTGGTCACTCAAGCACGTCAATCTCTGCAGCGCTGGGCATGGCTGTGGCTGCCAAAAGAGCCAACTCTGACCGCCGCGCCGTAGCGATTATTGGCGATGGTGCGATGACCGCAGGCATGGCATTTGAAGCACTGAACAATGCTGGTGATATGGATACCAACCTCATTGTTGTCCTGAATGATAACGACATGAGCATCTCGAATAATGTTGGCGCCTTGAATAATTATCTGGCCAAACTATTGTCTGGTAGTTTTTATGAAAACGTCCGCACTTCTGGAAAAAAAGTACTCTCGGCCGTACCTCCCATGATGGAGTTTGCCAAACGTGCTGAAGAGCATGTGAAAGGCATGGTCACCCCTGGGACGTTATTTGAGGAGTTTGGCTTTAACTATATTGGCCCGATTGATGGCCATAACTTAGACACCCTGATTGAGACGCTGGACAATATCAAAGACTTAAGCGGCCCGCAGTTTTTGCATATTGTCACCAAAAAAGGCAAAGGCTACGATCCAGCAGAAGATAACCCAAATAAATTTCATGGCGTTGGGCAGTTTGACCCAAGCAATGGCCACTCTATTAAAAAGTCTGACAAATCAGCGAATAACAAAGCCTACTCGCAGATTTTTGGCGACTGGCTGGTTGACATGGCTGCCAAAGATGATCGCTTGATTGGCATTACGCCGGCGATGTGTGATGGTTCGGGATTAAATGCCTTTGCTGAGCAGTTTCCCGACCGCTACTTTGATGTGGGTATTGCAGAACAACATGCGTTGACTTTTGCTGCTGGTTTAGCCTGTGATGGGTATAAGCCCGTGGTTGCGATTTACAGTACGTTTTTACAGCGAGCCTATGACCAGTTTATTCACGACATTGCTTTGCAGGATTTGCCTGTGTTACTGGCAATTGATCGTGCTGGCCTGGTTGGCAGTGATGGCCCTACACATGCGGGAAGCTTTGACTTTTCATATTTACGCTGCATTCCTAATGTTGTGATTATGGCACCATCTGATGAAAATGAATGTCGCCAAATGTTGTTCACAGGCTATCAACAGGATGGCTTGGTTGCCGTGCGTTATCCGCGTGGCTCTGGTAATGGCATGCCTGTGGAACAGGCCATGCAAGCCTTACCCATTGGCAAAGCAGAAATCAAACGTGAGAGCAGCCTTGCTGAGCGCAAGAATAAAGTCGCCATTCTAGCCTTTGGCAGCATGGTGGCACCAAGTTTGGCCGCGGCAGAAATAGTAGACGCCACGGTAATCAACATGCGCTTTATCAAGCCATTTGACACTGAGATGGTTGAACAAATGGCCTTGTCTCATGGTCATATTGTCACAATAGAAGAAAATGCCATCTCAGGTGGTGCAGGTGAAGGTGTCATCAGTGAATTACAGCACGTTCGCCAAAAACATCGTGAACTAAACATTAATACCATGACGTTGGGCTTGCCAGATCAGTTTATCGAACATGGCGTGCATGAGCGCATGCTGGCCGAAGTTGGCCTGGATACCAATGGCATTGTGCAATCAATTCAACAACTAACACAAACTTAAGACAAATTAGCCTTTATGAATAAGCAGCGTTATACTGATGCTGACGCACTCAAAGAGGGCAAACAGGATCAATATGAACCAACCAACAATACCCAATACGATTGAAGACGTACAAAATATTGTCGACACACGTAAACTTGCGATTGATAAAGTCGGCATCAAAGACATCCGTCACCCAGTGGTGGTCAAAGACCGCTCTGGTGGCGAACAACACACGGTTGCGATGTTTAATATGTATGTGCACTTGCCGCAGCAATTTAAAGGCACGCATATGTCGCGCTTTGTCGAAATCCTGAACAAAAATGAACATGCCATTTCTGTAGAGTCATTTGAAACTATCCTGCGCGAAATGGTTGAGCGCCTGGAAGCCAATTCTGGTCACGTCGAAATGTCATTTCCGTATTTCGTTAATAAAGCCGCACCGATTTCGGGAGTAAAAAGCCTGCTGGACTATGAAGTCACCTTTATTGGTGCCATTGATAACGGTGAATTCGACATCACTATCAAGGTTCTAGTACCAGTCACCAGCCTATGCCCATGCAGCAAAAAAATCTCTGATTATGGTGCGCATAATCAACGCTCACACGTCACCGTTACCGCGCTCATCAATGACTTTATCTGGATTGAAGACATTATTGAGCTTGTGGAGAAACAAGCCTCATGCGAACTATATGGCTTGCTAAAACGCCCTGATGAGAAATTTGTCACTGAACGTGCTTATGACAACCCTAAGTTCGTTGAAGATATGGTACGCGACGTTGCCGCTTCGTTGAATAATGAAAAACGCATCAGTAAATATATAGTGGAATCAGAAAATTTTGAAAGCATTCATAACCATAGTGCTTATGCGCTCATCGAAAAAGACAAACGTGAGTCCGCATAACGACTTAAATGAACCAAGGGGAAAATGATGTCTATCGCAAAAGTCATTGAAATCATTGCTTCAAGCAAAAAAAGTTTTGAGGACGCCGTAGAAGATGGCGTGAAACGTGCCTCTGAATCATTGGACGACGTCAGCAGTGCCTGGGTCAAAGACCAAAGTGTGAAAGTAAAAAACGGTAAAGTAACTGAATACCGTGTCACCTTGAAAGTTACATTTGTTGTTAAGGATAAAAAAGCCAAATAACCATGTAAATTTCAAGTTAATTTCACATTTGTTAACACGAGCATCCCTTAAAATGAATTTAACTTGAATCAAAGTATTGAAAAACATGGAAAAAACAAAAGTTGGTGTTGTAGGAACAGGCTTTATTGCAGCGGGCTTTATTCAGCTGGTCTTAGCCTCTGACGATTTTGAAATTGCTAAGGTGCTAACCCGTCGTGGAAAAACACCGATCAAAGACATCCCTACAGAATATCTAACAGATTCGATCGATGAGATGGTCGATGCTTCAGACTTTGTGTTTGAATGTTCGGGTGACGTGGTGCATGCCACTAACGTGATTGATATTGCCACCAAAGCCAATAAAAAAGTCGTCACACTGAATGCTGAATTCCATGTTACGACAGGGTCACACTTTATCAAGCGCGGTGATTTTGTTACGGATGCAGATGGTGACCAGCCAGGCTGTCTAGCCAGATTACACCAAGAAGCGGTTGGCGCTGGTTTTGACCCAGTCGCTTATGTGAATATCAAAGGCTTTATCAACCATAACCCCAAACGTGAAGACATGGAGTTCTGGTCCGAGAAGCAAGGCATTCGTTTGGAACAAACCGTTTCGTTTAGGGATGGTACCAAGTTACAAATTGAGCAGGCTTTTGTTGCGAACTATCTAGGCGCCACTGTGCCGGAAGGCGGCATGCTAGGGCAAACCATTCCATCACTGAATGATATTGATTTCTTAATCGATGAAGCGGAGAAAGTTGGCAAACCTGTCAGTGACTTTATCCTGTGCAAAGGCGCGCCTCCAGGACAATTAATCGTCGCTAAAAGTAAACAAGCTGACCGTTTAGGCAACTATATTGTCGGCGCACTCAAAACCACCGAAAAGCGTGGTGATGTATTGTTAAGACCTTATCACCTATGCCATCTGGAAGTGCTGAATACCATGCGCAAGATCCAGGCAGGCGAAGGTATGCTGATCAACAATACAGCCAAGCCGCATCTGACAGTTGGCGCATTGGCTAAACGGCCAATCAAAAAAGGCGAAGTCATTGAGCGCGGTGCCGGAGGCTTTGACGTCCGTGGTGTCGCAGTAGAGCTAGCCCAACATCGTAATGCCGTACCTGTTTGCTTACTGCAAAACACTCCCGTTACCCGGGACATTGCCCCGGGCGAGTTTATCCAGTTCGATCAGGTAGACATGGCACCTAGTCTCGCGCTAGATATTTATCAATCGATTGCAGCTGAATAACGGGTAGTCCAAGACTACCATCATTAGCAAACAATATTACACTTGAGATGTATATTCAATGCGTGCCTTACAGCACGTTAAAACGGACAAATGTATGAAAAAAACTAAAATAGGTGTTGTAGGTACCGGCTTCATCGCAACAGGCTTGATTAAGCTATTACTCAACTCACCCGATTTAACAGTTTCCAAGGTACTAACACGCCGCCCGATTGATAGTATTGACACCTTGCCCGGTGAGCTGCTCACACAATCAATCAATGCACTTATTGATGAATCCGATTTAATCGTTGAATGCTCCGGTGATCCAATTCATGCGACAGATACGATTAAAAAAATTGTCGAATCTGACAAAAAAGTTTTAACGATCAACTCTGAGTTTCACGTTACTACTGGTTCATATTTTACTAAACGTGGCTATTTTGTCTCTGAAGCAGATGGCGACCAACCAGGCTGCCTGGCCCGACTTAAAAAAGAAGCCGAAGGCATGGCATTTGACCCAGTAGCCTATGTCAATTTAAAAGGATTTTTAAACCCAGATCCCACCATGGAAGACATGGAATACTGGTCTAAAAAGCAACAACTTGCCCTTGATCAAGTGGTCTCTTTTACCGATGGCACTAAGCTGCAGGTTGAGCAAGCCTTTGTCGCCAATGGGCTAGACGCAACAATCGCGCAAGATGGCATGATAGGCGCTACGGTAGAAACGCTGAGTGATCTGGATTACCTGGTTGAAGCCTCTGACAAAGTTGGTGCACCGATCAGCGAATATTTATTATGCAAAGGCTCTCCGCCTGGTGTGTTAATCGTGGCAAAAAGCGAAGAAGCCGACCGCCTGCCTGGCTATCTGCCGTTTAGCCGACTCAAAACCACAAATGGTTTAGGTTATGTTTTATTGCGGACTTATCACTTGGTCCATTTAGAAGCCCGCAACACCATACGTAATGTATTGAATGGTGAAGGTATTTTGCTCACTAACTCTGCTGACCCACAACTCACAGTTTCAGCAATGGCGAAACGTGATATGCAACCTGGCGATGTGATTACCAAAGGTGCAGGAGGTTTTGATGTCCGCGGCCATGCGGTTAAGCTTAAACAACACAAAAATGCCGTACCGATTTGTTTATTAAAAAATACGCCATTAGTTAAACCTGTAGAACGCGGTGAAATCATCACGTTTGACCATGTCGATCTTAAAGAGACAACGGCGTTAGCGTGTTATCAAGATATTTTAACAGGCGCTTAATCTTAAGTTTATTCTGCAGGTGGTGCTAGCCTGAGGCCTAGGCCAACGACTAGCAGCCCAATTAGCGGAAATATGGCAGACAGCATAAAAGTAACTTGTCCGCCAAAGGCATCTAGCACGTAGCCTCCTGCAATACCACCAAGTGCGCCGCCTAAGCCATACGTAACGCTATTATAGATCGCCTGACCTTTGGCTTGGTGCCTACCTTTAAAAAACAAGGTTACCACTCTGACACTCGCCACATGAAAGCTACCGAAGGTTGCCGCGTGCAGCGTTTGTGCAAGTACGATGACCCACCAATAATCAATAGCATAGCCAATCAGTGAAAAGCGAATCACGGCCAACAGTAAACTTGCCATTAATATCTGTTTAAGTGAATACCTGGTCATGAATTTAGGCATGAGTAAAAACACGCCAATTTCGCAAATCACCCCAACCGACCACAGCCAGCCAATGGTTGCCTTACTATAGCCATAATCGCTTAAGTAGATTGAATAGAAGTTATACAAGACCCCGTGTGCGGTAACCATGCAGGCACAGCCGACCAGCAAAGCAATCACATTGGGTTGTTTTAAGACCTGCCAGATAGAAAAGTCATCTTGATGATGAGGTGCTACCTTGGCTTCAGGCAAGGTAAACGTAAATCCAACCAGACTGACCTGCACTAGTAAAATAAACCACAATAGCATGCGAATCGAAAAAGCATCGATAACGTAGCCCAATACAACTGAAGCGACAATAAACCCAAGTGAGCCCCACATGCGAATACGGCTGTATTCCTGCTCTCGCTCGCAGCGGTTTAAATGTGCCATTGTCAATGACTCAGCTAATGGCATGGTCGAACTGGTAAACAGGCTTAATGCCGCCATGACACAAAACAACCAAAAGAAGCTCTGCACCCAAAACACCGCAATAAAACCGGCCACGCCGAGAAAACTGGTCAAGCGAATCCAGTGCACGCGCTTACCGGTATGATCAGCTAACCAACCCCAGTAGTTCGGTGCAAACATGCGGCTGATTTGAAACAGTGACATCAACAAGCCAATATCCGCTGCAGAAAATTGCAAAGACTGCAGATAGAGGCCCCAATAAGGGACAAAGCAGCCTACAAAAAAGTAATAGGCGAAATAAAAACCAGAGAGATTGCGTTGTAACGCACGTTGCATAGGTCGTTTTGACTTAAAAAGTCTTACGCATCATCCGCTAGCAGGGTTAAATAACAGGCACACGCTGACTCACATCAGCATTTTGACCACGATTTCTTAAGACATGGTCCATCAATACTAGTGCAAGCATTGCCTCAACAATTGGCGTGGCACGGATGCCGACACAAGGATCATGACGGCCTGTGGTTTGCATCATGACCGCAGCACCATCGGTGTCTACAGAGCGGCGCTCTTGCGGGATGCTAGAGGTCGGTTTAAAGGCAACATTAACTTCTATCGCCTGACCTGAAGAAATACCGCCTAAAATGCCACCTGCATGATTACTCGCAAATCCTTCGGGGGTGAGTTCATCACAATGCTCACTACCCTTTTGCGCAACAGAGGCAAAACCCGCGCCTATCTCTACACCTTTCACCGCGTTAATACTCATCATGGCATAGGCTACTTCTGCATCCAGACGATCAAAAATGGGCTCACCTAAGCCGACTGGCACTGAATCTGCAACCACAGTCAACTTAGCACCAACGGAGTCACGCTCACCACGAATCTGGTCAAGATAACTCTCTAATTGCGGCATGATCGTTAAGTTTGGCGAAAACAGTTTATTATCAGGGTCAGCCAAAGCATCCCAGCTTTCGAAAGGGATATCAATCTCACCAAGCTGACTTAAGTACCCACGGATCTGCATGCCAAACTTTTCTTGCAGCCATTTTTTTGCGACCGCACCCGCGGCCACTCTGATGGCTGTTTCGCGCGCACTGGAACGACCACCACCGCGGTAATCACGAATACCGTATTTTTGTTGGTAGGTATAATCCGCATGGCCCGGACGGAAGGTATTCATGATCTTGCCATAGTCCTGGCTACGCTGGTCTTTATTACGAATCAGTAAACCTATCGGCGTGCCTGTGGTTTTTCCTTCAAACACACCAGACAGAATTTCTACTTGATCGGATTCTTGGCGCTGCGTCACATGACGGGATGTGCCAGGCTTGCGCCGATCCAGATCAACCTGCAAATCTTCCGCACAAATGCTTAGGCCAGGTGGGCAACCATCAATTACGCCACCAATGGCTGGCCCATGCGACTCGCCAAAAGTTGTCACTGTAAATAGTTTGCCAAAGGTATTACCAGCCATGTATCTCTCGATTTACGCAAAAGCGCTATTTTAGCATAGGCGACTGACTGACGAACCAAGGGCCTAAACAGCTAAACCTTGAACCCATTGGCTATACGTTTGATTGGCTTGTTGGTTAAGTGCTCTTAGTTTTAATTGCACATTGTCATAGATTTGATAAATGGTCTGCATCGAAGTATGCGCATGTTGTACGGCAATCTCATGATGCCACACTTCACACCAGGTATTGACCAAGGTCAGGTCCATCTCAATATGACACTGCATGGCTAAGTGCTTACCAAAAGCATAGGCTTGGTTTTCGCAATGCTCGCTAGAAAGCAAATGTGTCACCCCCTGAGGCAGGCGAAACGTTTCACTGTGCCAGTGAAAACCTAAAAAACCTTGCTTGTCTCCAAACCATTGTTTAGCCGTCGGGTTATCATGGACGTGCACATCTCCCCAACCAATCTCTTTAACCTGATTGGGCACAACACTGGCACCAAGCGCTTTACTCATCAACTGCCCACCTAAACAATGCCCCATTACCGGGATATCGGCCGCAAATGCGGACTCAACGAAACGAAGGAGTGGCGCAATCCACGGCAAGTCATCATTGACACTCATTGGCCCACCCATCATCACAACACCACTATAAGCCTTGATGTTAGTTGGAATCGGCTGGTTTAAGTCCAAACGAACCTCCTGCCATGGAATATTTTGTTCTTTAAAAAACCTACCTAAATGCCCGGCATTATCGCAACAGGCATGCCTAAAAATGACCACTGGTCTCATATGTAAACACGATTCTTTATTGTTGAATGTGTTTATATCGGCCGCTAGGTATAGTTTCTAAAGTGTAATCACCGATGGCATAACGGATCAATCTTAACGTAGGAAAGCCGACTTTAGCTGTCATCTTTCTGACCTGACGGTTTTTGCCCTCAGAGATTTTGATTTCCAGCCAGCTGGTGGGAATATTTTTACGTTCGCGAATAGGTGGTTGACGGGGCCATAAGTTAGCAGGTTCGTCTATGATGCTAACCTTGGCTGGTTTAGCGATATACTTTCCCAAGTCAAGCCCTTGGCGCATTGGCTGAAGATCAGCATCGGTTGGCTCGCCTTCTACTTGCACCCAATAGGTTTTCACTGCCTTGTGCTTGGGATGGCTTAAATGATGTTGCAAAGCCCCATCATCCGTTAAAATCAGCAGTCCCTCTGAATCCGTATCTAAACGTCCCGCCGCATACACATCGGGTATCGGAATATAGTCTTTTAAGGTTGGATGACCTATTGTGCCATCAGGTAAACGATGCGGACTGAACTGACAAACAACATTAAAAGGCTTATTAAACAAAATCAACATAGGGAATCAGGGGTACACACTCAAAATAATAAACAATGCTGAAAAAGCATAGTACGCGATCATACCCTATCCAGTGACACTTGGTCGGATATACACCTGAATCAATGGCATGGCTCTTTTGAGATTGTTTATTTTGAGTGCTAAAAGTCAGCGGCTTTGCACCGCTATATTAATTAATAGGTGCGCATTGGGCTAACGTAACCATTATAAAAGCAATAGTCCGTATAGCCAGATATTGCGGAGCTTAATTTAATAATCTGACACAAGCCATCATCAAGGTCAAAGACAGTCGCTGAATGCAACTGTTAAGCCACAATCAATGGTCGCGTCAAGCACGCAAAACCAAACGGCCCATGGGGTGGGCCGTTTGGTATTTTATACTAGTGTTTTATTGTTATTCTGCGCTTTTCTGTATGTTTGAGGCCTGTTTACCTTTAGGCCCCTCAGTTAGGTCAAATGAAACCCTTTCCCCCTCTTTAAGGCTTTTGTAGCCAGATTCCATGATTGCTGAAAAATGCGCAAATAGATCATCGCCACCGTCATCGGGTGTGATAAAACCAAATCCCTTTGAGTCATTAAACCATTTTACTGTTCCTGTTGCCATTACTAAGTCCTTACATCTCTAGCTGGGTTTCTCCCCCCAATTATAAAGTGAGTCAATTCAACGATTCGCCAGTCAACTACACACTAGGAATACCAGATTTGAAACGCGAACCTACTTTATAAAGTAGCCCATATACAATTGTCAAGATTTTTTTAACATTATATTAACGTTTTGTAATAATTCAATTTCATTGCCAAAAGCATTTTTTTTCGGGTCTTTAATTTTTACAATGCCACGTATCCTAACGATCATGAGGGCAAAATGCCTATAAAACAAATGAAAATAGAGTAATTAGTGGCAGTTTCAACGACAACAAATGGTGATGATTTAGCGGCACAGCCGCTCAGCGGGCTAGCGCTCATGCTTGTAAGAGAACAATTGCTTTCTAATGAAGCAGCCAAACAGATTCAAACGCAAGCAAACAAAGCCGCGCAGTCATTTGTACAAGCATTAATCGCATCTAATCAGATTTCTGCAAAACAAATCGCAATGACTGCAGCGCAATCGTTTGGTTTCCCATTTCTAGACATTGATGCCTTCAACGTTGATTTTTTACCCGAAAACCAAATAGCCCCAGAGGTTATGATTGAAAATCAGGTTGTTGGCTTAAAGACACGCAATAATGTCATGTTTGTGGCCATCTCAGATCCTTCAAACCTGGCAACCATGGACACTATCCGCTTTCAGGTAGGTAAAACACTTGCGCCAATTGTTGTTGAGGCCGACAAACTACGCACCCTGATTGATAAACTGACCGAAAATATTGCAGATACAGTCAATGCCTTAATCAGTGATGATGATTTTGGTTTAGAAGAGGAAGAGGAAAAAGCTGACCCAGTAGAAAACACTGAAGATGACGTTGACGACGCACCCATCGTCAAATTCATCAACAAAATATTGCATGATGCCATCAACATGGGCGCCTCTGACTTGCACTTTGAGCCATATGAAAAGTACTATCGCATTCGCTATCGCATAGATGGCGTCTTGCAGGATGTTTCACAACCTCCCTTGGCGATTAAAGATAAATTAGCTTCTAGGATTAAGGTGATATCTAATATGGATATTTCTGAAAAACGCGTCCCGCAAGATGGTCGTATGAAGCTTGTCATTTCCAAAAACCGTACTATCGATTTTCGTGTCAGCACCCTGCCACTAATCCATGGCGAAAAAATTGTCATGCGGATTTTAGACCCAACCAGTGCGACCCTTGGCATTGAAGCGTTAGGGTATGAGCCCGACCAAAAGAAAAACCTGCTAGAAGCCGTGCACCGCCCTTATGGCCTGGTACTCGTTACGGGCCCCACCGGTTCTGGTAAGACGGTGTCTTTGTACACTTGCCTGAATATTTTAAATAACGATAGTATTAATATTTCCACGGCTGAAGACCCATGCGAAATCCCTTTGGCTGGCATTAATCAGGTTAATGTTAATGATAAGCAGGGGCTTACCTTTGCTGCGGCGCTCAAATCATTTTTACGACAAGATCCAGATGTCATTATGATTGGTGAGATTCGCGACCTTGAAACAGCGGACATGGCCATTAAAGCCGCGTCAACTGGTCATATGGTGCTATCCACTTTGCATACCAATGATGCACCGTCGACGCTGACCAGGTTGATGAACATGGGCGTTGCCGCATTTAATATTGCTTCAGCGGTCACTTTGATTACTGCACAACGCTTAGGTCGGCGTCTATGCAAATCCTGCAAAATACCTGTTGAGCGCCCGCCCAAAGAGGCAATGCTTGAGCTAGGGTTTACCGAAGCCGACATTGCAGAAGATTGGCAGTTGTACGGACCTAATAACGATGGTTGTGAAGCCTGTACGAATGGCTATAAAGGCCGCGTAGGCATCTATCAAGTAATGCCAATCACAGAAGAAATCAGCCGAATCATCATGAAAAACGGCACCGCGCATGACATTGCCGACCAAGCTGCGTTAGAAGGTGTCAAAGATTTACGCCAGTCAGGCTTGATGAAAGTCAAGCAAGGCTTGACCTCCATCGAAGAGGTAGAATCCGTCACCAACGAATAAAACGGATTAACTGTTTTCGTTCACCACGATGACTTTGCGATGCGGAAATGGAATTTCAATATTGTTCGCATCTAACGCCTTTTTGATCTGCTCAGGCACTGAGTAGAGCACATCAAAATAATACTGCCCCTGACAGAATGGTCGAACTAAAAAATCAACCGAGCTGTCATTCAACGTTTCGACTTCTACAAAAGGTGCTGGTGTTTTAAGAATATGTGGGTGGTCTGCAAGCACATTGTCTATCACTTTACGGGCCGCATCAATATTCTCATCATAGGCAATGCCAAAATGCATATCCACACCCCGTATTGGGTAATGCGAATGGTTAATAATTTGCTCACCCCAGATTTGACTATTCGGCACGATAATCTGCTGGTGATCAAAAGTTTCTAACACTGTGGTAAACAAATCGATTTCGGTCACACTACCAAAACGCCCTGCGGCATCGATAAAATCGCCTACTTTGTAAGGGCGAAACACTAGCAGCATCACACCCGCTGCCAAATTAGATAATGTGCCTTGCAAGGCTAACCCAACGGCCACACCCGCAGCACCCAATAACGCGACAATGGATGCTGTCTGTACGCCAAAGCGATTTAATACGGCAATAATCACAAATGCAAGAACGATATAACGCGCAATACTCCCCAAAAACCGAAACAAGGTTTCGTCTAATTGCTGGTGTTTTTTGCTAATACCAATAATCAGTTTATTCACTTTACTGGCGATCCATAAACCAACCAGTAAAATGACAATCGCTAATAATAGGTTGGTCGCCCAACTCAATGCCGCAGGAATATATTGTTGTATATCAACAGCATTTATCAATGTTTCCATGGCTCATCCCCGTTATCAATATCCAAACTTCCACCATACAACACCGTCAATTAAATGCCCATGAGAATTTACAAACATTTTCCTTAATACAGGCTTAAGTAACAATTTGCATAAACTGTCCCTACATTCTGTGTTTATTTACTCAATAAAATACAAAGTGTTGCCGACATAATAAGTATGATTAAACGCATTGTGTAAAAAATATGGCAACACTGTTAAAAAACAAAATGTTTAACTATGCCTGGGAAGGCAAAGATAAAAAAGGCAAACGCATCAAAGGCATTCTCAATGCCAGCAGTGAAACCGTTGTTAAGGTGAGTTTGCGCCGCCAGGGCATTATCCTAACCAAAGTTAAAAAACAATCGGCGGCCCGTAAAGGCAAAATTTCTGACAAGGACATCACTTTATTTACGCGCCAGCTAGCCACCATGATGAAATCTGGTGTGCCGCTATTACAGACCTTTGATATTGTTGGCAAAGGGCACCAAAACCCTGCTGTTGCCAAGCTACTCAGTGACATTAAATCAGATGTTGAAACAGGCAGCAGTTTAAGTGCTGCTTTTCGTAAATATCCGCTGTATTTTGATACGCTCTACTGTAATTTAGTCTCAGCAGGTGAAAAAGCCGGTATTTTAGAGTCATTGCTCGATCGTTTGGCCTCATACAAAGAAAAAATTCAAGCGATCAAATCCAAAATCAAGTCCGCGTTATTCTATCCGGTGTCTATCATTGTCGTGGCATTTATCATTGTCACCATCATCATGTTGTTTGTCATTCCGTCCTTCAAAGAGTTATTCGCTAGCTTTGGGGCCGACTTACCCGCCGTCACCTTAATCGTCATGGCAATATCGGACTTCTTTGTCGCCTACTGGTGGGTGATTTTCGGCCTACTAGGCGGTGCTATCTGGAGCTTTATCTATACACTTAAACGCTCCAAAACACTCCAAGTTAAAGTGGATCAATTATCGCTTAAAATGCCAATTTTTGGTGAGGTGTTACGCAAAGCCGCGATTGCGCGTTATGCCAGAACACTCTCCACCATGTTTGCCGCAGGCGTGCCACTAGTCGAAGCCCTGGACTCTGTGGCCGGTGCTACCGGCAATAGTGTGTATTACGATGCAACGAAAAAAATTCAAAGTGAGGTTAATACGGGTACCAGCCTGACGATTGCCATGCAAAACACAGAGGTGTTTCCAAACATGGTCATCCAAATGACCGCGATTGGCGAAGAATCTGGCAGCCTGGATAGTATGCTGAATAAGGTTGCTGACTTTTATGAAGGTGAAGTCGACGATGCTGTTGCCGCACTATCCAGCCTGATGGAACCCATTATCATGGTGGTCTTAGGTACCATTATTGGTGGCCTCGTCGTGGCGATGTATATGCCTATCTTCAAAATGGGCTCTGTGGTTTAGATCAAAGCCGTTATTCATTCGAAATAAGGGGGATAACCCCCTTTATTCCAACAAATAAATGACGCATTACGCACGTAAACTATACCTACGTTTACGTTAGATCCCCCCCTAAGTGCATTGAGTATCGTCTTACTTGATGCACTTTTTTTTGCCTGTTTACTTTGAAGCTGCTGTTAAATGCGCTTCAATTTCTTTGTGCGGATATGCACCCAGCAAACGTTTTCCGTTTTCGAATACCAACGTCGGTGTACTCACAACACCATATTTTTTGGTGAGTTTCCCCACCAACTCGATTGGCGTTTCGCAAGTCTCCGTATTGCCCGGTAACTTATCATGTAAAATCCAGTTACTCCATGCAGCCACGCGGTCTTTAGCACACCAGATTGATTTAGATTTATTTTTAGCATCAGGGTGTAACTGATCGATCGGATACAAAAAAGTGTAAACAGTGACGTCCGTAATATTTGATAACTCATTACGTTCTAATCGCTTGCAATAAGGGCAGTCGACATCTGAGAAGACAACCAGCTTACGCTTACCATTCCCTTTTACGACTTTAATTGCTTTGTCTAACGGCAGGCTGGCAAAGTCAATTTTATTCAACTCTTCTAAACGCTCGCCAGTAATATCGCGCTTAGATTTTGGGTCTACCAAGTGGCCTTCTGCAATCAAAAATGTCATGTTTTCATCAGTATAAATAATCTGACCGCCCATAAACACTTCGTATAACCCTTCATAAGGTGTTTTGACAACACTATCCACTGTAAATTTAGGATAGGCCGCTTCAATTTTCAATTTCAAGCTTGCCTCATCAGCCACCGCCTGCAAAACAAACAAGCCCAAACAGGCTGCTATGATCAATTTTTTTAACATGTTATTCCTTTTTAAAATTATTGGTGAACAGCATGCTGTACCAGCAGCCTTTTCACCACGTCATACTGATTAGTCTTGCCCAAGCCCCATTGCCTTACAGTCTTCACCAAGGAGGGCTTGGCATTAAACAAACGGTATAAGCCATCCGTTAAGGCTGTCATTTCCAGCACATCTGCTTTACGCTGACGCACAAACTGTTTTAACAGTTGCTTATCGTTTATTGCTTGTACATTGGCTTTGTTTTGCAGCAGCGTTTGCCATTGCGCCACATCACGAAAACCTAAATTGACACCCTGCCCAGCCAAGGGATGAATGCGATGCGCGGCATCACCCATCAACATCACATTGTGATGCACTGGATTAATTACACCTGCCAGGCTTAACGGAAAACCCACTGGTTTTGTCTCCAGCACCAGCTCGCCTAAAACGTCTTGACCAGCAGTTTGCACTTTTGCCGTCAATTCATCCTCTGGCATAGCTAGATAACGGCTCGCCATTTTGTTTGGTAAAGACCAGACGATCGATATCCTGTTCTCTGGCATTGGCAACCAGGCAAGTATAGTCAAGCCTGACTCATCTACTTGTCTAAACCACTGCCGTGCAAACCCTTGATGTGGCTTTTCCGTCTTAAAATTTGCCACAATCGCGGTCTGCTCATAAGACTGCTGACGAAACGGAAGGTTCAAGGCTTCACGTACCCACGAATGCGCACCATCGGCAGCAATCACTAAATCAGCCTGAATGTGTTGTTGGCTGCTTTTGGTCTGCACGGTAACAGTTGTCTTGTCTGGCTGACTGCAGATAGACACTGTCTCACGATTAAACAACGTTTGTATTTCTGAAGCTTTGACCACTTGATAACAGGCATCCATTAAAGCAGACGACTCAAGAATAGTGCCTAAGCCATCAACAGGCACCAAACCAGCATCCAGTGACAATGGCTCTTCTAATGTATCCCCCCAGATATGCATAGCACTGATTGTTTGCGCGCGAGATAGATCTATCAGGGGCCAGACACCTAACTGGTCTAACCATTGTGCATTTTGTGGGCTGATTGCATAAACCCGCTGCCCCCAATCCTGAAGCTTTTTGGGTTTAAAACGCTTAGGCGCGGCATGTTTATCTAACAGCGTTACTTGATACCCGCACTGTTGCATGGCGATGGCTGCAGCCATTCCTACCAAACCCGCGCCAATAACCAGCACCTCGGTTGTAAATGACTTAACGGCCATAAGTCATCTTTCTAACCAAGTGCGCCTTGGCGGGTTTCACAATATCCAACAAGCCTAAGCTGGCTCCACGTAGTGGGTGCAACCCCAACCAGTCATTCGAAAAGAAACGCACCAGGAAGTCTGTAAATTTCAAACCATTTTCAGTATCACGCTGACGGCTGTCACGATAGGCTGCCAACATGGCTTCACTGCCGAGTGGGTGTTTTGCCGCAACCACGGCTGTTGCCAAGGCCTCAGCATCACGCAACCCAACATTAAAGCCCTGCCCAGCCACTGGGTGCATGGTTTGTGCGGCATTACCAATGACCACCAGATGTTGGGCTACTCCTTTGAGCTGCGCTTTGATCAACGGAAACTTCATACGTTTACTCACAGCCAAAAACCGCCCTACTCTGTCGCCAAAAGCCTC
>SPJK01023946.1_pt1 | contig 22186 bp, 21 predicted proteins | sample 3741771 | NCBI WGS metagenome assembly SPJK01 (sample SAMN10925997, study PRJNA522277) | cold seep metagenome | isolation source: Elba SIP-enriched marine methane seep metagenome, extraction at timepoint T2 | place: Italy: coast of Elba, Mediterranean Sea
CCATTCCGATCGTGCCGGGCATCATGCTGCAACCCAATTTCAAGGGTCTCAAGCGGATCGCCGGCCTGTGTGGTGCCAGCCTGCCGAAATGGCTGCATGAAGCCTATGAAGGTCTCGATGAGGATGCCGGCACCCGCCAGCTGGTGACGGCTCACGTCGCGGCCAAGCTGTGCGGCAAGCTGCGCAATGGCGGCGTGGATGGTTTCCACTTCTACACGCTCAACCGGGCCGAGCTGGCGCTGTCGACCTGCCAGTTGCTGGGCGTGAAGGCGGGCGACCGTGAGCTGCAGGCCGTCGCATCATGACGCGTGCCGCCCGCATTGCCGTCCTGGACGCCAAGGCCCGTACCGAAATTCTCATTCTTGACGGGGCAATGGGCACACAGATCCAGGATCTGAAGCTGGACGAGTCCGGCTATCGGGGCGCACGTTTTGCCGGCTGGCACGTGCCGGTCCAGGGCAATAACGACATCCTCAACCTGTCAGCTCCGGAGGCGGTGAAGGCAATCCACCAAGCCTATTTCGACGCGGGAGCCGATATCGTCGAGACCAATACATTCTCCGCGACTACCATTGCCCAAGCTGATTATGACATGCAGGCTGTTGCCGGCGACATCGCCCGCGAAGGGGCGCGACTGGCCCGTGAAGCGGCCGACGAGGTCGCAGCCCGGACCGGGACTGTGCGAGGCGTGGCCGGCGCCATCGGTCCGACCAACAAGACCCTGTCGATCTCGCCCCAGGTCAACGACCCTGGCCATCGCGATGTTGATTTTGAAACGGTCCGACAGGCCTATTTCGAACAGGCGGGCGCCATGGCACCCTTCATCGATTTCTTCCTGATCGAGACCATCTTCGACACGCTGAATGCCAAGGCGGCGATCAAGGCGCTTCTGGACCTGCGCGCGGAGACCGGCGAGGAGATCCCGATCATCATTTCCGGCACGATCACCGACCGTTCGGGGCGGACACTGTCTGGCCAGACGGCGTCGGCCTTCTGGAGCTCGGTCCGCCATGCCCGTCCCTGGGCCATCGGCTTGAACTGCGCGCTGGGGGCTGACGAGATGCGGCCCTATGTCAGCGAGCTGGCCCGTATCGCCGATACCCGCATCATCGCCTATCCCAATGCGGGCCTGCCCAACGATATGGGCGAGTATGACGAGACGCCGGACCAGACTGCCCGGCATCTGGGCGAGTGGGCGTCGTCCGGCCTGGTCAATATTCTCGGTGGTTGCTGCGGCACCACGCCTGACCATATCCGAGCCATCGCGGCAGCCGCGAAACCGGCCGCTCCGCGCCAGCCGGTCCCAAGCAGAAAAGCCATGATGCTTTCCGGTCTTGAACCGTTCGAGCTGGCGTCCTGAGGCTCAATACCATGTCCGTATCTGTTCCAAGCTTCGTCAATGTCGGCGAGCGCACCAATGTCACCGGCTCGGCCCGGTTTCGCAAACTGATCACCGAGGGCGATTACATGGCCGCCGTATCGGTCGCCCGGCAGCAGGTCGAGAATGGTGCGCAGATCATCGACGTGAACATGGATGAAGGTCTGCTCGACAGCGTCGAGGCGATGACCCGCTTCATGCGTCTGATCGCAGGCGAGCCGGATGTCGCCCGGGTGCCCGTCATGGTCGACAGTTCGAAATGGGAGGTGATCGAGGCGGGCCTGCAGAACACGCAGGGCAAGGCGATCGTCAATTCGATCAGCCTCAAGGAGGGCGAGGCCCAGTTTCGCGAACAGGCCGGCAAATGTCTGGCCTACGGCGCGGCGGTTGTTGTCATGGCGTTCGATGAGACAGGCCAGGCCGATACCGCTGCCAGAAAGTATGAGATATGCGAGCGGGCCTATCGGATTCTCGTCAACGAGATCGGTTTTCCGGCGGAAGACATCATTTTCGACCCCAATATCTTCGCCGTCGCGACCGGGATCGAGGAGCACAATAATTACGCGGTCGACTTCATCGAGGCGACGCGGCGTATCCGCGAAAATCTTCCCCATTGCCACGTTTCCGGCGGGCTCTCGAACATCTCTTTTTCCTTCCGCGGAAACGAAACCGTGCGTCGGGCCATGCATTCGGTCTTTCTCTATCACGCCATCAAGGCGGGTATGGACATGGGGATCGTCAATGCCGGCCAGCTCGACATTTACGATGATATCGAGCCGGAGCTGCGTGAGCTGGTCGAGGATGTCATCCTCAATCGGCGGGATGACGGGACTGATCGGCTCCTTGAAGCGGCCGAGCGCTATCGTGGCCAGGGCGCCGGCCCGGCCAAGGTCCGTGACCTGAAATGGCGCGATGCGCCGGTTTCAGATCGGATTCGCCATGCACTCGTTCATGGCATCAATGAATTCATCGTCGATGATACCGAAGAGGCCCGCCAGTCTTTCGATCGGCCACTGCACGTCATCGAGGGGCCCCTGATGGACGGCATGAATGTCGTCGGCGACCTGTTTGGCGATGGCAGGATGTTCCTGCCACAGGTCGTCAAGTCGGCGCGGGTCATGAAGCAGGCGGTCGCCCACCTCATTCCATTCATGGAAGAGGAAAAAGCGCTGACCGGCGATCAGGGCAAGTCGAACGGCAAGATCGTGATGGCCACGGTGAAGGGCGACGTCCATGACATTGGCAAGAATATTGTCGGTGTTGTGCTGCAGTGTAACGGCTATGATGTAATCGATCTCGGCGTGATGGTGCCCTGCGAGAAAATCCTGGCAACGGCGCGGGACGAAGGCGCTGACATCATCGGCCTTTCTGGACTGATCACGCCTTCCCTGGACGAGATGGTTTTCGTGGCCTCCGAGATGGAAAGACTCAAGGTCGACATTCCACTTTTGATCGGTGGCGCCACGACCAGCCCGGCACACACGGCGGTAAAGATCGATCCGGCGATCAATGTTGCGCCGGTGGTTCATGTCCTCGATGCGAGCCGCGCCGTCGGGGTGGTTTCCAAGCTCCTCTCCGACCAGCGCGACAACTATGCGGAGGAGGTCAAGGCCGACCTTGCCAAGATCCGCGAGCGTCGTCTGGCGGCGCGGTCGAGCAAGGCCCGTTTGTCGATCGGGCGTGCGCGTGACAAGGCCTGGAAGTGTGACTGGGAGGCTTACACTCCGCCGGTTCCGGCAAAGCCGGGCGTCTCGCTTCTTAAGCCGACGGCGGCGGAGCTGGTCGACTTTATCGACTGGACCCCCTTCTTTTTCACTTGGGAACTCAAAGGCAGCTATCCGGCGATCTTCGATGATCCGCGCCGCGGTGATGCGGCCAAGGCGTTGTTTACCGACGCCCAGGCCATGCTTGCCCGAATTGTTGACGAGAACCTCCTGGAACCGCGCGCAGTAGTAGGCTTCTGGCCGGCCAATCGCGACGGCGATGATGCCGTGCTTTATGCAGATAACGCCCGCAAGGAGACCCTTGCGCGCTTCTATGGCCTGCGTCAGCAGGCAGCCAAGGACAATGATCGCCCCCATCTCAGCCAGTATGATTTCCTTGCGCCGGCGGGGCATGATGACTGGATCGGCGGATTTGCCGTGACCGCCGGCGACAATCCGGACTTGCTTGCCCGCTTCGAAGCCGAGAAGGACGATTACGATTCGATCCTGTTCAAGGCCTTGTCAGACCGGCTTGCCGAGGCCGCGGCTGAGTGGTTGCACAAGCAGGTGCGTCAGGAGCATTGGGGCTATGCCCCCGATGAGGCGTTCTCCAATCGTGAGTTGATAGAAGAGGCTTATGACGGAATCCGGCCGGCGCCGGGCTACCCGTCCCAACCCGACCATTCCGAAAAGCGCACGCTTTTCTCACTGCTTGATGCAACAGGCAATGCCGGGATCGGCTTGACCAATTCATTCGCCATGACACCAGCGTCGTCGGTCTCCGGTTTATATCTGTCGCATCCCGACAGCCATTATTTCGCGGTCGGCCGTATTCTAAAGGACCAGGTCGAGGACTACGCGAACCGCAAGGGCTGGACGCTTGACGAGGCGGAGCGCTGTCTGGCGCCAATCCTGGACTATGTGCCCGGCGCCGGAAGGGCTCCCTGAAACGTTTGCATCAGTCATGACTTGGACTTTCGGGCGATGATGCGCCATATCCGTCGACCCAACCGCTGACGGAGCCCATCTCATGCGCCTGGCCTTTTTCGGAGACATTGTCGGCAAGACCGGCCGCCGCGCAATCGAGGACCATCTGCCGCGCGTGCGCGAAGCGCTGAAGCCTGATTTTGTAGTGATCAATGCCGAAAATGCGGCCGCCGGGTTCGGGGTCACGGAAAAGATCTGCAACCAGCTGTTCGAGCTGGGTGCCGATGTCCTGACCCTGGGCAATCATGCCTGGGACCAGCGCGAGACCCTGAGCTTCATCGACCGCGAGCCGCGCCTGTTGCGTCCGGCCAATTATCCGGTCGGTTCAACCCCCGGTGCCGGGGCCAATCTCTATGATCTGCCCGACGGGCGCCGCGTCTTTGTGATGAATGTGATGGGTAATCTGTTCATGGAGTCGCTGGACGATCCGTTCACTGCGGTCGAGCGGGAACTCGCAGCCGCGCCGCTGGGCATGGTCGCCGACGCGGTCATCATCGATTTTCATGGTGAGGCGACGAGCGAAAAGATGGCGATGGGGGCTTTTTGCGATGGCAGAGCCAGTCTGGTTGTGGGCACGCACACCCATGTCCCGACAGCCGATGCGCGTGTCCTTCCGGGCGGCACCGCTTATCAGACCGATGCAGGCATGTGTGGCGACTATGACAGTGTGATCGGCATGGACAAGGAAGAGCCGCTGCGGCGCTTCACGACCCGTATGCGCTCGGGCCGCTTCGAGCCGGCAACCGGTGATGCGACCTTGTGCGGTGTCTTTGTTGAGACCGATGACGCGACCGGCTTGGCCCTGCGCTGTGAGCCAATCCGCCTGGGCGGACAGCTCTCGGAATGCCTTCCCTCTTGATGTGACAATTTTGCTGCGGCGCAACACAAAGCGTGCGGTTCGCCGCTGCAACCGGTTGATCGCGCCCGTCAGATCGCTAGCGTGTTCGTTCCTGCCCGTGATTTCGGTCACGCAGACTTGTGCTGCAGGTGGGTATACTTGATTGGTTGCCGGTTCGGGGAGAGCCGTCGCGCCAACGAGCGATGGAGCAGCGGTTAGAGGGGGGCGAGCATGTTCAAGCAAGTCATCAGGTTCGAGGACGCACAATCCGCGCACGAGTTTGACCAGCATCTGGCCACATTCCTGCGATCACTGGATGATGGCGAGGGTGAGGAAGACGCTTGTGTCTTTACCGCAAGTCAGTTGGACGGCGTTGCCCAGATCCGCATCATCCAGACCGATTGCGCGACGGTCCTTGGCAGGCTTTTGAAATATTTGTCAGCGCACGACTTCCCGCCCTCAACTGTCCCGACATCACGGCCTATGGAAGTAACGCATTAACATCTGAAGAGTGACGCTGGTCTTTGCGCGGTCCTTCCACAGTGCCGCGAGGTTGCGTGGTCACGTTGGTTTGGTCATTCATGTGGTCAGTCCAGCTTCGGGAGGTAGTGCTGTGTCAGTGGTTGTGCCTGTAATCATGTCAGGTGGATCGGGGACGCGCCTTTGGCCGCTCTCGCGGGCCTCGCACCCGAAACAGCTTCATGCGCTCGTATCCGAAATGTCGATGGTGCAGGAAACCGTCATGCGCGTTTCGGCGACACGGGAAGATTTCGACATCGCGCCTCCAATCATTGTCCTCAATGAACGTCAGCATGAGTTGGCACGGTTGCAACTGACCGAGCTTGGTGTCGCCCCGTCACACTATGTTGTCGAGCCGGTGGCCCGGAACACGGCGGCGGTGGCAGCCGTGGCTGCCGCTCTGGTTGCCCGGGAATATGGTGAGGAGGCGTTGGTCCTGCTCTTGCCGGCTGACCACCATATTCGCGATGCTGAAGCGTTCCATGCCGCCATAACGGCCGCATCATCGCTTGCCGAATCCGGTTGCATCGTCACATTCGGCATCCAGCCCTCCGCTCCGGAGACGGGGTACGGGTATATCGAGCGCGGCAACCGCCTGGATCCGGGTTATCGTGTCAAACGTTTCACTGAAAAGCCCGATGTCGCCACGGCGCAACGTTTCATCGCTACCGGTGATTACTACTGGAATGCCGGCATTTTCATGTTCGGGTCCGGCACGGTGCTGGCCGAGATGGATGAGCATTGCCCTGATATTTCCTCATCGAGTCGCGCGGCGTTGGCAGACGCAAGTGTGGTCGATGATCTGGTCGTGCTGTGTGCCAAGCGTTTTGGAGAGTGCCCCTCGAATTCGTTCGACTATGCGATCATGGAGAAGACCAGCAATGCGACTGTTGTGCCGGCCGATATCGGATGGTCCGACGTCGGGGCCTGGAGTGCCCTTTGGGATATCGCCGAGGACAAGACGCCTGAGGGGAATGTGGCGCGCGGTGATGTACACTTCGTCGATACGCAGAACTCCTACGTCATGACGAATGGTCGTCGTGTGGGTGTTGTCGGCATGGACAATGTTGTCGTGGTGGTCACCGATGATGCCGTGCTGGTCAGCGACGGGTCGAGAACACAGGACGTCAAGGCGCTTGTGACGGCATTGCAGGACGAAGGGCGCTCAGAACTCCTCTGACGCGGCGCGCCAATGTGGCGCAAGGTGTGGCATTTGCCTGACATTCTGGGTAAGCAGGGCGCCTTGAATCCGCAGGAACAGGGATCCCGATCATGGCCGGACACTCCAAATGGGCCAATATCCAGCACCGCAAGGGCCGTCAGGACAAGCTGCGTTCAAAGCTGTTCTCACGCCTGTCCAAAGAAATCTCTATCGCTGCCAAGCTGGGTGGACCGGACGTTGATGCCAATCCGCGCCTTCGTCTCGCCGTCTCCAACGCCAAGGGCCAGTCGATGCCCAAGGACAATATCCAGCGCGCGATCGACAAGGCGTCGGGTGGTGATGACGAGTCCTTTGAAGACATCCGCTATGAGGGTTTCGGACCGGCCGGAATTGGTGTGATTGTCGAAGTCTCGACAGACAACAAGAACCGGGCCGCCGCTGAAGTCCGCACCGCCTTTGCCAAGAATGGCGGCAATCTTGGCGAGACCGGTTCGGTTGCCTTCATGTTCGATAATGTCGGAGAGATCCGTTACCCGCTCTCCAAGGCCGATGAAGACACCATGATGGAAGCGGCGATCGAGGCGGGTGCCGAAGATGTCGCGTCCGAGCCCGGCGACGAGGACAATGAGGGCGAGCACGTCATCTACACCGCCCGCGAAGACCTGATGGAGGTCGTCGGGGCCCTGTCGGCGACCTTCGAAGATCCGTCCTCGGCCAAACTCATCTGGCGTCCGCAGAACCTGATCGAGGTGACCGGCGACAAGGTCGCAACTCTGATGAAGATGATGGAAATGCTGGAAGACAGCGACGACGTGCAGAATGTTTACGCCAATTTCGACATTTCCGATGAGGATATGGCGCAATTGGACTGATTGGCATGTGACAGGCGGGACGAATGGCAGACTGGGCGTCGAGACTGCGGGAATGGGGCGTCCACACGGCCCTGCCATTCTGGGCAGAGCGTGCCTGGGACAAGCGTTCCGGCGGATTTCTCGAATCGCTCAGCCTGGATGGGCAACCGGTCACCGGTGACACACGGCGCGTCCGCACCCAGGCCCGTCAGATCTATGTCTTTGCGCGGTCCCATCATGCCGGATGGACTGATGGGCTGGATCTGGCGGTCGAGGGTTTCGAGGTGCTTGAGCGGCGTGCCCACGCGCCGGACGGTACACCCGGCTGGGTCCACACACTCACCGCCAGCGGTGACATCGAGAGCCCGGCCCGCGACCTTTACGATCATGCGTTCATCCTGCTGGCCCTGGCCTGGCTGCACCGGGTCACGCGCGACAGCCATTACCGTCAGCTCGCGGACGAGATTCTCATCTATCTCGACACCCATCTGACCCGCCCCCAGGGTGGATATGCCGAGGCAATCGGAGCGGCGCAGCTGCCACGCCGGCAAAACCCGCACATGCATCTCTTCGAGGCATTGCTGGCTTGGTATGATGCGACCGGAGACAGGACTTTCCTGACCCGCATCGAGGCAATCTACCAGCTCTTCTCGACCCGCTTTCTCGATCGCGATGCGGGCGTTCTATATGAGTTCTTCGATGCCGACTGGCAGGTCACTGATGACCCTGCCGGCGCGGTAGTCGAGCCCGGTCATGAGGTCGAATGGATCTGGCTGCTGCATGCCTACCGGGACCACGGCGCCAAGGTGGACGAAACCATTCTCGATTTCCTGCACGCGCATGGGACCGGAATCGGGCGCAGCCGCGAAACCGGCTGTCTTGTCGCCACAGTCCGACCCGATGGCCGGACGCTCGATGCGGGTTCGCGCACCTGGATGCAGACCGAGTGGCTGCGGGCCGCCGCGGCCCGACAACGCGCCGGGCATGCGTCTGCCGGTGCCGAGCTGGAAACCGTGTGCGACCTGCTCTTCAAACATCATCTGGACCCGGCCATACCCGGTGGCTGGATCGACCAGATCGACGCATCCGGGCAGCGTGTCGCTGATCGCATGCCGGCCAGTACGCTCTATCACGTGCTCGGCGCCGTCGTTGACGCCCATCGGGCCGGTTCAAACGTCGTGGAAAGCGCCGCGAACGTCTTGTGAAGGCGGGGAGCTGCCAATAGGTTGTCCACTCCCTTTGAGAGTGCAGGAAGTCCCGTGTCCGATACCGAATTGAACGCCCATGCCTTACGCCTGTCTGGCACCTCCCTTCGCGCGCTGGTCGATGCCGGCGATGATCGCTCGCAAGCGCTGATCCTCACTGTTGCCGGCCTCGAATTCGACGCCACGAAGCAGCGTCTGGATGAAGCAGCGCTTGAAGCCCTGTTCGCCCGCGCCCGTGCGAGCGGACTTGAAAGCAAGCGGGATGCGCTGCTTTCGGGTAAAATTGTGAACGCTACCGAAAGCCGCCCGGCCCTGCACATGGCCTATCGGGAAGGGGGTGATTTGGCAGGCAGTGACGCGGCCGCCCTTGTCACCCGTACGCAGGCCGAAACACGGGCCTTTGCCGAGCGTGTCCGGTCCGGTGACTATGCGCCATCCGGTGTGCCGATCTCCCGGGTGGTCAATATCGGAATTGGCGGGTCGGACCTGGGTCCGCGCCTTGTCGCCGATGCCCTCGCTGATCATGCCGATGGCGGGCCGGAACTGCGCTTTGTTGCCAACCTCGATCCGAGCGATCTGAAACACGCCGTGGCCGGTGCAGACCCGGCAGCCATCCTGTTCATCGTGGCCTCGAAGTCCTTCTCGACCCAGGAAACCCTGATGTCCGGCGAAGCGGCGCGGGACTGGCTGGCAGGCCATGTCGGCGCGACGCGTGCCGGGGCCCATTTCGCTGCCGCCTCTGCCGCCCCGGAAAAGGCGAAGGCCTTCGGTATCGATCCATCGATGGTATTCGACTTCCCCGATTGGGTGGGCGGTCGCTATTCGGTCTGGAGCGCCGTCGGGCTGGCGCTTGAAATCGGCCTCGGTCCCTCGGTCTTCCAGGCCTTTCGCGAGGGGGCACGGGAAATGGACAAGCATTTCGCAACAGCCCCGCTCGAGCGTAACATGCCGGTCCTCAAGGGGTTGATCGATGTCTGGAACCGGATCGGAATGGGCTATCCGGCGCGTTGCGTCGCTGCCTATTCGGCCCGCCTCGGCAAACTGGCCGACTATTTCCAGCAGCTTGAAATGGAGTCGCTCGGCAAATCGGTGACGGTTGACGGTCAGCCTGGGCCGACTCCCGGCGGGGCTCTGGTCTGGGGCGGCAATGGAACCGAAATCCAGCACTCATTCTTCCAGTGGCTGCATCAGGGCGGTGACGTGGTGCCGGTCGACTTCATCGGTGTCGCCCGCCACTTCGCCAGTTCTGACCCGCGTGAGCGGGCGCTGGCTGCCAACATGGCCGCCCAGGGCGCGGCCCTTCTGGATGGGCGCAAGGTCGATCCGGCGACCGAACCCGATCTGGCGAGCCACAAGTCGATGCCTGGCAATAGACCGTCAGCGACCTTGTTGCTCGACGACCTGACCCCGGCGACTTTCGGCGCCCTCATCGCCTTGCATGAACACAAGGTTTTTGTTGAAAGCGTCCTCTACGACATCAACCCTTTCGACCAATGGGGTGTCGAGCTGGGAAAAGTGCTGACCAAGGGGATTTTGGATGGCGATATATCCAGCTATGACGCGTCCACAAAAGCCTTGCTTGCAAGGACAGGTCTGATATCCGGCTAGCCATCGCCCCGGCGCAGGAGACGCTTCATGACAACGCCTTCCACCTCTGTTTCGATGTCCGATATGGCGAATGCCATCCGTGCGCTGTCGATGGACGCGGTCCAGCAGGCCAATTCAGGCCATCCGGGCATGCCGATGGGCATGGCGGATGTCGCCACTGTCTTGTGGTCGAAACACATGAAATTCGATCCGGCAGCGCCAGCCTGGGCTGATCGGGACCGCTTCGTCCTGTCAGCCGGTCACGGTTCCATGTTGCTCTACTCGATCCTGCATCTGGCCGGGTTTGAGGACATCAGCATGGATGAGCTGAAGAAGTTCCGCCAGCTGGATAGCCTGACCGCCGGCCACCCGGAATACGGCCACACGCCGGGTGTCGAGGCGACGACCGGCCCGCTGGGGCAGGGGATTTCGATGTCGGTCGGCATGGCTCTCGCCGAGCGCATGATGAATGCGCGCTATGGTGATGATCTCGTCGATCACCGTACCTGGGTCATCGCGTCTGATGGCGACCTGCAGGAAGGTATTTCCCACGAGGCCATTTCCCTGGCCGGGCATCTGGGCCTCAATCGCCTCTGTGTCCTGTGGGACGATAATGAGATCTCGATTGATGGCCCGACGGACCTTTCGGAAAGCACGGATGTGCTCAAACGTTTCGAGGCGGCTGGTTGGTCGGTCTCGCGCATCGACGGCCATGACCACGCCGCCATCGATGCCGCCCTGCAGGAAGCCCGATCATCCGACAAACCGGTCCTGATCGCCTGCCGCACAACGATCGGCTATGGCGCACCGACCAAGGCCGGCACGGCTGGCAGCCATGGTGCCCCGCTCGGTGCTGACGAGATCGCCGGCACGCGTGAGGCGCTCGGCTGGACAGCCGCTCCGTTTGAAATTCCCGAAGAAATTTTGGATGCTTGGCGGGCGACTGGCTCGGCGGATGCCCATCAGGCCTGGCAGGAGCGGTTGGCTGGAGCGGACCGGGCCGACGATTTCGTTGCCCAGATTTCCGGTGAGCCGGGTGAAACCGAGATCGCTGCCCTGGACGCTTGGCGCCAGAAAGTCGCGGCCGAAAAGCCTGTGCTGGCCTCCCGCGCCGCATCCGGTCAGACGCTGGCCGCGATCATTGGTGATTGGCCCAGCCTGGCCGGTGGATCCGCCGATCTCGCCGGCTCCAATCTCACCAAGACGCCGGACGTAGGCATCGTGAAGGCAGGCGACTATGCCGGCCAGTACATCCATTTCGGCGTTCGTGAACATGGCATGGCGGCGTGCGCCAATGGCATGTCCCTGCATGGTGGCTTCCGGCCGCATGTCGCGACATTCCTCGTTTTCGCCGATTATTGCCGTCCGTCGATGCGCCTGTCCTCCCTGATGCATCAACCGGTAGTCTACGTGATGACGCATGACTCGATCGGTCTGGGTGAAGACGGCCCGACCCATCAGCCGGTTGAAACACTGGCCTCGCTGCGGGCCATCCCGAACATGCATGTCTTCCGTCCGGCTGATGCGCTCGAGACGGCCGAGGCATGGGACTTGGCACTGCGCCGGATCGACGGCCCCTCCGTGCTCGCCCTGTCGCGCCAGAAACTGCCGTTCCTGCGCAGTGATGACGGCAGCACCAACCTGTCTGCCAGCGGCGCCTATACTCTGTCCGATGATGTCGGTTCGCCGGACATTGTCCTGGTCGCAACCGGATCGGAAGTCTGTCTGGCTGTCGAGGCGGCCCGGACCTTGCGCGCCCAGGGCCGCAAAGTGCGCGTGGTGTCAGCCCCGTGCCTGGATCTCCTGCTCGAGCAGGGCGACGCCTATCTCGATGAGCTTTTCCCCGCCGGCATTCCAGTGGTTGCCTGTGAGGCGGCGCTGCGCTTTGGCTGGGATCAGGTGATCGGCCGCAAGGGCGGATTTGTCGGAATGACGGGTTTCGGTGCAAGCGCGCCGGCCGAGGACCTGTACGCACATTTCGGGATCACTTCAGCGGCGATTGTCGAGCAGGCCGAGGCGTTGCTGGCCTGATCCGATCAGGTTTGCGGACCTTCGCCCTGACCCGTCCCCGATGGCCAGGTCAGTCGCCGGCGACGAAACCCGTCGTGCCGGGGGCTTGCAACCCAGCCTGTACTGCGGCCTGTGGAAGCCAGGCGATATAGCTGCAATCGGATGACCCGAACCAGAGGTCCTGGTCCTCGGTCAGGACCATGTTCGAGACATGGCAAAGCCGGTTCTCGGGATCATGGAACGACGCGATGATTTCGGCGTTTTGCTCGTCAAGAACGGCGATGAATGGCCTCGCCGAGCCGCCATCAGGCCGTGCCCAGGCTGGCAGTCGCGAAACGATCCGTGCGAGCCACGGGCGTGTCCTGATCGTCCGCAAGGTCGAGCTGCGTCCGGCGGGCAGGGCGACGAACAGGTGGCCGGAATTATCGGTCGCCAGCCCGTCGGGCAGGCCGGGCAGATTGCCGGCAAAAACTTCAGTCTCACCGCGTCGCGGGCCATCGATCCAGTGCCGCAGTATCCGATAACGGAAGGTTTCCGAGACATAGATCGAGAGGCCGTCAGAGGCGAGGGCGATTCCGTTAGGATAGTAGAGGCGGTCAGCCGCAAGCCGGGTCTGGTGCGTACGCGGATCCCAGACATACAGCGCGCCGTGTGGGCGGTTCTCGAGCATGTCCAGCACGTGATCCCCGTCAGGGGTGCCTTCATCGTGCAATATTGACGAGTCGGTGAAGTAGATCTCGCCTTGTCTGGTGATGGCAAGGTCATTGGCAAAGCCGAATGGGTAACCCGGCACGCCGACACTTACGCGGGTCGCGTCGCCGGAGATGACGTTGACCGCGAACAACCCGTCTGACGTCGTCGCACCAAGCGTGCTGGAACCAATCCAGGCCAGACCAGAAATCGGCAGGTCATCGAGTTCGGCGATCACTGTCGGCGTCATGCCGGGCGATTCGATCCTGACGATTTTGCCGGAAGCATTGCCGGAATAGATCTCACCATTCTCGCCCAGCGCGACGCTGTGGGCCGTTCCGCCTGCGCCGAGATCGTAGAACTGGGCCGACCCCAAGGCGGTATTGGGAGCGAGCGGACCTGTCATGGCAGGAGCTTCCGGCTCGTCCCAGTAGACCGGATTGATGGTCGACGGCCACATCAGCCAAAGGACAGCAAAGACTGCTGCAAGGGAAACAGTAATGGTTCCAGACCGAAAACGCATGCCAACCCGCGAAAAATTCGGTGGCCCGAACAGGTCGGGCCACCACAAAGGGGCGCATCTACTGTTTTAACCATGTCCCAGACAAGGCAGGCAGAGGTTTTGAATTATAACAAGGCGCACGCGAGCGGCAGATCAAACAGGAATGATCAGACCAAACGCATGGAGCTTGCCAAGTGTTTCAATCGCCGCGCTATCGTCCTGACCGACGAAACTCGCCGCCGTCACAGTGCCGCCATCGAGCAGGGTGTGCAGACCTTGTTCGGCCTCGGCTGGAAACCGGACTTCGCCGCCAGCAGTGATGATGACGTTCTCCGTTTCATCACCGGCAAAGCGCCACGGCACGAACGGGCGCAGTTTGAAGTTCTGGCTGGCTGAATTGGGTGCGAGATAATTGCTGATGGCGCCACGGGTATTGGGCACGCGTGACCGGATGAAGCTATCGACAAAGAAGTCCATTGCACCGTCAACGCTCATCTCTCGGGCCAGCATCTCCGCCATGTCCCTGAATTGGACTTCCGCATCGGTACGATCAAAGTCAGGGCGAGCAAAACCAGGCGGGAGTGAGTGGCGCATGGCGGGCGTGCGCAAGGCAACTTCCGAGACCGCTTCGAGCATCAGGTCGGCCCAGGTTTTCACGATCAGGCCGAGCGTGATGTGGAGCGACGCCGTGTCACCATGCGTTTGCGCGTCGTGCATCAATCCGCGCGGAACGTAAATGCACTCACCCGCCTTGAGCACGAATTCGGCAACGGGTTCTCCAGCCTTGTGGGCATCCGGCCGGAAACCTTCACCGCGATAGGGGTTTTCAACCGGCGTCTCGTAGAAACGCCACAGCTTCTCACCTTCGATCTGCATCACGAACACGTCGTGATCGTCGTAATGGGTGTTGAAGCCCTGATTGTCAGGCGGGGTCAGATAGATATTGGTCTGCACATGACAGCTCAAAAGCGACTCAACGGCGCGGCAGAACTCGCCGAGCACGGCATCCATCATATGCAGTTGGGGCAGGATGATCGTCGCGCCTTGGCGATACTGGTTGGCGACGCCGCCGCGGTCCACATAGCCGGTATCGAACATGTAGTCTTCGCGCTGCACCGGGGGTTCGGAGCGGGCCATGTCCAGGGCCCCTTCACGCAGGTCGATGCTGGAGACGATGTCGTCAATGCGGGCAATTGACAGCAGGCCGGCATACCGGCCCGGGTCCTCACGGTGAACGATCAACGGCTTCTTTTCGTGGTAGTCCCGAAAAAAGGTTTCACGATCAATTGGATCGATCATGGCGCGAAACGGATCGGTCAGCCAGAGCGGTGCAGTCATGTGGTCGGTCTCCCCCGAATGTTCGAAAAAATGTTAGCGGCGGCCGGTGCCGTTGTCGCCTGTCTGGGTGTGATCAATAGTGTCGCAGGCATGAAAAACCCCTCGCGCCGGAGCGGGAGGGGTTCTTCGTCAGCGATTATTGCCTAGCAGCGTCGGCCCCCACCGGCGGGATCAGCGTAATTGCCGGAGTCATTGTCGGTGCAGGACCGGTTGCCGCCGCGTCCTCCGCCAACCGGGTCGGCATAGCGACCGGTATCGCTGTCGGTGGTGCCGCGGTAGTTGCCGCCGCGTCCACGTCCGGCCGGGTCAGCATAGCTGCCGCTGTCATTGTCGGTGATTCCCGAGCTACCGCGTCCGCGACCGGCCGGATCAGCATAGTTGCCGCTGTCAGCATCGGTGATGCCACCGCCGCGCCCGCCACCAACAGGGTCGGCATAGCGGCCTGTGTCGCTGTCGGTCACGCCGCCGCCGCGGCCATTGCCGACCGGATCGGCATAGCGGCCGGTGTCACTATCCGTAACGCCGGTTGTGCGGCGTCCGCCGCGCCCGGCTCCGGCCGGGTCAGCATAGGCTCCGCTGTCACTGTCAGTGTAGCCGGTCGTCGCGCAGCCCGCCACGGTTCCGGCGGCGCCGGTCACGACGGCCGCTCCGGCGACCCGGGTCAGAAACGAACGGCGGGAAAGTTTTCCACGTTTGGCCATTTATGCCTCCCTGTGTGGTTCCGGGCCCGACCAGATCGAGCCCGGCTCACGTCTCGATTAACGGCAGCGTCGACCGCGGCCACCGGGGTCGGCGTATGTGCCTGAATCGCTGTCGGAGCAGGAACGGCGACCGCGCCCGTTTCCGGCTGGGTCGGCATAGGCTCCGCTGTCACTGTCGGTGACCCCTGAGCGTCCACGACCATTGCCGACAGGGTCAGCGTATGTGCCCGTATCGCTGTCAGTGACCCCGGATGAGCGCCGTCCGCGGCCATTGCCGGCGGGATCGGCATACGAGCCTGTGTCGCTGTCCGTGATGCCGGAACGTCCGCGACCATTGCCAGCCGGGTCGGCATAAGCACCGCTATCGCTGTCCGTGATGCCGGAGCTTCCCCGTCCATTGCCAGCGGGGTCAGCATAGGCACCGCTATCGCTGTCGGTAATGCCGGAGCTGCCGCGTCCGTACCCGGCCCGGTCAGCATTGGCGCCGCCGTCGCTGTCCGTGGCTCCGGTGCGGCCATAACCGGCCCGGTCGGCATAGCTGCCGGTGTCACTGTCGGTGCGGCCGGTGCGGTTTTGAGCGCTTGCTGTGCCGGTCACGGCACCTGCTGCGCCGGTGGCAAGGGCTGTGCCGGCCACTCTCGTCAAGAACGAGCGGCGGCTGAGCTTACCTTTTTTGGCCATGAAGATACCTCTTTATCGTGTCCGGCAATCCCCCACGAATTGCCTGGCGTCCCTCACGATCAGAATATGACAACGGCGCCCGAAGGCGCCGTTGCATGTGTCTTACAGGCTCGGGCCGCGGCCGCGGCCGCCCGGGTCGGAGCAGCCGGAGCTGTCTGTGTCTGTATAGCCAGTGTTGCCGCGACCAAAACCGGCCTGGTCGGCACAGGAGCCGCTGTCGCTGTCGGTGCGACCGGTGCGGCTGGTGCCGTGGTTGGCATAGTCATTCGGATCCGAGTCAGTGATCCCGGTGCGGGCAACCCCATCAACCGGATCGGCGTCTGAGTAGCGCTGCACGACTGCGGCGCCCGCAACGGTGGCGATGGCGCCCGTGGCAATGGTCCCGCCAGCGACGCGCGTCAGGAACGAACGACGGCTCAATTTGCCTTTTTTGGCCATGTTTCAAAATCCCCCTGGATCTATATGTGCGTTGGCTCCGAACTTCCGGAACCTGTTGTAAAGCCTGCCTGAGTCTAGGCGTGCGAATGGCACGGATCAAACAAAAGGTGAATAAATTAAAACGTGAAATAACAATGGCATATGAGTATTCATGATAATGATCCGCAATAAAAATGACTATGAGAATGGTTTGCACTGATTTTTCATTGCGAATGCGATTAGCTTGCAAGAATTGGCTGATCAGGACGTTGAGTACCGCGGGGGCTGTCGTTCTTGTCTTGTTCCGTGTGCCGGACTGGTGTTAGCTGGACCGCGTCGGGAGGAGCCAATGGCATTATCCGTGCGAATTCTGGGAATTGACCCGGGCTTGAGGCGAATGGGCTGGGGGGTGATACGCGTCGAAGGATCGCGACTGAGCGCAATCGCCCATGGCGTCGTGACGCCGCCGACCGCAGCGCCGCTGTCAGAAAGGCTCATGCATTTGTTCAATTCTGTTGGTGATCTGGTCCGGCAACACGGTCCGGACGAAGCCGCGATCGAGGAAGCCTTCATGGCTGCCAATGCCGCATCGGCGCTCAAGCTCGGACACGCCCGGGCCGCCGCAATGCTGGCGCCGGCGCGCGCCGGCTTGCCGGTTGCGGAATACGCGGCCCGGCTGGTCAAGAAGTCAGTCGTCGGAACCGGCGCGGCCGACAAGGCACAGGTCGCCGCAATGGTCGGCATCCTGTTGCCGGGTACCAAGGCGACGGCGGATGCGGCGGATGCACTCGCAATTGCCATCTGTCACGCCCACCACCGCCGGGCGACAAGCCTGGGGAGCGCAGCATGATCGGGATGTTGACGGGGCGCGTTGCGGCACTGGGCGCCGATGAACTTGTGCTTGATGTTTCGGGTGTGGGCTATCTGGTCGGGGCCGGGGCGCGGACGCTGTCGCGTCTTGAGCCCGACCAGGACATTGTCCTGCATATCGAAACCCATGTCCGTGAAGACGCCTTCAAGCTGTATGGATTTCTCGACGACATCGACCGCGCCTGGTTCGTCCATTTGCAGAACATCCAGGGCGTCGGGGCGAAGGCGGCCTTTGCGATCCTGGATACGGTTCCGGTCAGCGAGATCGCCAATGCTGCCGCGCTGGGCGACAAGTCGACCTTTGCCCGCGCCAAGGGTGTCGGGCCGAAACTGGCAACCCGCATCGCTACCGAGTTGAAGGACAAGGCGCCGCCAACCGGACGCAGCTTCTCTATCGGCCTGCCTGTTCACTCCGATGACGGAACCACTGGTGGAGCACCAGTCGCCGCGGCCGGGGGAGACAGCCTGGCTCGCGAAGATGCGGTCTCGGCCTTGGTCAATCTCGGATACAATGAAAGCCAGGCCCGACAGGCCGTCGCGAAAATCCTGAGGGATGCCGGATCCGAAGCGCCGCTTGGCGATGTGATTCGTCTGTCGCTGAAGGAACTCGCAGCGTGACCGGTCGCAATCGCGTGGACGCGGGCGTTGGGATCGCGCTAGACCCGAACCGTGATGACTGAGGAATTCGACCAGACCGAGGCGGAGCGCCTGGTGGACCGGGACATGCAGCCGGGCGACGGGCGGGACCGCGCCCTGCGCCCGCTCTCTTTTTCGGATTTCGTCGGCCAGAAAGCGGCCATCGCCAATCTGAAGGTCTTCGTTGACGCGGCGCGTCGGCGCGAGGAAGCCCTGGATCATGTCCTGCTGTCCGGCCCTCCCGGCCTGGGCAAAACGACCCTTGCCCAGATCGTGGCGCGAGAGATGGGTGTCGGGTTTCGCGCCACGTCAGGCCCGGTGATCGCAAAGGCCGGCGATCTGGCCGCCATCCTCACAAATCTCGAGCCGCGCGATGTCCTGTTCATTGATGAAATCCATCGCCTGGCACCTGCGGTTGAGGAAATTCTCTATCCGGCCATGGAAGATTTCTGCCTCGACCTGGTGATCGGGGAGGGGCCTTCGGCCCGCACGGTCCGGATCGAGTTGCCACCTTTCACCCTGGTCGGTGCGACGACGCGCGCGGGCCTGTTGGCAACTCCTCTCAGGGACCGGTTCGGGGTTCCCGTTCGACTGGAATTCTATGACGAGGCCGAGCTCGGCTTTATCGTGACGCGAGCCGCGGACAAGCTCGGTATCGGGGCGACGCCGGACGGAGCCCGGGAGATCGCACGCCGCGCCCGCGGGACTCCGCGAGTGGCCGGGCGTCTGTTGCGACGCGTGCGTGATTTCGCCGAAGCGGAGGATGCCGATCATATCTCCGAGGCAGTGGCGGATCGGGCATTGAAACGGCTGGAGGTGGATGCGATCGGCCTCGATAGCCTCGACCGGCGATACCTGCGGGCCCTCACAGAAAGCTTCGGCGGCGGGCCGGTCGGCGTTGAAACCCTCGCCGCGGCGCTGGCCGAGGCCCGGGACGCTCTGGAAGATGTCGTCGAGCCTTTCCTGATCCAGCAAGGCTTCATCCAGCGCACGCCGCGTGGCCGCCTTGCCACGGGCCGGGCCTGGGAACATCTGGGACTGGTACCGCCCCAAAGCGGTCAGCCTGCTGCGCCTGGAGGCTTGTTCGGGAAATGACCGATATGATGCAGCCGGCGTCGGGCGCCTTCGGCGACGATCACACCCACAGGCTTCCGGTCCGTGTCTATTACGAGGACACGGATTTTTCCGGTGTGGTCTATCATGCACGCTATCTCCATTTCTTCGAACGGGGGCGTACCGAGAGCCTGCGGGCCTGCGGTATCCATCATTCAGAGCTGGCCGCGATGGAACCGGCCCTGGCCTTTGCCGTACGCCGCATGTCGGTCGAATTTGTCCGCGCTGCCCGTGTTGATGATGTTCTGGTTGTCGGGACCGGTTTCCGGCCGCAGGTCGGGGCTCGCCTGATGATGGAGCAGACAATTCACCGGGCAGATGAATTGGTCGCGTCGGCTTGTGTTGAGGCTGTTTGCATCGATGGTGCGGGGCGTGCAAAGCGTCCGCCGGACTGGATGCGCAACAAGTGGCTCAGCTATGTTTGAACACGGCAGTGTTACTAACTCGCAATAGCAATGATCGCAGAATCTTTACAGGCGAGATGACTTGCCCGAGCGCTCCGTGACGATTACCCCTGTAGGAAGTAAAGGGGTAGTTCTTGGCTGAAATCTGGAAAACACCGCAACGTACCGGGCCGGGTTCCTCCTGTTCGCCGGCTCCCCCTCCCAATTTCGAATTCAATATTGCCCGCGTGCTTCAGGATGGCGCCGACATGTTCATGCATTCTGTGCATGAACCGGTCGCTGGCGGTGAAGTCTGGGTGACGATGAGCCTTGTTCGGCGGTCGTCGGCCGGATTGATGACCGTCAAACGCCAGGTGTCGGCCCGTTTTTCTCCGGACGGAGACTATTGTGCCGTTTCCGGCGCGGCTGAGCGCGACCCAAGCCTGAAGGACGAGGCCTCGCTCAACAAGGCGCAGGTAAGTGCCTTCATCCAGATGGTCGTGCGTGAAGGCGGGGCCGAGCATCGTGATGCCTTCATCGATCGGGGACGTTTTGTCAGTCACACGCCTGGCAGCTGTTGTCGCCCTGAAGGGCTGGACGCGCTGGTCGCACGACGCCGGCCGCGACCTGGATTAGTCTATCATGGCGTCGACGATATTGTTGGCGAAGGCGCCTATGTCGCCGTCTTCTCCTGCTTTGACCTGGATGGTGAATCCTTTAGGGCCTGCGACCTTATGCGCCTGGAAGCCGGACGCATCGTCGAGCACTGGGATGTGGTCGAAGCCGTCGCCGCACACTCGGTTGCGCACAACGACGAGACGTGATCGCGCAGTATTTGCGGTTATCACCTCCTGAAATTTGCCGTATTCGATAGGCAGGAACCGTTCCGGGCGGAATGCGTCAGCGCAGGCATGGAGTCTGCAAGGCGCCGGACGGTTTGTGAAAAACGGTATCGGAACCGCGTGCGTGGATCCGAAGCGCAAGGGTGAGCGTCATGGAGTCTTCTGTCGTCGAAATCGCGCAGGTCGTGGAGGGTTTCTCCTTCTATGCCTTGTTCATGCGCGCCGACTGGGTGGTAAAAGGTGTGATGGGCATTCTCGCCTTCATGTCGATCTGGTCCTGGGCCATTGCCATCGACAAGTCGCTGCAATTGCGCGGTCTGCACGCGAAGGGCCGGCAGTTTGAACGCGAGTTCTGGTCCGGCCGGTCACTCGATGCCCTGTCTGACCAGTTCGCCAAGAATGCCCGTGAGCCCTTCTCTCGTGTTTTCGCGGCAGGATTGCGTGAATGGAAAGGCGACAACCCGGGTGGGCGTGTGTCCAAGGCAGCAGGGGCCGAAGCCGGTCGCCAGATGACCGAGTCCGAAGGCGGGCTGGGTATTCTCGCGACAATCGCGTCGGCCGCGCCGTTCGTGGGTCTGTTTGGCACGGTCTGGGGCATCATGAATGCCTTCCGCTCGATCGCCGCATCCCAGGATACCAATCTGGCGGTGGTCGCACCGGGTATCGCCGAAGCGCTTTTTGCCACGGCACTGGGTCTTCTGGCGGCTATCCCGGCGGTGATCTTCTTCAACGCCCTGTCCGCCAACCTCGCCAAATACGGGTCCCGTTTGGACGGTTTCGTCGACGAGCTGTCGGCCCTCGCCGACCGCGACGGGGTGTAGGCCGATGGCTGTGTCGCTCGACAGTGGCGGATCCGGTCGCGGACGTGCCCGCTGGAAGCCGAAGGCGGAAATCAATGTCACGCCCTTCGTGGATGTGATGCTGGTGCTGCTGATCGTCTTCATGATCACCGCACCCCTGCTCACGGTCGGTGTGCCGGTCAATTTGCCGGAAACCGAGGCTCGCAACCTGCCAGCTGGTGAGGAGCCGCTGACAGTGACCGTCAATGCGGACGGGCTGATCTATCTCCAGGAAACCGAAATCCCGCTAACCGAGCTGGTGCCGCGCCTGCGGGCCATCGCCGGAACGGGTTTTGACGCTCGCATCTATATTCGCGCCGATGATGGTGCCGCTTATGGTGACGTGGCGCGCGTGATGGCGCGTATCAACGCGGCCGGTTTCTCCAATCTGGGCCTGGTGACGGACCCGGTGCAGCAGTAACGGCGACAATCTGGTGCGTGGTCTTGTTCTCTCCCTTTTCGTACACGGCGGTGTCATCGCTGCGGGGTTGATCTATCTGCCCCGCATGACAAGCGTGTTCGAGGCAACGCCGATCGTTCCGATCGAATTGGTGACGCTGGGTGAGACAACCAATGTTCGCGCCGCGCGTCCGGATCCGGAACCGGTGGTTGAGGACGAACCGGCTGAAACGATCGATGATGAGATCGACGAGCCGGAACCGGCTCCGGCTCCGGCTCCCGAACCCGAGCCGGTCGAGACGGAACCCGAAATCATCGACGCCGCACCGGAAATGCCGGCCGCCCCCGAGCCTGAGCCCGTTGAAGACACGCCCGAACCCGAGCCCGAGCCGCAGCGCCCTGAACCACAGGCCCGCCCGGCTGAGCCGTCCCTGAATGACATGCTGGGTGACCTGTCCAGAAGTGTCGCGGAAACGCGCGATGCCCAAGCCGCTGACGAAGGCCCTGTACGCGCGGCCGTCGGCGACGGTGAGCA
>SPJK01046274.1_pt1 | contig 22180 bp, 13 predicted proteins | sample 3741771 | NCBI WGS metagenome assembly SPJK01 (sample SAMN10925997, study PRJNA522277) | cold seep metagenome | isolation source: Elba SIP-enriched marine methane seep metagenome, extraction at timepoint T2 | place: Italy: coast of Elba, Mediterranean Sea
AGGTGCTCATGTTGCCATTCCAGATCACTGAACTTCGACTTAGATCAATGCTGTCCACAGTGGAAGTAGCGTCATAGGTGAAGAGGTTGATGCCACCGCGAACGGTCCAGATTTTGGAGATCGTAGCGGAGGCGAATAGGTTAACTCCGACGCTATTGTTTACCCCAATATTGAGGAAGCTGGTGGTGGATACCTGCGTGGCAGGGTCGACTTGTACATAGCTCTCAATGATATCAGTGGTGCGGCGGTAAAAACCGGCCATGTTCAAGGCCACGCCTTTGATAAAGGCACTATAGCTCAATTCAAACTGATCAACGATCTCCGGATCCAGCGCCGGATTACCGAAAGTGACATTATTTGGATCGTTCAATTGGGTAAATGGATTGATGAAAAACAAGCTCGGACGCTGAATACGTCGGGAGTAGCTCAACTTGAGTGTCCGAAACTTTGGTAAGGTGCGGCTGATGATCACACTCGGCAGGATATTGTCGTACTGTTGGCTGAAGGGCTCCACATCTCCTGATAAGTATTCGCCGCTAATTTCCGTGTGCTCGTAGCGAGCGCCTACGATCAAGCCGGTTTTCTCGCCAAACTGCATATTGAACGAAGCATAGCCGGCATACACATCCTGATCATAAAAGAATTGATCTGTAAGTAGAGGAACAGCAATAAATGGCTCGCTATCGTTGTCGCGTAGTAGCGTTTCGTAGTCGCTATCTATTTCTCTCAGAACGGCCTTGACGCCAGTTTCCAGTTTAAATGTTTCACTAAAGGGGTGCACATAATCGGTCTGTACCGTGTATTCGATATTGCTACCGTCATTGAGGTTGCGGATATCGTTGAGGTAGCGAGCTGCGGTACCATCCTGGAAGATGTTGCCTTCGCGATCGCTCAAGGTGGTACTGACCTGGAAGGCTGCCGAAAATTCTCGCTCTGAGTCCGGGTAGGTCCGGCGGAAATCGGTGGTCCAGTCGAAACCATTTCGCAAACCGGTATCGTCATTCGCCCGGGTGAAGGTAGTAGGGAAGGTTCCCCCATCGATCAATGTGCCGTTAATCTCACCGTCTCGCCAGTTATTGAAGCCATTGAAACGGATAGAGGAGGAAAGGCTGTGGTACGCGTTGAAGTCGTAGAAGGCGCCAAAATTACCATTAAAGCCAAGTACTTGACTGCTGTTTGGACCACCCTGTTCCAGGGTATTAGTTTGTCCGGCCAGTTGATCTTCGCGGAAAAAGTTGAATTCCCCTTGCCGCTTCCACGACCAGAAACTATTGGCACCGCCGTTCAAGCCGAATCGGCCTCTTACCCAGTTTAAGTTGAGCCCGCCATTATTTTGGCGTGTCCCTACCGAAGTATTGACTGAGCCGGTGAATCCTTGAACATCTCGTTTTTTAGTAATGATATTAATGATGCCGGCGCTTCCCTCGCCATCATATTTGGCAGTGGGCGTAGTGATCACTTCTACGCTCTTGATCTGGTCAGCGGGTATGGTCTTCAAGGCATCAGCAGGATTACTACTGAATAGGGTAGAAGGGCGGCCGTTGATCAGGATCTGAATATTGGAAGAACCGCGCAAGCTCACGTTGCCATCCAGATCCACCGATAACAGCGGGACATTTCGTAGCACATCGGCGGCATCCCCACCCGAAGTACTGGCATCTTTTTCGGCATTGTAAACCAGCTTGTCGATGCGGTTTTCAATTAGCGAAGCTTCTTCTGTCACAACAACTTCTTCGAGATTCACGCCGATAGGGTAGACGTAGATATCGGACAGGTCGAGGTCGGGTTTTTCCGGAGTCGTTTCGATGCTGCTTACTACCTTCTCCTCGTAGCCAATGAAGGTAATGGCCAAGTTGTAGGTACCGGTCGGTACTTCAATGATCCGGAAGCTGCCGTCGGCTTCGGTCATGCCGCCGTCGGTTTGTTTGCCACTTTGTGCATTGGTGAGCACGATCGTAGCAAATTCAACGCCTTGCCCACTAATGGAGTCAATGATGATACCGGATATGCGACCATTAGTGGTGGGGCCTTGCGATCTCCCTCCGCGACCACCACTCCAATTGCCGGGCTGTGCGGCTAGTTCGAAACACGTTAAGATAATGGCTAGAAATACTAATGGTAGTCGCATCGCTGTTTGCTATTGTGGTTTTCAAAATTAGCCCCGTACATTGCGGACTTAATTTTTTGACATTTTTGGCGGAATGAAGCCTACTAAAGTTGTCAGAAAAGAGTGGACTTTTTCGGAATCGTCCGACGGATTAACATAATTCCAGCGATTTTGCTCACACGTTTTACGATTTATCTGCTTTTTGGCGCCATTCTGAGCTTGGTTCAATGTACAGAAGCAGAGCCTAGATCGGCCTTTAACGCGTTGCCTCCTCCACTTTGGCGGACGGACAGCAGCCTTCACGCCATGATGCCCAGCTACAAGGCGCTCTTCGAGCGGCAAGTGTTGCAGGAGCGAATCCCGGGCGTGGCTGTGGTGGTAGTAAAAGGGCAGGAAATTGTTTGGCAGGCAGCACTGGGAACAACCGATGTAAATTCGCGGGAAGCAGTCACCAATGATACCCCTTTTCGACTGGCCAGTTTGAGCAAGGGTTTTGCCCCGGTTCTAGTGGGAAAACTAGTAGAGCAAGGGATACTGGAGTGGGATCGGCCGGTCGTTGATTATTGTGCCAATATACCTTTCGTTGATAGCCTTAGCCGTACGATCACGCTTCGACATTTACTAAGTCAGAGTTCCGGGTTTCCGCATCATACCTATTCCAATCTGTTGAACATGGATGAGCCCTATGAGCGCATTCGTCCGTTGATTGCTGAAGTGCCGCTAGCCCATGCACCCGGCACTCAGTACAACTACCAAAATGTGATCTATGCAGTAAGTGCAGAAGTGGTGGAATGCGCTACCGATCGTACTTACGATGAATTAATGGAGGAGATGGTTTTAGCGCCTTTAGGTATGAGTGCGAGTAGCGGGTCAGTGATTGCAGCGGAACAACAAACCTTTGCCCAACCGCATGGCCCCGATACCAATGGCTATCATCGTGTTCCTTTTACTGGGAAGTATTATGTAGCATCGCCAGCAGCAGGAATCAATGCAAGCGGCAGTGATATGGCGAAATGGTTGGAAGCACTACTTGGCAACCGACCCGACGTGCTGCCTCCGGCCCTGGCTGCCGAGATGTTTCGCATACAAATTCCGTTTATCGGCTACGAACCATCGGTCAAACAGTGGCGGCCGTATGAACAAGCTGGCTATGGCTTTGGTTGGCGAGTTATCGAATATGGTGAAGGACGAAAGCTCGTTACGCATAGCGGGTATGTCAATGGTTACCGGGCAGAATTGGCTTTTAGCCCTGGAGATTCATTGGGTATTTGTATGCTTAGTAATGGCTCTAATTATTGGTTTCGCCGGGCAGCGGTTCGTTTTTTCGCCGACTATTGGCAGTTAAAAATCGGAAATCAGTAGTAATCATAGTTGACATTGCAACCTTATACTTCGTATTATTGTATACTTGACAATCACTTGGCTTTCGGCTTTGCCGAAAGTTGTAGAGGGATAAGTAGTAGAGAGTAGAGAGACAAATAGTCTTCCTCCGGGAGTTGTTTCGAAAGAACACCCCAAACCAACTCTGTTGGAAATTACTTCATGGAAATTTTAAGATCTCTCTACCCTCTATTAGAGCCCGTACGGGCCAGTGTCTTTCTACAGGCTTTCGTTGAAAGTCCTTATTAGCCACTATTCGCTATTTTTGAGCCTATGGAAACGAAGAAGACTGCTTTGAATGAACAGGAGGCGGAAAAGCTGGAGCGCATCGCCTATATCCTCAAGACTGTAGCCCATCCATTGCGCCTCGGGATTGTTCATGTTTTGGAGCAACACCCACGCCTTTCTGTAACGGAAATTTGTGAGATGCTGGATAGTGAGCAATCGCTTACTTCTCATCACTTACAGAATATGCGCCTTAAGGGCATCCTTAGCGTCAAGCGGGAAGGCAGAAGCATGTTATATTCACTAAAGGAACGTGATGTTTCCTTGATCATTGAATGCTTGGAAAATTGTCAGTGTAATATGTAAGATAGTAGGTAGCACTGCTGCGCAGCTTTCAGTAAGCAGTTGGCAGTGCCGATTCACTTGATATTTCTTGCTGATTGATAGCTTGTTTTATGAACACATGAACATTTTTTCATGTATTAATTCCTACCTTTGTTTCTCACTTTTTTGATTCACATAAATTCTCTGTTGTGGGCATCTTTCGAAAAGGGCAGAAGCTATACAGCATGTTTTACATTAAGTGTCCGCGTTGTCACGAGGCTGATTTATTCGATACGGGCAGTTTCTCCTTCAAGCAGCCATTTGACATGAAGGAACGCTGTGACGCGTGCAACGAGGATTTCTTTCCAGAGCCCGGGTTTTACTACGGGGCTATGTTTATCTCCTATATTTTCACCGCCTTCTTCAGCATCTTGTTTGTGATGTTCTTTCATTGGGTACTCGATTGGAGTACGATGGTTAGTTTTGCTTTGCTCATCGGAGTATTGGCAGTCTTTTTTGTTTACTTTTTTCGTTTGGCCCGATCGGTTTGGATCAACATCAATGTGAAGTACGAAGCGGATGCTGTCGCGAACCCCCGTCAGGTAGTTTCGCAGGGAACTGAATCCTCCCGCTTTGGTAGCAAAACATAGCAAGACACACCCTTAGGTTTAAGTCTAGCCTGTCCGTCTTTAAAAAACCACCCTTCGCCGAAGCTTTGTAAGGAATTAGTGTGGCTTTCATACTATTGTAGTAAATCATAAACACTGCAAAGTATGAGTCTTCGTTATCGCACCCTTCTGCCAGTGATGGCCCTCTTTCTCTTTGCCTTTCCACTATCCGCACAAACTGTCGATGACTGGTCGGGGCGTTGGGAAGGAACCCTGGAATTGCCTGGCGCCAGCCTGGATATGATCATTAAATTGGAACAAGCAGATGGTGAATGGAAAGGCACCCTCGATATCCCTTTGCAACGCGTCAAGGATATGGCGTTAGCCGACCTGGTGATCGATGGGTCGAACTTCTCTTTTAGCCTTCCTGAAGCCCCCGGCAATGCTAATTATAGCGGTGAATGGTCGGAAGAAGGCCAGATTGCTGGTGAGTTTCGACAAATGGGTGGGCAGCGTCCGCTTACCTTGATCAAGGAAGATGCTGCCGCGGCTGCTGCGCTGCAAGCCAAGATCGAACAGATCAAAGTACTCGTCGATTCATTCCGCCAAGGTGCTGAAGTACCGGGCATGGGCTTAGGCATTATCTACAAAGATGAAGTACAGTTGGCGGATGGATTTGGGCACAGGAATGTAGAAGAGGAGCTTCCCGCTACTTCTAGCACCCTATTTGCTATTGGCTCGTCATCTAAGGCGTTTACGAGTATGGGACTGGGCTTGCTGGTTGATGCTGGTGAACTTGATTGGAATGAACCCATCCAGACCTACCTGACTGATTTTAAGCTTCATGATCAATTTGCTACCCAGGAGATGACGGCTACCGACCTGGTAACTCACCGCTCCGGCCTACCTCGCCACGACTACCTTTGGTACGCAACACCCTTTGATCGCCAAGAACTTTATGCCCGGTTGCCCTATCTCGAACCATCAGCTTCTTTTCGGTCCAAATGGCAGTACCAGAACCTGATGTTCATGACTGCCGGAGTACTTACCGAAAAGCTAAGCGGTGGTACCTGGGAAGAATACATTGATGAAAACATATTTACGCCGCTGGGCATGGAAACGGCTATGTTTTCGGTAGATAACATGGAGGCCGCCGACGATTTTGCCTATGGCTACGGAAATAAGGATGACGAAATCACTCGACTACCTTATCACAATATCGATGCGATTGGCCCTGCGGGTTCTATTAATGCTTCGGTGGAGGATATGTTGAAGTGGGTGGAGTTGCATCTGGGCGATGGTACCTTTCAAGGTCAGCACTTCATTAGCGGAGGCACATTGCAAAAAATGCATCAGCCACATATGGCGATGGAAAACCCCTTGCTACCACTACCGAGCATAACGCATCCGGCCTATGGATTGGGTTGGTTTATCTACGATTTGGATGGTTTATACATTGTGGAACATGGCGGAAATATCGATGGCTTCTCCGCCTTGGTGTTTATGATTCCGGAAGAAGGCTTCGGCATGGTGTGTCTGACTAATCGGAATGGAACGCCTTTAGGTTATGTGCTTGCTTATACCATTGCTGATGTGTTGCTTGACCGGGAGTATACCGATTGGTACGGCACTGTGTTTGACTCTGACGACGACGAGGAAGAAGAAGCCGAGGCCGAAGAAGAGGAGGAAGACATCGTACGAAGGGTAGAAGGGACCAGCTATCAACATGCATTGGAAGCTTATACCGGCACCTACACACATCCTGGGTATGGAGATGTGCTCGTAGTCCAAGAAGGAGGACAATTAGTGGCGAGTTATTATAAGCTTCAATTTCCATTGAATCACTGGCATTTCGAAACCTTTAAAGGGGAAGATGAAAGCATTGGAGCGGAAATTGAACCGACCTTTGTGACGAACCGAGCAGGCCAGGTAATTGGTATGGATTTACAGGTAGAAATCATGCTGCCTGACATTCGCTTTGAAAAGCAACCTGAAGAGCGGCTTACTGACCCCGCATTCTTGGAATCCCTGGTAGGTGTCTATGAATTGGAAGGTGGAATGACGGTAACCATTGAGTTCAGCGGCGATCACTTAACGGCTACCGTGCCTGGACAACCACTCTACGATTTGGAGCCTTTGCAAGGTACGGAGTTCAAGCTCAAGCAACTCTCGGGCTTTACTATGGAGTTCTTGCTCGTTGATGATAAGCCAGTGGCCTTGATCTCTCATCAACCGAATGGTCATTTCCGAGCTGAGCGGAGTGAATAACTAATAGCCGATTAGCAGCCTTTGGTATGGCGCAGCATTTCTAATGGGATGTTGCGCCATACTATTTGTTATGCCGATATAAGTACACTTGAATGTATGACCATTTCAACATTAAAATAATTGGAAAGTGCATTCTACCTTTGCGGATTCAATTGAGCAACTATGGCTTTTACAAAAGAGTCCAAGCTAAGAAGTATCCTGAAAGCATTGTCGTGGCGAGTGATCGCTACAACGACGATCATCTTTATCGCCTACTTTACGACGGGTGATATCCAAGCTGCTATAGAAATTGGAGCGATTGAGTTTTTCATCAAGTTCCTCTTGTACTATTTGCACGAACGTGCCTGGCAGGTTATTCCACGTGGATCCATCCGGAGCTTGTTTAGATCGAGCAAAAGATTATTGTAATTTCGCGGCACAATTCAAGTAAGCCATGGCAAGCGATAACATCCACCCGATCTTCGATCGATTATTGAGTCGTGAGGAGCGTGAAGAACGCCTACAGCAAAAGGCAAAGATCTTTTGGCTCACGGGATTGTCGGGCTCTGGAAAGAGCACGATTGCGCAAGGGGTGGAGCGAGCTTTGTTTGAGCAGGGATATTTTCCGCAAGTGCTGGATGGCGATAATATTCGCTCCGGCATCAATAACAACCTGGGCTTTAGCTTAGAAGATCGGCAGGAGAATATCCGGCGGATCGCGGAAGTAGCCAAGTTGTATGTCCAAAGTGGATTGATCACCTTGTCTTCTTTCATTAGCCCAACCAAGGCAATCCGAGCAGTTGCCCGCGACATTATTGGTGCGGCCGACTTTGTTGAAATATTCATTGATACCCCACTGGAAGTGTGTGAAGCGCGCGATGTCAAAGGCTTGTATGCCAAGGCCCGCCGTGGTGAAATCAAAGGTTTCACGGGTATTGATTCGCCCTATGAAGCACCTGATAACCCATTCCTGACAGTGCCTACCAAGGATATGACCGTAGAAGAGGCAGTCCAATACGTATTGGTAGGTATTAACCCTTTAATTAAGCGATAAAATCCAAGGTTGAAAGTCCTGGAGCCGAAGTCTACAGTAAAGTAGTGACATCGGACGTTGGACGCTGGACCTCGGACCTCAATAAACTACCATGAAGTTCAATTATCACTTAAACCACCTTCGGGAACTGGAGTCAGAATCGATCTTCATTTTACGTGAAGTAGCTGCACAGTTTGAGAATCCAGTCTTGCTGTTTAGCGGTGGAAAGGACAGCATTCTGATGGCTTATTTGGCGCGGAAGGCTTTTTTTCCTGCGCGCATTCCATTTCCCCTTCTACATATTGATACGGGACACAACTTTCCGGAGACCTTAGAGTTTCGCGACCGCCTGGTTGAAGAGTATGGCGCCCGTCTGATCGTTGGATCGGTGCAAGATGCTATCGACAAGGGTGAGTTGGTAGAGGAGAAGGGCTATAATGCCAGCCGCAATTACTTGCAAACCCACGTATTGCTGGGGAGCTTGGAAAAAGGCAAATTCGATGCTGCTTTAGGTGGCGGTCGCCGAGATGAAGAGAAAGCTCGTGCGAAGGAACGCTTCTTTAGCCATCGCGATGAATTTGGTCAGTGGGACCCTAAGAACCAACGCCCGGAATTGTGGAACCTCTTCAATGGGAATAAACACTATGGAGAGCATTTTCGGGTATTCCCCATTAGTAACTGGACGGAACTAGATGTATGGCAGTACCTGGCGATGGAGGAAGTACCCCTTCCTAGCTTGTATTTCGCCCACCAGCGGGAGGTTTTCCGCCGCGAGGGGATGTTACTCGCCGATTGCGATTACATCGCCAAACGCCCTGAAGAGGAAGTAGTGGAAATGATGGTTCGCTGCCGCACCATTGGCGATATGACTTGTACCGGTGTGTGGGAATCATCCGCGAGCACTGTGGAAGAGATCATTCAAGAGGTAGCTACCGCTCGCCAAACAGAACGGGGCGGTCGTGCCGACGATAAACGCTCGGAAACTGCGATGGAAGACCGCAAGAAGCAAGGGTATTTTTAGTAGAACGCAACAAGCTCGCCGCAACACGCTTCATGCTAGGTGCTACCCTTCTGTAAAGCGTGCCGCTTGAAGCATGTGGTGCGAAGCTTTAAAACTTAGAAATCATGTCAGATCAACATACCGAACTCCTCCGCTTTTCAACTGCCGGGAGTGTAGACGATGGAAAATCCACTTTGATTGGTCGCTTGCTATACGATAGTAAGTCCATCTTCGAAGATCAATACGAAGTGATTAAGCAAACTACGGAACGTCGTGGTGAAGAAGGTGTCAACCTGGCGCTATTGACCGATGGCCTCAAGGCCGAACGCGAGCAAGGGATCACGATCGATGTGGCCTACCGCTACTTTGCTACGCCACGCCGGAAGTTCATTATTGCCGATACTCCAGGCCACATCCAGTATACCCGAAACATGGTGACGGGTGCCTCTACGGCCAATGTCGCCCTCATTTTGATTGATGCGCGCAAAGGCATCCTGGAGCAGACTCGTCGGCACGCTTTTATTTCGAGCCTCTTGCAAATCCCTCACCTGGTTATCTGTATCAACAAGATGGATTTGGTGGAGTATAGTGAGGAGGTATACGAGAAAATAAAGGATGAGTTCTCCGAATTCAGCCATAAGCTGGATGTAACCGATGTACACTTCATCCCAATTTCTGCGCTGCACGGCGATAATGTGGTGGACAAATCGAAGAATATGGAATGGTATGGTGGTGGCACGCTACTCTACTATCTGGAGAACGTCCACATCGGTAGTGATGAAAACCTAATCGACTGCCGCTTCCCAGTGCAGTATGTAATTCGCCCGAATACGGATGAGTTTCATGACTATCGCGGTTATGCTGGCCGGATCAATGGAGGCATCTTTAAGAAGGGTGATCGCGTGACGGTATTGCCTTCCGGCTTCAACTCTACGATCGCTCGCATCGATACGTTTGATGGTGAGGTAGAAGAAGCCTTCCCACCAATGTCTGTAACGATCCTTTTAGAGGATGAACTAGACATTAGCCGTGGCGACATGATCGTCCGGGAGAACAACCAACCCGAGGTTTCGCAAGACGTGGAGTTGATGGTCTGCTGGTTTAATGATCGCCCGATGCAATTGCGAGGGAAATACAAGATTCGCCATACCACCCAGGAGGCGCGTTGTATTGTGAAGCAAATCCGCTATAAGTTGGACATCAATACCTTGCACCGCGATGAAGAAGATCTCAGCATTGGCATGAATGACATCTCCCGAATCGTGATCCGTACAACGAAACCACTCTTCGCTGACATCTACCGTCGTAACCGGAATACCGGCAGCGTGATCCTGATCGACGAGCAAACGAATGAGACAGTAGCTGCGGGGATGATTATCTAAGGCAGAAAACAGTTCGTTGCTTTGCAACTTGCAGTAGGCAGTAGGCAGTAGGCAGTAGGCAGTAGGCAGTAGGCAGTAGGCAGATTACAGTGGGCAGTTCCTTTCTATTGGACTGATTCAACCGTTGATCTATTGGCCTTCAGCGCTAAGTAGTATCTTTCCCGAAACGACTTAGTAGCATGATCATTACGAAGAATATTAGCCTGTTTCGCATTTTACGCTGGTCAGGGCACCATGTAGTATGGCTGATGACCGGAGCTGCTTTTTTTGCTTTTGCCTATCGGTACGGCTTTATTGATATTTCAATTCCCTGGCTTCCCATTTCGGTGATTGGTACGGCCGTCGCTTTCTACGTTGGTTTCAAGAATAATAGTGCTTACGACCGCATGTGGGAGGCTCGGAAAATCTGGGGGGCTATTATCAATAGTAGCAGAGCCTGGGGTACCTATATTGACGGGTTTATAACCAATCAATTTGCCGTTCAAGACCGCACTGAAGCAGAATTACATGAGATCAAGCGACGGCTAATATATCGCCATATTGGTTGGCTATATGCCTTGCGGAGTCAGTTGTTAGTAGCAACAGCTTGGGAGCATATTAGCCAAGGAGGCCTGATGACAAAGACTGCATCATTTTATCAACGAAAATTTGGTGTGGGATTGGTCGATGATGAGGTGACTCGAACGGAGCTCAAGCTATTCCTTCCTCGAGAAGAACATGATCGCCTAGTAGGAAATGTAAATACCGCGACCCAGATTATCAATGAGCAATCTCGAGATTTGACGGAGTTACGCCGGCAAGGCTTGATCGACGATTTCCGACATATGGAAATGACGAAAACCCTCTATCATTTCTATGATCATCAGGGGAAATGCGAACGGATCAAGAAATTTCCATTGCCGCGTCAGTATGCAAACATGAGTCGGATTTTCGTTGGAATCTTCATTTTCCTCTTGCCTTTCAGCATGATTCCAGAGTTACTTAAGTTGGGCGACTGGGGCTTCTGGTTGTCCATCCCAATTACGGCGCTGATTGGCTGGGTCTACGTGATGATGGAAGTCGTAGGCGATTATTCCGAAAACCCCTTCCAGGGTATGGCCAACGACATCCCAATGTTATCTCTTTGCCGCGTCATTGAAATCGATCTGCGAGAAATGCTAGGCGAAACCGAACTGCCGCCAAGCGTAGAAGCGAAGAATGGGGTGTTGATGTAGTATTTTCAGTAGGCAGTAGGCAGTAGGCAGTGGGTGGTATTACCTGCACTGCCTACTGTCTACTGAAAGCTACGAAGTAGCGAACTGCCTGTTGCTTATTGACTAAAAATCAATTCCTAGGCCAACCAGCAATTGCTGGCCTGCTTGTGGATAAAGGCCCTGTAGCAATTGACCTTCACCTTCCAGCACGTAGCGGTAGGACCAGCCATTTGATTCGTACAATTCGTCCAGCCAGTTCAATACTTGCACGTTTAGGCGAATTGCTTTTGCCCAGCGCGGCTTCAATGTATATTGCAGTTGCCAATCGCTAAAGAAATAAGGGTCAAGGGAGTTAGAATCGTCCGAGCTATTGTCTAAGTAGCGCCGACCGATGTACTTGCCACGTAGTGCAATCTCTAACTCGTGTTTCGGCTGGTTTCGCATGAAGGCATACCGCAGTTCTCCACCACCCACTACGTTTGGTGAAAAGGCCAGGTCTGTTTCCTCTCGCTTTACGGCTTCTTGACCAATCCAATTGAAATCGGCATCAAATTGATCGAGGTATTCGGTGAATTCGATCACGCGGTTACGACTGAAAGCCAGGTTACCTTGAAATTGAAGGCCCTCAGTAAGTTGAACACCACCGAGCAACTCTAGTCCCAATCGGTAGCTTTCATCAACATTTGTCCGCAACAGTGCACCAACATCATCAATCTGCCCATTGAGCACCAATTGATCTTGGTAGTACATGTAATAAACCGTGGCTTGAATAGAAGCTTTGTTCCACCGCTGTTCGAAACCAAATTCACTGTCGTACAGTTTTTCGGGCTGCGGACGATTGTTGGGGGTGCTGCCTACATAATCATTGCGATTTGGCTCGCGCTGCGCTACAGCAAAGCTGGCGTAAGCCTTGGTGCGTGGAGTAGGGCGGTAGCTCAGACCGATTTTAGGGTTGAAGAAAGTCAGGTCTGCTTCTTGATCTACTTGGTTTAAATTGTTGTCTATCCCGAGGAATTCGTAGCCCACCTGGCGGATTTGTAAGTCGAGATAACTATCCCAGTAGCCACCAAAAGCGTAGTTGAATTTGCCAAAGAGGTTGAAGTCCGTTTTACGGGAGTTGTTGTCGTAATATCTATCTCGTATTTCACTTGCCGATGCAAAGCGAGCCCAGATGATTTCGCCAAAATGACCGCCTTCATAGATGTGGTAGCCACCACCTAAAGTAGCCCGAAAGGCATCTTCGCTATCGCCGTAGTGCAGGCTATAGGTGGCGCCGTAAAAGTCATTGTCCAGCCACCGCCGACGAATCAGGTCGGTGGTGGAGATGGTGTCGGCACCAATTGCTATCGGCGCTAAGCCGTAATCGGCAAAATCCTCACCGGCCTTGTATTGTTCAAAGAAGCCTTGTCCGATGGTGTAGTGCCCGGCGAGGTTGAGGTACCAATCACCGTCCCACTGGTGGTTGAAAAGCAATTGGAAGTGGGTTTGTTCGTAGTCATCGACTTCGTTGTCATAGGGCTCACCTTCTTTTTCCGTACCGGCAGAGTTGAAGGTGCGCAATTCCGGGTCGTCAACAAATTCTGCAGGCACACCGTTCCAGGCTTGGTAGGTGACTTCATGGCCGCTGAACGCATTGAGGCGGAGGCTGCTTTGCTCACCAACCCATGCTCCGGATAGGTACCAGGAGAAAAGATCGGCACTTCCCCGATCGATATAGCCATCGGAAGTAATTCGTGACAGGCGCCCATCGAATGTGAATTGATCGTTTATCAATCCGGTTCCGAAACGTAGGTTGCCCTTGAGTGTGCCAAAACTCCCCGCTCCGGCATCAATGCTGGCATAGGGTTCTGCAAACACTTTGCTGGTGTTGAGGTTGATGGTAGCACCAAAGGCACCGGCACCATTCGTTGATGCACCAACACCGCGTTGGATTTGGATATCCTCAGTGGAGGATGCAAAATCCGGCAGGTCTACCCAGAAGACGCCTTGGCTTTCGGCATCGTTAAGTGGAATCCCATTGATGGTGACATTGATGCGGGTAGGGTCGGAGCCCCGGATCCAGATGCCGGTATAACCAATGCCAGTGCCGGCGTCGGAGGTCACGACGGCAGAGGGTGTCCAGCGTAAAAGGAATGGCACATCCTGGCCGAGGTTATTCTGCTCCAGGTCTTCTCGGCTGAGGTTGGTATATGTCATGGGGACGCGAGCATCTGCGCGGGTAGCCGAAACGATGACTTCTCCGGTAGATACGGGGTCTTCGCTTAACACGACTTCCAGTTGACAATTACCCGCAGCTTTTACTATGGCAGTAGCCGTTCGGTAACCAACATAGGAGATTTGCAGTTGTTGATCTCCGGCGGGCAGGCGGCCGAAATCGAATCGGCCATTTCGATCACTGATAACGCCTTTTTCCAAGGCTGGTGCATAGATGTTGGCACCAATCAGTGGTTCACCGAATTGATCAGAAACCTGGCCTTGAAGATCACATTGGGCTTGAAGAAAAAAGGGAAGCCCTAGCAGGACTAGAAAGAAAAGTGTTCGACTAGCTGAGCTAATCATTAGGTTGAAAAATAACATCACAAAACATTGTGGGTGTAACCATACCGCCATCCGGGGTAGACGCGGTTTTTTTACACCACACCCTAACTACCACGAGGAGATGCATACCTGCTTCTCATCGTCTAGTTTCCCTTCCCGGCATTATCCGGGCAGGTTCCTGGAGAGCGGAGGCAAAAGTATGCTGCTCTCCAAAGGGTATGATCTCAGCCTGGTTTGCTTCCATCGAAGCAGGAACCAAGCACCCCATTGGCCGCAAAGATAGAGATTGAAGAGGAGTTGAGGGTGCATATTCTTAAGTACTTTGCCAGGGCAGCCATTATGTTATTGGTAGCAGGCGGTGAAGGCATCTGTTTTATGGTTCTCGGGCAAATTGTGCGGGACAAAGCCTGCTAGCCTTGGCCTACACTCTCCGCCTGAGGCGGACGTTTAAGGCCTACATCTTAAGCGGACTCGCAAAGCTGCTAAGAGAAGGGGCTTTATTTGCACAAAAAGTATTTTTATTTTTATTTTAAAACTTTTTGGCTATATTGCGTAAGGCCAGCATGACAAGCTGGCGACCCATCATTGGAACTCTCCTTCCGTATTGTCAACGGGAGCTTCGTAGATTTTTTCTCAGCGTATTGCCCGCCTACCTGGCAGTATGGCCGGCAGGCATGGCTACTTCGGTAACGGAGTAGAGATAGACGCCTGCCCGATAGTCAGGTGACTGTGGGGTGGTTTTTGGCGGCAAGGCCTGGGTGGGAAGCCCACCGGGCTTCGAATGGCCAATTTATGCATCTAAGCTAGCCGCAGCAATTGACTTTTAGTTTCTCACTTTTCTTGAGGTACTTGATAATTTTGCTCGCTACCCAGCCAATACGTCCTTTGGGTTTTTCCCGAAGCGTTGGGTGAATTTACGTGTGAAGTAGGACATACTACTGATGCCTACCTCCAATTGCGCAGCTGTAACGGTGGGGACCAGGCGCTTTTCCAGCAACTCTCTCGCTTTCAGTAGTCGCACTTCCAGGATGAAGTTGACCGTTGAAAGCCCCGTGTGCTTTTTCACGATCCGCCCTAGTTGTTTGGTACTATAACTCACAGCACGCGCTAATTCCTCTACACCGAACTGAGGATCATCTAATTGGGCAAGGATCTCCTGTTCGAGTTTCTGGAGCCAGTCCTGGTCCGTATTGATGCGCTCTTCGGCAGTGTCGTTCGTTTGTTCTTCACTTAGGAAGGTGTCGCGTTCCAGCTTGTTTTGGATGAGGTTGTGCACTCTGGCGTGAAGCTCACGAGTGCTAAAAGGTTTAGTGATATAATCGTCGATGCCTAGTTGGAATCCACGGAGTTTATCTTCTTCCAGGTGGCGGGCCGTCAGCAATAAAAAGGGGATGCGTTTCCATTCCTGTTTTTCGTTGATGTGTTCCCGTAAGGTAAAGCCATCCATATTCGGCATCATGACATCTGAGGTGATGCAATCAAAACGGCCCAGTTTGAGTTGCCGAAGTGCTTCCAGGCCATCGGTAGCTAAAGCGCATTGGTAGTGATCGGACAGCAGCTGTAGTAAGTACTTGCCCATCTCAGGGTTGTCCTCTACAATCAGTACGCGAGGCTTGTCACCCTGAATACTAATGGGTGCGAAGCTTGGAATGGCCAAGTCCTCATTGTTTATGGCTTCCAATGCTTGTTCGTGGACTTCTGGTGGAAGGGATTCCATGGGGAGATGAAGGCGGAAAATACTACCTTCCCCCACCTCACTTTCTACTTGTATATCTCCGCCCAGCAGCTGCGCTAGTTCTTTCGATAAGGCCAGCCCAACCCCGGTGCCACCTTGTTGGATTTGTGCATCTCCCTTTGCCTGGTAGAAGCGATCGAAGATGTGTTGACGGTCTTCAAAGCTGATCCCATGCCCGGTATCCCGCACAGCAAAAGTGAATACGCCTTCCGATTCCGATACAGTCATCCGTACGAGTCCGCCAGCATCGGTGTATTTGAGTGCATTGGCGAGTAGGTTAGTGATGATCTTTTCAAATTTTTCGCGATCAAGCTTCACATCAGAAGGGTCCACCTCAACAGCTAGCTGGAAGTCGATTTTCCGCAAATCGGCCAAAGATTCAAAGGAAGAGAAAATACGCTTCACTGTAGGTAGTAGGGCAATCCGTGAAAGCTGCACCTCCAGTTTACCTGCCTCCACTTTGGATAGGTCCATAATTTCATTGACGAGATCCAATAGCCGCTGCGCATTGCGTTGTACGATGCCTAATTTGTCTCTTACAGGATTTGCTTTGGCCGTATCAATTAGGTCATTGACCGGGCCGAGGATGAGCGTTAGAGGGGTTCGTAGTTCGTGGGAAATATTGGTGAAAAAGCTAGTCTTGAGTTGATCCAGTTCTTTTAATTGCTGCGATTCGCGTTTAGCCGCTCGCTGTCGGGAAACATACCACTGAACGATAAAGAGAGCTAACAACAGGAGGGCACCTGTACCAATTAGTGTCTGGTTTCGAAGATTCTTCTGCCTTGTAATTTCTAGCTCTTGTGCGGCCAATTCGGCTTTGCTCTCAGCTACTTGGTATTGCGTTTCCAGTTCATTAATGACCCGCAGCTTATCGGCATTGTACAAGGAATCTTTTAGCTCCATATGCAGGAGTAGTTGTTCATTGGCTTCAGCTGTGTTGCCGGTGGCACCATAGATCTCTGCAAGCAGCATCCTTGTTTCCATTTCCTCCTCAAGGAAGTCTCGTTCTTGACTGGTCACCAGCGCTTCTTGGGCATAGCGCAAAGCGTCACTGTAATTGGAAAGCTGGTAATGAATTCTTCCCAAGGCGCTCTTAGCTGTAGCAATCCGGCCCGTACTGCCAACAGCCTCCGCTTTTGCCAAAGCTTCCAGGTAGTGGGGGAGGGCCCGTTCAAACTGCCCTAGTTCAATGTAAGAAGCGCCCAAACTAATGTTAGCGCTGGCAATACCGTATGGGTTATCTCGTCCGATTTGTATCTGTAAACTTCGCTGTAGGTAGTCAATGGCTAAACTGTCGTTCTCTTCGATGTTTCCCAAGTTCATGTATACATTGGCTAGTGCACCACGCACTTTGTCTTCATCTTCTGTGTTTTCATATACATCAATCGCCTGGTGATAATACTCAGCCGCTTGGTCAAATTGCTCTTGCTGCTTGAAGACTAGCCCGATATTGTTGTAGACCATTCCACGACCAAAGTCGTAGTCGTCTTTTTCGTAGGCCTCCAGCGCTTCGAGAAAAGCATCAATCGCAGCTTCCTGGTTCCCCATGTCCGAATAGGTATTTCCCAGGGCATTGGCATTGGCACCGGCCAAGTAGAAATCTTGGGAGCGATAAGCTAGTTGTAGGCCACTTTCATTAGCATCGACGGCCTCTTCCATACGTCCTTGGCGCCGCAAGACAACGCCAAGCATCATGTATAAACGAATCTCACCAGCCTGATAATTGAGTTCTTCTGCCAGTACTAAACCAGTTCTTGCATACTGTTCAGCTTGTGAAAGATCACTGGCTCTTAAATAGGAGACAATAGAGACATATCGATCTACCTTGAACGTGTCGAGGGCCATGGTGTCTAATTCCATGATCAGGGTATCGACACGGCTCGGCTCTTCCTGAGCAATAGCAGGTGCTGCCCAGCAAAAAGAAATAAGGAGAATAAGTACGGTAGTCCGGAGCATGTGTTTGTATGGGTTTGCTATCGTCACTCACCCTTAATCTGAAGATTTGTTGGTTCGTTACGCCTAGCCCTGCCCTCAAAATTAGGTGATTTCCTGCATTGGCACACTCCTTCGCAGTAGTGAATTATGGATAATCGATGCGAATTATAGCAATCTAGCCACTTTTTAAGCAAAAGTGTGTGCTTTCACTCGTAAAAAATAAGTAAAAAATAAATACCTGATTATCAGTTAGTTATTTCAAATGTGTCCGAAATGGACAAATCGAATGTCTGAAATGGACAAAGACATGGTTCGACTTGGCAAAAATGAGCAAAAGCTTGTCCTCTATCGACAAACTCACTCGCCTCACTCGCCGCAACTTTGTATCGAAAGGAGGGGAAAACAAAACCTCCATCGATTCAATGATCTTAAACCTAACAACCATGTTCTTCCAATCAAATCCTTCCGTAGCTACTCGTTTCTTTACATTAATTATTGCCATCCTGTGTAGTGTTTCCATGAATGCGCAAATAGTCGCTTACCCGGCTAATAATGGCCCCGTCATCAATAACCCTGCACCAGCGCCAAGTTTCCCTGGAACAACCGCGCCTTATTTCTCCTATAAGGCGGCTACCTGCCCGATGAACGCAAGCTCGTGTTCGGATAGCCAATTACGGTATATCATGGACTTCACGGCTACGTCTGCTCAGCCAATTATGGTGGCGCGTAGCTTCGTTGTACTAGCTGATCTCAATCCTGGCGACGCCTCCTGGCTGCAAGTAACAGTAGAAAATGGCTACGATGATATCGCCTTACAAACGCATAGAGAGGTGTTCAGCCCTGGTCAACACAACCTGTACGAAAGCAATATGTGGCTGCTCCGTATCGATGTTACTGACTTGGTGAATCGCGGCCTCTACTTGCAACCGAATGGTGAACTGACCCTTCACTTTATCGGTGCAACCGCAGATGGCACTAATGTACGCGAAGATTTACGCTTCAAGGTGTCCAACTAAATCCCTATCCCATACCCCCGCTCGGCCATGCTCGTCTGGTGTATTCCTGGCGAGCTGGCCCCAAAAACAAGACCATGAAATCCATCTTATTATCCCTCGTACTGCTGATCAGTCTTAGTGTGGCCTCTGCCCAAAATTATCCCAACCAAGTGTTAGCTGAGTCGCAGGGCTACCAGTATACGGAAGCCCACTTTCAGGCAGGAAAACGATTCGCTGAATTTTTACTCAATCAGCCTCTTAGCCCAGGTGAAGAGCAAGCCGGTCGTCAAGAAGGTATCCAGGCCTTTTACCAAAACCCAGCCGCTGTTATCCAGGAAGTGGTGCAGGTAGATGGCCAGATGCAGCAAGTATATCAGCTTACCGACCCCATTCAGGTTGCATTATTTCGGTCAGCTATGTTGAGCCATCTGCAATCCTTCTTCGATCAAACGACTGAACGTCCTGTACTTCGGCAGCTGATTGACACGCACACACCGGTGCTAGCCTACGATCCAACCAATATGCTTGCTTTTACCCAACAGGACGCTGAGGGCTACTTGTCGCTGATGGCCTTTTATGCCCAGCTAAGTGGACAGCAATTTAATCTGGATCAAGCTACGCAACAGCAATACGTCGAATGGCTAACCCAGGCATTCTTGCAGGGTACGCTGGCTGATCGGCAAAGTCTATGTGTAATGGGGATCTATAGTCAGTATGTGCAAGCTTCTTACGCTCAATTGAATACACAACAACAGCAAGATTTCACCGCCTCCTACTATGGAATAGTGGAAGAGCAACCGACTACCGACTACACAAATCCTGATAACCTCTGGCCCCCTGGCGTGAATACAACCGAGGAAAAACGGGCCTACCTGGCCCAGCGCCGCAGTGAGATCAGTTCCTTCAACGCCAGTATGAGCACCATGAATAACATGATGATGCAGCAGCACGCTACCACGATGAATATCATCGAAAACATTGGAGGCACGGATAATTACTGGGAAGTGACGGACTCCAACTACTAAGGGCGTGATGGGGATTTGCTTTTGAAGGTGAAAATGATCACTGTTTGGAAGCCACAAGGTAAATCTCCAACACGCTCTAAGGGGATATTTCCATTGATCTGAACCTAAAAATAAACCCATGTTTTTCCATCAATTATCGATCAGCCTGTGGCGGATCGGCGGGGGATTTTTGCTTAGCCTGCTGCTCGCCAGCCAAGCCTTAGGGCAGGCAGCTTGTACAGGGCAGGAAGGCCCCAATCTAATCGTTGGTGGTGATTTCGGAAGCGGAACGATGATGATCAATCCAGCGAACCCATTTCTTAGTCCGGATCTAAGCCATTCTTCTACAGCGCCGCTGACGGAAGGCACATACACACTGACAAGCAGCAGCAGTATTGCTCCCGTAGCTAATTGCTGGCAAATTAATGCGGACAACAGCAATGATCCTCAGGGGTATTTCCTGCTTGCTCATACGGCCGGTTTTGAGGCAACAATTTATGAACGCACGGTAGAAGTATGTGATGGGATTTCCTACACCTTTCGTTTCGACCTGATCAATCTGCTGCAATCTGCTTGTGCAACTACTGACAATCCCGTAATCCAGCTTTGGATCAATGGAGAATTGACGTACGAAACAGAGCTATCCACTCAGAATAGTAGCTGGCAACAACACGGCGTCACCATTGAAGTAGCTAATGGCCTTGACTTGCTAGATATCGCCATTCGCTATTCAACCTCCGATAATCCCGGAAATGTGATTGGATTGGACAATGTCGCCCTCCAGCATTGCGCACCTACGGTGACGCTTCCGACGGAATCTTCATTCTGCGAAGGAGAAGGAGTTGTTCTTAGTATAGCCGCTAATGCCTCGACTTTCGACAACCCCTACTATCAGTGGCAAAAGAGCTTTGACGGCGGTAACTCTTGGGAGGATATCTCCGGTGCTACTGATGCTGATTTGTTTGTCAACAACCCCATTGAAGGTGTCTACTATAGAGTACAGGCCGCCAATGGGCCGGTGAATTTTCTGAACGAAAGTTGCCGAGCCACCTCCAATGCCACGGTCCTGAGTGCGATAGCTCCTGTACCCTATTACCAAACGCCGATTATTTGTGCGGGTGATACGGTAACCGTGGGAACCGATAGCTTCAGCGAAGCCGGCGAATATCTCTCCGTTCTGACCAGTAGCGCAGGTTGCGATAGCTTGGTCTATACCTACCTGTTTACGCATCCTTCTTACGAACAGCTCTATGCCGTGACATTGTGCCCGGGAGATAGCTTTCAAGGACAGACGTATTTTGAAAGTGGTGGTTTTACCGAATTCATGAGCACGACTGAAGGATGCGATAGTTTGATTCACTATGAGATTGAAGTATCGGGCGAAGAAGTGTTGCAAATTGATGGCAACACAAGCCTTTGCGAAGACAGTAACACCACCCTCACCGCACCAGCAGCTTATCTCACTTATCAATGGAATACCGGGTCGGATAATTCGTCCATTTCTGTTGAGACTCCCGGTAGTTATGCTGTGACCGTAACGAATAGCATGGGTTGCGAATTGACCACCTCCGTCGAAGTTGTCGAGAATGACCTCTTCTTTATCGCAGAAAGTATGGACCCTTCTTGCCCAGATTCGGAAGACGGAGAAATCGAAATCATGCTGGTAGAAGGAGGAGCAGCTCCCTATAGCTTTCAACTCAATGATGGCGCAAGGACTGAAGCACCGCTCTTTACCAATCTAGTCGCAGGTGACTTTCTGGTCAATGCACAGGATGCAAATGGCTGTCAGTATAGCCAGGAAGTGACCCTGTCGGAGGCAGCGGCCCTAGCGTACGAATTGACGGGCTTGCCCGCAGGGCCCATTGACATGGGAGATACGGTATTCCTGGAGGCGACGGCGATCGCTGAGAACCTCACCTTTTTATGGTCAGGAGATGGCCTGTTTTCTTGCCGGGATTGCCCCGTCACTAGCTGGGTTCCTTTAGTTGAAGGAAACCTTCAACTAAGCGTGGAATCCACACTAGGTTGCAGTCAGCAGCTGGATACCTTGATCGAATTGCGTGACCGTTTTCGCATCTATATCCCAACCGCTTTTTCTCCCAATGGCGACGGCAATAACGACACATTTTCTCCAGGCTTGGGAAGCAATGTGGCCCAAGTGCTGACTTGGGAAATTTATGATCGCTGGGGCGGCCGCCTATTCGCCGCCGTCAACCAACTTCCTGATGATCCCTCACTGGCCTGGGATGGTAGCTGGCGCGGACAAGCACTCGACACCGGCTACTACCTCTACCGAGCCGAAATCCAATTCAACAACGGCCGATCAAAAACTTTCGCCGGAGAAGTCTACCTGATGAGATGACATGGAAGTCGAACAGTCCAACAGGAATTGCCTACTGCAAGCCGCGTAGCGACGAACTGCAAACTGCCTACTGGAATCAAGCTGAAAAACTAAAAACCTAAAAATCATGCAA
>SPJK01091366.1_pt1 | contig 22129 bp, 18 predicted proteins | sample 3741771 | NCBI WGS metagenome assembly SPJK01 (sample SAMN10925997, study PRJNA522277) | cold seep metagenome | isolation source: Elba SIP-enriched marine methane seep metagenome, extraction at timepoint T2 | place: Italy: coast of Elba, Mediterranean Sea
ATCGTATTTACTCAAACACCAAAATAATGAAGAACCCTGGCTGGTGCGCCAGGTGCATCGTTGTTACATGCCGCTATTGGAATGGGGCATTCACCATCGCAATCTGTTATTCAGCGCAGCCGGGTTTACCCTGGCCGTTACCTTGATCGTATTTTTACAAATCGGCAGCGCCTTTATGCCGGCGATGGATGAAGGCGATATAGTTGTGCAATTGGAGAAGCTGCCGTCGATTACTCTGGAAGATTCAATTCGATTGGACATGCAGGTACAAAAAGCACTATTGCGACAAGTGCCGGAAATCAAAAATATAATCGCCCGGGTCGGCTCTGATGAAATCGGTCTGGATCCGATGAGTTTGAATGAAACCGATACTTTTTTGGAATTAATGCCCAAGTCCGAGTGGCGTATGGAAACGAAAGCAGAGTTGATTGAACACATTCGTCAGGCGATGGATGAAATACCCGGCATCGCCTACGGCTTTACCCAACCTATTGAAATGCGGGTGTCGGAAATGCTGACCGGCGCCAGAGGCGATGTGGCGATTAAGTTATTCGGTCATGATCTGGATTTACTCAATCAAAAAGCCGATGAAATCGCCGCGATTATCAGCAAGATACCCGGTGCGATTGATGTGTTTACCAGTCAGAATGAAGGCATGCAGTATTTGCAGTTAACCATAGATCGCATCGCCGCCGGTCGCTTGGGCTTAACGGTTGATGAAATAGAATCTTTGTTGCGAGCGCAAATTGAGGGACTGCGGGTAGGCATTGTCCAGGAAGGCATACGCAGAACGCCGCTAGTACTGCGCGGCAATAGCAGCAGCGCGCATTTTGAAAGTATTCAGATCAGTTTGCCGTCCGGCGTCAATATTCCCTTGTCATCGGTAGCCAAGCTGGAAAAAGTGGAAGGCAAAGTGTCTATTCAGCGCGAACACAGTCAACGGTTCGTGTTGGTGAGAAGCAATGTCAGCGGTCGCGATTTGGTAGGTTTTGTCGATGAAGCCAAACAAGTTATTCAAGAGCAATTGGCTTTACCCGCCGGTTATTTTGTCACTTGGGGCGGCCAGTTTGAGAACCAGCAACGCGCGGCCAATCGTTTGGCGGTAGTGGTGCCTGTCTCCTTATTATTGATCTATTTATTGTTATTCAGCACTTTTGCTTCGTTAAGACAAGCAACCCTGGTATTTTCCAATATCCCCTTGGCGATGATCGGCGGGGTGTTCGCATTATGGTTATCGGGCGAATATTTATCGGTGCCGGCTTCAATCGGCTTTATCGCCTTATTGGGTATTGCGGTGCCGAACAGCGTGGTGTTGGTGAGCTATTTTAATCAATTGCGGGCAACGGGAATGCCTATGGAGCAAGTGATAAGAGTCGGTTCGGAACGACGTTTACGACCGGTGTTGATGACCGCCAGCTTGACGGCTTTCGGCTTGTTGCCGATGTTATTCGCTTCCGGGGCCGGTTCGGAGATACAAAAACCGTTAGCGATTGTCGTCATCGGCGGATTGATTTCATCCACTTTTTTAACCTTAGTGTTGTTACCGATTTTGTATCAATTATTCGGTGAAACCAGGCAGGAGTCAGTATGAACGGTCAAGAGTTTTTGGTCACCCTCAATGCGCCGCCGATTTTAGAAGAGGCGGTGGTAGATTGCTTATTGTCTTTACCGTCCGCTGACGGCTTCAGCAGTTTGCCGGTGTCTGCGCACTCCGAAAGGCATGAGGGATTGTCTTTGTCTGAACAAGTAACCGGCAGACAGGCGAAGATTCGCTTTCAAATGTATCTGCCGCAGTCGGAGTTAGATGTGTTATTGCAAATGTTAAGAGAGCGTTTTGCTGGTTCCGGAATACAATATTGGGTCATGCCGGTTTTGGATAGCGGTTATATTTAACCCAGCTTTGTCATAGTCCTTAGGACTGAGGGTTTTATAAGCGCTCAATTTCCTGCAAAGATAAGCCGGTCACTTCCGAAATGGTTGCGGCCGGTATGTTTTTTTGTTTCATCTTTTTCGCCATGTCTGTGATGCCATCCAGCTTGCCTAACACATAACTGGACTCATATAAACTTGCTTCATGATGCAGTTGTTTTTGATGCTGTTCATAAGCTACTCTTTCCTGATCGTTCATTTTTAAGACATCCAATGTATCTTTAGCTTGTTTTAGGCCTTTGGCGGTAAAGTCGTCTTTTATTTCCTCATTCTTTAGAAAATAAATCCACTGATCCAAGGTATCCTTGGCGACATTATCAAAATTACGGATTTCGATCAGATAATATTCGGGATAAAGGTCGGCGATTTTTTCAGCGCTATATAGTTTTTTCTGCTCCTCACTGAGTTGCAGTTCGGTATGGTTATGCAAGCCGATAAAGGAAGTTGAGCCGTGATAGATATAATCATCGCCTTTACCGAAATCAAAGTACAGAATATTGATGGAAATGACTTTGCTGACATGCGAAAAAGCTTGGCCTTTAGGCAAATGTTCGGCAATTGTTTTAGCGCTGGAAAACAGAATGCGCTGTAAATAATCCTGTTCGCGAGAATATTGAATTTCAATCATCAGGATCTGTTGATTTTCGTCGATGACTTTAATATCAACCCGATTGTTTTTATTATCATCACTGTTGCGATTACTTTCGCTTTCTAAAATCTCTATAATGCGTATATCGGTAAATAACAATTCCGAGAGGAAACCTTCTAAAATACCGAAATTAGCTTTGCTGCGAAGGATTTTTTTAATCGCCCAGTCAAAACTGATTAGTTTGCGCGTCATTTTTAACTCTAAGGATTCCATAAATGCTTCATTATAGATTTTTCAAAGCCTGGGTCAATCTTTCCCATTTCTAATAGTTATACTTCACGCAGTCATAAAGCTTTATTTCAAACCATTCAGGGAACCGATGATAAACCATACCTTAATGATTCAGGGAACCACATCCGACGCCGGAAGAAGCACTCTGGTTACCGCACTATGTCGCCATTACTATCGAAAAAAAATAAATGTCGCGCCTTTCAAGCCGCAAAACATGGCCTTGAACAGCGCGGTAACGGTGGACGGCGGTGAAATTGGCCGGGCGCAAGCGGTGCAGGCAATGGCTTGCGGGTTGCCACCGCATAGCGATATGAACCCGATTTTATTGAAGCCGAATTCAGATTGCAGCGCGCAAGTGATTGTACATGGGCAAGCCCTACATAATTTATCGGCGGATCATTATCATCAATATAAAAAACAGGCTAAACAAGCGGTGATGATATCCTGGCGGCGCTTGCAGCAACAATATGACAAGATTATTGTGGAAGGCGCGGGAAGCCCGGCGGAAATCAATTTGCGCGAAAATGACATCGCCAATATGGGCTTTGCCGAAGCGGCTGATTGTCCGGTGATATTAATCGCCGATATAGATCGCGGCGGCGTTTTCGCACATTTAGTCGGTACGCTGGAATTATTATCAACTTCGGAAAGAGAACGAGTGATTGGCTTTGTGATTAACCGGTTCCGAGGCGATATCAGTTTATTACAACCCGGTCTGGATTGGCTGGAAAAGAAAACCGGCAAACCGGTATTGGCAGTGTTGCCCTATATTATGGATTTATTTTTAGAAGCCGAAGATGCGATTCAAACACAATCTGTTGCTGAGGAAAGCCGGAAAAGATTTACCGTGGTCATTCCGCGTTTACCGAGAATCAGTAATCATACTGATTTTGATGCGCTAAGATTATTGCCGAATGTAGAATTGGTTTATGCCGCTCACCCTGAGCAAATAAAGGGGGCGGATTTAATTATTTTACCGGGCAGCAAATCGGTTAGAGATGATTTAGCCTGGCTTAAACAGCAACAATGGCCGACATATATTCATCGTCACTTACGTTATCAAGGTAAAGTGCTGGGAATATGCGGCGGTTATCAAATGCTCGGCAACAGCGTAGATGACCCTTTCGGCGTTGAAGGCGAACCGGGCAAAAGCGTTGGTTTGGGTTTATTGGATGTCGAGACGGTGTTGCAGCAACAGAAACAATTGAAACAGCTTGTCGGCGATTTATGCTTTGCAGAAGCCAAAGTCAGCGCTTATGAAATCCATGCAGGCGAGACCCAAGGTTCGGATAACGCCAGACCGGTTGTTCGCTTAGCCAATTATGATGACGGCGCCGTTAACGCTGATAACAATGTAATGGGGACTTATTTGCATGGCGTCTTCGATCAACCGGAGGCCTGTAAAGCGATACTCAATTGGGCCGGGTTTGGCGTTGAAAATGTAGTGGATATTAAGCTCAAACGCGAACAAGGCATCAACTTAATCACCGATGTTTTGGAACAGCATTTTGATTTCGAAACGTTAACTGCGGTGGAGCGTTGACGAAAATATTCTGAATGCGGTTTTTCTGATTTATTCACCGACTATTATTAATGGCCGCTAAATCCAAACGCAACGCCCAGACGGTTAAGCCCTGATCCCAATTGCCAGTCAGTAAAAAGAAAACCTGATGCAAATCAGACCAGGCCATCATAAAATTCATGCCGACGCGAGGGGCGCCTGAATTGGGTAATTTAACGTAGTAATTACCGTTTGGATAATAAATATAAGTTTCCGATGGGTTTGATTCATTGTCGACATCATCAATAAGCAATAAAAAAACGCCGTTTTGTTGATCATAGGCGACAGGCGGTTTGGTATACGGGAGCGGCATATCGCCGGTAGGGATTAATTCCTGAAAGTTTAGCGCAATATCGGTCGTTTCATCGCGTATTAATTTCCAGACATGCTGACTGCGTTTGTATGCGCCGAATATGTAGAGTGCCTTGTTACGGCTATCATAAGCCAATGACCGATGCAGACAGTTCGGGCTTTTAGCGATATTATTGACGCTGTAATCGTCGGAGTTTAGCTGCACTAGTCCTTGGTTACAAAACATTAAGGCTTGGCGATGATGATCATAAGCGGCGGCGGAACCGAACATGTTTTTCAAAGCGGTATTTTCCACTGCAATCGCCTGCCACTTATGGTTGCTTAAATCGTATCGCCAAATCGGGTTTTTCGCCTGTTTGATTGATTTGACCATGGGGTTATGATCCGGCGCGGCTATCACCCACAATGAATCGCTAACCCGATCATAGGCAACGCCGTCATAAGTATGCATAGCCCAAGGTTTAATCAGCTGTTGCCCGGCTACCCGTAGATTATTTTCATCACTGCGATACTCTGACTTTGCTGAATTTTCACCATGATGTATCCATTTGCGTTGATTAGGGAGAAATTCATGTAACCGGTTATCCCAATCTTCGTCGTGAGTATCGGAACCAAACACCCAAAGACTACCCCGTTTGCTGTCATAAGCCATGCCGGCATGACTTTTACGAAACCATTCTCCGCTGCTCAAATGGTGGTATTCAACCCAATGATTGGCCGGTAAATTGCGTAACCGAAACAGATTTTCAATTTGTTCTTCGGTATCGGACGTTTGCTCACATGCGGATAATAAACAAGCTAACCATAGCGCGAGTGCTAAGTTGGCGGTTTTTGCGAACATGCGTTTTCCTCAGTCAGTTGTTTTTTAACACATTACTATAAAAAACGGCTGAATGCTAATCTCTATTTTAATAGCTAAGATGGCGTATGCTGCACTTGCCCCCATCCCATTGACTATAGCAAAACATTGTCTGAAAGCAAATTAAAACGCGTTCCCCACAAACGTGGGGACAAAACAACTAAAAATTAACATTAAAACTAATGCTAAAGTCCCGTCCGCGTCTGTAAGCTCTGGTAACTTCCTGGCCTTGGGTTACTTTAACCGTATCATCCCATAAGTTTTTGGCTTTTATTTTGACCGAAAACCAGTCATTTACTTGTTGGCTGGCGACGAAGTCCAACTGATTGAAAGCTTGTTCGTATTTATCCGGCGCGCCCAGCAAACCGACTGAAACAATACGTTCGGCGGCTACATTGTAAAGCAAGGTGGCGCGGGTTCCCCAGTCACTGTTGTCATAGCCGATCTGGACATTGAATACATGCGGGGAGTGACCCTGTAGGCCTCTACCGGTATTGGCGGTTTGCACTTCTACTTTTTCTGCGGTTAATTCCACAGTACATTCAGACCAGGTGTAGTTGCCGCCGATATAAAAATTTTCCAATTTCGGGCTGAAAATATCCAGGTTTTTCAAAAATTCAAATTCAAAGCCATAGATATTGGCGGCTTCGGTGTTTTGATAGGTTAACAAACCCGCCGTTCCCGCTAAAAATACTTTCTCAATCGGGGTCGTCAAATCTTTCCAGAAAAAACCGGCTGAAAAGTTTTCAGTGTTTGAAATATAATATTCCCAACGCACATCATAGTTTAATACGCTGGTTTGTTTTAACTCGGGGTTACCGGTGGTTTCCAGATTGGTGCTAGGATCGGTAAACGGAGCAGGCGATAATTCTCTGAAATCCGGACGTGAAATGGTTTCGCTATAACCAAAGCGTAATTGTTGGTTTTCACTGATAAACCAGGTGGCGGAGGCTTCCGGCAACATGTCCAGCTTTTGTAACGTGGAAACAATTGTTTCCCGTGTTTTACCGGTAATTTTAAACGTTTCCACGCGCTGTTCGTTATCTTCCCAACGCAGGCCGCCGGTAAAACGCACCCTATCAAACAAGGTTAATTCGCCTTGTCCGTAATAAGACAACAAGCTTTGCTTGGCCACGTAATTGTCTGTAGGTCTTGTGGTTTCTCTTAATTGAAAGCCGGAGGATGAAATATTGTCATCGCTGAATACGGTTTCTAAGGATTGCTCCGCCAGCAGTTCCGGGTCCCTGCCATCGCTCCCGACCGTAGCGAAATTGTACCGACGTATGGATGAATTCCTTTGCTTTTCCTGATCGATAAAACCACCGTTCAATGACAATTTTACATCGTCAAATTGCAGCGGTAATTTAACATCCAAACGCCAACTTTCATCTTCATCGCGCAGCTCGCCGAAGCTGATCAAGTTACTATCGGCGCGCCGGGAAAACGAATAACTGCCGTCGTCGTTTTCATCATAACGATAATCGCGCCGGTTCGGTTCGTCGCGTTTAGCGGTGGCGTTAGTATAGATCCAGTCGACTTTTAAATCGTTGGCGAAATCGAATACATGCTCGCCGCCGACTTGTTGCAGGAATAATTCATTAGAATACCAACGCAATTGATAACGGCGAATATCATTGACTTCCGCATCGGTAAAACCCTCTTGAAAACGGGCTTCATCCTCCGACTGACGCAGGAACATACTGTTGGTAAAGATACGATGATTTTCTCTAAACTTGGCTTCCAACGCTATATAACCGTTCATTTGAATTTCACGCATGGTGCGTTGTAAATCCACTTCCTCCGTCATCACCAACTTACCGGAGCCGTCCGTACCTGACGATGAAAATTCACGCCGAATTTCATCCTGAATATTCCATTCCTGTTTCCAGCGCGCCGATGCTAAATAGCCGAATTCAAAATCATCCACCGAAAAGCTATCGCCGATGGCAAATTCAATCCGTCCATCCGGGGGGAGTTGTTCTGATGTTATATCCCAAACATTTGATAGCTCTTCGCCTAACGGCTCCAGCTCATCCGGCGTGTAGCCCTCCGGGTTAAAACGAGTCGCCACGGTAATGGCGCCGCCGTCTTCTGAGGTAGCCGCCAGCGCTGAAGGCATTTTCCGAAAATCATTATCAAAACCTAGAAAATCGGTGTCGCTGCCTTGATATCGTTGGCCTTGTTCAAAACTGGTTCCTTCATTAAAGCCGACCTGACCGGAAAATTTAAAGAAAAAGTCTTCCGGTATCCGCTTGGTGCGCATCTCCAGAGTGCCGCCGGCGAATTCCCCCGGACGGTCAGCGGAATAAGATTTCTGTACTAACACGCTATCTAAAAACGCAGTCGGGAATAAATCTAACGGCACAACCCGGCGAGTAGGATCGGGACTGGGTATCGAGGCGCCGTTAATCAGAGTAGAAGAATAACGTTCGCCTAAACCGCGAATAAACACAAACTTGCCGCCGATCACCGTCAATCCGGAAGCCCGTTTCAAGGCGCTGGCCACATCGGAGTCGCCGTTGCGGCTGATTTGCTCTGAACCCATTACTGTGCTGACCGAGGTTGACGTGCGCTGTTCTTCAATCACCGACGCCAGAGTGCCGGCTAAATAAGGTTCCAACACGACATATTCGGCTAATTCCACACCGGCCGGGGTCATTTGAAATGAAATTTCAGTGCTTTGCTCTTTATTGATTTTTATCTGCTGTTTGCTTTGCGCATTAAACGCCGAATGCAGCAAAGACAAGCTGTATTCATTAACTGGCACAGTAGCCGTTAATTGGCCGTTGGCATCGGTGCGAAAGCGTTTGCTCAAGCCGCTTAAAAAAACCTGCACATCTTTAATCGGCTTTTGCGTTTCCGCCGATATCACCGTAATTTTTATTATGCCTTCGCCCAAATCTTCAAGCTTTTTCTGAGTTTGAGCGCTTTCTTGTCCTGCTTCGATATTACTGTCCAGCACCAACAATGGATTGCCGTTATCATCGGGAAATGTCAGCATGATTTGCACATTTTCCTGATCGCGTAAGGGCAAGGCGAAACCGAAAGACTTAGCGCCGCGATTAATAGTAAATTGGTGTTCGCCCGGCGTCAGCGTACCGAAAATGCTGCCGTTGTTGCTGAATTCCGCATACGCTTCACCATCAATGAATAATTCGGCGTTTTTAACCGGTTCGCCGTTTTGAAACAGATAAATTGAAAAATCAGCCTTTTCTTTAGCCATTACAGCGCCTGTGTTTAAGACCAGACAAAACAAGCTAATCAATACTGAATAAATGAATTTCATGGTTAACGGTAAGATAGTCAGTTAAAACGGAAAATAGATCAGCGTCGAACTACGCATTCTCGGCTTAGGAACGTTCATGAAAGAATATATCGGCCATTAATTAAGGACATCCCTGTCCGGCCAACAAACAAAGAGATTAATTTAGGCGCATTGCCAAGGCTCGGCTTTACAGCTTTCCATTACTCGCCGTAATTCCACGCCTTTTTTGAATACTTCGGAATCTTTTAAATAATCAATTTGTCGACTGGCCGCCTCATGTTGACCGCTGGCGAAATAAGCATAGGCCAAGGCATAGCGAATATTTTGATCCTCCAGCAAACCCGCTCGATATAAGTTGCTTTTCATATTGGCCGCGCGGTCATATCGTTTCAAGGCAATCAAAATCGATAGTCGTTGTTTTAATTTCACCTTCCGATCACGTATCGAAGCGTTCAACGTTAACGCTTTATACAAACGCCCGGCGCGACGATAGACTTCCGCCGCTTCTGATAATAAGGAAGCATCGTATAAGGACGCCTGTTCCAGAATATAAGCGCCGGAATTCAATTGCCCCATATCAATATAAGTATGCGCCAACACTTTCGCCACCGTGATGTTGGCCGGGTATTTCAAGCGGGCGGTTTCCATAATCTGCAAGGTTTTTTGATATTGCTTGCTCATTCTGAGGGCGTTGCCGATAGCAATAAAGTCTTTTTCACCGGCATCGGATAAGGCCAAATATTGTTGCCCGAGTATCGCAGCTTGTTGAAACAAACCCAGCTCTACAAAATAAAACAATTTCCGCCGTAAATAACGAAAATCACTCGGATAGACTTTTTGCGCCTGATCTAAAACGTTGATAGCTTGGTCATGTTGTTTTAAATGCCAATAGGATTGCGCTTTCATTTCCCACAGCAAAGGGTATTTATTAATAATATCCCCCGCCCGATTAATGGCCTTGATTACTTGCCGATAGTTTTTTAAGCCGTAATGCGCTTGCGCTAAATAAACCTGTATGGTCGGATCTTGCTGGCCTTTTTGCACTGCAGTCGTTAGACTGTCGACCGCGCCTTGCATATCTTTCAAGTGTAAAAACGCCAATCCTTGCAAAGTATAAAAACGCATGAAATCGGTTTCTTCATCTTCCAGATTGACGCTTTGTAAAGCCAATAAAGCTCTATCGTAATGACCGTCTTGAATCATCATTGCCGCCAGCGTTATAAAGTCGGTTTTGGCCGCTTTATTCGCTTCAACCATTTGCATGGGCTGAAGCAGCAAGGAGACAATACAAAACAAGCGAATTTTCTTAAACAATACTTTCATAATTTCATCAAGACAGGTCAAAACGAATCTTTTGTTTTGCCCAGACTTTTACTTTTTTACCTTGATAAGCGGCCGGTTCAAAACGCCATAAGCCGATCCCCTGAATCGCCGCTTCATCAAAAACGCCCTGAGGACTGGATTCCAATACCTGCACCTGATCCACACGCCCGCTTTCGGTTATTAACAGCGATAAGATGACATAGCCTCTAATGCCTTTTTTCTTGGCGGAAGGCGGGTATTTAAAACCGCCGCGACTTTTCGCTCGGGGCGGCACATCCACCAGGTCTTCAGTCATCACCGAAGCGCCGGTATTGCCCAACAGGCTGCCGTTTAAGTCATCCAAATTGCCGTCACCCAAACCTGGTATGCCTAAATCAATCCCGGATAAGGCGGAATTCAATCCTTTAAAAGGAGCCGGGGCGCGCGCCGTCCGCCTGACTTTTTTCGGTTTCGGTTTTCTAACTTTCTTTTTCGGTTTAGGCTTGATTTGCTTAACCACTTCGAAATGCGAAGTCGGCTTTGCTTTTTGTTTATCCAGATCAGATGCATAACGATTCATAACCAGCACCAGACCAAACACCATGATCGGCCCTATCATCATTGATGACAAAGCCACGCTTTGTTTATTCAAAATCATCCGCAAACCTATCCGGCTTCTTTCTCTGTCGCTACGCCTACGCTTTTCGCGCCCGCCATTCGCGCCTGATCCACCACTTCCACCAGTTTTCCGGAAGGCACGCCTTCATCAATCACCACTAAAATATTTTTTTGGGTGCTGGTCGCCAGTAAATCCCTTAGTTTGCTTTGTATCAACCAAACGCGAATCGGTTCGCCGTCCAGATAAACATCGCCCGCTTTATCGATAAACAAACGTATCGCTTTACTGGAAGCCATTGTCGAACTGCTGGCGCTGGGTCTTTCCAGCTCCAGCGTCATATCTTTCACAAACGTGGTCGTCACCATGAAAAAAATCAGCAAGATAAATACAATATCAATCAAAGGACCGATATCAATGCTGGTATCCAACTGGGTTTTTTCTCTTCTTCTCATAATCTTCCGCCCATTGATGCAATCAAGAACGACTGCACAATAAATCTTTAATTTGGTCCAAATCGTTTTCTATTTTGTTCTGCCGTCTATTCAGAACGCTTTGAATCAACACGCCAGGGATTGCAACCGCCAAACCCATCTGAGTGGTAAACAAGGCCTGGGAAATTCCCCCGGCAATACCGCCCGACTGAGTAAATAGAGCCATTGAAGCTAATGAATCAAAGGTCTCAATCATCCCCGCCACCGTGCCCAGCAACCCCAATAATGGCGAAATCATCACCACTACTTTGATCAACACGGCATATTTGCGCGCTTCTTTTTGATGATCCGCATAGATGCTGTCTAACTGATTACGCAAATATTTCAGCTCTTTTCGCTTCAACGCCAAACCTTGTTTCACCGCCATTTCAATAATGGATTTCGACTCGGCGTTCGGGTTGCTTTGATAATAAGTCAGCATATCCCTGACCCCTTTGCCTTCATTCCCTTTTAAGGTCCAATAGCGATAACCCAAGCCGTACCAAAGCATCATCGTGCAAATCAATAGAGGAGGCATCACAAACCCGCCTGAATCGAAAAGGCTTTTGACGGATAAATAAATATCGTTAATATCCATACTCTGCGCGCCTGATTACGCCGGTTGCGCAACGATCATTGCATCATCATTAACGGCTGCAGATGTCGGCGCTGCTTCAACAGCCCCTAGCAAGGTATTCGTAATCCGTAAAGCCGCCACCTCCATATCGATTTTGATATTCTCCGACCAAGCCGAAAGCAGTGAACCGAATAACAACGTCGGAATCGCCACAATCAAGCCCAACTCGGTCGTCACCAAGGCGATGGAAATACCGCCGGAAAGTAATTTAGGATCGCCGGTGCCGAACTCAGTGATAATATCGAAAGTGGAAATCATCCCGGTTACCGTTCCCAACAAACCCAGCAACGGCGACACCGAAGCAATCACTAAAATGGATGTGCCGAAACGATTTAGGGTGCCGGATTCCTGCAAAATAGCCTCTGAAATAATGTCATCCATATGCTCGCGGTCATCCTTGATATGACGCAGAGTGGACTCCAGCACTCGGGAAATGGCGCAGGAACCGCTACGGCAAAGCTTTTTCGCTTCTTCCATATGGTTTAAATTCAACTGTTCGGTTATTTGCGCAGTCAGTTGCTGAGTATCGGAACTATTGGTTTTCAGCAAATAAATACGCACCCCGATCAAAGCCAGACCGATGCCGCCTAATACGACAATGATCCAGCCGATCACGCCGCCGGACTCAACCACGCTTAGCCAGGTTTTTTCCGGGGTTTCTTCAATCGCCTTTTCACGCGATTCAAACAAAAATAATTTCAGTTGCTGCGGTTGTTGATCGGCTAATAAAGCGTCCGCCACATCGGCCGCCGGTTGTCGCCACAATTTCAGGTTATTATTACCGGCCGGAGCCAACATTCCGCTGCCTTCCGGGCTATTGCCGTAGGCGGCGATGTTGCCTATTTGAACAATTTTGCCGTTAACTTCCTTACCGCTGCTTAAAAAGAATTTTCCTTCCACGGTTTTTACTTCGCTCAAGCCTTTGACCAAATGCAAAGCCTGATCAAACAAATAAATCACTTTATCGGCGTCATCGCCCAGACCGTATTTAACCTGGGTATCGGTTTCAATATCGTATTTAGCCAAGGTTGATTCGGCTTGCGAATACGTCATCTGCAGCATTTCATCTCGCTCTGCGCCAACAGAGGTTTGCTGCTCCGCTTCATTCAGTTCACTGCTTAATTCGTCTATTTGCTCGGAACGATCAACAGAACCTTGTTCCAGCCGAGCAATTTTCGCTATTAACTGACGTTCATCCTTGCGCGCTTTAGCTTTAAAGGCCTGTACAGTTTTTTGCAATTCCCGCTTCTGCGCGTCCAGAAAGGCGTATTCGCGTTTATAAGCGGTCTTTAAATCCACCGCTTTCGGTTTGTTGTTCGCTTTCTTGGCGACAGGCGTCGGGGCTGGTGTTGAAGCAGCCGGTTCAGCGGTCTGCTGGGCTGAGGTTGAAGAAGCCAGCAGCAGGCACGTTAATAAGGTGAGTATTTTTTTCATCATGACTTCAAAGGATTAGGTAACTCAAAATAGCCTTGGCGGATTTGTTTTTTCAGCGAGTCGAACAAAACATAAATTTGCTCGATGGCGGCGTTATCCGTAACTTCCTGATAACGCCAATTGCCGTCGGATACGCGAACCGCCATCCCGACGCGTTTATCGCCGGTTTGAAAATACATCATCGCGGTGCCCAGCTTGGCAATGCTAGCCAAGACCTGCTCGCCGTTTAATTCGATGGTTTGCTGATAAATACCGTTTTCCTTACTCATCCGAATTTCATCTTCGATAAACGCCCACATTCTGTTTACCGCTTTCTTCGAATCCAATACGCCATTATTGATTTGCGTTTCAAGCTTATTAATATCCGCCAGGCGATCTTCTATCTTGAAAGGAAATGCGTTTCTGACGTATTTTCGATAACGCGTGATTAAACCCACAAGCACCGGCTTCAAATCTTCACTGGAAGCATCCGCTTGTTGTGATTCGGTTTGCAACTTAGTCAACGACTGTTGCAATTTTTCAATATTGATTTTCTGGCGGCGCTCTTCCACGCCCAAATCGGCTAACTGAGAGGCCAGCGAAGCCATCTGGTTGCGATGATTATCTCTTTCCAAATCGAGCTGCGCTTGTAGCTCTTCAACTTCGCCGCGGACTTTCGACAAGGCATTGGCTAAATTTTCATATTCATCCGCATTGGCGGTAAATGTCCATACAGCGATAGATAACCAGGCAAAAACCCGTAACGGATTCATTTGATACTTTAAAAACATACAGTGAGAAATAATATTGATTGACAGACATCGTGAACGCTAAGCTAAATAAAACATAACTTTGTAAAACTCGTTCCGCGCACACGCCTATTGCATGAATAACTCATCAGACTATCGATAAGGAGATTGAATTCTACCCATCAAATATTACAAGTATGTGTCAGTTATGTGTCTGAATATATTATATTTTTTATAACCCGACATGATTGCCGAAAAATTCATATAAATGCGGAAAAAGTTTTACGGGGTATATAAAGGTATAGATTGCATACCAATTCATCGAAAAGCTCTTTTGTCATTGATCCGTCATATACAGTCGCTATCCTTGCTTTTTTGATTTTTTGTTAAAAAATACCAAGAGGGTACATTCATGCTCAAAAACAAAACAGCATCCGCTACTTTGGCTGTCGCCATGGCGGGGCTTTTCGGTTCATTTTCTGCAAACACGCAAGCGGCTACAGCCAGTATTGATCCGACAACTGGATTGGTTAAACTGCCTGTTACTGAAGTATTGTCCAGTCACGGATCTTCATCTTACAGCGTTGACTTGAGAATCGTCACCGGCGCAGGCGGTCAACTTGAGCTTGAATTAGCCAACGTTGCGCCAGTCGCCAATCAAACAGGTCAACGCGATGTATTCGACAGCGCGACCGGTTCTTTACATATTCCGGCTATCGAATTAGGCGGCGTAGAGTACTATGCAAAACTGAAAATCATTCCAGGCAGCAGCCCGGTTCGTTTTTCTCTGGATCAAGTAGTCAGTAATGAATTCACCGGCTGCCCATCTTTCTCTTCAGCAGGGCCGATTGAAGGTTCATGTGTTTTAGAAGGTGAAATCAAGCAAAACGTTACGTTAACCAAAAACATAGACTGGATTGTTTCCGGCGGTGTTTATGTTGGCGGTGATAATACTGATAACGCAGTTTTAACGGTTAACCCCGGCACTCTGATTTTTGGTCAGGACGGCGCTGATTTCTTATGGATCAGACGCGGTTCTAAAATCATGGCGGAAGGCACGCCTGATAACCCAATCGTCATGTCAGGCGCAGCGCAACAAGCAGCTGGCGAGTGGGGCGGTTTGGTTATCGCCGGTAATGCGCCGGTCAATGGTTGTAACGAATCTGTAGAAGTCTGTGAAGTGGTTTTCGAAGCGATTACTACTGAAACTTTCGGCGGCAACAACCCGGCAGACAACAGCGGCGTACTGAAATACACGCAAATCCTGTTCGCCGGCTTCCAGGTGCGTCCGGATGAAGAGTTGAATGGTTTGACTATGAACGGCGTAGGCTCCAGCACTTTGGTTGACTATGTTCATGTTCACGCCGGTTTAGACGACGGTGTTGAAATGTTCGGCGGCACTGTGCAAATGAAACACATGGTCTTGTCTCACATCGGCGATGACAGCTTGGACTGGGGCATCGGCTGGACGGGTAAAGCGCAATATGTATTCATTGAGCAAGCGGCTGACGACGGCGACCGCGGCATCGAAGCCGATAACAACAAAAGCACTGATTTAGAACCACGCTCTTTGCCGACTTTGGCTAACATGACGTTAATCGGTTCATCTGCAGGCTCTCAAGGCGCGTTATTGCGTAGAGGCACTGGCGCTAAAATTTATAACTCAGTATTCACTGGTTTCGGCAGCGCTTGTTTGAAGATCGACGGCGAAGGCACTTACACTAATGCCGGCGCACCGGGCGCATTATCCGGCGATTTGACTATCATGCATTCTTACGTTGATTGCGCCACTAACTTCTCTGACGGCGACGGCGCTACTTTCGCAGTCAGCGATTGGTTCAACACGCAAATGGCCAACGTAGCAGGCGATCCGCAATTGAACGGCGCATTCCCAGCTGCCACCTCGCCTTTATTAACAGGCGGCATGGCCTTAGACGATGCGTTCTTTGATCAAGTTGATTACATCGGCGCTTTCAAAGACGCCAATGACGACTGGACGCAAGAGTGGACGTTTGATTACTAAGTTATAGTTTTCTAAACCAGCTTGTCCATAAAGGGACTTACGTTATTGCGTAAGTCCCTTTTTTATGTTCGGAACAGAATAACGCTCTCTGAGTCAATAACTGCATATGCAAATATTTGTTAATAATCGAATAAGATTTTCTGTGTATAAACACGCTATTGTTTACCTTATCAACTAATGATAAGGTTCTTTCGTCACTCAGTTTTTAATGTAAGTTATGCAATCACTTCAAGATCAATTATTGAACGCAGGTTTAGTAGATAACAATCAGGTTAAAAAAGCTAAAGCCGATAAAAGAAAGCAAAAGAAACAGCAAAAAAACAAAAATACGGCGGCTGATAATCATTCTGCTCAATTAGCCCAGCAAAAGCGAGAGCAACAAAAACAAAAAGATAAACAACTTAACGAGCAGCGCAATAAGGAAGCCGAGCTAAAGCAACTGGCGAACCAAATCGCCCAATTAGCGGAACCGAATAAACTGCCTCAGGATAAGGAAGGCGACGCCTATAACTTTACCGATCAAAATAAAGTAAAAACGCTTTATCTGGACGACGCCGTGCGTGGGCAAATCATCAACGGCAAAGCCGCCATCATTCGCCTGGCTAGCGCTTATGAAGTTGTTCCATTGGAAACCGCCCGCAAAATCGAACAACGCGACGCCTCATCTATTGTCGTCTTATATAGCGATGCCGATACGGAACAAATCGATGAGGCTTATCAGGACTATCAGATTCCCGATGATTTGATGTGGTAATCAGCGTAGGCTTTATCCTGCCGGACTGACATCAAAAGCCACACACACCCGCTCCTGATCGGATTGAAATGGCAAAGTGCGATGAAATAAGGAAGAAGGAAACAACACCAGATCGCCGACTTTAATATCAGCAACCTGGCTGGGAAATTCATCATGCTGTCGTGGATAATCATCGCCATCGGTGCTATAAGAAAAGCAGCCTTCATATTCTTCAATCCGCTCCGGCAACTGTAAATAAACGCAGCCGCTGATCCATCCTTCTTCATGAATATGCGAACTTAAATAGCCACCCTGTTTCATCCGTAAGTACCAGGAACTGGTAAAACTGATATGCTTGGGAAAATGCTTGATGATATTATCCTGGCTGCCTTTGAATTGGGTTTGATAAGCGTTAATTTTGTCGCGCAACAAAGCCGCTAATTGTTGAAAAGAAGCCTCCGAACGCAGCAATAAATTACCCGCCGACTGGATGCCGTAATAAAGCCGTCCCTGTTTACGCTCGGCAATCGCCAGATGCTTGATGTCATGCAGTAGCTTCTGTAATAAATCATTATCAGACGCAGTAAGTTCATCAATATGCGTCTGCCAAACATAATCCATCGGCGACAAGCAAAACCGATAGTTGTTTTGCTGTTGAAAATTGGTCGCATAATGGGTGGACAATGCGCCCAGCAAAATGGAGTTATGAGCGCTTTTTGCGCTAAGCGCCTCTAAGCCTTGTTTAAATGCTTCAAATTGACCGGTTTTGTAAAGACATTGCAACGCTCTGTCCTGACTGTCGGCAAACTGAGAACGTTGAAAATAGGGCAGCGCCTCTTCCAACTTATCCGCTAAACAAAGATATTCACCCATATTATAAAGCGCCCGATCATGTTTCGGATTGATACCCATTGCCCGTTTATAACACTTTACCGCCGCATTCATATCGCCTTGGTCGCGGCGGATTTCGCCCAAAGCGTTCCAGGCTTCGGCAAATTCCGGCTGCAACTGTAATGCAGTTTCAAATGCTTCTACAGCTTCTTGATGTTGGCCCAAACCGTATAACACCGTGCCCAAATTCAAATAGCCCTGCGCATCCGTACGCAACTCCAAAGCTTGACGATAACATTGCTCGGCATCTTTAAACTTGCTTTGCTCCTGCAGCACCGTCCCCAGATTAGCCACTGCTTCAAAATATCCGGGTTGTTGCCCAACCGCCAAACGATACTGCTTCTCCGCTTTCTGCAATTCTCCCTGCGCCTGCCACAAAGCGCCCAGATTAAAATGCGCCGCCGTCATTTCAGGATTCAGTTGCAAGGCCTTTTGATAACAAGTAATAGCTTCCTTGGTTTTACCCAATTGGCTGAATAAGATGGCTAAATTAAACTGCACTTCGGGAATGCGCGGATTTACCGACAATAACTTGCGAAAGTTGCCCAATGCCTCTTCATACCGGCCCATTTGCTGTTGGCAGAGTCCTAAAATATTTAACAAGGCCGGATCTTGTTTATATTGCCGCAATAGCGATTTCGCCATCGCTTCAGTTTGTTGCAATTGACCGGCTTGAAACATTTGATGCAGCGTTTGTAATTCCGCTTGTGAAAGTTGTTTAATGCGTTTTGTTTTTTTCATGGCTGTGGTTAATAATGCGCATTCATTTGGAACGGCATGTAACAATATTTAAAATCAACTATCGCCAAAAACATACAATAAATCAATCTCTGTGTCTTCAAAAGGCGCAATCCTGACTTTTTTAAAATCATTTTTATGCTGGCAGGCGATGGAATAAATCACCCGATAATGCCCATCAACCAACTGATAAGCGATCAATGTTTTGTCTTCCGGCGAAATCACCCAATAGTAGGGGACATTGTTTGTCTGTAATAAAATAAAATGATGGAATAAATCTTTCCGTTCATGTCCGGGCGAAGTAATTTCACAAACCCAATCCGGGATGATCTTCATAATCCCGGTCGGGCGCTGTGGGACATGTTCCTTTCTCCAACCCGCTAAATCATGACAGGGACATTGATGGCTGGAATAATTGACGCTAATTTCGGACATAATCCACCAGCCGCCCGGCGGCGGCATTCTTTTCAAAGTGGAGACTTCATCCGATAAACATGATTGAATCAGCGCATGTTCCGAACGCGCCATCGGTCGCTTAACAATCTCGCCATTAATCAACTCCACGCGTTCATCAGCTGATTGCAACAAATCATCAACTGTATTTAATTTATTAGCTTCCATCTCAACTCTTTGATAAAGGCGGGCTCAACTTAGTAGGATGTTAACAGAAAAATAATCCCGCAAGTCAACAAGCCGATGAATAAAGTCATCAAACCCGCCAAAAGCCAAAACACGCCGCCTATCCGGCCCAGAAAAATTCCCAGAAAAAAGATAATGCAAAAGGCAATTCCTATCGACGCTAGCAACGGATCAATTGCGTAGGCGGAAAGATGGGACTGAAAACCTAACGGCGCAATAATAATTAATGAAAACAGCAAAGGCGCCAGGCCGTTGATCAAGGCAATAACCAAGGGAATAAATCGTGACGCCTGACCATGAGCGGAGTTGTATAAATCGGATAACATGGCGTTTTCCAGCTCTTTCAATTCTTTTAAGCGCTCGGCGGCTTCGCTGATATAGGCGCTGCTAAAGCCGCTGACGCCCAGTGCGACAGCCGCGCCAAGGCAGGCGCTGACGATGACAAAAGTGTTTTTTTCGCCGCTGACATAAAAACCGGTAATGATGCCCAACATGGTCAGTGCGCCGTCAAAACCGTTGACGACGAAATAACGACGGGCAATCACTTGAGAGCGGGTAATTTTCAGCAAAAAACCCAGCCAGCTAAATATTCTCATCAAAACACGCTAGCCATTTAATCAGGCGACCGATGATTAATGACTTCCACCTCATCAATACTGTGTAATGAACCGCCTAATGCGCTGATTGTTTGTTCAATCGCGTTCAAATCTATATCTTCCCCTTTAATCACCATCACGACGGTTTCGGTTTTTTCATCGACTTCCTCGACGGTAATCGCAACATGATAATCCCGGCCTTGTTCGGCGATAGCCTTGGCAAACTCCAGGCTGTTAGGCGCATGCGGTTTTAAAACATCCAATACCAATTTTTTTACGGAAACCATAGACCCAGTTCGCCTTTTAATGATGAATAAACACAGATAAGCTTTGTTTTAGTTTATGTCATCGCCGGTAAAAAATCCAAGTAATGAACCATTAATGAATTTTGCAGCGACTACGACTACTCGTTAACAAATAAACAACATACTTGCAATTCAATAATTTATGTTTACCATGATATTAAAATAATGACTCAGTGAGCGTAAAACAATGAACACAAATAATTCTGCTGAATTACGACAATTCACATCAAGACCCTTGTGGTACACCATTCGCGGCGCATCAATGATTATAATAGGCGGGGTGATAACGACTTTATGCATTGTGGCGCCTGAAGTTTATATGTTGGGAGAAAGTTTTTCCTGGATTCCGGCAATTGGCGTCGTAGTGATATTAGTCGGTATTTTGCGTGCGATTGATGCGTTTTCCACCCAAACAGCCCAAGGTTTTTTAGTCAATATGCAAGGGGGCGTGCTGGACATCGTAGTGGGATTTCTGGTGCTATTCAGCATCAGCGGCATACCGGAAAATTTGAACCTGTTAATCGTCGGTTATTTGGTTTCGCAGGGCATATACCGTAATATTTTGTTGACAGTGGCGAAAGTTCCTAACCCAATGTCTAATAGAATCACTGGTTTTATTTCGATTTTGCTGGGAATTCTAATCTGGGTGGACTGGCCTACATCCGCCCCCTGGTTTCTCGCCCTATCCTTAAGCGTCGATGTCGGATTTAGAGGTTGGGCTTTAATTGCTCTGGCTTCTGCGTTAAAAAAACAAACTGTTGAAGGTCAATGAATATTTGCTGAAATGCTAATATCTATTTTGAACGGTCAATCTGGCGTATGTTTATTGGATTTTGTACATTTACGAGTTTTAAATCTTTTTACCGCTGCTGGTGAAAAAATAGCTGCTTGACTTTGTCGTTTGATATTCCTATGCTTCAAATTCAGGGTTTTTCAACCACCCGGCGGAGTATTGCGATGGGCGATTTTTTCGGCTTTTTAGTATTTTTAGTGGTGTTAACGCCTATTGTCATCATTGTGATGTTGGCTTCGTTGATGGGAAAGCAAAATCGCCAACAAGAAGCCTTGCTTAAACTGTTCGATAAGTTGGATCAGTTAGCTAATGATCAGGGCAAAATTCTACGCAAACTATCTGCGTCACCGGAAACATTAACCGAAACACAGACGGATTCGGAAGCTAAAACCATACCGTCTGAATCCGAGAAAATTCAAAAATCATCCGAACCGTTTATAAAAGCGGCTGCCGAGTCATTCGCTAAACCTAAAGCGGCCCTTGAAACGAAACCTGCGGACCAGGGCTGGGAAAAACAGCCTGTTGACATTGAGCCGCCGCCTCCCGCCACTCCTCGTATACCCAGCCGATTTGAGCTGGCCGCTAAACAAATTTCAAAAGAAATCTGGAACTGGATTATTGTCGGCGACAGTCATCGCCCGCAAGTCGTCAGTATGGAATATGCGGTCGCCAGTAATTGGCTGCTGCGCATCGGGGTGTTGATCCTGGTTACCGGCATCGGTTTCTTTTTGAAATATTCCATTGATAACGGTCTTTTAGGCGAACAGGCGCGAGTGGGCTTAACGGTATTGGCGGGGCTAGCCATGATTATCGGCGCTATACGATTATTAGGCGGTCGCTATCATTTATTGGCGCAAGGCATGTTAGGCGGCGGCGTTACGGTATTGTATTTCAGCGTATTCGCCGCCTTCAGTTTTTATCATTTGGTCAGCGCTTATTCGGCATTCGCATTAATGGTCGTGGTGACGGCCAGCGCCATCGTTCTAGCGGTAAAATTAAATTCTATACTGGTCGCCATCTTCGCCATTATCGGCGGTTACTGCACGCCTATTTTACTGTCTACAGGACAAGTTAATTTTATCGGTCTGTATAGCTATATGCTGGTTTTGGGCGTCGGCATTTTAGCCGTCAACGGCTATAAGCATTGGCATTTATTGAATTTTCTGAGTTTTGCTTTTAACTATCTGCTGTTTTTCGGCTCTTTAGGAAAATTCGAACCGCGCTATTTATGGGAGATATTGCCGTTTTTAATCGCCTTTTTCATTTTGTATTCCACCATGACTTTTTTGTTTTGTCTGCTCAATAAAGTCAAATCCAGCTTATTGGATTTTTTAGCCTTGATCATCAATGCGGCAATTTTCTTCATCACCGCCCGGCATTTAATATTGACGGAATATGGATCAATTTGGGTGGGC